>Ga0075423_10006712_pt1 | contig 10819 bp, 13 predicted proteins | sample SoiMethybrSBSTD2_FD_80114 | JGI IMG/M metagenome (GOLD analysis project Ga0075423, IMG submission 80114) | Bulk soil microbial communities from a Populus tree surrounding site in Tennessee, USA - Soil MetaG P. TD hybrid SBSTD2 | ecosystem: Environmental > Terrestrial > Soil > Tree plantation...
ACGTACGAGCAGGTCGGGGCTGTCCACCACCTCCTTCAGATGCTTCGACGACAGCGCCCGCACGAGAACGTCGTGCACCTGCTGCTCGAACAGCCGGTTGTTGATCTCCGGCTTGTCGAGCGTGATGCTGGTCGGGCGAATCGCGAAGGTGGCGACGGTCGAGAAATCGAATGTCGCGTCGAAGTTGACCGTGCTCTCGTCACTGGCGAACAAGACAGGCGCAGCGATCACCAGGAACAACGCGGCGACGGCTGGCATCAGCGTTCTCCTTTGGGCGGATAGTCGGAGATCAGCTTCCGCGTATCATCAGGAAGCTTCTGCACCATTTTAGAGATGTTCCTCTCGGTGTCGCGATAGACACCGCGCCAGACGAGCAGTTCCGGCTGCTGCGAGGCGACGAGATCGATGACCAGCACCGCGATGCTGAAATCGGGAGGACCGTCACCTGCCGTTCCTCTGCGGCCGCGCACTCCCGTGCCGATCCGGTTGGCGCGCCCGCCCGAACCGATGCTGTAGTCGTCGCTCGTCACGCTGAAATCAACGAAGAGGTCGGCGCCTGCGGCCGATTCCTTCAGGCCGCGTGCGACTAGCTGCGCGCGGATCGCCTCCTTCAGGTTCTGCGCCACAAGCGCGTTGGTCAACTCTTCGCGAGCACTTCGCAGGCGGCCGTCGCGGATAGCAAACGTTCGTACTTTCGCGAAGTCGAACCGCGCGTCGAATTGCACGATACTGTCGTCCGCCACTGCCGGCGCAACGGCAAGAACCAGCGCTACAAGGGATGCGAGGTATCGCATATCGCCCGCCACTGTGAGCAGCGGCTAGTCCGTGGCCCGACCGCCGAGCCTTCGGCCGTCGGCAAGCTCCATCGACACGAAAATGCCGCCGAATTCACCGCTCTTCAGCGGGTTGACGACCACTGTGACTTTGTCGCCGGCTTTGAGCAGATTCGAGCGCCATCCGTTTCTTGCCATCGACTGCGGGCTGCCCAGCTCCACCCCCCAGCGATCGACGCCGCCCTTCTCATTCGGCACGTCGATCTGGATCGACGAGTGCGGGTTCGTCCACGTGAACTGGACGACGGTGCCCACGAGAGTCTTGGACACCGATCGATCGAACATCACCGGCGAGTGGTGAGCCGCCAGCGACGACGCCGCCATGGCGACGAAGCCGACACACGCAAGGAATGTACGCTTCATTTCACAAGACCTTTCGATCGCGTCGCCGGCAGCCCGTCGTTCAGATCCGGCAGACATGAGACTTCGCTGATGTCCTTCTGTTCCTGACGGCGGAACGTCTTCGTCATCTTCCACTCGCCCACCCAGTTCTGGGGGTCGGTCATCAGATACTCGATGTCGAGGCGACCGTCGGGCATCATCTTGAACCGCTCGACGATGTGCATGTCTTCGCTCACCGGCACCGACGCGCCGCCCTGATCCATCCAGTGGTGATGGCCGGGGAAGTACTTCGTGTCGACGACCAGCGTGTCGCCCTCCCATCGCCCGATCGACTCGCCGTTGAACGTGCGCACCACGACGTCGGGATCGGTGTGCGGGCGTCCATCGAGGTAGATCATGCGCACGCTGTTCTCGAAGTGGCTGATCATGTAGATGACGGTCGGCAGCTGCACCATCGCGATCGGCCACACGCGGGTCATGATGAGCGGCATGCCAGCCGGCCAGCACTGGCCGATGTCGTCACGATAGACGCCGCCGTCCTTCAACGCCTGGACGCCGCGGTCGTAGTGCACCTGCGCGGCGGGCGTCAGTGTGAATGTCTCGGGCACGAATCGCCAGGTGTTGGCGCGACCGTCGTGCTGCCACATCCCGGTGAGATCGAACGGCGCTTTGGGACGCGGCTTCGCCAGGTTTTCCTTCGACAACGCCGAGAGCTGTACTGGCGGAGGCGGCGGCAGCGCCGGCGGCGCCGGCTTCGGTTGCGCCTGCGCGCCGAGGGACGCGGCAGCAGCGACGCTCAGGCATGCTGCCGCCATGATTCGCCGGAGCAAACGCGGTTGCTTCTGCATGGGGCGAATTGTAGCGACTTGCCCAGGAATTGTCTGACCACGGACAATTCGGGCAACGGGCATTTGATATGACAATGACAATTGACGCGTCGCATTGGTACTCGTGGGATTTCGATGTAACCGACCACGAGCGGCACATCGCCCACCTGGACGTCTCGGCGTGGGGAGAAAAGGGCGTCCTCACGATCGACGGCGTTGCCCATCGCGTCTACCGCGAAGGTGTGGGGCGCGGTGACTTCCTATTGGAGCGCGATGGCATCGTGCTGGCCCGCGCGACCAAGCCGAGCGCATTCAGGAGTGCGTTCGAGGTTCGTCACGATGGACGGACCTACGAGCTCGCGAAGGAATCCTTCTGGCAACGCCGATTCGTTCTGCGCAGCGGCAGCGCTGAGATCGGTTCGGTCGCGCCCCGACGCGTAGTGGGACGCGAGGCGTTCGCGGCGCTGCCCGAAACGTGGCCGCTACCGCTCAAAGTGTTCGTCGTCTGGCTGGTCGTCATCATGTGGAAGCGTGCCGCGCAGGCCGCCTCCTGATTGTAGAGCGGAGGCTTTAGCCTCCGCGGACGCGGCTGGCGAATTACGCGGCGTGAATCGCGGACGGGATGCGTTCGAACGCGACCGACTCGACGCAAGACGTCGTGACGCGCCTCAAGCCGGTCGACAGCGCAACGGGCAGGCCCACGCTGATCCATCCGCGTTTGATGGCGCCGTTGCCGGTGATCGCCCCTTCGAGGATCATCTCGGTCGCGTCCGGAAACAGTTTGCCGCCTGTGATCTGTACTCGCCTGTCGGCGCCTTCGATCACCACGAAGCGGTAGCAGGAGTTTCGGGTCGTGATGATGATCCGCGCGTTCTGCGGAAGCGCATCGACCAGAACCCCGGGACCGGAGGAGGGTTCGACGTCGGTTGGATCGGGTGTGTCGGAGAGAGACTCGAGAGGTCCTGAGCTCGATTCGAGTCGATCGAAATCGCGCATGGTCCAGTACTCCTCTGCCCTACAACTCAGCAATCGACGTGCCGGTAAGTACCGGAGTGAACTTCTCCTCGAATCAATCACTTGCGGGCGGACGCGGGAGCAGGACCATTCGGATCGCGACGATCGTTCACACGGATGGTAGGAAATGCACTGTGCGAGTGGGCGCGCGAACGTCAGCGGCGAAGCTTGACGTTTCCCTTGCGGTTGACCTCGGCGAGCCCGCTCGCCACGTGCCGCGCAAGAAGCTGATCCCACGCTTCGCCGAGCCGGCCGCGCGCGAACTCCGGTACGGTGATCGACGCGCGGTCTTGCGCCTGCCGATAGGCAGCCAGTCGACGTGCACGCATGCGCTCGGCGATCGGTTTCCAGGGTTCGCCGCGCGGCCGCTTCTGCGCAAGACAGAGATGCGAGCCGGTCTTGCCCATCATCGTCATGAATGACACCGCGAAGCCGTTGGCCGCCAGCGCCCGCTCGAGCGACGCCCCGTCGAACGCCTGCATGTGGAATGCGTTGAGCGTGTTGAACACCGACTTCCCCACGTCGAGGAACTCGCCTTCGTCCGGCTCATTGAACAAGTAGAGCCATCCCCCGTCGACGAGCCGGTCGTGAAAAGTCGTCAACATGTCGCGGGGACGGATGGCGTGAGTGAACCCGTGGTTCGAGATGATCAGATCGAACTGCCCCTCGAAGGGAATCGAGAACTGGTCGTAGTCGATGCCGTGCGTCGACGGAATCCCGTACACTTCCCTGACCAGGACCTCGTGGCTCTCGAACAGCGCCATCGCACACGCGCGCGCGTCGAGCCTCTGCATCAGTCCGGCGGAGATGGAGCCAGTGCGGGCTCGTACCTCCAGTACGCGAGGCGCGCGAATCGGCAGCAGCGACGACAGCAGCTCCACGTGCTGGCTGTTCGACAGTCTGTCCGCGAGCAAGCCAGGCAGATAGTCCTTCCGAGAGATGCCGGTGTGATTCGACACGAACACGCCGTGTGCCGCCCGGCGCCGCAAGTCAGCGCGCTCCTCGTCGGTGAGCGATGATGCCAGGGCCACCTTGCCCTGGCGCCCCTCGCCGACCTCAGCGCGGCCGAGCGTCTCTTCGAAATGTTCGATCATCCACGCGTACCGCGGACCGGCTGGACGTCTGCTCGCGAAGACCACGCCGCAGTCGTGGCACAGCGAATAGTCGTAGCGGTACGATGCCTCGTCCGGCGGGTGCTTCAGCAGGATCAGCTTGTTGAACGCGGACGCCGCCGACCACTCTTTGCCGCCGCAGACGGGACACGCAGTCAGAACCTCGATGCGATCCGCGGGGCACGGAGGGAGATCCGGCGGGAGTTCGACGATAGAGTCCGGATCGGGAACCGATGTGGCGGGCGACGCCGCAACGCGAGGCGGCGGCCGCCGTGCGACGAGTTGGCGGAGGCGTGCGAGCACGTCAGGAGAATTCGTACGAGCATGAGAGATCGGTTTGCTGCTGTCAAGGCGGTTACCTCGATCGTCGGACTCGTTCTCACGCTGGCGAGTTGTGGATCGAGTCACGACGCGCCATCAGCGGTGCCGTCTGCGGCGGGACCGGCCGCACCCTCACCGGGATCGGGCAGGGGCATTCTGTTCATCGGCAACAGCCTCACGACGACCAACGGACTCCCGGCGATGGTCGAGTTCCTGGCCCGCGAGTCGGGCGGGCCGTCACTCGTCACGCGTACCGTCGCGGAGGGCGGGTTCAGCCTCGAAGATCATTGGAACCGCGGCGTCGCACAGCGCGCGATCGCGGACGGCGGCTGGTCGGTCGTCGTGCTGCAGCAAGGTCCGTCGGCGCTGCCGGAGTCGCAAGAGAACTTGCGCGAGTACACGCAGCGATTCGACGCGCCGATCAGAAGTGCCGGCGCGCGTACGGCGCTCTATATGGTGTGGCCCGAGTCGGAGCGAGCGGCAGTGTTCGATGATGTGGCGGCGTCGTATACGCGGGCAGCCGAAGTTGTGAACGGGCTGCTCTATCCAGTCGGCGAGGCATGGCAGATCGCGTGGCGACGCGATCCTCGATTGGCGTTGTATGGGCCCGACGGCTTTCACCCCTCACCCACGGGCACATACCTCGCCGCACTCGTCATGTTCGAGCAGATTTCGGGCCGCTCGCTGATCGGCCTGCCCTCGCCGCTTCCCTCACTCGATGCCGCGACCGTGCGCGTCTTGCAAGAATCGGCCGCCGAAGCGAATGCTCGCTTCGCGCGGCCTTGAACGCCATCCTCCTACTTGCACGAGTCGGCGACGACTTTCACCGATTCCACCTGCATCATCGGGGGACGGAGCACCTTCTGGGTCGCGGCTCCCTCTTTGGCAGCGCCTTCGTCCGCCGGGGGCGCGGGCGGCTGCTGTACGGGACCTGTCACTTCCACTTTCTTGTTCACGTTCGTGGGCATCTCGGACGATCCGAGCAGCACCATCAGCTTGTTCGGACCCTCCTGACCGGTGTCAAGGACGTAGACCGGACTGCCATCGGTCGTTTTCGCTTGTACGACGCAACCGGTGAGGGTCGCCTTGGAGGCGTCCTCCTTCGGTGTCTGCTGTGGCGGCGCCGGCGACTGCTCTTGTGCAAGGGCGCTCACGCTGCTTGCGAGCGCGCATGCGACGAGCGTCGAAGTGAGATATCGCAGCATCATCGCTCCTCTCGTGAAAAACACAGACGGGGTTCCAATCCACCGCAACCCGTTCCGCCGCTGTCAGCACGTTTCCTGCCAGGAACACAAAGTCCCGGATTTGTTAGGTGCGTTCCTGACGAGATGCGCTCGTGACGCGGCGGTGGAGTGAAAAGTCTGCTCTTCGTTTGTCGTGGTTTGCGGTCCTGCTGAAGCCGGACACTACGATGGACGGCAGGTCTGGAGATCCCCCTCACGATCGATTGAAGGGCGGTCCCGCCACAGCGCCACGCGTGGGCGCCGCCGATCGCAGCAGGGTCGTTGGCAACGTTCCGCAGCCGCACAAGGACCAGAGAGAGCGACGGCCACTCGCCGCAGATCCACCGCCAGCAGATTGCCCTGTCTGATCTCCGCTTCCCCGTGCCTCCGTGCGAAACCGTTGCTCCCGTACCGTCCGATCTCTTCACTGCCACCTCCGATCTCTGCGTTATAGAATCCGATCGAGATGACATCGATCGCTCGGCGTACGGTGCGCGTCTCTGAAGCGTTGATCGAATTCATCGATCACCATCCGCGGCTCTTCGTGCTCACGGGCGCGGGGTGCAGCACCGACTCGGGCATTCCCGACTACCGCGATGCCGACGGCGAATGGAAACGCGGGCGGCCGGTGATGCTGCAGGACTTCCTCGCCACGGAGCAGGCCCGCAAGCGCTATTGGGCCCGGAGTGTCGTCGGGTGGACACGCATGCGCGGCGCCCGGCCGAACGACGCGCATCGAGCGTTGGCGAGCCTCGAACGCCAGGAACGCATCGAGCTCCTCGTCACGCAGAACGTCGATGGCCTGCACCAAGCAGCGGGCAGCACTCGTGTGATCGATCTGCACGGCCGCATCGATGTCGTGCGCTGCATGGACTGTGGTCGCCGGATAGCGCGCGAGCAGATGCAGACGGAATTGATGCAGCGCAATCCTGCATTCGCAGGCCTCGCCGAAGCGCTTCACGCGAAGGTGGGCCCGGACGGCGATGCCGATCTCGAGCGGGTCGCGTTCGAGACATTCGATGTGCCGGCATGCGACGCATGCGACGGCCTGCTGAAACCAGATGTCGTGTTCTTCGGCGAAGGCGTGCCGGGAGATCGAGTACGGCGGTCGATGGCGGCGTTGGACGCGTCCGACGCGATGCTGATCGTCGGATCGTCGCTGATGGTCTATTCGGGGTACCGCTTCGCAAAAGCCATGGCCGACAGGGGCAAACCGATTGCCGCCGTGAATCTTGGCCGCACGCGCGCCGACGAGGTGCTCACGCTCAAGGTCGAGCACCGCTGCGCGGATGCGCTGTCGTTCCTACTGTGAAACAATCACCGGCGCTAATCCAGTGAGGAGATTCGAATGAAGATGCGAGCGATTGTCTTGATGGTGGCAATCTGTGCGGCCGGTCCCGCGCTCTACGCGCAGGAGCCGGTCGTGGGGGTCAAAGATCCCGAGTCGCTGTTCAAGGATCCGGATCCAAAACTCAACAGGAACAAGCAGGCGGCGCTGCACATCCAGCGCGAGCTGCTGCAGTGCGGCCAGTGGGATCGCGCCGGTGAGTGGCTGACCAAGGCCTATCACCAGCACAACCCGAACGCGGCATCCGGTCTCGATGGCGTCATCACCTTCTTCACGAAAGTGCTGAAGGTGAAGCGCATCGACAAGTGCGACAAGCTGACGACGGAGATCGTCGCGGTGATGGCAGACGACGACTACGTCACTGTGCTCACACCGCGCAAGTTCCCGGATCCGCGGACGCCCGGCAAGGAGTACTACACGTCGTGGTTCGATACCTGGCGGTTCGTCGACGGCAAGGCCGACGAGCACTGGGATCCGGCGACGATCAACCCGCCGCCAGCCGGAGGCAAGTGAGTCGTCACGGCTGCCGCTCGCCGAACCAGTAGCACAGGCGGTCTGGCGCGACGAGCGAGAAGACGCGCCAGGCGGCATCGCCGCGCCGTCGATACTGAAGTCCCTTGTGAGAATTGCAGCACGCTGCGGCGTGTCGGCACGATGCATTCCCCTTGACCACCGCGGTCAGCGGCTCGACAATCGGGGCACTCGAGGGCGCATATGTCTCCCATCACAAGGCGCGAGCTGTTGATCACGTTGGCAGTCGCTGCGGCCTCGTGCCGTGCCGAACCGCAGGCCGCGGTGGTCACGCTGGCCATCAAGGGGATGCTTTGAGAGGGCTGCATCGCCGCAGTGCGGTCCGCACTGCTTGACGTCCCCGGGGTCACCCGCGCCCAGGTCACGCTGGAGCGTGGTGAAGCGATCGTGACCTACGATCCGCGACAGGTGAAGGTGGAGGCGCTGATTGCGGCCGTCGACGGCGCCGTCGGTCCGTTTGGCGGCATCGAGTACAAAGCCGAAGTGAAAGAGCAGCCGCGGCCGGTCTCAGCGCGCTGAGACGGCATCCAGCTTGCGGCTCCAATTGAGCAGCACGTGGAACGACTCCGGTCTCGAACGCTGAGGCGGACGTTGAATCATCACGAAACGTCCATCGGGCATGACGTCGTAGTTGGGTGAATCGCTCGTTCCGCGTACGAAATCGCGTTCGAAGAGCATGGCTGGCCGGCCGGCGCCGTCGTCGCGCGACGGCAGCGCGACGCTCATCATCCGTGCTCCGTTGCGGTAGTAGACCTCCTTGCCGCCCGGATCCCAGACCGGTTCGGTGCCGCCATCGGTTGAAATCCGTCGAGCACGCGCCGAATCGGTGCGCGCCCGCACGTACACTTCACTCCGTCCCGTCTCATCCGACACGTACGCGATCCATTGACCGTCAGGTGAGAAAGCCGGTGCGCTCTCGTCTGCCGCCGACGCGACGAGCGGCTGCGAACGGCGGTCCGTCGTCGTCAATAAGAAGATGTCACGGCCCGTCGCCGGCCGACGCTCAACGTAGGCGAGGGTGCCATCGGAAGCCCACGCTCCCGGATTCTGCGCGTTGTCGCTGCTGACAAGCCGCTCCACCGGACCGGTGGCATCGACGTTGGCCACGAACAGGTTGGGAACGCCGGTGCGCGTCGAGCTGAACGCCACTCGACGAGCGTCGCGGCTCAAGACCGGCGAAGTCGCGCCCGAGTCGAACGTGATCTGTGTCGTGGACCCGAGCGTCACGTCATAGACCCAGAGGTCCGGACTCGGGCTCTCGATCGTCATCAGAACTTTGCGGCCGTCTGCGGATGCGCGCGGGGCGACGTACGCGCCGGCCGGAGCAGCGAATGGCAGCACGCTCGCGCCATCGCGGCTCACCGAAACCAGCCGGCGTTGATTCGCCTCCGATCCGCCGGCGATGAATACCGCATGACCAGCGGTCGACGCGCTGAACTGCGCGGCGCCGTCCGACGACTGCAGCACGCTGTCGATCGCCACGGCCGCCGCTCCGGTGACCGTGAGGCGACCCGGGTCGAACGAGACGCTCATGAGCCGTCCCTTCTGCGCGTACAGCAGCGTGCCGGGCGCGATGAAGTGCGGACTCGTGCCGCCGCGCACCAGCGTCGTTCGTCGGCCTGTCCTCGTCGAGAGCGCCGCCACCTGTGCGTCGTTCCAACTTCCAGACGTACCCACCGTAAAGACGACCGTTTCCCCATCAGGCAACCATTCAGGCCAGCGATGACTGAACTCGCCTTGTGTCACATCGAGCGTGGTCAGAGGTCGAGGCGTGCCTCCGCCAGCGGGAATGCGCGAGAGGCCCGATCCGGTAGCGGCGGCAAAGACGATGACGTCATCGCGGTTCCACGTGCCGCCGAGTCCCACCGGTGCAGGACAGAGCGTGATCGGCGCGCCCCCGGTCACGGCAACCTTCTTCAACTGCCCGTCGGCAAAGAAGGCGAGCCATCGGCCATCCGGCGAGAAGAACGGGCTCACCGCATCCGTGGTACCGGTGATGGGCACGGGGTCGACCGAGTCCATCGGACGAACGAAGAGCTGCGTCCGACCGCCGCGGTTGCCGACGTACGCGACGCGCGTTCCATCCGGAGCGATCGCCACGCTCGGAAAATCGAGCCCTCCAAGGGGCGCATCCTGCGGAATCGACACCACGAAGCGCGCGGGCGCACTCGCGGCGGCGGGCGGGCGCCGTGCGATCGCGCCCGCCAGCACCAACGCACCGGCCGCCACGGCAAGCGCAGCGATCGCGACAACGGGTCTTCGTCGTGGTGCGATCTCGGTCGGCACGTCATCTACCGTCGTCATCTCTTCGAGCTCGAGACGCGCGTCGCCCATATCGCGGAGCCGCTGACTCGCGTCTCGACGCAGACAACGTCGGAGCAGACGCACGAGGCCGGGCGCCGTCCCCGACGGGATCGCACTCCAATCCGGATCGCCTTCGATCACGGCGGCGATGACGTCGGCAGCGGTCTCGCCCTTGAACGCGCGACGTCCAGTCACCATCTCGTAGATCACGCATCCGAACGACCACACATCGGTACGCCGATCGATCTCGACGCCGCGCATCTGCTCCGGACTCATGTACGGAGCGGTACCGACGGTGGTCCCGTCGCGCGTCGGCAAGGTTGTCGTCGACAGGTCGACGTTCAGGGGGTGAGAGGGCAACGTCTTCGCCAAGCCGAAGTCCAGGACCTTCACCACACCATCGGTTCCGATCTTGATGTTGGCGGGCTTGAGGTCACGATGAACGATGCCCTTGTCGTGGGCGGCTTCGAGTGCGGCGGCGATTTGCCGTGCGACGCGGACGATCTCGGTGCTCGGCAGCGGCCCCTGCACGAGGCGATCGGCCAGGGTCTCCCCGGCGACGAGCTCCATCACGATGAAGGAGGTGCCCTCAGCTTCGCCGAGCTCGTAGACACTCGCCACATTGGGATGTCCGAGCGTCGCTAGCGCCCGGGCTTCTCGCTGCAATCGCTCGACGGAGCTCGAATCGAGAAGATGGGGATGTACGAGCTTCACGGCGACATCGCGGCGCAACCGCGTATCGCGCCCGCGATAGACCTCGCCCATGCCGCCGCGACCGAGCAGCTCGAGAATTTCGTACGGGCCCAGACGACTACCGCTCGTCACAGTCACGGCATGTTATCGGGACATGAACGCGCCGATCATAACGAGCGATGTGGTCTCGGACTGCCCGCGCCGTGCCGGCGGTGCGTGGTATCTTTCGACGCATGCGGAGCAGTGGAATTCGGTGGGCACACGCCACGAT
>Ga0075423_10006713_pt1 | contig 10818 bp, 10 predicted proteins | sample SoiMethybrSBSTD2_FD_80114 | JGI IMG/M metagenome (GOLD analysis project Ga0075423, IMG submission 80114) | Bulk soil microbial communities from a Populus tree surrounding site in Tennessee, USA - Soil MetaG P. TD hybrid SBSTD2 | ecosystem: Environmental > Terrestrial > Soil > Tree plantation...
ATCGACGCCGACGCGCTCCTCGCCCGGATTACCCCCGAGGTCGGCGAGGTGATCCTCGCCACGAACCCGAACGTCGAAGGGGAGGCGACCGCGCTCTACATCGCCAAGCGGCTCAAGGGGACCGCGGTGCGCGTGACGCGAATCGCCTTCGGTCTTCCCGTGGGCGGCGACATCGAATATGCCGATGAGGTCACGATGGCGCGGGCTATGGAGGGACGGCGGGAGCTCTGAGACGAGCCGTCGTACCTCTGTTACAATAACCCTCAACCGGAGAAAGACTTAATCCATGACGGCCCCTGACCTCGTCCTGTACGACGAGGAATTCCAAAGGATCCGGGAGTCTCTTCAGCGTCTGCGCCACGACGCCAACGCGAACGTCGTCTTCCTTGTGGACAAGAACGGGCAGCAGATCGCGGCGGTCGGAGACCTCCAGACCCTGGACACGACGTCTCTCGCCTCTCTGACGGCGGGCAACGTCGCGGCGACGGATGGCCTGGCGCGCCTGATCGGCGAGAAGGAGTTCTCGATCCTCTTCCACGAGGGGGAGAAGGACAACATCCACATCTCGATCGTGGCCCAGAGGGTCATCCTGGTGGTGATCTTCGACGAGCGCTCTTCGCTCGGGCTGGTCCGGCTCCGGGTGCGCCGCGCCACGACGGAGCTCGACAAGATCTTCGAGGACATCACGAAGAAGGTCGAAAAGGAGAAGGAGTCGCTTCAGGCCGAGTTCGAGTCCCCATTCGCCGAGATCACGGACGAGGACATCGACCGCCTCTTCTCCGAGTGATTCCAGCGGCCGCTCGCCGATTTCGCTGACCGACTCATGACCTTCATCAACTACGCGGCGCGGGAGATCAACTGCAAGATCGTCTATTACGGCCCCGGTTTGTGCGGGAAGACGACGAACCTGCAGTACATCTACGATCGGACGAACCCCACGGCCAAAGGGAAGCTGATCTCCCTCGCGACGGAGACCGACCGAACGCTCTTCTTCGACTTCCTGCCTCTCGACCTCGGCAACGTGCGCGGATTCAAGACCCGTTTTCACCTCTACACGGTGCCCGGCCAGGTCTTCTACGACGCCTCCCGCAAGCTGATCCTGAAGGGCGTGGACGGGGTCGTCTTCGTGGCCGATTCTCAGGAGGCCCGGATGGAGGCGAACGTCGAGTCGATCCGGAACCTTGACAAGAACCTCAAGGAGCAGGGGTACGACATCGCCGTGGTCCCCTACGTCCTGCAGTTCAACAAGCGCGATCTGCCGACCTCGGTCGCGACGGACGAGATGTACCGGCAGTTGAACATCAAGGGGGAGCCGACCTTCGAGGCGACCGCGACGACGGGGGTCGGCGTGTTCGACACGCTGAAGGCGGTCGCGCGGCAGGTTCTGATGGAGCTGAAGAAGAGGTGACGGCGCAGCCGTCGTCCTGAAACGTCCGTACCTCCCCGGCTCGCCCGCCCGTCCCTAGCCCCTTCCCTCCACCGGCGCCGGCTCGAAGCAGGCGCGCTCGTCGGTGCAATCCTCGGGAGACGCGATCGATCCGTCGGGCCCTTCGGCGCGCAGGGTCCTCCGGCACCAGTAAGCCCCGGAGCCGGGAGGACCGCCCGGCGCGCGAGCCTGCAGGTGACGGCAGAAGGCGAAGTCGGACTCGCCCTGTCCTTTTCGGGCGGGGCGCGCGAATCGGCGCAGCGGCGAGAGCGGATCCGTCGGCGGCTGCCGCTTCACGCTCGCCCGCCGGGCTCCGAGTCGGTGTCGCCCTCCGCCGGCTCGCTCACGCGAGCGCGTCACGCAGAACGCGCTGCAAGGCGACTTTCGTGAGACGCACCTTGAAGGCGTTCTGGGAGAGCGGCTTCGCCGAGGCGACGGCGACCTCCGCGGCGCGCCGGAAGACTTCCTCGGACGGTGCGGCGCCCGAGAGCGCAGCCTCCGCCTCCGCGGAGCGCCATGGCACCTGCGCGACGTGACCGAGCACGACGCGCGGATCCCGGATCTTCCCGGCCTCGAGACGCAGCGCTACGCACGCCTCGACGAGAGGCCAATCGAAGCTCTCTTTCTCCTTGAGCTTCCGATACGCGGAGCGGGCGCCCGATCCCGGCGCCGGAATCGTCACGGACTCGACGAGCTCCCCTGCGGCGAGCTTGTTCTCCCGGGTCGGATCCGGATTGGGTCCGGTGAAGAACCCTCCGATCGGAATCGATCGCTTCCCCTTGGGAGAGACGGTGTGCAGGGTCGCGCCGTACGCGAGGAGAGCCACTCCGGTCGCCGAGGGATGGACGCAGACGCAGATCTCTCCGGTCTCGAAGATCGCGTGATACCGGTTCTCGCCTTCGAGCGCGTAGCAGTCCTTGCCCCCCTTCTTGCGGCAGTCGAACTCGTCCAGCCGGTAGTACCAGCAGCGGGGTCGCTGGCACAGGTTGCCGCCGAGGGTCGCCATGTTGCGGATCTGCGGAGTCGCCGCTTCCGAGGCCGCGGCGGAGAGTGCGGGATAGGACTTCTTGAGCGCCCCGTGGGACGCGATCGCCGCGAGGGTCGCGAGCGCGCCGATCGAAGCGGGCGGCCCCGCCTCGATGCGGTCGAGCCCCGGTATGCCGGCGATCGAAACGACGCGGTCCGGGCTGTCGAGGCCCTCCTTCATCCGATCGACGAGGTCGACGCCTCCCGCCTTGATCGCGGTATTCGGACGCGCCGCCTCGCGCGCGGCATCGGGCAACGAACGGGTGCGGATCAGCGTGAACGCCTTCATGACCGGCCTCCTCGGGCGCGATCGACCGCCTCGAGGACGACCTCCGGCGTGATCGGAAGCTTCGTGATCCGGGCCCCCACCGCGTGCGAGACGGCGTTGGCCACGGCCGCCGCAGTCGGAACGGTGGACGGCTCTCCGATCCCGACGGAGTGCGTGTTGTTGATTCCGTCGTAGACGGGAACCAGGATCGCTTCGATCTCCGGCGTGTCCTTGGCGCCCAGGATCTTGTACTGCTCGAGGTTCGGGTTGACCATCCGGCCCGTCGGGCGATCGAGAACGCGGTCCTCGTAGAGCGCGAAGGAGATGCCCTGCAGGACTCCCCCCTGAATCTGACTCTCCGTCGTCAGAGCGTTGACCACGAGCCCGCAGTCGTGCACCGCGACGACCCGGGTCACACGCACCTGGCCGGTCTCCGTGTCCACCTCGACTTCGGCAAATTGCGCGCCTGCCGTGAAACGCTTCCAGGCGTCGTCGTGGTTGGCGGCGCGCTCCGCGGTCGCGGAAATCCCCTCTTCGGGAAGGAGCTTGCAGGCCTCATCCCAGGAGATCCGGCGCGCGGCGTCGGCGCGGGAGGTGAAAGCCGCCTCGGCATACGACACGTCCGACGCGTCCACTTTCCAGCCGCGGGCGACGTGCTCGGCGACTTTCCGGTGCGCCTGATAGGCCGCCGCGCGCACCGTCGGAGCGCTCGAAGGCGTGGTCGTCGAGCCTCCCGATTCGGGTCCGACCGGAAGCGCGGTGTCGCCGATCCGGACCGAGACCCGGTCGAGCGGAAGTCCCAGCTCCTCGGCCGCGACGATCGCGACCATCGTGCGCGAACCGGTGCCGAGATCCTGGACGCCGTGCTCGAGCTCCGCCGAGCCATCCCGGTGGACCGTGACGGCGGCTTTGTATCCGGGGCCGCCCGTGTTGTACCAGACGGCCGCGCCGACGCCGACGCCGCGGCGGATCGCGGGATCGTTCGTCGCGCGCCGGGCGTCCCGGTTCTTCCAGCCGATCCGCTCGGCGCCGATCTCGAATTCCTTCCGCCGCACCTCCGACGGGTCGTTCAACCGGCGGAACTCGACGGGATCCATGTGGAGCTTCGCCGCGAGCTCGTCCATCGTCGCCTCGAGTGCGAAAGCGCCCTGCGGATGGCCCGGCGCCCGAAACGCGGTCGAGGGGCCCGCGTTCGTGAAAACGTCGTACTCCTCGGTCTTCACGTTGTCGCAGGCATAGATGTTCTTGAGCGGCGCCGAGGACCCGGTGTTCCCGTTGGTTCCGCCGTTTCCGTGAACGATCAGGTGGAGCGCGGTCAGCTTCCCGTCCTTCGTCGCGCCCGCCTTGATCCACTGGACGGCCGAGGGACGGTTTCCCGTCGCGAGCTGCTCCTCCTTGCGGTCGAGGAAGAGCTTGACCGGGGCGCGGGCCTTCCGGGCGAGCTTCGCCGCGGCGACGCCCTCGGTGCGCGCTCCGAACTTGGCTCCGAATCCGCCGCCCATGTACTGGCAGTGGACCCGCACCTTGGACGCCGGGATCGAGAGCTCCTGGGCGAGCTCGTCGCGCACCCCCGTGATCCCCTGAGTCGAGGCCCAGACCGTGAGCTCGTCTCCCTCCCACTCTGCGACGAGGCCGTGCGTTTCGAGCGCCGAATGGGTCTGGACCCGCGTCGAGTAGGTTCCCTCGACGACGACGTCCGCCTTGCGGAATCCCTCCTCGATGTTGCCCTTGTCGGAGGCGCGCGGACCCTGCACGTTCCCCTTGCGCGGGAGCGGTTTCTTCGCGGCCGGCATGTCTCCGGCGGACGTCTTCGTCTTCGTGTCCCCCTCGAACACGAGCGGAGCGGACTCCTCGCGGGCCGCGTGCGGATCCACGACGAAGGGTCGTGGCTCGTAGCGTACGCGGATCGCCTGCACCGCGTCGTCGGCGCGCTCGGGGGAGTCGGCCGCGATGGCGGCGATCTCCTGGCCGGCGAAGCGAACGACGCTCCCCGGCTCCCGGAGGATCAGCGCCGCCCGGACCCCGGGCATTTTCTCGGCGGCGGTCAGATCGACTTCGGCGATCCGGGCCGCGGGGTAGGGGCTGCGGAGGATGCGGCCGTAGAGCATGCCGGGCAGCCGCACGTCGATCGAGTAGCGCGCCTCCCCGGTCGTCTTGGCGCGCCCATCGAGCCGAGGGACGCGCGTTCCCAGAATGCGGAACTTCCGCGAGGGGTCGAAGGGAGGCGGATCTCCCGGCGCGATGTCGAGCTTTCGCGCCTCGAACTTTCCGTCGAAACCGAGCCGGACGTCCTGTTCGCTCATGCCAGGCCCTCCTCGGACTGCGGGAGAAGCGCGAGCGCTTCGTCCACGCGGTCATCGGAAAGGAGGCGAGACGGCCCGCCCGGCGCCGCGGACGCGATTTCGAGACTCCGCGTCTCCCGTTCCGCGGTCCGGATACCGGCCGCCCGCTCCACCGCCTCGAAGACGTGCGGGTAGGTCCCGCAGCGGCAGAGGTTGCCGGCCACGGCTTCACGGATCTCCTCCCGGCTCGGCTTCGCCTGCCGGGCGAGGAGGGAGTGGCACGACATCACCATTCCCGAGGTGCAGAAGCCGCACTGAAGGGCGTCCGCGGCGACGAACGCCTCCTGGAGGGGCGAGAGCTTGCCGTCCCGGGCGAGCCCCTCGATCGTCGTGATCTTCCGCCCGGCCGCCTCGTGCGCGAGCATGAGGCAGGAGCACATGGCCTCCCCGTCCACGAGGACCGTGCAGGCGCCGCAGGCTCCGCGGCCGCACACGACCTTGGTCCCGGTGAACCCCAGGCGCTCGCGGAGCGCCTCGACCAGGACCACTCGCGGTTCGACGCTCAGGGCGACCGTCTCGCCGTTGACTTCGAGCGTCAGGGGCGCGGGTCCCGGTCCGATCGGCGCCGCCCCCTTCGAAGCGAGCGCCGGAGCGGCGCCCGCGGTGACGGCGCCCACGAGAGCGCCTCGAACGAGATCCCGGCGCGTAAAGCCGGGTTTCGGTTCCTCGCTCATCCGAACCTCCTCGGCGGGATCGATCATATCGCCGATCGCCGCGGTCGGATCGGGTGCGGCCGCCCTACTTCTTCTTCTCGGGGGGAGCGGCCGCCGCGGAAACGGGGGTTCCGGCCGACGCCGCGAGGATCTTGAGCGCCCGACGCGTCGCTTCGAGTCTCTCGACGGCGACTCGCCGCGCCTCGCGTTTGAAGTGAGGAAGGGGTCCGCCGGACTTCAAGCGCCGGACCTCCTCGGCGAGCTGACGATCGTAGTGGAGGATCGCGCGCCGGCGTTCCTCGAGCGTCAGGACGTCCAGGAAAGCCATCCGGGAGAGCCCCTCGTCTTTGGCGCGAGGCGGCGGGGCGGGGGAGACCACCCAGCGCCGGAGCTCCCGGCGCCCGGCCGCGGTGATCCGCAACTGGTGGCGGCGCGGCCCCCGGTCCGGACCCAGGACCTTCGACCTCGCGAACCCCGACCGACGCAGCCCCTCGAGCGCGGGATAGATCTGCGAGATCTCCGCTCTCCAGAGCGGAGCCAATTCCGTCTCGAGGAGGCGCGCGAGCTCGTAGCCGGTCGCGGGCCGGTCGGCGAGGAGGCCGAGGAGAACGTGCGGGAGCGACATCCGAGGAACTATATCAGTTTAGATATAGTCGCGTCCAGGTCGGCTTTTTCGAGGAGCGCGCGGCGAGTCGCGGGGAGAAAAAAATCGGGGGCCCCAAGGCCCCCGAAGATCCGACAGAAACTCGTAAAGTATTGACTTACTTCTTTTTCTTGGTCGCCTTCTTTGCCTTCTTGGCGGCCTTCTTCTTCGTGGCCATCGTGTCACCTCCCTCCCGACAGCCGATTGACAGCCTCCGGGCGAGATGCTAATTTTGCCGCCCCCTGGAAGGAGCGTATCGCCGTTCGTCTGTCGCTGCCGATAATTCGATTGGTCATACGTTCCGGTTATCGCCGGATGGGGCGTCCAACCCATCCGGCGATTTCATTCTATGAGCTTCCTCGTGAGACTCAAGAAAAATCTCTTGCAATTCCCGTTGACTTGATTCTCCCGTTCCGCGCGACAGATGTCAAGCGAACGCGCCCCGCGAGAGGCGTCTCCGGAGTCGGCGGCGACCCGGAAACGGACTCGACACCTCTTCCCCGACTAGAATCCCGGGCGTGACCGGGTCCGCCGAATCGATCACCGTCGCGCACAGCCCCGACTCCGACGACGCCTTCATGTTCTTCGCGCTCGCGGAGGGGCGCGTGGACACCGAGGGCCTCGCTTTCCGGCACGAGCTCTCCGACATCGAGACTCTGAATCGCCGCGCGCTCCTGGGAGAGCTCGCGGTGACCGCCGTTTCCTTCCACGCGTACGCCTTTCTGGCGGACCGATACCTGCTCCTCCCGCACGGCGCTTCCTTCGGCGACGGATACGGTCCCGTGGTCGTCGCGCGCCGGCCCCTCTCGCGCGAGGCGGTCGCTTCGGGGGAGGTCCGAGTCGCCTCGCCCGGAGGTCGCACGACCGCGCATCTCGCCCTGTCGCTTTGGGCTCCCGGGGTCTCGACCGAGTTCTGCCGTTTCGACGAGATCTTGGAAGGCGTGCTCTCGGGGCGCCTCGACGCGGGAGTCCTGATCCACGAGGGGCAGCTCACGTTCGCGAAGGAGGGTCTCGCGGAGGTCGAGGACCTGGGCCGGTGGTGGAAGGCCGAGACCGGCCTTCCTCTGCCGCTCGGCGGCAACGTCGTGCGGCGCGATCTCGGCCCGGAGCGGATCGCGCGGATCTCGCGGGCCCTGTCCCGCTCGATCGAATACGGCCTGGCCCACCGGGAGGAGGCGCTCACGCACGCGATGCGCTATGCGCGCGGCCTCGAGCGGGGGGAGGCGGACCGCTTCGTCGGCATGTACGTCAACCGGTGGACCCGCGGCTACGGTCCGGAGGGGAGGCGGGCGGTCCAGCTCCTCCTCGACCGGGCGCACGCGGCCGGGCTCACGCCCGCCGTCGCCGCGGAATACGTCCCGGGAAACGAGAACGGGGGCCCGGGGAATTGAGAGCGCCCGAAAGGCTCGCGGCGCCCGTCCTCATCCTGCACCTGCTGGCGCTCGCGGCGGCCCTGGGCGCCCCGATCTTCTTCGCGGCCGCGGTTGCTCCGCTCTCCTTCCGGATCCTGCCGACCCGGGATCTCGCGGCCGCCCTCCAGAGCCCTCTCCTGATCCGCCTCTGCTGGCTCCTCGAAGCGGGCTTCGTGATTCTTCTGCTGACGTCCTGGCTCCTCGCCCGCTGGTGGAAGGCGCCCCGCACGACGGCGGCGCTCCTGACGCGGGCCCCCATCCTCGGCGTGATCGGCGCCGTCGTCATCGAGAAGCTGCTGATCCCGCCGATCGACAAGATTCGGGCGGACGCGCCGGGCCTGATCGACAATCTCCCGGCGGCCGATCCGGGACGGATTCTCCTGGCCCGGTATCACCGCCTGGCGACCGGCTTCTTTTCCGTCGAGATCGTGGCGGCGCTCCTCGTCCTGATCGTCACCGCGAGGCTGCTCGCTGGACGGCGCGCTCCCGAGCCGCTCGCGGCCGTGCGTCCCCCCGCTCCGAAAATCCTGAACCTGGGCGGTTGAGAGCCGCGCGGCGTCGGGCGATCCGCCCGACTACGCTCTTCGCTCTTCGAAAAACCGCACGGCGTCGGCCGCCGCTTCCTCGAGAGCCACGCGCGGATGCCATCCGAGCTCGCTCGCGGCGCGCGAGGCGTCGTGGAATCGGTAGCGGTACAGGATCGCGCAGGACGCCCGCGAGAGCGGACCCGCGGGCCACACAACCTCGGCCACTCTCGCGAGCGGCGCCAGCAGGCGTTCGCTCGCGCGCGGCAGGACTCTTCGCGGAGGCGTGACCCCGAGCGCGTCGGCCGCGCGCCGGAAGAACTCGCGGTAGGTGACGTTCTCGGCGGCGAGGATGTACCGCCGGCCCGACCGGCCTCGATCGAGCGCGAGAAGATGCCCTTCGACGGCGTCCTCGACCGAAACGACGGACAGCCCGCCCGGCGGGACCGCGCGGAGCCGTCCGGCTCGCAGGGCGCAAAGGGAACCTGCGGTGCGGCGATGGACGTCTCCCCATCCGAAGATCGTCGCGGGATTGACGATCACCGCGTCCAGGCCGTCGCGAACCCCCGCCAGGACCTCCTCCTCGCCGAGGCGCTTCGACCAGGCGTACGGGATCGACCGCAGGTTTTCTGGCTCGACCGCGTCCTCGCCGAGCGCGCGATCGGGCGTCGCCGACCAACCGATCGCGGCCGTCGAGCTCGTGTGAACGAGACGCGACACCCGGGCTTTGAGCGCGGCGCGAACGACGTTGCGGGTGGCGAGCACGTTGGACCGGTGGAGCGCGTCCGCGTCAGAGCGCCGGTAGGACACGAGCCCGGCAGCGTGAAAGACGATCGAGCATCCCTCGATCGCCTCTTCGACGTCTGCCGGGCGCTCGAGCTCCCCGCGACGCTCGTCCACGGCCAGGCTCTCGAGAAGGGGATGTCTTCGCGACCGCAGCAGAAGACGGACCGCGTGCCCACGTTCCACGAGGCGGCGCGCGAGGTGCGCGCCGAGCATGCCCGAGGCCCCGGTCACCAGGACCGCCGGCTTCATCGCCAGCGCGCCGGGATCTCAGAGGAGCCCACGTTCTCGCAGGTCCCGCGCCTGATCGGCGACCGTCTCTCCGAAAGTGAACGACGGCTTCCAGCCGAGCGCGCCCTCGGCGCGTCTCGAAGAGGCGTAACGGTGCATGAACCCGAGCTCGAGATCGTCGGGCGCCACCATCTTCTCCGGCGACCACATCGGCTCCAGGATCCGCAGGCTCGCGCAGAGGGGCTGACGGGACCAGCGCGGCAGCCGCGCCGGGCGTGCCGGCCTTCCGACGGCCCGCCCGACTTCCTCCACGATCTCGCGGAAAGTCAGGTTCTGCCCGACGAAGAGGTAGCGCTCCGTTCTCCTCTCCGACGCGAGGAGCAGACTGATCCCGAGGGCGACGTCCCTCACGTCGACGACGGCATTTCCGCCCGGAGGAACGACGCGGACGCGGCCCCGGTGGACCGCGGTGAAGAGCCGCGCCGTGTTGGTCGTGTCGCCGGGCCCGTACATCGCCGCCGGGTGAGCGATGGCGGTCGAAACGCCGCGGTCGATCGCGAGGGCGGCGGCTTCGTCCCCGGCGCGCTTGGAAACCATGTAGTGCTTGGCCAGGGGACTCTTCCAGTCGAATCGGAAGTCTTCGTCGATCGGATCGCCCGGGTCGTTGCGGAACCCGAGGGCCGCGCTCGAGCTCACGTGCACGAACCGCTCGACACCCTCGTCCGCGCAGGCGCGCGCGACGGCCGCCGCCCCTTCGCAATTGACCGCCCAGAGCCGCTCGCGGTCGCGGCGCCAGTACGAGATCACGCCGACGAGATTGACCACGGCCGAGCAGCCGCGGATCGCCGCCCGGAGCTTCCCGGCGTCCGAGACGTCGCAGCCGCCGACGTACTCCGCGGCCGCCGGCAACCCCGCCGGCCGATCGGTCCGAATGTCCACGGCCCGCACCCGGGCGCGCCCGTACGTCAGGTGGCGCGCGAGATGGAGCCCGAGGAATCCGGCGCCGCCGACGACGGCGACGCGCGTGCCCCGTCCTCGCCAGTCCATTGGTCTCCTTCGACGAGCGCCGCATTATCCGCTTTACCCGGCGCGGAGAGGCCCGGGGTCGTCCGGCGAAGAGAGGAGAGGGCGGCGCGCCCCGGCTACCGCGGCCGAGCGAACGCCGACCGGCCGCGACGATGAGCAGGATTCCCACGCCGATCAGCGCGAAAGGCCAGAGCGCCCGCAGCTCCACGAGGAGCCTCTGGAACGTCGGGGCCTCAGTGACGACGGCGGCGAGCGCGACCGCCGTGAGGATCGCTCCCGGGACGAGAGGCGGCGGCTCCCGGCGGCGGCCGAGCGCGGCGTCGATCCCCGCGACGAGCAGGAACCCCAGGCCGAGCCCCAGGATGATCGACGCCCAGTTGGGAAGCCAGGACAGGAGCGAACCGCGCAGGAGGAACCCGGCGCCGAGCCCGAGAAGGACGCCCGCGGGAAGGAGCGGCCCGCGGAAGCTCGAGACCGCCGAGAG
>Ga0075423_10006714_pt1 | contig 10818 bp, 6 predicted proteins | sample SoiMethybrSBSTD2_FD_80114 | JGI IMG/M metagenome (GOLD analysis project Ga0075423, IMG submission 80114) | Bulk soil microbial communities from a Populus tree surrounding site in Tennessee, USA - Soil MetaG P. TD hybrid SBSTD2 | ecosystem: Environmental > Terrestrial > Soil > Tree plantation...
AACGACAATCCCCACGCCGCCCGGCGCTTCCGGGAGGACATCCTTCAACAATACGGGACCTTATTCCGCTTCAGGTTGTGCGGCCGCACGAGCGAGGATGCGCAACTGCTCTCCTACGCCTACGAAACTCACGATGTGCTGATTCGATAAGCGGTGGCCGCGCGTGATACGCTTGCCTTGATGAAGCGTTGCAGTATGATCATCACGCTGATGTTGGCGCTGCAGACTGCGGGTGCGGCGCAGAAGCAACGCACTGCATTCGAGTATTACCAGGAGGGCAGCCGGGCATTTGTGGAGCAGCGGTTCGAAAGCGCGATTGAGGCGCTGAAACAGTCAATTACGCTCGATCCGAAGCAGGTTGGGGCAGTCCGCCTTCTGGGCCTCTCCTACGTTCTCACCGGTCAATTGAATGAGGCGGAATCGCAGTTAAAGGACGCGTGCCGGTTGGCACCCAACGATGCCGAGGCATGGTTTTACTTGGGCCGGCTTTATCACGTTCGAAACTTCTTCGACAAAGCTCTGGATGCTCTCCAGACGGCCATGAAGTTGAGTCCGAACGATGCCAGGATCCGCGAGATTCTCGCTCTCAACTACGAAGCCACCGGCGATGCGGCTGCTGCAGAGCGCGAGTATCATCAGGCGATGCGGCTCGGACAACGGCCCAAGACGCTCGCGTTGAACTATGGCGCGTTGCTGCTGAAGCTGAATCGTCGTTCCGAAAGCGAAGCGCTCCTGGTCCGTGCGGCCGGTGAGATGCCGGCGTTTTGGCAGGCGCATTTTGAGCTCGCCAAGCTGTATTACCAGACGGAACGATTCGAAGCCGCACTGAAGGAGTTGCAGGCGGCACTCGCGTCATCGCCCAAGCCGGACGAAGCGTCGCGTACGCATGGATTGATGGCGGTGGTGTATTCGCGGCTGGGGCGGCACGAGGAGGCGCGCCTCGCCGCTGAGGTGGCGGAGAAATGAGAGCCAGCATCGCGGTCTTCTGCGTACTGGCGCTCGTAGCCCAATCGCCACCGGCCCCAGTTACGGTGCGGTTTGTTGATCAGGCCCAGCACGCCGGCATTCACTTTACGCTGCAAAATCACAGCACGCCGGAAAAGCACCAGGTGGAAGCCATGCCTGCCGGGGTCGCGGTGCTCGACTTCGATAACGATGGCTTCGAAGATCTCTACTTCGTGAACGGGGCGCACGTACCGGATCTCGTGAAGACCGGTTCCGCCGATTGGAATCGCCTGTACCGCAATAACGGCGATGGCACCTTTCGCGACGTCACCGAGCGGGCGGGTGTGCGAGGTGAAGGCTACAGCATGGGGGTCGCAGCGGCGGATTTCGATAACGACGGTTGGACCGACCTGTTTGTTGCCGGAGTGAATCGGAGCCTGCTGCTTCGTAACAAAGGGGACGGTACCTTCGAAGACGTTACGAAGCGAGCCGGTTTGGAATCGCAGGGCCCCAGCAAGCCATGGTCAATCGCCGCGGCGTGGTTCGATTACAACAATGACGGACTGCTCGATCTGTTCGTCGTGAACTATTGCAAGTGGGATCCCGGGAAGGAGCCCTATTGCGGCGACCCGAAACCTGGCTATCGCACCTACTGCCACCCGAAGAATTACGAGGGCCTGCCCAACCAGCTATTCCGCAATAAGGGGGACGGCACTTTCACCGATGTTTCCGCGGCGGCCGGCGTCGCGAAGCATATCGGCAAGGGCATGGGCGTGGCGATTGCGGACTATGACAGCGACGGCCGCATGGATGTCTTTGTCGCCAATGACACGGTTCCCAATTTCCTGTTCCACAACGAGGGGAACGGCACGTTTTCGGAAGTCGGGCTGGCCGCAGGCGTCGCATTCAACGCCGATGGCCGCGCTCTCTCGAGCATGGGTGTGGATTTCCGCGACATCGATAATGACGGCAAGCCCGACCTGTTCGTCACGGCTCTGACCAACGAGACCTTCGCGCTGTACAAGAATCTCGGCCGGGGTATCTTCACCGATGCGACGTACACCAGCCGGCTGGCGGTCTTGACGGTTCCCTTCGGCGGCTGGGGCGCCGGCGCTTATGACCTGAACAATGACGGCTGGAAGGATCTGTTCGCGGCGGCGTCGGATGTGATGGACAACGCCGAGTTGTTCAGCAGCCGCAAGTTTCGACAGCCGAACCAGGTTTATGTGAACCAGGGGAATGGGACGTTTTCGATGGCGGCCGGCAACGGGCAGACGCCGCGCGCGCATCGCGGGTGCGCCTTCGGGGATTTCGATAACGACGGGCGGGTGGACGTCGTGGTCACCAGCCTGAACGAGCCCGTGGAACTGTTGCGCAACGTCACCGAGCCCGGGCAGCACTGGCTGGACCTGCTGCTCACGGGTACCCGCAGCAATCGGGATGCGATCGGTGCTGTGATCCGGCTTACCCCACCTTCGGGTCGGACTCAGACCAATCACGTCACAACTTCTGTTGGGTACGCCTCCTCGAGTTCGCGGCGCGTTCACTTTGGGCTGGCTAAAGAAACGAAGGCCACGCGAATCGAAATCCGGTGGCCCACTGGCGCCTCGCAGACGCTCGAAGACGTCAACGCCGATCAGCTCCTGAAGATCACCGAACCCCGGTAGCCCACTACCAATCCAGCCGGGCTCCCAATTGACCAGTGCGGCCACCGCTGGCCGTGCGGATGTTGCCGAATGAAGCGCTCGACATGTTCAGGTCGGGTCCGCCGAAGTAGTGCCGGTTGAACGCGTTCAGCATCTCGAACCGGAGCTGGAGCTTGACGCCTTCGCGCAACGTGAAGTTCTTCTGGATGGTGGCGTCCTCACTCAGGTCCCAAGGCGTACGCACTTGAGGAAACCGGTTGGGCGTGTTACCGAGCGACTGCGTGGCCGCATCAGAAAACGCCGCGGGGTTGAACATCCGGTTGCCCGGATCGGCCGCGTTCCATGGGTTGAAGGTTGATGGATTGAACACGCTCGTAAATCCGCCGGCTGGCGTGGAGAAGTTCGCCCACACGCCTGGGCCGTTGTAGAAGTTCGGCCGCGTCCGCGAGTTCGGATGGCCGAGCGGTGTCCCGCTGCGATGGCGCATGGTGGATGACAGATTCCACCCGCCCACGAGCGCGTTGACGAGGCCGTTGGAGTTGCCGAGCAGCTTCTTGTCCCTGCCCACCGGAACGTCCCATGTGAAGGCGGACTTGATCACGTGCGTGCGATCGTCGGAGGTGATCGACTTATATACGCTCCGGTTGTACGCATCCTGGATGCCCATGCTACCGCCGCCATTGGTGACGTTATCGACGTTGCTGAGCGTCTTCGAGAACGTGTAGGCCATATAGGCAAAGATGCCATGCGACATTCGCTTTGTAGCGATCAGGTTCAGCGAGTGGTACGTGCTAAAGCCGACCTGATCGCCAAACGGAGTCAGGCCGCGCCCCAGAAGCTGTGGGAACGGCAGCAACGTGTAAGCACCAAGCCCGCTGAATCCGGGGTACGGATACGGAAGACCGGCAGCGGTTGCTTGTGCTTGCGAGCTAATGGTCTGCGTGAGCACCGCGCCGCGCGATAACTCGGCGGGATTGATCTGGTTTGGACTCACCAGACCCGCAGCATGCAGACGGACGCCCGTACTGCCCCGCCAGTCGATCTCGAGAAGGGTGTCATTACTAACTTGGCCTTGGAAGCCGAAGTTGTAATTCTGCACGTAGCCGGACTTGGCATAGCCGGGGCTGTAGCGCGTTCCGCCGAACGTGGTGGCGTAGGAGGGATCGAGATTGGGCCCGATCGTCGTGCCGCTGTAGCCGTCGTCGATATTAAATACCGGCAAATACTGGCCTTTGCTATCCGCCGGCACGCTGTTGGTTTGGTTGAACCCGGCCCACCATGGATAACTCCATCCGAAGCCTTCGGGCGTGTAACTCAGACCATAGCCCCCGCGCATGACGATCCGCTGGGTCAGTCTGTAGGCGAGGCCGAACGTAGGGCCGACATCGTGCCAGCTTCCCGGAAAGATGTTGCGCCGTCCGGTGCGTCCGGGTCCCGAGCCCATATATTCGACGGCGCCGAGCCGTCCTCCGAAGTTTGGATCTGGCAGGTTGGGATTGAAGTTGGCCAACCGATCCTGATCTTCGAAGTACGCAGAGTTGCCGCTCCAGCGAACACCGTAGTTCAAGGTCAGGCGGCTCGAGACCTTCCACGAGTCCTGCGCAAATGCGCCCATGTAGTATCGGGTGGTAATGGGGATAAACACCGGACCCAGGCTGGCGCTATCGACGTACCCGAGCAGGAAACTGGCAAAGCTGTTGCCGATGTTGCCGGTGAATGTCTCACCCGGAATCGCTGTGGTGCGCGCCGCGAAGTTGAATGTGCCGCCGGTGTTGTTATATTGCGCCGATTTGTAATTGAGGTTGTTGTACTCCACTCCGAATTTCAACGAGTGCGAGCCCTTTTGCCAGCTAAAGGTGTCGGCGAGAACGATACCCCGGTAGAACTCGTCGCGGTTCGCATCGTGTCCCCACGATTGAAAGGTTGCCACTGGAGAGCCGCCCAGATTGATGAACGGATTCGTCCATTGGCTTTCAGGCTGCCCGAAGCCTACACCCTTAATTCCGACCGCGTCGACCTGTGCCTTGCCTTTATGCAGGGTCTCAAATGCATTGCCGTTCCAGTTATCGCCGCCTTGCAAGTGGTTCAGCATCGTGGGGCTGACCACCCAGTCGTAACTGACACTGAAGTTATAACCTCGGCGTTGCTGCAGGATCACGCGCGAGAGCGGCCCGCCGAGATCGGGATCTTTCAGCGACCACACCTGGCTAGCCCCTTCGATAAAGTTCCGGGGGAAGCCGTGCTTATAGAAGTAGCCGGACAGCCGGTGCTTCGCCGAGAAGGAATGATCACCTTTGATCGTGTACTGCTTCACGTCCTGCTGGTTGATCCGGCTGTCATACATATTGTTCAGCAACGATGTGGTCACCGGCTGGTACCATTCGTTGAAGATGCCGGCATAGTTTTTGGCGACCTTGGAAATCTGATCTGCCGGAATGATATTTCCGGGAAACGGATCAGCGACATACCGGTCGTTTGCCTGCCGCAGCGTGACGGGGTTGTAGATCTGGCCTTCCATCACCGGCCGTCCCAGGGCATCTGTGCCCACTTGCCTGCCCGTAAGTAGGCCGCTCAGGTTGCCCTGCCACATCTCGGGCTGGGGTACGGTCCAGTTCAGGCCTCCAGGCCCGGATGTCGCATTGTTAAACCGCTCGATCGTCAGATAGAAGAACGACTTGTTGCGGCCGTCGTAAATCTTTGGGATGTACACGGGTCCACCGAAGCTTCCACCATAGTCCTTGCGGCGATCTCGGGGCCGCAGGAAGTTCCGCGTGGTGGACTTGGTGAAGTTCGGGTCGGCCGCAAGCTGTAGATTGTTGTTCCAGTCGTTGGCATTGAGAATCTCATTGCGAAGATAGTAGAACAGGCTGCCATGCGGCTGATTCGTGCCGGACTTGAGGTTGAAGTTCATGGTTCCCCCGCTCTGACGGCCCATCTCGGCGGCCACGTTGCCGGTAAACACGTTCAGTTCCTGAATGGCTTCCGGAGATATGCTGGCCTCCGCGAAATCGCCTGGGAGGAATCCGGCGAGGTTAGTCATGCCATCGATCAGCACACCTGCGCTGCCACCGGGCGTGCCTTGAATTCGCATGCTCCAGGAACTGCCATTCACGCCGGGTACCAAGCGATCAGCGAAGGCAGCCATATTGCGACCGCCCCCGAAACTGAGCGGCAGGTCGGAAAAGACCTTGGAGGTTACGCTCTCGCTGTTCTGCGCCGTTTCGGTCGCGAGCGTCGCGGAATCCGCGGTGACGACGAAGCGCTCGGTGACGCCGCCTATTTCGAATGCCGGGTCGACGCGCGCGATCGTGCCGGCTTCGAGCGTGATGTTCTCCTTGACGAACTCTTTGAAACCCGGAGCCTGGACGCGAAGGTGATAAATCCCCGTGGGTAAAGCCGAGATGTTGTAAGCGCCACTGTCGTTCGTCGTGGTTTCAAAATTCACGCTGGTCTCAATGTTGGTGGCCGTAACCTTAGCTGACGCGATGATCGCGCCGGACGGATCGTGTGCGATGCCCGTGATCGATCCGCGGCCGATTTGACCCGGCATGGGTAAAGCACTAGCCAGCACAACAAGCACTGCAACAAGTGTCTCTTTCATAAAATGTTCCCCCTCGCCCTGTTGAATTCCCGGTTAAACGCAAACGTGACGTAAGCAGGAAGCGCTTCCGCCACCAACCCCTATGCCTGATGATCGCTCGGTCTCGCCTCCTGGTTGCATCTAGCTCGATACCCCAGCTAAGCAGGCCAGTCATTGCGCCATGGTCGCCGCCGCCCTCGGGCATTTGGCAGTGGCTTACTATTGCCATCCGTCCAGTTTCTACCGATCGGTTGTGATCTTCACCACAGTCAGGCGGACTCCGGCGGCTGGAATCGGCAGCCGCGGTGCGCGTGCGTCGGCCGGCTGCGGCTGACCAGCACCGACGACGCCCCCACCCAAGCCCCTGGTCCGCTCCGGCATCAGGAGCGCTAACCGCCCCAGCCACCAGCAGCGTCAACGCCGCAGCGTTGCGGCCATTCGACGGCAGATCCACGACGCGCGCCAGTTCAATGACCTGGCCCAATGACGACGTGCTCGTATTCACCACGGGGGGCGCGGACTCGACAGTGACCGTTTCCGATGCGGTCCCTACCTGCAGTGTGACGTTGACCGCGATGCTTTGATCTGCAAGCAGCGTCATTCCCCGCTGCGTGAAGTTGCGAAAGCCTGGCAGTTCTGCGATCAAATCGTAAACAGCGGGCCGAAGCGAAGGAATGACGAAAAGGCCTTGTTCGTCGCTCAGCGCAGAACGCGATAAGTTCGTACCCACTTCCGTCGCCGTGATCTTCACTCCCGGAACAAGCGCGCCGGAAGGATCAGCGACTGTTCCTGCAATTCTTCCCAAACCTTGTCCAAACACTGAAGCCGGAGTCATCAGCAATACGGCCAAAATGATTCGTCGTACCATGGTTTCCCTCCACTGCGTTTCACATGGTGATATATTGTTGCGTTATGCGAGATTTGCGCACAAACGTTAATCCGCCCCAGAGAAAGATGTCAAGCACTGAAAGCAACCAAAATTGACATACCTAATATGGCGCCCGTAAGCTTCCGGGATGCATTTCAAAATATTCGCTGTTTTCATGTTGAGCGGGTGGTTTGGCCTTGTTCAGGAAGACAAACCAGCGGTGAAGAATCCGTTCCTCGGGGACGCGAAAGCCGTTGAATCTGGCCGGCTGCAGTTCCGGATGGCGTGCGCGGGCTGTCATGGACTGCGCGCGACCGGCGGACGAAGTGGACCCGACCTGACGCGTGGCACCTTTGCGGCCGGAAACACGGAAGCCGACTTGTATCGAGTGATTTCAGACGGAGTGCCTGGGACAGAAATGCCAGCATTCACCAGCAGACTGCAAGATGACGAGCGGTGGCGTCTGGCCTCATACATTAATTCTCTTTCTCCACACGATACTGTTCCGATTCCTGGTGATCCGGATTCCGGCGAGAGACTGTTTTGGGAAAAAGGTGGCTGTGGACAATGTCACCGCATCGGTACTCGCGGAAGCAGTTTGGGGCCGAATCTGAGCCGAATCGGACGGCAGCGCAGCTTGGACTATCTCCGCGAGTCCATCGTTTCTCCCGACGCCGAGGTCACCTCCGGTTACGCAACCGTTACCGTAGTTACTCGCGATGGCAAAAAGATCACTGGTGTCGAGAGAGGTTTCGACAACTTTTCCGCGCAGCTGATGGATCTTTCCAACCGGTATTATTCGTTTCAAAAAGATAACGTAGCGTCAATCCAACGAGAGTACCGCTCACTCATGCCATCAAATTACGTCCGTCTGTTCAGCGCGCGCGAGTTGGATGACCTGCTTGCGTTTCTGGCCGGGTTGGGAGGGGGCGAACGGTGAGACATGCGGCTGTTACCTTATTAATGATCATTGGAACGATGGGCCTCGTCTTCGCTCAAGTCAATTCGAGCGACTGGCGGACATATGGCCATAACTCTCTAGGCTGGCGCTACAGCGAACTCGCGCAGATTGACACACGGAATGTTTCGCGTCTGTCCACGGCCTGGATTTACCAGACAGGTCTTCCTGGCGGCTTCGAAACAACACCATTGGTCTTTGACGGCCTGATGTTTATCGCTGGACCGTCCAATAATTCCTGGGCACTGGATGCTCTGACGGGACGTCCGATTTGGCACTCGCACACCACACCGCCAAACAAACTCAATCTATGTTGCGGGCAGGTGAATCGCGGATTTGCAACTCGGGGAGACAAACTCTTCCGGGTTAATATCGAGGGGACACTTGTTGCTCTCGACGCAAAGTCGGGTACGACGCTTTGGCAAACCCCGATAGCAGACTACAAGCAAGGCTATAGCGCAACAGCAGCTCCACTGGTTGTCAAGAATCTCGTCGTGACCGGCATTGCCGGCGCGGAGTTTGGCACGCGTGGTTTCATTGACGCTTACGACGCGGACACCGGAAAACGAATCTGGCGCTTCAACACTGTGCCCGGCGAGGGCGAGCGCGGAAGCGATACATGGTCTGGCGATTCATGGAAACGCGGAGGCGCATCGACTTGGATCACGGGAACGTATGATCCCGAACTGAACCTGATCTTTTGGGGAACGGGTAATCCTGGCCCCGACATGGATGGTGATGTACGCCGCGGCGATAACCTGTATTCCTGTAGCGTCGTCGCACTGGATGCCGATACCGGAGAGCTGAAGTGGTATTACCAATTCACTCCCCATGATGTACACGACTGGGATGCCATCAGCGATCCGGTGCTAGCGGACCTCACCATAGAAAACCGCAAGGTCAAGGCTCTAATGCAAGCCAATCGTAACGGGTTCTTCTATACGCTCGATCGAACGAATGGCAAGGTACTCAAGGCCAAAGCATACACGGAGGTAAGTTGGACAGAAGGAATCGGAGCCGACGGCCGCCCAATCTTGACCAAAGGCCAAGAGCCGACAGAAGAGGGAAAGCTGGCGTGTCCGGGTCTTGGTGGCGGCCATAATTGGCAGGCTACTGCCTATAGCCCGCGAACGGGTCTCTACTACTTCCCCACGAGTGAGAATTGCCAACTGTTTTACAAAACCAAACAGGAATTCACTGAAGGAGAATGGTATCAAGCCAGCAATGTGGAGGGTCCTCCGAACTCCCACGGCACGGGCGCGATTCTCGCTGTGGACCCCACAACAGCCGCAACCAAGTGGCGGTTCGATATGGTCAGTACACCAACGGCTGGAATTCTCGCAACCGCAGGGGGGTTGGTATTCACCGGTGATCGGCAGGGTTACTTGATTGCGTTTGATGACCGCACAGGTAAAGTGCTTTGGAAATTCCAGACCGGAGGCGCGATCGTGTCACCGCCCATCAGCTACGCACTGGAGGGAAAGCAATACATAGAGGTCGCTGCAGGTGGCTCGATTCTGACGTTCACGCTGAAATGAGCGGCGTACTGAAGACCTCCTGATTTCGTGAAGGAGATCTCTGTACTTAGAGTTGTTGTTTACTCGTAACGCAGCGATTCGATTGGATTCAGTCGCGCTGCTCGTAACGCCGGCCACAGCCCGCTCAACAAGCCGATCCCCATTAGAATGCTCGCTGCGACTGTGGCGACATTCGCCGACAGCAGAAGGTGGATATCCGTTGCTTTGGTCGGATCGTCCATCATCTCCGCCAGAAATGGCCGCGGTGGAATGATGTTCACGAGGATGTACGACATCAGCAGTCCCAGCAGACCTCCCAGAAACGTGATCACCACGGCCTCCGAGACAAACTGCAAAATAATGTGACGCTTTCGCGCACCCACCGCCTTTCTAACTCCGATCTCGCGCGTCCGTTCCGTCACCGACACCAGCATGATGTTCATCACGCCGATTCCGCCGATCGCGAGCGTCAAGGTTCCAATGAAGGTGAGGACAAAGTTCAGACCATCTGTGATGCCGCTCATCACGCGCATGTTTTGGATCGTGTCATTCAGACGCAGCGCCCGTTCATCCGTGGGATTGAAGCGGTAACGTGCGGCCATCATCCCGCGCACCTGACGGATTGCCTCATCGTGAAAGACAGGATCAAGCATTTGCCAAACGATCGTTGAAACGTAGGTGGTGTCCTGAATCTGGTTGGCGACGGTGTAGGGAATGAACGCGCAGTACTTATCGGGGCCGACTCCATAATTGGAAATCTGCACCTTGTTTGTTCCGACGCCGATGACTTCGAAGGGAATCCCTTTGATGCGGATCGTTTCGCCGACGGCCGGACTGTTTCCGAACAGACGCGATGCAGCTTCGTGTCCCAGAAACACCACGCGGCGCCGTGCTTCAACATCCTCGTCGTTCAGAAAGCGTCCAAGCTCCGCGACTTCCGCCCGCATCAAGCCATAGTCCGCCGAAACCGCTCGAATTCCCACGCTAGTCTGGCGGTAGTCCGATGCGAGCGGCCAGTTCGACATGTATTCAGGACTAACGTACTTCACAAGCGACGCCGAGCGCAGCGCTTCCGCATCTTCTTCCTTCAACCGGATCGGACGCCCGGCCCGTTCGCCTCCGGCTTGCGCGCTGGTCTGCCCGCCATAGGTGATGACGACGCCATCGGAGAACGCGCCTCGAAATCCGACGATGAGCGCGCGATGAAACCCGTCGCCGTAGGCCATGAGCAGCACAACCGTGACGATTCCCCAGGAGATTCCCAGCATCGTCATTGCTGCGCGGAATCGATGATTGATCAGCGC
>Ga0075423_10006717_pt1 | contig 10817 bp, 8 predicted proteins | sample SoiMethybrSBSTD2_FD_80114 | JGI IMG/M metagenome (GOLD analysis project Ga0075423, IMG submission 80114) | Bulk soil microbial communities from a Populus tree surrounding site in Tennessee, USA - Soil MetaG P. TD hybrid SBSTD2 | ecosystem: Environmental > Terrestrial > Soil > Tree plantation...
ACGACCTCGCCCTGCGCGAGCAGCGGCACGCACGCGAACCCGCGCATCAACCCCTGCTCGACGAGCGGATGGCTGCCAAAGACCGGATGATCGATCGCGTCCGGCACGATCAGCCGCTCGCCGGTCTCGACCACCTCGCGCATGAAGGACCAGCGCTCGCTTTCCCTGAACGACGGCGCCGGCAGCTCGCAGTGCGCGGCAAACAGCTCGCGCGGCCCCGATTTCAGGTAGACGGCGCCGACCGGCACGTCGAACGCGCGCGCGCTGTCGGCGGCGAACGCGGCGAGCTCCGCGTCGGGCTCGTTGGCCGGCGTCTCCACCACCCCCGGATGCAGCGCCTCCAGATCGCGCTCGACCGGCGTCACGTCATGCACGCGCCGCAGCGTGTCCCGAATGGCGGCGCCGACCACATCGAGCGACGTCTCTCGGACGAACACGCCGTCGATGCCGAGCCGATCCCGCGCCTCCTCCGCCGCGCGCCGCAGCGAGGCGAACGCGGAGGTGACGAGCACGGCGCTCGCGCGCGCGTCCGCCTGCTGTCGCAGCGCTTCGATGACCGAGAATCCGTCGGAGCGGGGGAGCGAGAGCTCGGTGAGCAGAAGGATGGGCGGGCCGCGCCGCGCGAGGATCGCCTTCGCGTCATCGCCGTCCTGGGCGATGGCCGCATCGAGATCGTGAGGGAGGGCGAGCTGGCGGTACGCCTCCGCACGCCTCACGTCCGGATCGACGATCAGGACGTACGACCCTTTTCTCATCGCGGCGGTCATCTCGCGAGCCAACGTCGGCCGACGCGGCGGCAGCGGGCTGTCAGTGTGGCGTCACGCCCTGACCGCTGAGCTCAGCAAGGCAGATGCCGAAGGAATCGCGCTGAAAAGCCGCGTTGACGCCGCAGATGGCCGTCGCGCGGCAGACAAAAGACACGGTTACGAAGGGCGGCTGTCTTGGGCCGTGGCGGCAGGCTGCATGCGATGGCGCAGGATTTCGAGCCAGGCTTCGTCGCGCCGGCTGGTCACGATGAGCGTGAACTGATCGCCCTCGCGCTCCGGGCCGGCGGGAAACTCGAACCGCACGCTGCCGACGCGGGCCAGCGCGGATTGCAGGTCCGCCGGCAGCACGCACGCGATGATCCGTTTGAGCTCGTCGACCGACAGCGGCCGCCCCGCGAGCTCGACGAAGCGGGTCGTCGTGACGACGCACGGCCGGATGCCGGCGTGGAGCATCAGCGCTTCGCCGTCGAGATTCAGGATCAACTGGAGCAGCACGGGACCGACGAGGTCGTCGCCGTCCTGCGGGGGAATGGGATCGCTCATTCGGCCGCGATCGCGTTCGGCGACTGCACCTGGCTGATCGGCTTTTGCGGCGAGACGACGCGAACGAGCATCAGGCCGATCACGACCGCCTCGATCAGCGCGACGACGCCCAGCGACGCCGCGAGCCACAGCGGCGGCCGCCATGCAGGTATCCAGGCCCTGGATTGCGGCACGTCGGAATGGTCCGCCGCTTCATGCGTCAGTGAGACGACCGGGAGACTCTCGGTCGGTGTCGCGCCGGCCCACTCGGCGGCGTCGATTTCATTGGGGAAGCTGTCGAGCGCGGCCTGCGAGTGCACCGCGTACCGTTCGGCCGCTTCCTCTTCGGAGAACGTGGCCGGCGGACGGATGCGCGCATTGATCCGCGTTGGCTGCCCGTTCGCCTCCGGCGGTTCCTGCACCCGCGCCGGCGCCGCGGCGCCCGCCGGCGCGGCCAGCGCGGCCAGATGCTCGCCGGCGTGAGACTGGTCGATCGTGAGATCGCGGAAGGCGGCGAGCGCGTCGACCGCCGACGCGAACGATCGATCGCCATCCAGTTGTACCGCGCGCGCGAGCCACGCCAGGAACTGCTCGGCCGCCGCCGGCGGAATCGATCCGCGCAGCGCCTCGGGCACATGCGCGAGCATCTCGGCGAGACCCTCCGCATCCCGTTCGATCCCCGGATCCGATGCGGCCAGCCAGGACAGCAGCATCAATCCGATCTGGAACAGATCGCGGCGCTGATCCTCCGCGCCGAACGGCGCGACGCCCCACGGCGCGGCCGGCGGCACGCCGAACTGCGCGGCGGCAACCGCCGATCCGAACACGTGATCGTGAATGGCGATGTGGCCGTCCACCGTCACCGCGAGGCGGGCGGGCTCCAGGATGCCGTGCGAGACGGTCGGCGCGACGCGATGGAGCGCCGCCGTCGCTTCAGTCAGCTGCTGCGCGATGCCGAAGAACGTCCGCGCGTCGAGGCGGCGGTGCGTGCCGATCCCGATCGCCGGGAACCGGACGCTGCCCCCGCGCCCGACGTTCTCGAAGATCACCGCGACGCTGTTGCGCGCGTCCGTGAGCCGCTCGATGCCGCGCACCGGCGCGAAATAGCGCGAGTTGAGATCCCGCAGCTCCGCGAGCCGCCGGCCGAGCGCGTCGGTGAACGCGGCGTCGCCGCTGAACTCCGGCCGCAGCCGCAGCAGCTCGAAGCTCGGACCGTGGGAGTTGTCGTAGAGGAGGAGGCGATCGCCGAGCCAGTCCGACACGCCTTCCGTGTACCACGCGGCGAGTGTGGTTGCGGCCGGCGCGGTTGATCCGCGCGCGCGGTCGGTCGCGTGATCGATCATGCCGTGTGACGCACCGCACTCCAGGCCGCGGAAGGAGCGGCGAGAACTATTGCGTATGGATTGGAGCCGCGCTAGAGTCTCCACTTATAACCGAAAGTGCGCGTCGAAACCAGCGAATTCTCCAGCCTGCCGCGTGATGGAGCGGATGTTGTGAACCAGCGAACCGACGACCGCCCGCTCGATCAGCTCCACAGCGTCGTGCGTCACCTGCTCGAAACGCACGAACAGATTCATCGCACGCAGGAGCGGCTCGATCAGATGACGCAGGAATGCGCCGCCATCATGGCGCGCTGGAGCCGTCTCGACGAGCAGCACGCGCGCGCCCTGGCCGACATCGAGCATTCCGCCAAGCGCGTGCAGCGCATCGAACGCAACCTGCAGCAGGGCGCCGCGCCCGAGACCGCCGAGGGCGAACCGCAGACGCCGCCGCCCACGACGGCGCTCGGACAAGCGGCCGCGGCCCTGTCCGCGCTGCTGGACGCCTTCGAGCGCGTCGAAGGCCGGCTCGCCGCGCGCGAGCAGGAGCTCGGGCGGTGGATGGCCGACATGCAGCGCGAACTCCGCGCGTCGGCGAGGCAGCTGCCGGGTGCCGCGTCGCGCGATGCCGACGCCGCCTGGCCGCTCGACAACGTCCTGCAGCTCCACCAGCAGCTTCGCGATCAGCAGACGGGTCCCGCGCCGGCCGGCGAGGCCGCGCGGCCTGAGTCGTCCGGCGCCGAACGGGGCCTCGCACCGCGCCTGATCGATCGCCGCGCGCCGCAGCCATCCCCCGATCGTCCGAGCGACATCCCGCCGCCGGGCGCGTCGAGCGGTGCTCGCCGTGTCTGGTTGTGGGGCGCGGCGGCCGCGGTCGTCATCCTCGCCGTCATCTACTTCATCCAGATCAAGAGCGCGAGCGCGCACGCCGTCGTCCGAGCCGAAGCGGCGGAGCAGCAGCTGCAGACGGCGAGGCAGGAGTCGCGGCGCGAGCTCGACGCGCTGCGCGAATCGGCGAAGAACGAGACCTCCGCCATCCGCGAGGCCGCTTCGAAAGCCAAAGTGACCGCCGACATCCTGACCGCGCCGGACCTTTTGCGATTCGACGTCGTCGGTCAGGCGGATCTCGCGCGCGCCCGGGGTCAGGCGCTCGTCAGCCGTTCGCGCGGCATCGTGTTCACCGCGTCGCGCCTGCCGTCACCGCCGCGCGGCTCGGTCTACGAGGTCTGGCTGTTGACGACGGCGGCGCCGGTTCGCGTCGCCTCGATCGAACCCGACGCGCAGGGACGCGTGAGCTACGCCAGCGATACGATTCCACCCGTGCCGGGCCGCATCGTCGGCCTGGTCGTGTCGCGCGGCGCGCCGGGCGGCCACGATCTGTCGTCCGCGCAGATCGCGCTCGCGAAGCCGCCGAAGCTCGCAGCGTAGAGTGCGTGGACATCACGTACGGCGCCACAGAGTCATCTGATCACAGAGACACGCACAGAGAAGAATCAACCACAGAGTCACAAAGTCACCGAGCGTCGACGCCGCGCACAGCTCGCGCGCGAGGCGCTCAGTGGGTCCGTGCCTCTGTGACCGTACGTGATCGTGCGCGGCGGGAGAATCATGATGTTCCTTAAAGCGGTCGGTATGTCGCTGACGGCCGTGGTCGCAATCTCGCTTGCCTCGAACGGGGCCCTGCGCGCGCAAAGCGAGCGGCCGCGCGTCACGGTGAAACCGGTGGACGACTTCGAGGTGACGGGCACCGGCGCCGATTCGCGCTGGAACGCCGCCGAATGGGTGGCGCTACGCCGGGAAGACGCCGCAGTCCATCAGTACGACTCGCGATTCAAGCTGCTGTACTCCGATACCGGCCTCTACGTCCTGCTGGACGGCACCGATCGCACGCTGACGGCGACGATGAACGCGGACTTCATGGATCTGTGGAACGAGGACGTGTTCGAGGTGTTCCTGTGGACCGACGAGCGTTATCCGGTCTACTTCGAGTACGAGATCTCCCCGCTCAACCACGAGCTTCCGATCATCATCCCCAACTTCGGCGGACGGTTTCTCGGCTGGCGGCCGTGGCACTACGAGGGCAACCGGCTGACGCGGAAGGCGACGAGCACGACCGGCGGACCGAAGCAGCCGCGTGCGTCGATCACCGGATGGCGCGCGGAGATCTTCATTCCGTACGTGCTCCTGCAGCCGTTGCAGAACACGCCGCCGAAGCCGGGGACGCGCTGGCGCGCGAACGTCTACCGCATGGACTACGACGGCGGGAAGCGCACGCGGTGGGAGTGGTCACGGGTCGACAAGACCTTCCACGAGTACGAGAAGTTCGGCGAACTCGTCTTCGCCGGCCGATGAACAGGTGCTGATCGGATCGCGAACGTGCTGATCGGATCGCGAACGTGCTGATCGGCTCGCGAACGTGCTGATCGGACTGCGAAACGTGCTTCGCGATTCGCGAGACCGATCACTGTGGGAGGAAGTTCGTCGTCACGCGCATCCGAACCTCCACTGGCGTGCAGTTCAGCAGCGTCGGGCTGAACTCCCACAGCCGCACCGCATCGGCGGCGGTGCGTCCGAGATCGGCGCTCGGCGACGACTCGATGCGCACCTCGCGGACAAGGCCGTCGGTGCCAATCACCGCTTCCATCGTCACGACGCCGCCCGTCTTCGCGGGTTTTGCCGACTCCGGATAGACCGGGACGACGTGGACCAGCTTTCGCGGCGGAAGAATCTTCCCGCCGACCTGATCCGTGTCGGCCGCGACGCATCGTGAGAGCTCGGTCTCGTAGTGGGCTCGAGCCGCGCTGATCGCGAGTGTCTTGTCAGGCGGGATCGCTGGCGCTGGCGTGCCCGGGCCGTCGGTCACGTTGATCGTTTCGGTCAGCGAGCCTACCTGAAGCTGGACGGTCCGATCGAGATCGTCGCCGGCAATCGCGATCGTTTCGGCGAACGTGGCGAAACCCATCGACCGAACCTGGAGCTCGTACTCCGCCGGCGCGAGCCCGCCGACCACGAAGCGTCCGGCGCGATCGGTTCGTACTTCGTGTTTCTCGCGTTGGCCGGTGTCGCGGACGATGACGACCGCATCGGGAAGCACACGGCCCGTCTGATCGATCACGGTTCCGCCGACAGAGAAGCGAGCCTGCCTCGCCAGTCCGGCAATCGGAATCATCACACCCAGCAGGAGCGCGAGGGTTGCGATGCGTATGGCACGCGTCGGTCGCGTTCGGTTCAGGGTCGGATTCAACATGGCGCGTATCCTTCCTTCCAGAGTCGACGGCCGCGCCATCGCCGGCGCCGGCACCGCCACGTGACGTTCGGCGTTGAGGATTCGAGCGATCTCCACGAGATGCGACGCGTACGCCTCGCCGCGGACGCCTGCGCCCAGCACCGCATCGTCACACGCGTACTCGCTCTCGCGGCGAAGGCGCCGGCAGACGATCCAGACCAGCGGGTTGAACCAGTAGATCGCGCGCAGCAGCTCGCCGGCGATCTGCACGATCCAGTCGCGCCGCCCGACGTGCGCGAGCTCGTGATACACGACCGTTCGCACGCGATCGACCGGCCAGTCAATCGCGGACGCCGGTAGCAGGAGCTTCGGGTGGATGAGCCCCCAGGTGACGAGCAGCGCCGGATGATCGCTTTGCAGGAGCAGCACGCGGCGCTTCAGGCCGTACTCGGTCGCGGCCTGACGAACGATGGCCGACCACGTGCGGTCGTTCACGCGACGCGCACGCGCGGCGAGCCGATGCAGTCGCACGAAGCCGACGAGCAGCATCGATACTGCGACGATTGCGCCCGCCAGCCAGGTCCACGACAGCAGCGTCGTCGCGTTCGGCCGCTGCGATCGAGCGCGGTCGGCCGGAGCCGACACCGGGACGCTGCCGTCGGTCGGCTGGACGAACACGGAGGTTGCTGCCGGTGATTGCCGCGGCTGAACTGCTGTCGCCGCGCCGAACCGGTCGAGATCCAGCCGCCACGACGCCGCCACGACGGCGACCGCCGGCATCAGCGCGCCCGCGACAATTGCGAGCGCGAGCACCCAGTGGCGCAGCGCCGCGGACTGACGACGCAGCGCCAGCGTGACCATCAGCGCGACGAGCAGCACGACCGACACCTTCAGCGCATTCGTCAGGACCGGAGTCATCGCGCGTCACCTTTCTTGGCTTTGGCGATCAGCGCTGCGAGTCGATCGAGCTCGTCGCGCGAGAGTCGCGTGCCTTCGCCGCCGAGGAGCGCCGCGACGATCTGTTCCGTCGAGCCGTCGAAGAAGGTGTCGATAACGTGCCGCACCGCCGATCGGCGGGCCGCATGCCGCTTCACGCGCGGCGTGTAGATGTAGCGCAGGCCTTCCTCTTCGTGAACGACGTGGCCCTTGGATTCGAGGACGCGGAGCTGGGTGCGGACGGTGGAGTAGCTCGGCTCGCCCGGCAGATCCCCCATCACCTCGGCGGCGGTGGCGCGGCCGCGGCGGAAGAGGATGTCCATGATCTGCCGCTCGCGGCGGCTGAGGACGGCGTGCAGCGGCTTCATGGTGCTAGAAGACTAACACATGTGCGATAAAAATAACATCAGGGCAGGAAGGGCAGGAAGGGCAGGAAGGGCAGGAAGGACAGGAAGGACAGAAAGGACAGGAAGGGCAGCTCGGAGGTCAGCGGCGAGCGAAGATCGCCGTGAGGCTGAAGATGGCCATGCTCACCCACGCGAGGCAGGCCGCCATCATCAGCGCCCGGATCCACGGCTCGTCGGTCAGTCCCAGACAATCACCTGCATAGGAATATCGGAGGACAAAGCGCGTACCGTTACTGGCTGCACGGGAGTGCGTTCGATCGCGGAACATGGCGGGCGGAAAGTGTAAGAGTGTCTCCAAATATCACCGCCGGCCATCCGCACGGTTTCGGTGAGATCCCGAGCAGATCGCCTCGGAATTTCACTTGAACCGCGGCGTCCGGGTGCCGCCGCGAGTTGGTATCATGTCAATCAGTCATGGTCCGATGGCCGCTCGTCGTGGGCGGAGCGTGTGTCGTGTGCGCCGGCGCAACCGTACTCGCCGCTGTCGGCGCGCCGCCGCCGGCCGTACCGAGCGCCGCGCGAATCGAGGCGGCGCAAGCCGTTGTCGCGAAGACCTGCGCGGGCTGCCACAACGACCGCACGCGCAGCGGCAACATCTCGCTTCAATCGTTCGACGTGGCGGCGGCGGCCGACCACGCCGACGTCGCCGAGAAGATGATCCGCAAGCTGCGCGCGGGGCAGATGCCGCCGCCGGGCAGCCGGCGGCCCGACGAGGCGTCGCTCGACGCGCTGGCCGACGTGCTCGAGGCGCAGGCCGACGCGCGCGCGACGGATCCGGTTCCGGGACGCCGCACGTTCCAGCGCCTGAATCGCGCCGAGTACTCGCGTTCCATCCACGATCTGCTCGCGCTCGACATCAACGCCGGCGACTATCTGCCGCTGGATCCGAAGAGCGCGAACTTCGACAACATCGCCGACGCGCAGCTGCTCTCGCCGACGGTGATGCAGGGCTACCTGAATGCGGCGGCCGAGATCAGCCGCCTCGCAGTCGGCGATGCGGCCGCGACCGCGCGCGAATCCACGTATCCCGTGTCGCGATGGACGTCGCAGCGCGAGCACGTCGAAGGCGCGCCGTACGGCACGCGCGGCGGCCTGTCCGTGGTCCACACGTTCCCGGCTGACGGCGAGTACCGGTTCCGCGTGTCCTTCTATCACGAGACGACCGGCGCGCTGTACGGGAACGGACGCGCCGCGCTGCACACCGCCGAGAAGCCGGAGCAAATCGAGATCTCGATCGACGGCGCGCGCGCGGCGCTGCTCGACATCGATCGCTGGATGACGACGTCGGATCCGGACGGCGTCAACCTGCGGACCGATCCGATCGCCGTGACCGCCGGCCCGCATCGCGTCTCCGCCGCGTTCATTCGCCGCTTCGAAGGGCCGGTGCAGGATCTGATCTCGCCGCTCGACTGGTCGCTCGCGAGCACGAGCATCGCCGACTCGTACGGCTTCACCACGCTGCCGCACCTGCGCGACCTGGCGATCACCGGCCCGTTCACGATCACCGGCATCTCGCAGACGCCGAGCCGCGAGAAGATCTTCACGTGCCATCCCGATGTGAAGCGCGCCTCGCCGGAGCGCGGAACGCGCGCGGGCGGACCTGAACTGGTCTGCGCCCACGACATCGTGTCGCGCCTCGCGTCGCAGGCCTTTCGCCGCCCGGCGTCCGAGCGCGACCTGACGGCGCTGATGGCCCTATATAAGAAAGGTGCCGCCGAGGGCGGCTTCGAGGCCGGCGTCCGGATGGCGCTCGAGGGCATCCTCGCGAGCCCGCGCTTCGTGTTCCGGATCGAGGAACGTCCCACCGCGGCGCGCGCCGGGCAGACGTACGCGCTGAGCGACGTCGACCTCGCCTCGCGTCTGTCGTTCTTCCTCTGGGCCACGGGGCCGGACGATGAGCTGCAGCGCATCGCGGAACGAGGACGCCTGACAAGTTCCCAGGGGCCCGCGATGCTCGAGCAGCAGGTGCGGCGGATGCTCGCCGATCGGCGGTCCGACGTGCTCGCCTCGCGCTTCGCGGCGCAGTGGCTGCGGCTGCAGGATCTCGACAAGATCAACCCGGACGTCCGCTTCTATCCCGACTTCGACGAGCAGTTGAAGCGCGCGATGCTCCGCGAGACCGAGCTCTTCTTCCGCCACATCGTGCGCGAGGATCGCCCCGTCCTCGATCTGTTCTCGGCGGACTACACGTTCGTCAACGAGCGGCTCGCGAAGCACTACGGCATCCCGAACGTCGTCGGCGACGAGTTCCTCAAGGTGCCGTATCCCGACGGCCGCCGGCGCGGGCTGCTCGGACACGGCAGCATCCTGACGCTGACGTCGCACGCCGACCGCACGTCGCCGGTGCTGCGCGGAAAGTGGGTGATGGAAGTGCTCCTCGGCACGCCGCCGCCACCGCCGCCGCCCAACGTGCCGGACCTCGAGGCGACAGCGGAGGCCGAAGACGGCCGCCTGCGCACGGTCCGCGAGCGGATGGAGCAGCATCGATCGAATCCCGCGTGCGCGTCGTGCCACCGCATGATCGATCCGATCGGCCTGGCGCTCGAGAACTTCGACGTGACCGGCGCGTGGCGCATCAAGGACAACGGGATGCCGGTCGACGCGTCGGGCGCGCTCTACGACGGCACGCCGCTCGCCAGCCCCGCCGATTTGCGGCAGGCGCTGCTCAAGCGATCGCGGGTGCTCGTGCAGAACTTCGTCGAGAATCTGATGACGTTCGCGCTCGGACGGCGGCTCGGCTACGCCGACATGCCGGCCGTCCGCAGCATCGTTCGGCAGGGCGACGCGGCCGACCGGCGTCTGTCGGCCTACGTGCTCGCGATCGTGAAGAGTCCCGCGTTCCGCATGAAGAGCGCGGACGTGACGACGGACGAGGGCAGATAGGGCAGGAAGGGCGGGTAGGGCAGGTAGGGGTTTTCACCAGGAGCTGATGATGTCGTTCATCACCGGGAAGCAGTTGCATCGGCGGACGGTGCTGCGCGGGATTGGCGCGACGGTGGCGCTGCCGTTTCTCGACGCGATGGTGCCGGCGCGCGGGCTGTGGAGCCGAACCGCGAAGGCGGCCTCGCTCGATCGCACGCGGCTCGTCTGCATCGAGATGGTGCACGGCGCGGCCGGCAGCAACGCGTGGGGCGCGACGCAGCATCTCTGGTCGCCCGCCGCGATCGGCCGCGACTTCGACCTGAGCCCGAGCGCGCTCAGCTCCCTGGAGCCGTTCCGCAAGTACCTGACGATCGTCAGCGACACCGACGTCCAGCCGGCCGAAGCGACGACGGCGCCGGAAATCGGCGGCGACCATTTCCGATCGAGCGCCGTCTTCCTGACGCAGACGCATCCGAAGCAGACCGAGAGCTCCGACGTCCGCGCCGGCATCTCGCTCGACCAGATCTACGCGCAGCGCTTCGGGCAGGACACGCCGATTCCGTCGATGCAGCTGTGCATCGAGAACGTCGATCAGGCGGGCGGCTGCGCGTACGGCTACTCCTGCGTGTACACCGACATGATCAGCTGGGCGTCGCCGACCGAGCCGCTGCCGATGATCCGCGATCCGCGGATGGCGTTCGATCAGCTGTTCGGCGCCGGCGGCTCCGCGAAGGAGCGCGCGTCGCGCCGGCGATCGACCGCGAGCGTGCTCGACTAC
>Ga0075423_10006718_pt1 | contig 10817 bp, 6 predicted proteins | sample SoiMethybrSBSTD2_FD_80114 | JGI IMG/M metagenome (GOLD analysis project Ga0075423, IMG submission 80114) | Bulk soil microbial communities from a Populus tree surrounding site in Tennessee, USA - Soil MetaG P. TD hybrid SBSTD2 | ecosystem: Environmental > Terrestrial > Soil > Tree plantation...
CGGCCACAAAGTCGTCTTCAACCTCGGAGCCAGCAACGATCTCGCTCGCCAGATCAGGGCCGGCGCTCCCGCCGACGTTTTCTTTTCCGCGGACAAGGCCCAGATGGACGGCCTCGCAGCCGCGGGCCTCGTCCGGGCGGGGGATCGGGTGGACGTGCTGTCCAACATCCGCGTCGTGGTCGTCCCCGCGTCCCGGACGGCGCGGATGAGCCAGGCGAGCGACCTGCTGGCGGTCCGGCGTCTCGCCCTCGCCGATCCGGAAGCGGTTCCGGCCGGCGTCTATGCACGGACCTGGCTCCAGTCCCTCGCCCTCTGGGACACGCTCCAGGACAGGGTCATACCCACCCTCAACGTTCGCGCCGCGCTGTCGGCGGTCGAGTCCGAGAACGCCGACGCGGGCATCGTCTACCGGACCGACGCCGCGATCTCGAAGCGCGTGAAGGTGGCCTTCGAGGTGCCGAAAGACAAGGGCCCCGCCATCGTCTATCCGATGGCCCCCCTGGCCGCCTCCAGGAACTCCGCGGCCGCGGAGCTCGTCCGGTATCTGACGTCGCCTCCCGCTCGCGAGGTCTATCGGCGCTACGGTTTCATCGTGCTCGGCGAGAAGTAGCCCCGCTCGACAGCCCCGTCCCCGTCCGCTACTGTACGTCCGCATCGTCCGTCGCCCTTCGAGGGAGGAGCTCCATGCCTCGACCCCGACGGGGTTTCCAGGCCCCCGCCTTCGGCATCACGGCCCTCGTGCTCGCGCTCCCGACGCTGGCGCCGGCCCACGAGACCCATCGTGTCGACCGGTACCGCCTGACCCTCGGCTGGGGCGACGAGCCGGCCTACAGCGGCCACAAGAACTCCGTCGACGTCGACGTGGCCGACGCCGCCGGCGCGCCCGTGACCGATCTCGGCGGCGGCACCCTGGCCGTGGAGGTGTCCTTCGGCGAGGAGCGGGTCGTGCTGCCGCTGCTGCCCTCCGGGGCGCGCCCCGGCCGGTTCCGTGCGGTGCTCGTCCCCACGCGGGCCGGCACCTACTCGTTCCACGTCACGGGGACGGTGAAGGGCCAGGCGATCGACACCCGCTCCACCTGCTCGGACCGCACGTTCGACTGCGTCGCCGACGTGTCGGAGCTGCAGTTCCCGGCGAAGGATCCGTCCGTGGGCCAGCTCGCGGAGAGCGTGACGCGGGCCCTTCCGCGCGCCGAACGCGCGCTGGATGCGGCGGCGAGCGCGCGGCGGGTGGCGATCGCCGCCATCGCCGTGGCCGCGCTGTCCCTCGCCGTCGTCATCGGCCTCGGCGTGCGAAAGGGCAAGCAGGGCGCCTGAGGTGCCGCGCCGCCGCGCCGTCCTCGCGCTCGCGGCGATCCTGGGCGCGCTCGAGGCGGGCGAGGCGTGGGCGCACGCCGGGCTCCGGTTCTCCACCCCCATCGCGGGCGCGACGCTCGGCGCCACGCCGAAGGTCGTGCAGCTGACGTTCTGGGAGAAGCCGGAGGCGTCGCTGTCCGACATTCGCGTCCTCGACACCGCCGGCACCGCGTACCAGGTCGGCCGGCCCGAGCCGGTGGCCGGAGCGCCCATGGCTCTCGCGGTGCCCGTCCGGCGCCTCGAGCGCGGCGTCTACACCGTGAGCTGGCGGACGCTCTCCAGCGTCGACGGCCACGTGACCGCGGGCGCGTTCGCGTTCGGCGTCGGCGTCAAGCCCACCGGCGTGGCGGGAGGGGTCCTGCCCGCGTATCCGGCGGCCTCTCCCTTCGAGATGGCGGCCCGCTGGGTCCTCATCGTCGGTCTCGTCGCGCTGCTGGGGGCGGCCGCGGCGGCGGCGGCCCGGTTCGGCGGCACGAGCGACCTCAAGCTCGCGGCGGGCGGCTGGCTGCTCGCCGCCGCCGGCCTCGTCCTGCTCGCGGTGGCGCAACGGCGCAACGCCGGCGCCACGTACGCCGTTCTCATGCCTACGGCGATCGGCCGCGCGCTCATCGGGCGGGCCATCGCCATCGGCGCCGCGGGCGGTGCGCTCCTCGCCGCCCGCTTCGCCCGACCGCGCCTCCGCCTCGGGGCGATGGCAGCGGCGGGTGTCGCCGCGATGGTGGCGATGGCCGTGCACGCCGTGGCCGGCCATGCCGGCGCCGCGGGCCGGCTGCCGGCCGCGACCGTGAGCGCGCAATGGGCGCATTTCGCGGCGGTGGGCATCTGGCTCGGCGGGCTGGCCGCGCTGCTGCTCGGCGTCCGCGGCGCCCCGTCGGCCGACAAGTCGGCCGCCGTGCGCCGCTTCTCGCGCATCGCGGGGGCCGGCCTCCTGGTGGTCGCGGTCAGCGGGGTCTGGCGCACCCTCGGCGAGCTCACGTCCTGGCGCGAGCTCGTCTCCACCGGATACGGCCGCGCGGTGGCGATCAAGATCGTCCTCCTCGCCGCGATCGCGGCGTGCGGCGCCCTCAACCGCTGGCGGAGCGTGCCCGCCGCCGGGTCCACGCTGCGCCCGCTGCGGCGGATCGGGAGCGGCGAGCTGGCGCTCGCGGCGGGAGCGCTGGCGGCGGCGGCGGTTCTCGGCGCCTTGCCCCCGCCGGCGTCCGGGTTCGCGGCCCCGACCGAGCTGGTCGTATCGGGCGCCGACTTCGGCACCACCGTGCGCGTCCGGCTGACGACGGCCTCGGACCAGGCCGGCCCGAACCGCTTCGTCGCCCGCCTCACCGATTACGACTCCAAAGCCCCGGTGCGAGCGAAGCGCGTGAGCCTGCGGTTCGCGCCCCTCGACGATCCCAGCGTCGGGCCGACGTCCCTTCCCCTCGAACCCGCCCCGGACGATTCGTGGGAGGGATCCGGCGCCCAGATCGCGTTCGACGGCCGCTGGCGCGTCACCGTCGTGGTCGAGCGGGCCGGGGACTCCGTCGAGGTGCCGCTCGAGCTGGAAACCCGCAGCGCGCCCCAGTTCGTCTCCGTCGAGCGCGTGCCCGGACGGGCGACCAACTACACGGTCGAGGTGGGGACGGAGGGGTTCGTGCGGTTCTCTCCCGACCCGGAGAGAGCGGGTCCGAGCAAGGTGACCGTGACCTGCTTCGACGTGGTCGGCGATGAGAGGCGCGTCGAGCAGATCGTCGTCACCGCCACCGGCAGTGGTCCGGTTCGCCAGCAGACCGGACGGCGGCTGAGCCAGGGTCAGTTCGTCGCCGACGTCGAGCTGCAGCCGGGCCGGAACACGCTCTCGGCCATCGCGCGCACGCTCGACGGGAGCCGCATGCGGGCGACGCTCGCGATCGACGTCCCCGGCCGGTGATACCGCTCACCCCGGCAATGTTTCCTGTTGACTTGGTCACGCGACCGGCGTATCGAGTGCGTACGATCCCCGTCGGTTCCCCTGGTTCCCTCCCCTAGAGCCTGAGCCTTCCGGGCGCAGGAGGTATTGATGGCCCTCCGCCTTTGGCTGCGACACGGCCGTCTCATCGCCCTCGCCGCGCTGCTCGTCGCGGTGTTCCTCTTCTCGATCGGGCTGCGGTTGACCGGCTCCGCGCGGGCCACCTCGGGGGGAGACCCGTACACGGTCCCCGTGGTTGTCGACTCCAACCCCGATCCGAACATCGTCGAGACGACGATCATCGCCGAGGAGGCGACGGTCGACGTCGGCCAGGGAGTGCAGGCCCACGTCCAGACCTTCAACGGGCAGGTTCCGGGTCCGGAGTTCCACCTGAAGGTCGGGGACACGGTGATCGTCCACTTCGAGAACCATCTCTCGAAGCCGACGGGCATCCATTGGCACGGCATCGAGCTGAACAACGCCAGCGACGGCACGCCGCTGACCCAGGACCAGGTGCCGGCCAACGGCAAGTTCCTCTACAAGTTCAAGGTCACCCGGCCCGGCATCTACTGGTACCACCCGCACCATCATTCCTCCACCAACCAGGTGTTCAAGGGGCTGTACGGCCCGATCATCATCACCGACCCGTACGACGCCGCCCTGCAGGCGGCGGGCAAGCTCCCCTCGCCGGCCCAGACCGTCACGCTCGCGCTCAGCGATCTCACGGTGTGCAAGGCGGCGGGGACCAACGACGCCGCGACGTACGATCCGTCGCTGCCGTGGGTGGGTGGCCCGTCCCTCCCGGCCCAGGCCGGTCCGACCCCGCGCTCGCTGTGCGAGACGTCCCCCATCGACGAGGACGGCGCCTCGCGGCCGCCGTTCGCGGCCGGGGACGTCCCCAACATCCAGTCGGCGTCCACCTCCGGCCGCACCAATGAAGGACAGACCGTCCTCACCAACGGCATCAACGTCGGCGGCCGGGCGGGATCGCCGTCGGCCCCGGGCGCGCTCGCTCCGGGCGCGGCCACGTTCAACGTCCAGGCCGGGCAGGGGCTGCGCCTGCGCGTCGGCAACACCGCCACGATCCGCTTCTTCCGCCTCCGCCTCACCGACAACGCGGGGACGCAGATCCCGCTTATCCGGGTCGGCGGCCAGGGCGGCCTGCTTGACCACGCCGTCGAGGAGGGCGGCATGCCCGGCGGCTTCGACACGCTGGTCGATTCCGGCGAGATCCTGCTCGACCCCGGCGATCGCGCCGACCTCGTCGCCGCCATCCCCGCGAGCGCGACCGGCGTCCTCACCCTCTGGACGGAGGACTCCAAGCGCACCGGCATGGGGTACTCGAACATCCCGTCCGTTCCCGTGATGCACCTGAACGTCACCGGGTCGGCCGGATCCGTCTACACGATCGCCGGCGGCACGCCGCTGCGGGCGTCGATTCCGGGCGCGGCGGTCGAGGTCCTCGGAGCGCCGACCGACGTCCTCCTCGATCCGAGCACCTTCTCGCCCCCCAAGCTCGGGATGGCCAGCCAGGACATCCAGCTGACCACCACCGGGGCCGCGGTGGGAATCAACAACGTGTTCGGCACCCACGACTTCCCCGGCTCCTACACGACCGCGCCGCACCTCGACTCGACACGCTACGCCAAGCTCGGCGAGACGCTGGAGCTGACGGTCACGAACATGACCCAGGCCCACCATCCCTTCCACCTGCACGGCTTCTCGATCCAGCCGATCGAGCTGACGCGGCCGGGGCACCCCACCTACACGTTCCCGGAGCACGAGTTCCGGGACAACATCGACGTGCCGGGGTTCCTGCAGGGGGAAAGCGCGCCCGGATACTCGCTGCGCTTCCGCGTCCGCCTCGACGACCGGACGCTGATGGACGGCACGACCATGGGCGGCGGGCTGGGCCGGTGGGTCTTCCACTGCCACATCTTCTTCCACGCCACCTTCGGCATGATCTCGGAGTTCGTGGTGTCGGCGCCGGACGGCAACGAACGTCCCAACGTCAACAGCAACACGACGTCGGTGGAGGTCAACGAGGGCCAGACCGCCACCGTGCACGGCACCTATCACGACCCCGACGGCGATGCGGTCACCCTCAGCGCCTCGCTGGGGACGGTCACCGACAACGGCGGCGGAAGCTTCACCTGGCACCACGCCACGACCGACGGCCCCGACGAGAGCGGGTTCGTCTACGTCACCGCCACCGACAGCGGCGGCCACGCCAGCCAGGTGGCCTTCGGGTTGAAGGTCAACAACCTCCCGCCGACGGTCGCGATCACCAGTCCCGCCAACGGGGCGATCGTCCAGCTCGCGGACCCGGTCAACGTGACGGCTCCGTTCACCGACCCCGGCACCGGCGACACCCACACGTGCTCGATCAACTGGGGCGACTCGACCACGAGCGCCGGCACGGTGGTCGAGGCGTCCGGGTCGGGCACGTGCACCGGCAGCCATACGTACGCGAGCGGGGGACCCAAGACGATCACCGCCACCGTCACCGACGACGACGGAGGAGCGGGCGCGAATTCGGTGTCGATCGTCGTCAACTCGCCGCCCAACTGCAACCCGGTCCGTCCCAACCCGAAGTTCCTGTGGCCTCCGAACCATAAGTTCGTGCTGATCACGCTCGCGGGAGCGACCGACCCGGACGGCGACGTCGTGACGCTGACGATCACCGGCGTCACCCAGGACGAGCCGCTGAACGGCCAGGGCGACGGCGACACCTCGCCCGACGGGAAGCTCGTGCCGGGCCATTCGGACCAGGTCCAGCTGCGGGCCGAGCGCAGCGGGAGGGGTGACGGCCGCGTCTACCGGATCAGCTTCGGAGGGTCCGACGGAAAGGGCGGCACCTGCTCCGCGACGAAGAAGGTGCTCGTGGTCCACGACCAGGCGCACGGCACCGCCATCGATTCCGGGCTGATCGTGAACTCGCTGTTCTGATCCGTCCCCGCCGGGCGGGCGCTCACCGCCGCGTGACGTGCGCGGCGACGGCGAGCCAGCGCCCGCCCCGGCGGGCCCACACGTCCGTGTAGCGGCCCATTCCCGGGCGGCCGTCCCGGGCGGTGAACGTCGTCTGGGCGTGGATGATCGCGAAGTCGCCCATCAGCCGGACGTTCACGTCGTGGACCTCCAGGTTCGAGATCGCGGGGGGCAGGGCCGTCTGCTCCAGGAAGCTCTCGCGGTCGAAGAGAACACCGTCGGGAAGGGAGCAGAGGAAGTCATCGGCGAGGATCTCCCGGAACCGTGACACGTCCGAGGTCTGCACCGACCGGATGTAGTCCCGGTTGAGGTCGAGCAGGGCGGTGAGGTCGGACGTCGCGGTCGCTCTCGTCGGCATGGCATCCTCCCCGGCCGGGTCCTCCCGGCCGCTGCGGCGAAGGCCGCGCAGGGTCGCGTTGTCGAGCCCTATGACGACGGTCGTGTAGCTCTCGATGCAGGCGAGGACCGCGGCCCGCGGCCCCTGCCGCCACTCGTCGCTTCCGTAGAACGCGTCCTCGCTCTTCTGCCGCTCCTCCACGCTCGCGAAGGCGCGCATCAGGTAGTACGAGTCCCGGTCGTGGAGCGAAGGGCCGTACGCCACCACGTCCACGTCGCGGCGGCGGAGCATCGGCAGCGCCTCGCGTACGAAGAGGCCGTGGAAGCGCTCGCGCGTGTCGGGCTTGAGGTTGTACGAGCGGATCTCCACCACCCGCGCGCGGGCTTCCTCAGTCCGAGCCGCGGAGCACATCAGCAGGGCGGCCACTCCCATCGTGCCGGCCCGAAGCTTCCGGTGGCGCATGCCTCGTCCTCCCCGCAGGGCTCGGACGGGGGCTCCCACCCGCCCGTCGCGAGATCCCGTCCTCCGTGGCCTCCTGCCAGAGGAGCATGACGGCGTAGGCGCGCCACGGGCGCCAGGCCTCCGACCGGCGGTCCAGGCCGCGAGCGGTCGGCTCTCCGGCCATGCGGCGCAACACGAGGTCGCCGCTCGGAAACGCGTCGGGCTCGCCGAGCGCGCGCATCGCGATGTACTGCGCGGTCCAGGCGCCGATGCCCGGCAGCGCGCGCAGCGCGGACAGCGCCGCCGCCGCGTCGATTCCCGAGCCGAGGGCGATCGCCCCGTCCGCCATGCGCCCGGCCAAGACGCGGATCGTCTCCGCCCGCGCCGGCATCACGCCCACGCGCTCGAGCGCCGCGCCCCGGAGCTGGGCCGGGGCCGGGAACAGGCGGTCGAGGGCAGGGCCGCCACCCACCGGCGTCCCGAACGCCGAAGCGATCCGGCCCGCGATCGTCGTGGCCGCGCGCACGGAAACCTGCTGGCCGAGGATCGCCCGCACCGCGAGCTCGAAGGCGTCCCACGCGCCCGGGGTGCGAATGCCCGGATGCCGTGCCAGCGCGCTCCGGAGCCGCGGATCGGCGCCGAGGTGCTCGCCGATGACGCCGGGATCGGCGCCGAGGTCGAACAGGCGGCGCACCCGCTCGACGATGAAGAGCAGGGCGCGCGGATCGGGGAATCGGACCTCCAGGCCGAGCGCGGAGCCGGACTCCAGGGGAGCGACGTCGATGGCGCCGTGGGCGCCGTCGACCGCGATCGTGCGCCGATAGTGCGATCCCTCGACCGCTTCGACGCCGGGGGTGGCGCGGGCGGCGAGAAAGGCCAGGAGGGCGTCCCAATCGAACGGGGGATGGTAGGCGAGCCGGAACCGATAACATCCCGGCTCGGTCCCGCCGCGCTGCCGGGCCAGCCGCCGCAGCTGCGTGGGCGTCCGCGCGTAGGTGCGGCGGATCTGGCCGTTGAATCGCCGCAGGCTGCCGAAGCCCGACGCGAAGGCGACCTGCGGCAAGCCGAGGCTCGTCTCGTCGAGGAGCTTCTTCGCGAAGTGCACGCGGCGGGTGAGCGCGACCTGCAGCGGCGTCGCCCCCAGGTGCTGGAGGAAGAGGCGCCGCAGGTGGCGGGCGGTCACCCCCAGCCGGCCGGCCAGCGGCTCGACGCCGCCGCCGTCCAGCGCGCCCTCGCCGATGAGCCGCAGCGCGCGCGACACCAGCCCCGACGTGCCGAGCCACGCGGGCGTGCCGGGCGAGGCTTCGGGCCGGCAGCGGAGGCAGGGACGGAAGCCCGCGGCCTCGGCGGCGGCCGCGGTCGGGAAATAGCGGACGTGCTCGTCCTTCGCCGATGGCGACGGGCAGATCGGACGGCAATAGATGCCCGTGGTGGTGACGGCGATGAAGAACCGCCCGTCGAACCGCGCGTCACGGGAGCGGCGCGCACGGTCGCAGGCGAGCCGGTCGAGCTCCATGGCTCCCGAGCTTAGCGCGAAGCGCGGAGCGGCACTGGCCAGAAACGGACCTCGTCAGCGGTAGCGGTTCAGATGATGCGCCAGGCGCCGGACCCCCTCGGTCAGCCGTTCCGGGCTGGCGGCGAAGCACCAGCGCACGAAGCCTTCCCCCTCGGGTCCGAACGCGCTGCCGGGGGCGAGGCCCAGCCGGGCCTCCCGCACGAGGCGCTGGCAGAAGTCGAGGCTGTCCTCGACGCCGTCGACACGGAAGAAGACGTACATCGCGCCGGGGGGCGAGGCGGCCTCGATGCCGTCGAGCGCGGAGAGCCGGGCGACGAGAAAATCGCGCGCGGCGCGGAAGCGCTCGAGCGTGTGCCGCACGGTCGGCTCGCCCTCGGTGATCGCGACGACCCCCGCGCGCTGCACGAACGCGGGCGCGCAGGAGGTGTTGTACTCGATCAGCTTGGCGAGGTCGGGCATCAGCGCCGGCGGGGCGAGGATCCAGCCCAGCCGCCAGCCGGTCATCAGCCACGCCTTGGAGAAGCTGTTGGTGCTGACCACGCGGTCGGCGGCGTCGGCGAGATCGAGGAAGGACGGCGCCGAGCCCCCCGCGTAGTACAGGCGCTCGTAGACGTCGTCGGTGATGACCCAGATGCCGTGCCGCCGGCAGTGCGCGAGGATCGCCTCCTGCTCGGCGCGCGTGAGCGCCCAGCCGGTGGGGTTGTTGGGCGAGTTGATCATCACCGCCCGCGTTCCCGGCTTCAGCGCATCCAGGAGACTCTGGAGGTCGAGCGTCCAGCCCTCTTCACGGAATTGCAGGCCGACGCGCACCACGTCCGCGCCGAGGATCTTGGGGATTTCCGTGAGGTTGGGCCACAGCGGCGTGACGCAGACGACGCGGTCGCCGGGGCCCACGAGCGCCTCGACGACGAGCATCAGCGCGCTCATGCCCGACGAGGTCACGGCGACGTTGCCCTCCGTCGCCGGACGATGCTGCCGCGTGACGTAGCCCGCGATCGCCGCGCGCAGCTCGGGGAGGCCGAGGTTCTGCGTGTAGAACGTCTCGCCCGCCGCGATCGAGGCGACGGCGGCGTCGCGGATGTACTCCGGCGTCACCTCGTCGGGCTCGCCGAACCAGAACGCGAGGATGTCGGGTTCGCCCATGCCGGCGTTGGCCACCTCGCGGATCTGCGAGGCGACCAACCCGCGCACGGTGCTCCGGGCGAAGAGATCGGGCGTCACTGCGAACGCAACGCTTCGCTGGGATGGACGGCGGCCGCGCGGCGCGCGGGGATCCACGTCGCCACGAGCGCGACCACGAAGACCGCGACCGGCGTCACGCTCAACGTCACGGGATCCGTCGGGCTCACGCCGTAGAGCAGCCCGCGCAGCAGCTGCGACGTGGGGAGCGCGCACGCGGTACCGACGGCGATGCCGACGCCGGCGAGCCGCACGCCCACGAGCGAGACCAGGCGACTCACGTCCCGGGGCCGAGCGCCGATCGCCATGCGAATGCCGAGCTCGCGGCGCCTCATGGTGACGGTGTAGGCCATGATGCCGTAGAGCCCGACCGCGGCGAGGAGCGACGTCACGAGGCTGGCCATCGCCAGCAGCACGGCGAGCGTGCGGGCGCGCGCGGACGCATCGTCCACGATCTGACGCAGGGAGCCCTCGCTGAAGGTGGGGATGGCGGGGTCGAGCGCGCGCACGATGCCGCGGATCGCCGACAGCACCTCGCCCTCCCGCGCATCGGTTCGCACGACCAGGGAGGGTGTGCCCGGGCCGACGATCGGGAAGTACACCATGTCTCTTGCCGGGCGGTCGAGCGCGTCGTAGTGCACGTCGCCGACTTCGCCGACGATGGTCTGCCACTCGCCGCCGACGGGGCGAACGCGCTTGCCGAGCGGGCTCGTGCCCGACCAGTGCCGCTCGGCAAAGCCTCGCGAGACGACGACCTCATTCGATGGATGGTCGGGGTCCGGCGCGCCGAACGTCCGCCCGCGGAGCAGCGGGATGCGCAGGGCCCGGAAGTACGACGCATCGACGGTTGCCACGGCCTGATTGACCGGCGACGGATTCGGCTCCTCGACCTCGACGGCCATGTCACCCTGGTCACCGCTCAGCGGCACCCAGTCGGTGAGCGCCACCTCACGCACGCCCGGGATCGCCTTGGTCTCGCGGACGAGCGCTTCGTAGAAAGTCCGGCGCGCGGCGCCGCGGTACCGGGCATAGGGCAGCACCACGCGCGACGTAATGACGTGATCCGGGTCGAATCCCGGCCG
>Ga0075423_10006721_pt1 | contig 10816 bp, 6 predicted proteins | sample SoiMethybrSBSTD2_FD_80114 | JGI IMG/M metagenome (GOLD analysis project Ga0075423, IMG submission 80114) | Bulk soil microbial communities from a Populus tree surrounding site in Tennessee, USA - Soil MetaG P. TD hybrid SBSTD2 | ecosystem: Environmental > Terrestrial > Soil > Tree plantation...
AGACCGCCGCCGCCCAAGTCCGCGGTGGGATCGAAGGGGTGCGCCTTCATATCGGCACTCTCGGTGAAACCGGACTGGGCCATGTACTTGTCGCCGATGCGGAGGACCGGCGTCCAGATTCGGACATTGAGTGCCGCAGATCTCCAAGCATCAGGATTTGACGCGGGATCGACAGGGGCATCAGGCCAGGGCTTGGGGAAATGAACTAACGCAATGGGCTTATCAAACACCTCGGCCGGTCGCAATGTCGTTTCAAGTACCGTTGATTCCGAAGTGGCGCCCGCCAGATAGCGTTCGACGACAATCCGAATCTGTACCGTGTGCCAATCACTTTCCGGTATTGAAGGGAAATCACTGGCGGCATTCCAATCGCTTCTTTGCGTGGCAGAGGCCAGCGCATCGCCTGGCTTCGCGTCCGAGCCCAGTACGTCCATCGCAACCCACTTGCCATGCTCCTCGAGTTCAACCCACCAGTGATCCCGAAGTGAAGACAAGTCTGCTTGGCCTGCGGCACTGTCGCCCTGCGAAACCGCGCCTCTGACTGCTTCATAAAGCATCGCGGATTGCGAACTGACCAGCGCATCCCCGATATCGCGTCTGCGCCTGGACGCGGCGGCCAGCACTTGCGCGGCTCGCCCGAACCCCGGAATGAGCGTTTCGGCCAGACGCTGACGTTCCGCATTCGGGCGAGGCGTGGCAACCGCTCCGCGGCGCTGATCCGGAATCGGCCGCACCTTCGTGGACGCCTCGCGCGCCACATCTTCCGACAAATCCGCATGGGCCAGGCGAACCGAGTAACCTGCACGACGCAGGAGGTCGCCCAGCAGCACCGCGCGATCCAGGCTGCTGCCGACGCGGTCGAGCATCACGCCTTTCGATCCGCGCAACAGTCCGCGATACGGCGCCCACCAGGTGTGGTCGCGCACCCATTCGAAATGCGCCTGGGGATCCTTGCCCAGCTTCGCAGCAAGCGCTGCCGGATCGAATTCGGCGCGTGGCAGGTCGGCCGCTTCGGCGACGATGAGGTCGACCAGCGGCCCGAGTTTCTTCGGATCTGCGTGATTGCCGGATACTTCAGCCCCGGATGCGGCAAGTTCCCCCTGCGCTCGGGCGTTTTCCGTTCCTTTCGATCCGGTTTCTTCAGGTTTCTTCGAGCAGGCCGCAAGGACCATCAGCAATGCGAGGACGGATACCTTCCACCGCGTTGTTCTCATGTCGCCCCCCTGACGCATCTCATTATGCGCCGGGCACCTCAGCCTGCTTAAGTCTTTGGAAATTCAAGGAACTGGCGCCGCGGTACAGGCATCGGCATATACTCGCCCCGACGCCAACCCTGGGATCCGACCCAAAGAAGTACGAGGGAGCGTTGCATGCTGACTTGGCTCGACTCGAGCCTCGCCGCCACCGGCGACGCCTTCATGCGTTCCTGGACCGTCGTCGAGCGCGCCTACCGGCGACCGATGTCGGCCTTCGCATATCGCATCAAGTTCGTCTTCTATCCCCTCTTGGCGATTGTCGCAATTGGCTGGCTCGGCTGGGACTGGACGCACGGTCGAACGCTCAACTCGGCCGAGAACGCGGTCTTCGACCAAGTCGTAAATTGGCGCCCGGTCGAGCCCATACCGTCGGGCCGGGTCGTCGTCGTTGAGATCGACGAGTGCTCGATCGAGTATTTCCGCGCGCGGGGTGAAGGCGGCTGGCCGTGGAGCCGGCAGCGACATGCGGACCTCCTGGATCAGCTCGACCGCGCGGGTGTACAGGCAGTCGGCTACGACGTCCTGTTCGCCGATCCCTCGAGCGTGGACCCGGCTGGCGACCAGGCGCTCGACGCGATTGCGGCCGGCGGCGAGGGCCGATTCATGTTCGCGTCGACACGCATGCATCGGGACTTCGACGAGAACGCATCGTTGCACGCGTCGAATGCGCCCGGTGCGTTCGCGCTGTCCGAAGCGTTGCCAGACGATCCCACCGTGGCGCTGCTCCTGCCCTACGGGCCCGCGATGCAGGCTTCGAGCGCGCTCATCAACGTCACGCGCAACGAGGACGGCATCATGCGGGACATCCCGCTCTACGAAGTCGCCGGCGGGTTCGGCATCCCGTCACTGCCGCTTCGACTCGCCATGCACGTTACGAAGAAGCCACCAACGGAATTCTCACCGATGGTCCGGCCCGACTGGCGGAAGAACACCCGCTTGCCTCGCGCTAGCGCGGCCGATCTCCTCGAAAACAAGCCCATATGCGGCGGCACCGCCCCGCAGCCGCCGCTGAAGGACCGGATCGCCCTCGTCGGTTACACGGCTTCGGGGCTCAACGATGCCAAGCCGACACCGGTGGATGCCGTCATGCCCGGGGTCGAAGTGCTCGGTGAAGCAACGGAGTCCCTCGTCGCCGGCAGCGTGATACGCGTACCGCCGGCCTGGCTCAAGTACGTGATTGCGGCTCTGATGACGCTGCTCACGAGCTACGCGTTCTTCCGCGGCGAGCCGCACAACGACATCGACTCGATCTTCGTCGCGACGAACCTCGCGTTGCTGATCGCCGCTTTCGTCGGGCTCACATTCTTCGGCTACTTCTTCGACATCTTCGCGGCCGTCGGCTTCATCAGCCTCGTGTTCGGCCTCTGCCGCATGTACGCGAAGACGCAGCGCGGGCGCGCCGTCGGCAACGGCGACTACCTGCCCGACTTCAACCCGGAGAAGGATCGCTGGCTCGCCGTGGCGCGACTGCACTTCACGCCGGATCCCGGTCTCGATCCGCGACTGATCCGGCGCCGCCGCCGCGAATACCGGCGTCGCCTGCGGCGCTTCCTGTATGCGGGCACGGATTCGGTGATGCTCGAGGGCGTGGTCGAGGAGAAGACCTGGCTGTACGACGCATTGAGCGACGTCGTCGTCCTGATGTGGCACGGCGAGAGCGAGGCCGAAGCCCGTGAGGCGGCGATCAAGGACCTCGCCCGGCTGGAGAAGGACATTGCAGAACAGGACGAGCGTCTCCCGGACGACGGAACCGTTCGCCTCGCCTTCGGCTCGGCCGAGATCGCGATCGCCACCGACGCCGCCGGGGCGCCGGCCCACAAGCCCCTGCATATCCTGATCGGCGAGGTGCTGGCATCATCCGTCGCATGGCCGCTGGCGCAGCGCAGCATCGAGGGCCTGCAGCCGGCCGATCCGCCAGGAGCATCCTGATGCGCGCAATATCGTGGTTCCTTGCGGCAGCGGCGCTCGTCGCGTGCGCCGCACTGGCGGACGATCTCAAGGCGACCGTCCGCAAGCCCAAGGTCGATGTTTACGCCGAGCCGAAGCTCGAGGCCGCCAAGCTCGATGCACTCAAGCAGGACGCGGCCGTCTCGATCGCGGCGCAGTCCGGCCTCTGGTACGAGGTGAAGCTGCCGAACGGAAAGACCGGGTTCGTCCGCGTCAACGACGTCCGCATGAACTATGCGGGCACCGAGGGCGGCAGCGCGAACGTCAATGTGCTGACCAGCGGCAAGGCCGGCGTCGGCCGCGTCAGCGAGACCGCGGGCGTGCGCGGCATCGACGAGAGCGATCTCAAGTCGGCCTCTTTCAACCAGGCTCAGCTCGACGCGATGGTGAGCCACCGCGTCGACCCGCCCGCCGCGACGGCGTACGCGGGCGAGCACCACTGGCAGGCGACGCCCGTGCCCTACGACGGCGAGTTCAAGCCGAAGAAGGACAAGGGCTCGACGGCGGAAGCTGCGGGTGCCGCCGAGCAGGCGAGCGGGATGATGGGATCGCTCGGCCAGAAGGTCGGCTCCTTCCTCGGAACCGCGAAGAAAGCGGCGCCCAAGGCGGAATCCGAGCAGGCCGCCGAGGAGCTCGCGCTCGGTCCGCAGATCGCGGGCCGCGTCCTCGGCGCAAGGCCGCTGTGGAACGACGCCGCTGCGCAACAGCGCGTGAACGTTGTCGGCCGCTGGGTTGCCTCGCAGACGAGCCGCCCCGACCTGCCATGGACGTTCGGCGTCATCGACGATTCCGAGGTCAACGCATTCGCGGCACCGGGCGGATACATCCTGGTCACGCGCGGCCTCTACCAGCTGCTGACCACGGACAGCGAGGTCGCGGCCGTACTCGGCCACGAGATCAGCCATTGCGTGCAACGTGACCACTACAACGTCATCCGCAAGCAGGAGCTGACCGCGCTCGGGCAGGAGACCGCATCCGGCAAGATCCAGACCGGCACTGGCGTCGCTGAGACCTGGGCGCGCGACTACGTCGAGAAGAACGGCGCGGCCATCATGATGACGTCACTCGACCGCGAGGCCGAGTTCCGCGCCGACAAGGCCTCCGAAATCTACCTGGCGCGTTCGGGCATGAACCCGATGGCGCTCTATTCCGTGCTCCAGAAGATGATGGCGCTCGGCGAGAAGTCGGCCAGCCTGGCCGCGCTCTACAAGACGCACCCGCCGCTCGACGCGCGGCTGAACCACATCGACGAGCGCGGGTACGAGAAGCTCGCGGCCTACACCGGCCGCGAGTGATTGCTCGCTACTTGATGAGCCGCAACGTTGCCGGGTAGCGGTAGGCGACGCCCTCGTTCGCTTTCACGGCGGCCATGATCACGAGAATGAGCGCCGCGATGCCGATGCACATCAGCACCGGGATCGTGATGAGCGCGCCGATGCCGAGCGACAGGATCGTCAGCAGCAGCAGCCCGAAGCAGACGATGCTGAGCGTGATCGCGAAATTCAGCGCTTCCTTCGCCTGGTCGGCCACGAACGGCATGGTGTCCTTCTTGACCAGCCAGATGACCAGCGGCCCGATGAAGGAGCCAATGCTGAACGCCCAGCCGGTCGTAATCAGGCCGCCCAGCAGGATGGACAGGTGCGCAAATAAGGCCCACTGCCTTTCTTCTGCGCTGGGTGCGCCGGCAGCCGAAGCAGCGGAAGCTGTATTGGGTGTTGTTTCGTTCATTCGAGTTACTCCCCTGACGTAACAGCCCGGAGTATATTCCCCGCGCGGGGAGTCGACACGGGATGCGCATCGCCTGCCTGATCGCCAGTGCGGCCGCAACGTTCGCTTGCGGGCCGTGGGCGTCCGCGCGCGCTGCTGACGCTCCGGCGGCGCTGACCAAGGTCAATCTCGCCGCGACCGACGTCGGCGGCGGGATCGAGGAAATCACGGGCGTCGTCGGTCCGGGTTTCACCGGCCGGCGGCTCATCGACGGGCGCCCGGCGCCGGCCTGGAAGCACGACTGGTTCAGCGAAGTCGCCGTCGAGCGTAAGCGTGGCGATCCGTTCCGGGCCGTCGATGGTCCTGATGACAAGCCCGCCCGCTTGAGCGGGCCGACCTATCCGCTGGACATCGTCATTTCTTTCTTCGGCCGCGAACCCGCGCTCATAGGTGCTGTGACGATTGCGCTGCCCCCTGCGCCGGCACCGCTGCCGAAAGACGTCGAAGTCTGGACTTCGCTCGAAAGCGCGACCGATGAATTCGAAAAGGTGGCGGAGCGGAGCCTCATCTCACAATCGGCCGAACAGTCGCTGTCGTTTCCTGCCCGTGAGGCGCGCTACGTCAAGCTGCGCATCCTGTCGGGTACCGCCGAGAACGACATCGAGATCGCGGAAGTACGTGTGCTCGAGTCGGCGCGTGCGGGATACGTGCCACTCTTTACGCGCGCCAAGGACGTCAAGCACTGGAAAGGCAGCCCGCGCGAAGCAGCGCAACGCGGCCTCGAATGGCTGCAGCAGGCGGCAGTCAACTGGAATGACTACAACAATTGCTTCGGCTGCCACGTCCAGGGCCAGGTGCTGATGGGCCAGGCGGCGGCGCTTCGGAATGGCTATCGCATCAGCATGCCGGCCTATCGCTTGTTGGCCGACTCCGCCCGTGCCAGTACCTGGGACACGCCGGCGGGTTGGGCCTACGTCGGCATGGCGCTCGCAAACGCCAACACGATTACCGACGCAAAGACCGACCCGGCGATGCTGAAGGCTCTCGACGCGCTGCTGAAGATGCAATCCAGAGACGGCTCATTCAGGGAAGAAAAGCTGCACCTGCCAATCATTCAGGGGCCGATCGACGTCACGGGCAACGCGCTCATCGGGCTCGATTGGGCCGCTTCGCACGGCGGAAAGCCGCAGCTCAAGCCGGCCGCTACTCGTGCGCTGGCATGGCTGACCGCGGCCAATCCCGTCACGACGCAGGACAAGGTTTTCAAGATCATCACTTCCGCCCGCTTTTCGCCGGACAAGGGCGCGGCCGCCTGGGCCTTCGTCGACAAGCTCGCGAGCGAACAGCAGGCGGACGGCGGCTGGAAGGAGGCGTCCGCCATGGACGGCTCAAATGCCTTCGCGACCGGCCAGGTGCTCTACGCCTACCAGCAGGCCGGCGTCAGCGTGATGTCACCGACCTTCCGCCGCGGCGTCGACTACCTCCTGAAAACGCAAGTGAACGACAGCTCGCGCGACGACGGCATCTGGCGTGCGATCAAGACGCAGAGCAGCGACAAAACCGACCTTGCTCCGACCATGTGGGCCGTCATCGGCCTAGCGGCCGCATATGGCGAAGAGCAGCCGGGCGCGTTGCAGGTCGGCGAGCCCCAGACAGGCCGGCCGCCACTCAAGAATCTCGAAATCGTACTCGACGTCTCCGGCTCCATGAACGCGAAGCTCGGAGCGAACACGCGCTGGCAGACCGCGCTCGACGTGCTGAAGAAGTTCGTCGCCACCCTGCCGGCGGACATGAATGTCGCGCTCCGCGTTTATGGGCACCGCTACGCATCCAAGTCCGCCGAAACCTGTACGGACACTGAATTGGTCGTGCCGCTGACCAGGCTCGATCGCGACCGTATCGTCAATGCGGCGTCGGCGCTCAAGCCGCGCGGCGAGACGCCGCTCATCCTCTCCACCCTCGCGACGCTCGAGGATCTAAAGGCGGCCGGCGGCGGCACCGTCATCCTCATCACGGACGGCGAGGAGAGCTGCAAGGGAGACATCGTCGCGGCCACCCAGGCGATCCAGGCTTCCGGCCTCGAGGTCTCGCTCAACATCGTCGGCTTCACGCTGACGGGCCAGGCGGTGCAGTCGAAGCTCACTGCATTTGCCGGGTCGACGGGCGGCCGCTACTTCGGCGCCTCGAGTGGGGACCAGCTGTCTCAGGCCATCCGGCTGGCGGCGCTGCCACGCATGATCTACGAGCTCCGCGATGCATCCAATCGCGTCGTGGTATCGGGAAGGACGGGCGAACCTGCCCACGAGCTGGTGGCTGGCGACTATCGCATACGCGTCAGCTCACCCGGCCAGCCGATCGAGGAAACGGTGACGATCGCGCCCGGACAGATGACGTCGCTGTCATTCGCCTATGAGGGCGACAAGCTGACGATCCGGCATTAGGACGCCGGTTTCCTCAGTACGAAACGGTCCCCATCGACGCTAAGCATCAGCGTCGTCGTCTCGTCGGCGGCGACCGTCACCGGTTCTTCCAACCGCTGTCCGAGTGCCTCGATCCGCAGCCGATAGTTCCCCGGCGGCAGCTCGCGCGAGAGCTCGCTCGACTGCCCGGACGCGAGCACCTTGCCGGAGCTGTCGAGGACGTCGTACGGCAGGCGGGTCAGCGCGGCGAGCTTGACCGCGCGCGAAAGTTGCGCGCCGTCCTGCGCGCTGTAGTAGTGGCCCCCCGTCGAGCCGGCGAGGCCGGCCAGCTCCGACTCGACGGCTTTTCCCGTCAGCGTGAAGCCGACGATGTTGAGCGCGACTTGCACGCCGGACTTCTTGATCTGGGCGGCCGCCGACTTCGCATTGCCTTTGCAGCTCTCCTCGCCATCCGTGATGAGGATGACGGAGCCGCCGCCGGCGGCCTTCAGGTCGTCGACCGTCCTCAGCACGGACCGGATGAGCGGCGTCTCGCCGCGTGGCTTGAGGGCGGAAGCGGCATCGACGATCTTCTGGCGATCGATCGGCGCGATCGGCACGACGAGCTCCGTGTCCTGGCAGGTTTCGGCGGACTTCGACGAATATCGGTGCCCGTACACGCGCAGGCCGACGTTAAGGTCGTCCGGCAACGCCGCGACGACTTCCTTGAGCGTCGTGAGCGCCGTCTGCCATCGGGTCGTCTCGCCGAGCTTCGCGTTCATGGAGCCGGACACGTCGAGGATAATCTCGAGGTTGTGCGCCGCGATCTTGTCGCCTTCGCGCACGACCTGGAGCGCGCCTTTCGGCTCGGTACCGTAGGAGCCGGCGAGCCCGATCACGGCCCACATGGTCGGGGCGAAGTCCGACTTGCGCTGGCTCTGCGTGTGTACCGCCTTCCACATTCCGTTCGCCTCGACGGGATCAATCACCTGATTTTTCAGCAAATATTCGACGCCCCGCTGGAACATGGGCGAACTGATGCTGACGCCGGCACGCTTGAACGCGTAAAGCACCTGCCCGGTCGCAAACGCATTCGATCCATCAAGGCTGGTCACTTCCTTCCACCCGCCGTCTTCTTGCTGCTGCGACGCGAGCGCTTCGACGATCGGCCACGCGGCGCGCTTTTGTTCGGCGTTGCCGTAGCGGTTCAGAGAGACGATCTTGAAGACCATGTCCTGGGTCGTGACCGGGTCGTTCGCGGCGATCCACCCGACGGCACGATTCGCCCCCTGCCGGTATTTCGGGTCCTTCGAATGGGAAGCCGCCCATTCGAACGCCACGAGCGCGTTGCCCGTCAGCATGAACTGGCCCTGAAGGATCGGCGGCTCCTCGTTGCCTTGCGGAATCGCTCCGTCTTTCTGCTGGACCGTCAGCAGGTAATCGACGGTCTTGAAGAGAGCCGGATCGCTCGTCGTGGCGTTCGCTTCGGCCGCCTCCGCGAATCCCATCGCGCCGAATGCTGTGGCCTCGGTCTCGTGTTGCGGCGCAATCGTGCCCTCCGGCGTCAAGCGCCCACGCATCAAGTCCGAAAGCGCGCGCATCGCCGGCAGGCTGACGCGATAGTTATTTTCGAGCGCCACCGACTGGCCCATCAGTGCCTGGGCGTGGACGTGACATCCGAAACATGGTTGTGTCGGGGACGCCCAATCATTTGCTGCTTGTTGCAGCCAGTCGAGTCCGCGCTGTGCCGCCTCCCGCGGGCTGCCCTTCCAGTGCTCGACGCCCGGCTCGCGCGTAAATAGCGGCTCATAGCCTTCGCGCGTGGATTCCAGCACGCGCACTTCCGCGATCTCGACGACGCGTCGCGTGGCGCCGGACAGCAGGCGCAGTTTCACGAGTCTCGCCTCAGTCGCGGGAAACTCGATGGTCTGCTCTCCGCCCTTGGGGTCGATGGTCGCGATCGCGACCCGGGTGAAGCGATCGGGCGCATTCTCCATCGCAGTCCACACTTCGACGTCGCGCGGCGCGGTCGAGGGGTCGTTCTCTACCGCCACCGTCGGCGCGGAAGGAAGGACCAGCGTGACGCCGCCGACGAGAGCGGGCTTGCGCTCGTAGAAAGAGAGCAGGATGTCCTGCGGATACTTCGTCCAGTAATCCTCGTTGTACATCCCGCCGGGCCACCAGTCGGCGGGCGCGCGCCAGGTCGGTTCGGCCAGCCCGTCGATCAATCGCCGGCCGGCGTAACCGGGACCATAGAAACCCGACAGTTCCTCGACTTCGCCGCCCACGTCCGCCGCAACGAGATTGGTGTCGGTGAGCGTCGCGGGCGGCAGCGGCGCAGGCGGAGGGGCTTCGGTGGTGGGTGCCGGCGGTGCGGCTGGGGTCGTTTGCGCCGTCGATGAAGCGGGCTTCGCCGCCGCGCTGTCATCCTTTCGTGAACAGGCCGCTGCGCCTGCCATTGCGATCGCAATGACGAAGACGAGCGCTCGCTTCACGGCGCACCCCCCTTGCCGCCCGATATCGCTTTTTATTCCTGGCGGTGGGGAGCAGTATAGCCCCGCCGACGCCCGAACTTTCCAATAACGAATTGCGAGGCGACCATGGTCTTCACGCGAATCCGGCCGGTTTTCCTGGCTTCGCTCTTCCTGCTGTCCGCGGCCTGCGGAAGCGAGACGGCGGATTCGGAGAGCGCCGCGGCGGATGAATCCGCCAAGCCGACGCAAGCCGCGGATGGCGCGGGCGGCACGAGCGGTGAGGCGCTCAGGATTAGCAACCGCACCTATGTCGCCGGAACCGTGAAGGCGACCGTGACCGGATTCTTCAGCGCGGACGGAACCCAGGTGCTGAACCTGCCGGCGAGCATCACCGACGACGGCTCGACCTGGCTGCAATACGGCGCCTCGGGCTCGCCGGAGCTGAACGTGCTCTTCACGAACACCGAAGCCATGGCCGAGCATGGCGTGAACGTCAGCATCGGGCCGTACACCGTGACGGCGGTGAGCACGAGCGGCGAGTGCCAGCCCAGGATCGACGTGACCCCGCTGAAGGTCACCGGCCACTACTCCTGCAAGGGCTCGACGGGCTACAACAACAAGACCGGCCAGATGGGCAAGGTCGACATCGAAGTAGACTTCGAAGCGAGCTCCTGAGCCGCTCTCAGGAACGGATCACTCGCTGGGCTCATCCTCGGCGGGCTCGTCCTCGCCGCAGCTCTTGTCGGCGCCCTTCAGCTGGTCGAGCTGCGCGCCGTGGGAGTTCACGAAGTCGACGTTCGCCTGCTTGACGCCGGGCGGCAGCTTGCCGCCCGCCTTCAATCCCCAGGCGGCGAGCCCGTTCTGCAGCAGGGACAGCGAGAACACGATGAATTCGCGCGATGAGAGGCCCGCGGACTGGATCGCGGACTTGGCGCCGGGCGACGCGTCGAGCTTGGCGACGAGCTCGGAGATCGACTTCGAGCCGGAATCCGAGTCGTCGTCGTCGCTTGCGCAAGCCCCGGGACCGCCGCCG
>Ga0075423_10006722_pt1 | contig 10815 bp, 8 predicted proteins | sample SoiMethybrSBSTD2_FD_80114 | JGI IMG/M metagenome (GOLD analysis project Ga0075423, IMG submission 80114) | Bulk soil microbial communities from a Populus tree surrounding site in Tennessee, USA - Soil MetaG P. TD hybrid SBSTD2 | ecosystem: Environmental > Terrestrial > Soil > Tree plantation...
CTGCAACGAGTTCCGCGAGTTCTTCCCCGACAACGCGGTCGAGTACTTCGTCTCCTACTACGACTACTACCAGCCCGAGGCCTACGTCCCCGCCCAGGACCTCTACATCGAGAAGGACTCCTCGATCAACGACGAGATCGACCGCCTGCGCCACGCCGCCACCGCGGCGCTTTTCGCCCGCCGCGACACGATCATCGTCGCCTCTGTCTCTTGCATCTACGGCATCGGCTCGCCCCAGGTCTACAACGAAAAAATGCAGCTGTTCAAGGTCGGCGAGTCGATCGATCGCGACGAGGTCCTGCGCAAGCTGGTGAAAATGCAGTACCAGCGCAACGACACGGCGCTCGGCCGCGGCGCCTTCCGCGTGCGTGGCGAGGTGCTCGAGATCATGCCCTCCTACGCCGAGTCGGCCTACCGGATCTCGCTCTTCGGCGAGGAGATCGAGGCGATCCAGCACTTCGACCCGCTGAGCGGCGAGATCCTCGACACGATCGACCACGTCTCGGTCTGGCCCGCGTCCCACTACGTGACCAAAGACGAGACTCTGGAGCGCGCGGTGGAGGAGATCCGCTGCGAACTGAGCTCGCGCACGGCCGAGCTGGAGGAGGAAGGCAAGCAGCTGGAGGCGCACCGACTGCGCCAGCGCACCGCCTACGACATCGAGATGCTGAAGGAGCTCGGCTTCACCTCGGGTATCGAGAACTACTCGCGCATCCTCGACGGGCGCCCTCCGGGCAGCCCGCCTCACACCCTGATCGACTACTTCCCTGAGGACTTCGTCGTCTTCGTCGACGAGTCCCACCAGACGATCCCGCAGATCGGCGGCATGTACGAGGGGGACCGCTCGCGCAAGCAGACGCTGATCGACTACGGCTTCCGCCTGCCCTCGGCGATCGACAACCGGCCGCTCAAGTTCGAGGAGTTCCTCGACCGGGTCGACCAGCTGGTGATGGTCTCGGCGACGCCCGGTCCATTTGAGCGAGCGGAATCGTCGCGCACGGTCGAGCAGATCGTCCGCCCGACCGGGATCGTCGACCCCGAGATCGAGGTGCGCGAGACGAGGAACCAGATCGACGACCTGATGAACGAGATCCGCGCCATCGCCGATGCCGGCGAGCGGGTGCTGGTGACCACGCTGACCAAGAAGATGGCTGAGGACCTGACCAACTACCTGCTCGAGTACGGGGTAAAGGTCCGCTACCTGCACTCGGAGGTCGACACGCTGGAGCGGATCCAGATCGTGCGCGACCTGCGCCTCGGCGAGTACGACGTCCTCGTCGGCGTCAACCTGCTGCGCGAGGGGCTTGACCTGCCCGAGGTTTCATTGGTGGCGATACTCGACGCCGACAAGGAGGGCTTCCTGCGCGGCGAGACCAGCCTCGTGCAGACGATCGGCCGGGCGGCGCGCAACGTCAACGGGCGGGTGCTGATGTACGCGGACAAGGAAACCGACGCGATGCGGGCGGCGATGCGCGAGACCGACCGGCGGCGGGCGATCCAGCTCGCTTACAACAAGGAGCACGGGATCACGCCGGAGACCGTGCGCAAGGGGATCTCCGAGATGGCCGAGTTCCTCGCGATGGAGGACCGGGCGCCGAAGCGCCGCCGCCGCAAGGTGGGGGGCGAGTACGCCGACGCGGCCGAGCTGGAGAAGACGATCGTCTCGCTGGAGGAGGAGATGCTCGCCGCCGCCGACGACCTCCGCTTCGAGGAGGCCGCCCGCATCCGCGACGAGCTGAAGGAGCTGCGCCGCGACTTGGACGGGATGACTGCCGGCGCCTGAGCGCCGCCCTGACCGGCGCATATCGGCGTCCTCCCTCGGTCATGTGCGAAGCACACTCCCTCGGTCGTCCTTGATCTGCTTGGCCAGGCCACCGCTCAGGCGCCGGCAGGGGCTGCTCAGCTGAGGACCTTCGCCGCCTTGGCGCTGTCGGCATAGAACTCGCCGCGGACGACCTTGCCGTCGCTGTCGTACTTGAGCACGTGGGCGAAGGGCGACTCGAAGCTGCCGTTGTCGTTTGCGGCCCGCTGGGTGCCCAGCACGACGACGGTGTCGCCACCATCGATGAACTCGCTGGGCTCGACGCTGAACGAGGACCAGTAGTTGGGGATCTGAGCGAAGTTCCCCATGATCGCCTCGCGGCCCTGGGTTTCCCCGCCGAGTGGCAGCTCGTCGGAGGTGTACCAGACGGCGTCCTCGGCAAAGTCCTCCTGCAGGGCGGCCAGGTCACCGCGGCCGAAGGCCTCGTAGGCGGACCGGGCGGTATCGACGTTGGACATATCTCCTCCTTTGCTGGGAATTCCCCGCCCAACAAAGACCGTACGCCGATCCATCGTGGGTCGCAAGGGGAGATGCCCTCCCGAGGGGCGACGGGCCCGATTCGGCGGCTCGTCTGTCTCATAACCCGAAGGTCGCGGATCGGATCCCGCCCCCGCTATTTTCACGAAGGCCCTGCAAATCGGGGTTTATGTAAGCGTTCAGTCCTGATCCACCACAAGACTGGCCGGGTCGACTCAGACGAGCGAAGGGGCAACTCCTCGCACATCGCATCGCTGCTCTCTGGGAACTGTGGAGTCGGCATCTAATTTTTTTATCAATCTGTAAACTTTGATCAATGGAGACTCGGGGACAATTGGGCATACAACCCGAGATCCACTCAGATGGCGGAACGCCCAGTAACTCATGGGGAGTAATCAAGGCTGATCTCGCCGCACCCGACGTCGGTACCGTCTGGGATCTCTGCATCGACATCGAGTACGACCGCGATCAGCTGGTGCAGGGCATAGCCGAGTGGCTTGGCCCGCCCGACGGTTTGCGGATACTTGATTGTGCTTGCGGCAGCGGTTTCCCTGCCCTGGATCTATACCACCTTGGGTACAGCCTGACTTGTACGGACGCAAGCGAACCCATGCTGGAGCGGTTCAATATCAATGCTCGGTCAGCGAACGTCAATCTCAAGCCCGTACGAGCACGTTGGGAAGAGCTCGGCTCACTCTACGACGAGGACTTCGATGTTGTTCTTTGCCGGGGTTGCTCGTTTCTCTACGCGGGCACGTTCGATGACAACGTCGATCCCAACTGGCAGGCACTCAGCTCTTCCCTTGAGAACTTCTTTCGCTCCCTGTGTCCGGGCGGTCGCCTGTATGTGGATGCCCCATGGGAGGAGGGCTTGGGCGAGGAGAAACCCCAGTGGACCGAGCACGCGCCCCGCACGGTCGACGGCCATCGCATAGAAATGCGCGAACGCATTAGCGCGGATCGGTCAGCGCGCATCCGGCGTTGGGAGGTCGAGCTGAACGTCGATGGTACGACCTTGGCGTTCGAACGCAAGTCACACTACATGCTGCACGCGGAGCTGCTGGAGCTGTTCCGGGGCGCGGGGTTCGAGGATGTGGCTCGGGTCGACGTCAGCGGCGAGAGCTATGCCGTCTTCGTGGGGCGTAAACCTTAGCCAGGCAGGCGTCCTGCGGTTGGGCTCGCCACTTGAAAACTTAGAGTGAACTGGACTCCTGTTGTGAGCGAGATAACAGGAGACGTCAACGCGATCAGCAACGCCGTCAGGCGACTCGGAATCGAGTTCGTGCTCGAGTTTGCGCCGCGGCGAGCCGGGAGGCCGGCGCTCGTGACTGCCCGTGCGCAAAAGCGCGGGACCGTCGCTGATGACGACGTCTCTGTCGTTGCGGCTTCCTCGCTATAGCTCGTTGAGCCGGCGCATCCGACGAAGTAGCTGTCGAACAGGAGGCGGCCGCGGCGGTCGCGAAGATAGGCGAGATGAGCGTGCCGCCGCCCCGCAAGCCTCGCCCGCCGCTGCCCGGCGGGCCGTTCCTCGTCGTCGGCCTCGCTCGCTCGGGCGTCGCGGCGGCTCGCCTGCTCGCGGCCCGCGGCGAGCGAGTGCGCGGGGTCGACTCCGGGCGTCCGCAGGGGACGGCAGGGCTGGCGGGGGAGGGCGTCGAAGTTCTCCTGGATACGGATGGAGTCGCTCAGCTCGATGGCATGCGGACCGTCGTCAAGAGCCCGGGTGTGCCCCGGGAGGCGCCGGTGATCGCCGCCGCGCTCGAGCGCGGCATCGAGGTGACCGGCGAGCTGGAGCTGGCCTGGCGGGCGATTCCGAACCGCTTCGTCGCGGTGACCGGGACCAACGGCAAGACCACCACGGTCGAGCTGCTCGGCCACCTCTATCGCACGGCCGGCGAGCCCGTCGCCGTCGCCGGCAACGTCGGCACGCCGCTCGCCTCGCTGGCGGACGGGGTCGACGCGGACGCGACCGTCGTCTGCGAGGCGTCGAGCTTCCAGCTCGAGGACACCTCCGCCTTCGCGCCCGAGTGCGCGCTCTTCCTCAACCTCAGCCCCGACCACCTCGACCGCCACGCCGACCTCGATTCCTACCTGGCGGCGAAGCTGCGCATCTTCGCCAACCAGGGCAACGACGACGTCGCCGTCTACAACGCCGACGACCCGGCGCTGGCCGGCACCGACCTCGGTGGCTGCGCCCGCCGGGTCGCCTTCTGCCACGGCGCCGCCCCCGATTGCGAGGTTGCGCTGGCCGAGGGGACGCTCTTCCACCGGGGCGAGCCGCTGCTCGGCGTCGAGGAGCTCGGCCTCTTCGGCGAGCACAACGTCGCCAACGCGATGGCGGCAGCGAGCGCGGCCCTCTCGATGGGGATCGACCCCGATGCGGTCCGCGAGGGGCTGCGCAGCTTCGCCGGCGTTCCGCACCGCCTCGAGCAGGTCGCCGAGATCGACGGCGTGCGCTTCGTCAACGACTCGAAGGCGACCAACGTCGCCTCGGCGGTCGTCGGCATCGGCGCCTTCGCCGACGGCGTGCACGCGATCCTCGGCGGCAGCGAGAAGGAGGAGCCCTTCGCGCCTCTGGTCGAGCCGCTGGGCGAGCGTTGCGTCGCCGCCTACCTGGTCGGCGCCACCGCCGACCGGCTCGCCACCGAGCTCTCGTCGGTGGTCGCCGGCGGGGTGCCGCTGCACCGCTGCGCCGACCTGGAGGACGCCGTGCGCCGCGCCGCCGCGGCCGCCCGCCCCGGAGAGGTCGTCCTGCTCTCGCCCGCCTGCGCCAGCTTCGACGCCTTCCAGAGCTTCGAACGGCGGGGCGACCGCTTCCGCGAGATCGTCGAGGCGCTCAGATGAGCGCCCGGGCGCTGTCCCTGCCCTGGCTGGGGGCCAAGCGCAGGAAGCCCGCGGCCAGGAAGAGGCGCGCGGCCAACCTCCCCGCCGAGTACAACATGCTGCTCACCGCGACCCTTTGCCTGCTCGCCTTCGGCGCGGTGATGGTCTTCTCGGCCAGCTCGACCACGCGGATCCTCTCCGACGGCGGTCTCTCCGACAGCGCCTTCTACCTGAAGCGGACGCTGCTCTTCGGCGCCGTCGGCCTGGCGATCATGCACCTGAGCGCGCGCCACGGGCTGCAGGCGGTGCGCCGCCTGACGCCGGCGATACTCGTCGTCTCGCTTTGCCTCCTGCTCGCCGTGCTCGCAGGCGGCACCTCGGTCAACGGGTCGAGCCGCTGGATCGGGCCCAGCTTCATCCAGCTGCAGCCGTCCGAGCTGGCCAAGGTGGCGCTGGTCCTCTATGGCGCCGACCTGCTGGCACGCAAGCCGAAGCGGGCGCGCACGATCGAGGGGTTGATGCCGTTCCTGCTCGTGGTTGGCGCGGCGACGCTGCTGATCGTCGCCGAGCCCGACCTGGGCACCGCGATGGTCATCTGCTTCGCCGTCGCGGCAACCCTGATCGCGGCCGGGATGCGACTGCGCGACCTCGTCCTGATCGGCGCCGCGCTCGCCTTCTTCGCCCTGCTGATGACGGTGGTCGAGCCTTACCGGATGGCGCGGCTGACCGGCTTCCTCCATCCCGGCGCCGATGCCAGCGGCGCCGGCTTCCAGGCGGCGCAGGCGAAGATCGCGCTCGGCTCCGGCGGCTTCTTCGGCGTCGGCATCGGCAACGGCGTGCAGAAGGCCTTCTACCTGCCGGAGGCCCATACCGACATGATCTCGGCGGTGATCGGCGAGGAGCTGGGGATGGTCGGAATCCTCGGCGTCGTCGGCCTCTTCTCGCTCTTCGGCTACGCCGGCCTGCAGGTCGCCAGGAAAGCGAAGGACAGCTACGGCAAGCTGCTTGTCGCCGGGCTCACCTCGCTGGTCCTCGTGCAGGCGACGATCAACCTCTTCGCGGTGATGGGGCTGGCGCCGCTCACCGGAGTGCCGCTGCCCTTCGTCTCCTACGGCAACAGCAGCCTGATGGCGACGTTGTTCGCCGTGGGCCTGATCCTCAACGTCGCTCGCGGGGGGACCGCCCGCGCTGGCAAACTGCGCGTCGTCGAGGGCGGGCGCAAGCCCGCGCACGGAAGGAGTCGATCGAAGGGTGCACGAGCCAGGAGTCGCGAGAGTGGTGGTGGCAGCCGGGGGAACGGCCGGGCACGTCGTGCCGGCCATGGCGGTCGCCGACGAGCTTCGGGCTAGGGGTGCCGAGGTTTCCTTCCTCGGCACGCGCGAGCGGATCGAGGCGGAGCTGGTGCCGGCGGCCGGCTACGAGATCGACTTCCTCAAGGCGCGCGGGATCGACCGCGGCAGCCGCCTGCGCGCCGCGCTCGCCGCGGTTGAGGCCGCCGCCGCCGTCGGCACGGCGCTGCGGGTGCTCCGGCGCCGCCGCGCCGACGTGGTGATGGGCGGCGGCGGCTTCGTCGCCGGTCCCGCCGGCCTCGCCGCGGCGCTCGCCCGTATCCCGCTCGTGCTGACCGAGGCCGACAGCCATCTCGGCCTCGCCAACCGGCTGCTCGCCGGCAGGGCGCGGCGGGTCTGCCTTGCCTTCCCGATCGCCGGGCGAGACGGCGAGCGCTACCGGGTCACCGGGCGGCCGGTTCCGGCCGCGGTCCTCGACGCGGACCGCGCCGCCGCCCGCTCGCGGTTCGGCGTCGCCGCCGACGCCCGCTGCCTGCTCGTGATGGGCGGCAGCCAGGGGGCGCGTTCGATCAACGAGTGCGCGCTCGCCGCCTTCGCGGAGCGCGGCGGGCGCGACTTCGACGTCGTCCACCTCGCCGGCCGGCGCGACTTCGACGCGCTGCGGCAACGGCTCGCGGCGTCGCCGCACGGCAAGCGCTACGCCCTGTTCGCCTACGAGCCCGACCTCGGCGACTGCCTCGCCGCCTGCGACCTGGTGCTCGGCCGATCGGGCGGCTCGATCTTCGAGCTGACCGCGGCGGGGCGGCCGGCTGTGCTGGTGCCGTATCCGCACGCCGCCGCCGCGCACCAGGAGGGCAACGCGGCTTGGATGGCGGATGCCGGCGCGGCGACGGTTATCCGCGATGAGGACCTGGCCGCGGAGCGACTTGCCGGGGAGGTCGATGGGCTCATCCACGATGATGGGCGGCTGAGCACGATGGCCTCGGCCTCGGCTGCCCTGGCGACGCCGGACGCGGCCCGGCGGATCGCCGACGAGGTGCTGGCGGCGGTGCGAGCATGAGCGGCTGGCGCGACCGGCGGCTGCACTTCGTCGGAATCGGCGGCGCCGGGATGAGCGGCCTGGCCCTCGTCTGCACCGAGCTGGGCGCGGCGGTGAGCGGCAGCGACCGTTCCGACTCCACATACATGGAGCGCCTGCGCGCGGCCGGCCTCGCCCCCGTCGTCGGCCACGACGCGGCCAACCTGCCCGGCGGTGCCGAGGTGATCGTCTCGACCGCGATCGGCGACGACAATCCCGAGCTGGCACTGGCCCGCGAGAAGGGCCTCGCGGTTCGCCATCGGGGCGAGCTGCTGGCGGAGCTGTGCGCGAAGAAGCGGCTGATCGCGATCGCCGGCACGCACGGCAAGACGACGACGACCGCGATGCTGGCCTGGGCGCTGCGCGAGATCGGCGCCGACCCGGCCTTCTTCGTCGGCGGCGAGGTGCCTGGCCTGGGACGGGACGGCGGCGCCGCCAACGCGGGCTGGGGCGGGGGAGAGTGGGTCGTCGCCGAGGCGGACGAGAGCGACGCCAGCTTCCTCCGGCTGGCGCCGGAGATCGCGGTAGTGACCAACGTCGAGATGGACCACCACTTCCGCTGGGGGTCGATGGCCGAGCTGCGCGCCGCCTTCGCCGAGTTCACCGCGAAGGCGGAGGCCGTTGCCGGGTTCGACCTCGACGCCCCCGGGCCGGCTGCCCTCAGCCTGGCCGTTCCGGGCCGCCACAACCTGCTCAACGCGCGGGCGGCGATCGCCGCGGCGGAGCTCGCCGGCTTCGATCCCGGTGCGGTGGCCGTGGCGCTTGCGGATTTCCCCGGAGTGGCGCGGCGATTGGAGCTGAAGGGCGAGCGCGACGGCGCCCGCGTCTACGACGACTACGCCCACCACCCGACCGAGGTGAGGGCCGCGCTCGAAGCGCTGCGGGAGATGGATCCCAGCCGGCTCGTGGTCGCCTTCCAGCCGCATCTGTATTCGCGCACCAAGGCCTTCGCCGAGCAGTTCGGCGCCGCCCTGGCGCTCGCCGACGAAGTCGTCGTGCTCGACGTCTATGCGGCGCGCGAGGAGCCGGTCGGCGAGCTGGCCGGCGTCAGCGGCCTCGACGTGGCGCGTGCCGCGGCGGACCGGATGGGGGGGAGGAGGGTCGTCTGGGCGCCGAGCGTCGAGCGGGCCCAGGCGGTGCTCGAGTCGCGCCTCGAACCGGGCGCGCTGCTGGTCACCGTCGGCGCCGGCGACATCTTCAGGGCGGCGGACCGCCTGGTCGCCGACGGCCCAACCACGGGGGAGACCGGCTCGGTCGCGGCACCTCGATCGGGGAGGCGGCGGTGACCGGCCCGCCGGAGGGCGCCGAGCGCGATTTCCCCCTGGCGCGACTGACCACCGTGCGCACCGGCGGCTCCGCCGATTGGTTTGCGCGCCCGCGAGACGCCGCGCGGCTTGCTGAGCTGCTGGCATGGTCGAAGGAGGGCGGCCTGGAGGTCGGGGTGGTCGGCTCCGGCTCGAACCTGCTGGTTGCCGACGAGGGATTTCACGGCCTAGCCCTGAAGCTCGACGGCGAGCTTGCCGCGATCGATCGCGAGGGCGAGCGTCTGGTCTGCGGCGGCGGCACGCGCCTGCCGTCGGCGGCGGCCAAAGCCGCCGGTTGGGGCCTCTCCGGCTTGGAGTTCGGGGTCAACATCCCCGGCACGGTCGGGGGCGCGGTGAAGATGAACGCCAACGCCTACGGAGGGGAGCTCGCCCGGGTGCTGGAGTGGGTTGACGTCGTCACCCCGGCCGGCGCTGACCGCCGTGCCCCGGAGCAGCTCGCCTTCGCCTACCGCAGCTCCAATCTCGGGCATGACGAGGTGGTCGCCCGTGCCTCGTTCCGCCTTTCCCCCGGTGAGCCCGAGTCGATCAAGACGACGATGTCTGCGATGCGCGAGCGCCGCCACGAGGCGCAGCCGTCGGGGATCAAGACGTTTGGCTCGACCTTCAAGAACCCCGAGGACGAGCGCGCCGGCGGGCGGACGGCGGGACAGCTGCTGGAGGCGGCGGGCTGTCGTGGCCTTCAGGTCGGCGGAGCCCGCTTCTCCCCCAAGCACGCCAACTTCGTCGAGAACGCCGGCGAAGCGACGACCGCGGACGTGCTGGCGCTGATGGCGGCCGGTCGCCGCCGTGTGCACGAGCGCTTCGGGGTGGTGTTGGAGCCAGAGGTGCAGCTGCTGGGCGAGGTGCGCTGGCCGGAGGATTGGGAGCTGTGAGGGCGCGGCTGACCGCCGCGGTGGCGATCGTCGGCCTTGCGGTCCTCGCCTACTGGTTCCTGATTCGCGACACTGCCGTCGAGGGCCATCTCCAGGCGCCGCGTGCGACGGCCACGATCGGCAGCGGCTCTGACGCGGTCGCGGTTGGTCCCGAAGGGGCGATCCTCGCCTGGCTGACGCTGCCGGAAGACGCGCAGCTCCCACGCCTGCCTATCTCGACGACGCCGGAAAGCGGCCGGCTGGCCGGCCCCGTTCTGCAGCAAGCCGAGGTCCTGGGCGCGGCGCCGGCGAGCCTGCGCCCCTACATAGAAGGCAGCTACTACGGTGAAAGCGGGGTCGACGTGAAGCTGCGCTCGGGGATCGAACTGCGCTTCGGCGATGCCTCGCAGGCAGTGAGGAAGTGGAGATCGGCAGCGGCGGTGCTCGCCGACGCCACCGTCGAAGCGCTCGATTATGTAGACCTGCACGCTCCCGGCCGCCCTGCCCTGGGTGGCTCTGGGCATACGCTTCCGCCCGTGGAATAAACCCTCGACCATAGGGTTAGATTGGGCAAACTCTCAAGTAGCACTTGAGAGTCGTGGCCTGCACGATGTCTGCCGAGGGTTTGACAGAACCTCCTAAATGCCCTACGTTGAGCCCAATTTCCGTGCTTTGGGAGTAGGCTTAAACCCTTAAGCCTCACTGAAGCGTCGGACGGAACAAAGGCTCAACTCAAATCCAGTCCTGGCGGACTGGGCGGATACCAGCCTCGACAGGGCTGGGCTTGGAGATATCGGGAGATGGAATCCACTTACCTGGCCGTGATCAAGGTCGTCGGAGCCGGCGGCGGTGGCACCAACGCCGTCAGCCGCATGGTCGACGCCGGCATTCGCGGCGTCGAGTTCGTCGCGGTCAACACCGACGCGCAGGCGCTGCAGGCGTGCGATGCCGACATCAAGCTCTCGATCGGGCAGGAGCTGACCCGCGGCCTCGGTGCCGGCGGCAATCCCGAGGTCGGCGCCGGCGCGGCGGCCGAGAGCCGCGACGAGATCAAGGAGGCGTTGAAGGGCGCCGACATGGTCTTCGTCACCGCGGGCGAGGGCGGCGGCACCGGCACCGGCTCGGCGCCGATCATCGCCGAGATCGCCAAGGA
>Ga0075423_10006729_pt1 | contig 10809 bp, 8 predicted proteins | sample SoiMethybrSBSTD2_FD_80114 | JGI IMG/M metagenome (GOLD analysis project Ga0075423, IMG submission 80114) | Bulk soil microbial communities from a Populus tree surrounding site in Tennessee, USA - Soil MetaG P. TD hybrid SBSTD2 | ecosystem: Environmental > Terrestrial > Soil > Tree plantation...
CCGAACAGGACCACGACGATCGCGAGCGGGATGAGGAAGAACTTGGCCCGGCTTCTGACGAAGATCAGGGTGAGGACAAGGCCGAGTCCCAGCAAGGCCCCGCGCGAATAGGTGAAGAGGCTGCCGAAGATCCCGAAGAAGAACGTCGCCCGCAGGCCGAGCTTCACCCACCGCCTGGTCTCGAATCGGCTGAGGAGGAGCACCAGCGGGAGCACCATGTTGATGGCCAGGCCGATCTCGGTGTTGCCCGCGATGAAGCTATCCGGCGGCCCCAGCACCTGGTTGCCCCCGCCGGTCCCTATGGCCCAGATGCCGCCCTTCAGGCCGAAGAATCCGATAGATAGGGCGATGACATAGAGAAGCATCTTGAGCTTCTCGATCTCCTGGAAGAGGAGCATCGTCACGAACGTGACGAGGAGGATCTTCGACACCTTGTCGTACTGATCGAAGGCGTCGGTCGGGTTGAACGCGAAGAACGTCGAGATCGAGAAGAGCGCCCAGAGGGCGATCAGGAGATAGGTCTCGATCGTGCGCGGCAGGGGCTTGCGCTCCCGCGTGAACAGGAGGCCGATGAGGGTGGCGAGGGCCACCATCATTGCGAAGGGCATGGTGTACGCCCAGCTCCAGGTGAGCCGGTGGGGATTCATGTAGCCGATCCACGACCACATGAGAATGCCGATCCACGGCCTCGCCAGGCAGAAGGGCAGCGAGCCGATGACGATCAGGGTGACGACGATGTCCCGATATGGCATCGCTAGAGTGTCCGCCTTGTCATGGAGTGTCGTTCCCCGCTCATGGGAAGATCAGCAGCAGCTCCTCGAGCATCGCGATGGTCTCGGTGAACTGCCGCCGCGACGTCTCGAGATACTCGTCCCGCTTGACCGCATTGTGTATGCGGTCCACCGGTGCGCGCGAGTGGTTCCACGCCACGGTCGCCTTCTTGAAGGCGAGATCGAGCATGGGATCGGTGTAGTTGGGGTTCTTGAGCTTCTTCATGCCGATCAGGTTGAAGATGCCTTCCCGGGCGGCTCGGATCAGGACATATGCGTTGCTGGCCGCCTGGTGGTACTCGGTGATGTCGTCGGCCGGGCCCGAGACTTCGTATCCGGCCAGCGCGCGCCTTTCCTCCTTGATGGCGAGCTCCAGCTGGCTCACGATCCCCGACGGCTGCCGCGTGGGCTTTGTCACGTACTCGGGCAGGGTCGACTTCTGCGCATGCGCCGGCAGCACGCCCACCGCCAGGCTGGCGAGGGCGAGCAAGATGGCCGCAATGTTCCGTGGTCCCCTCATGATGTCCGCCTCCCATTTCCTGATCCGCGCAGCACGTCCGCATAGACCTCCTCGATGAGTCGGACGTGCTGGGTAGCCGAAAATCTCTGCCGCATGTCCGAGTATCCGGCCTCGGCGATGCGCATCGCCCGCGCCGGCTCCCGGAGCAGGCTCACGACGCTCTCGGCGAGGGCCCCCTCGTCGCCTCGTGGGAACAGGAGCCCGGTGCGCCCATGGTCGATGATCTCACGCGGCCCCCCCTCGTCGCTCGCCACCACCGGCTTGCGCATGGCCATGGCCTCGGCGATCACCCGGCCGAAGGGCTCGGGCTCGATGCTCGCGTGCACGACCACGTCGAAGAGCTGAAGCGCGCTCGGAACGTCGGCGATGAATCCGGCGAAGACCACCCGGTGGGCGATGCCGAGCGCGCCGGCGAGCTCGCGCAGCTCGTGCTCATACGCCTCGCCGCCCACGGGTGGGGCGCCCACGATACAGGCCCACGCCTCGGGCACGGTCCGGAGCACCTGAGCGAAGGCGCGAAGGAAGAGCTTGTGGCCCTTCCACGCCTGGAGCTGACCCACGATGCCGACGCAGGGCGCCTGCGCGGGGATTCCGAACGCCGGGCGCCGGAGCTCGGGAGCGGCAGGCCGATCGGCGTCGAAGTTCTCGAGGTCGACGGGTGGATACACCACGTTGACCTGCGCGGGGGAAATGCCCAGCTCGAGCAGGTTCTCCCGCGTCACCTGGGAGTTCGCGATGTAGCGCGTGGCCAGGGGGGCCAGCCGGCGGACCAGGGACGAGTTCCACTCGCGCCCGCGCTGATACGCGACCAGGGGGATCCCGCTCCAGCGCGCAGCCAGGATCGCCGCCACGTCGAAGCCATTGTTCTGGTGGATGAGCCGGATCCCATGGCGCCGGACGAAGCGGCGCAGCGCGTTCGCATAGGGAATCGTCACCCCGAGCAGATCTCTCAGGGCCGCAACCTTGCCGGGCTGGGCGGCGCCGCGGGGCCGGGGCGCGATGCGCTCCGCCAGGAGGCCCGCGACCTCCCGCACGTACTCGCCCTGATCCTCGCGCGCGACGACGACATGCGGCTCGAAGCGCTCGCGGTCGAGGCGCCGGACCAGGACGGAGAGGCTCATCGTGGAGCCCGAGAGCCCGATGCTGCTCTCGATGAACGCCACCGGCACGGGCGCCCGCGCCGCCACCCTCTCGGAGACCGTCATGTACGGCCTCCCAGGATCTCCGCCAGTCGGGGCTTCAGGCGGTCCAGGTCGTGGCGCGATTCGACGTGCTCCCGACCCTCCCGGCCCATGGCGGCCCAGCGCTCGGGGTGCGCCACGAGCTCCTGGAGCGCGGCGGTGATGGCCGCCGCGTCGCCGGCCGGCACCAGAACCGCCGAGCGCCCCTCGCGGACCATCTCCGGCACGCCGCCGACCTTGGTGGCGACGACGGGGATGCCGGTGGCCTGCGCCTCGAGCAGCACGTACCCGGCCTGCTCCATCAGGCTCGGGAGGAGGAAGATGTCCGACTCCGTCACGCAGCGGAGGACGTCGGGGGTTGCCATCGCCCCCATGAGATGGATCGACGTCTCGGCGCCCAGGGACTTGATCAGGGTGCCGAGCTCGTCGGCGAGCGGACCGTCGCCGATGATGCGGTAGTCGACCCGCCGCCCCGGATCGGCGCGCCGGAGCGCATCGACTGCGCGAACCCCGACGTCGAGCCCCTTCTTCTCGACGAGGCGGGCCACCGTGACGAGCCGGAGCGGGTCACCCGCGGGCCCGCGCTCCCGGAACGGGATGCTCCGGACGCCGATGACGTGCGGATACGTCACGATCCGGCGATCCTCGAATCCGTATCGGCGCAGGGTCGCCCGGCCGTAATAGTCGGTCTGCACGATGAAGGCGTCGCCGCGCGTGCGGAGCCCGGCCAGCGCCTCCGGTCCCTGCTCGTCCCCGATGGCGTAATCGTCGCCGCCGAAGCGGGTGACGAAGCGCGTGTCCGGGAACACGTCCTTGAGGACGATGAAGTCGATGCCGTTCCCACCCCAGTAGCAGAGGATGGCGTCGTAACGGCGCCCGAGGAAGGGGGCCACGAACATCACGTTGTTGAGCCGCTGATAGAGCGACTGCCCATTCCGGCGGCGCGCCGCCCGCATCATCGCAAGGGGGTGGCGGGGCAGGTGGCGGAGGAACGTGGCGGCGGCTCGGCGAACGCGGGCCCCGCGCCCCTCCGGCACCTCGAAGTAGTGCGTGCGCTCGCGGAGGCGGTACCGATCGACCTCCGGCTGGACGAGCTCCTCGCCCGGGTTGCGCCGGGCGTAGATGTCCACGTCGTGCCCCAGATCGAGTAGCCCGGTGATGTGCCGCAGGATGAACGTCTCCGAGAGCTTCGGGAAACCGCCCAGGATGACCGCGATCTTCATCTAGGCCGCCTCCGCCGTGACGGTGCGGCGATACCAGGTGCCGAAGGACAGGGTCAGGAGCAGCGGCCAGGTCGCATCGGCCCGGCCGGCCAGATGCTCGGCGAGCGCCGCCTTGAGCCCCTGGATATCCAGCACGTCACTGGGCAAGGCGGCATCGTCCCCGATGACGTCCGCAATCCGCTCGGCCAGCGCCGGCCGCCGGCGGATCAGCTCGTCCATCCGTGGCCACGAGCCCTGCGACGCCGCGTGGTTCAGGGGCCGCCGGCTCACCCGCGACGCCGCGAGGCGGGCCCGCATGCGCGCGTGCTCGACGAGATAGTGGGTACGGGGCGGTAGACTGGTGTTGGCGTCGGGCACCGAGGCGATGGCCGGATCGAGGAGCTGAAGGGCGCGCTTGTAGACGATCCCGTCCAGCCTCAGCGCGCTGGGAAGGTCCAGGTGCCGATCGAGCACCGCATTGTCGAAGGCGACGGTGTAGTCGCGGTAGAAGTGCCGGATGCTCAGGACGTTGAGGAATGCGTTGAACCGCGTCGCCAGCATGTTCATGCGCACGAACTCGCAACGGCGCACGGCGTCGGGCGCGTGAGCCTCCGCGCGCTCGAGGATTCCCCCTACCACGCCGCGCACGGTCTCCTCGAGCCGGGCGAGCTCCGGACGCCGAAAGAGCCGCGGCAGGACGGGGTGATGCCACAGGCAGTCGCCCTGCGTGTCGAGCACCACGTCGACGAGTGCCGCGCGCGACGGGTGGGCGCCCGGGTCGACCAGGCGGTGGCGGTTGACGGGCCAGCCGAGCAGATGCAGGCGACGCTTGGGAAGGGCGGCCCCCTTCAGCAGCAGGTCGAAGCCGTAGCCCGTGGCGAGCCCGCTGACGGAGCCTCCCAGGGCCTCGCGCAGCCGGCCGAAGTGCGCGTTGTCGAAGCGGCTGGCGCCGTCTCCCAGCGCGGCGCCAAGATCCACGAGACCCGCGTAGTAGTCGGGATCGCGGCTGACGAAGGTGAAGGGGAGGTCGCGGGCCGCCGCCAGGCGACGGGCCACCTCGACCTCGGTATTCTCCGCGTCCGCAATCGTCACCGCGGCGAGGGACACCGGCGAGCAGGCGATGATGGCGCGGGAGTCGAGACCCCCACTGAGCAGCAAGCCGGCCCGCTTCGCCGAGCGAAGGTTTCGCCGGACCGCGCCCCGGAGGGTCTCGGCCAGGTCCTCCGCGTAATGACGAGGCGAGCGCGGCGCGGCATCCTGGTATCGCAGCTCCCAGTACCGCGCGACGCGCGCCCGGCCGTCCTGGAAGGTCATCACCCCGGCGGGAGGCAGGGTCCGGACGTCCTCGAGCAGCGTCCGCTCGTCGAGGATGGTCTGGAACACGAAGACCTGATGCATCCCGGCCTCGCACAGCCGGCGCGGGACGTCGGGGGCGAGGAGGCCGCGGACCTGGTTGCTCCAGATCACGCGCTCGGGGGTGGCGTGATAGTAGAGCGGCCGCGAGGCGAAGCGATCGTTCGCCAGGAGCAGGGCACGGTCCCGGCGGTCCGACAGGATCACGTTGAACTGTCCGTTCACCTGGGCCAGGCCCGCGAAGCCGCGGTCGGCGTAAAGATCGAGACACCAGGCGGCGGGACTGCGACCCCCCGCGGGCTCCTCCGCCAGCGACCCGTCGAAGATCAGGCTGGCGTCCAGATCGGTCCGCTGGGCCGCGGGCTCCGGCGCCTCGTCCGGATGGTGCACCCGCGAGACGCACAGGCAGGCGTCCGCCCACGTGTCGACGTCCGACACGCCGGTGTAGTCCAGGCCCTGGGCCAGCCGCTGTACCGTGAGCCGGTCAGCGGCGGTGAGGCCGCCTGGACGAAAGATCCCCACGAGTCCGGCCATGGCCTTCCCTCAGCGGGGCTCCTGTTGCCATCGGTGCGGGTAGATCACGTGCCCTGCCACCTCCCGGGACGCCAGGCTCGGCCCCTCGACCGAGAAGGTGGTGGAGCGCGACCAGACGTCGTAGAAGCGCTGGAGCCGCTCGTCCTGGAGCGAGACGCTGAGCTTGTACAGCCCGCGGGTGAAGATCACGGGGTCGAGCACCAGCCGGACAGTGCCCCGTGGCTGAGAGACGTCCAGCTTCATGCCCGCGAAGCGTGAGGTGAGGCCACCCAGCGCCTGGCCGTTGGCGTTCTCGAAGGTGATCCCGAGCACCGGGTCCACCACCGGACCCACCACTTCGTACTCCACCTCGAGAGCCGCCGGCGCCCCGTACACCAGGGGTTCGTTCATCTCGCCCCGGTGGTTGCGTGCCACCACGGAGACGATCCGGACCGGCGCGTCGCCGTCGATCATCGAGTCCGCGCTGCGCGTCGTGGGGGCGGATGGGCTCACCGCGCGGAGGTACTCCTCCACGATCGTCTCCGGGTCGCCCACCGCGTGCACGGTGCCCCGGTCGAGCCAGACGACCCGGTTGCAGTGCTGGATGATGTTCGTCATGTTGTGGGACACGAGCACGATGGTCTTCGCCTGCTCGCGCAGCTCGGCGAGCTTGTTCAGGCACTTGGCCTGAAACGCCGCGTCGCCCACCGCGAGGACCTCGTCCACGAGGAGGATGTCGGGATTGATGTGCGCCGCCACCGCGAAGCCCAGGCGCACCGCCATCCCGGAGGAGTAGTACTTGATCGGCGTGTCGATGAAGCGCTCGATTTCGGCAAAGCTCACGATGCTGTTGAACTTCGACTCGACCTCGCGGCGGCTCATCCCCATGATGGCCCCGTTGAGGAATACGTTCTCGCGTCCCGTGAGGTCGAAGTGAAAGCCCGCCCCCACCTCGATCAGGGCTCCGATCCTTCCCACCGCGGAGAACGTCCCGGTCGTGGGCACCGTGACCCGCGACAGGATCTTCAGCGTGGTGCTCTTGCCGGCCCCGTTCGATCCGATGAGGCCGACCGACTCGCCGCGCCGGATCTGGAAGGTGACGTCACGGAGCGCCCAGAAGAAGTCGGCCGAGGTCCCGTTGCCCGCGCGGACCCGCCGCCGCAGCCGGCCGATCGCTTCTCCCACGGACGAGAAGTGCCAGCCCCGCCGGAGGCGGTAGCGCTTGGAGACCTGGTCGAAGCCGAGGACGATGTCGCTCACGAGGCTCCCCTAGATGACATCGGCAAAGGTTCGCTCTGCGCGCTTGAACCCGACATACGTGAAGCTCATCAAGACCAGCACGACGATGAGCACGATCCCGACCCGCGCCAGATCCGGGGTCTGTCCGTACACGATGGCTTGGCGGTAGCCGTCGATGAGGGGCGCCATCGGATTCAGCAGGTAGAAGGGGCGCACCGACTCGGGGACGACCGACATCGGGTAGGCCACCGGCGTGGCGAACATCCACAGCTGGAGCCCGAGCGTCAACGCGTGCCCGATGTCCCGGAAGTAGACGTGCACCGCCGAGGTCAGGCACACCAGCGCGAACGTGAAGAGGACCTGCACCGCGAGGAGCACGGGGACCCACAGCACCGTCCAGGTCACGGAGACCTTGAACCACACCATCAGCACCGCCAGCATGCCGCACGCGATGGCGAGGTCGAGGCTCGCGGACAGGAGCACGGCGAGGAGCAGCGTCTCCCGGGGGAAGTAGATCTTTCGGACCAGATTCGAGTTCGCCGTCATGGCGAGCGTGCCCTGGTTCATCGAGGTGGAGAAGAACGACCAGAAGATGAGGGCGCTGTACGAGAAGATCGGGTAGGGGCTGCCGTCGGTCGGGATGCGCGCCACGCGATCGAAGACGAGCGTGAACACGATCATCAGCGACAGCGGCTGCAGCACCGCCCACGCCGCACCGAGCGCCGTCTGTTTGTACCGGGCGCGCACGTCCCGCCGGGCGAAGCTCAAGATCAGGTACGAGTAGTGGAGCAGCTCGCGGATCGCCTGCATGCTCATGCTCCCTCGTGCTCCGCCGGCGGGGTGGGGGTGCTGCCCAGCCGCCGCCGCACCGCCCGCGCCATGTCGCGGCCGCGGGGGCCCAGCGCACAGAGCCCGGCGACCAGGAGCAGGCGCAGGTCCGACGGCTTCCACCGCCAGGCCGTGAGCAGATGCCGGCGGGCCGTCGCGTAGTGACCACGGTAGTAGTGCGTGTAGCCCGAGTACGCGTGGGCCCGGTAGAAGCGTTGAGTCACCGCATCGCGGCCCACCGCCGCCCTCAGCCCGGGATCCTTCGCGAGCAGGCCGTGGAGCGCCTGGACGGAGGCGAGGGCATCGCGGAGATCGCCCTGGCGCGACATGTTGCCGCCATGCACCCGGTAGATGGTCAGACGCTCGGGCACGAACTTCACCGGAAAGCGCCGGGCGATCCGCATCCAGAGGTCATAGTCCTCCACCAGCCGGAGCGAGACGTCGAAGGCTCCCACCGACTCGAATGCCTCCCGACGGATGAGGGTCGAGCTGGTGATGATGAAGTTTTCGAGGAAGAGCTCCCGGCACACCCAGCCGCTCGGCACGTGCGCGGTGGGGGTCCGGCGCGGGCCCGGCCGCTCCGAGCCGTCGGCCTCGCGGAACAGGTGATCGGTGTGCACGAGCGCGACCTCCGGGGCCGCCTCCGCCACCCGCAGCTGACGCTCGAGCTTCTGGGGGAGCCAGAGATCGTCGTCGTCCAGGAACGCGATCCAGGGCGCCGACCCCATGGCGGCGCCGGCGTTTCGCGCCTTGGAGACACCCTGGTGCTCCTGCCACACGTAGCGGAGCCGATTCGCGTACTCCTTCGCGACGCCCTCGGCCACGTCAGAGCCGTCCTCCACGAGGATGAGCTCGAAGTCCTGGAACGTCTGGGCGAGGACGCTCTCGATGGCTTCGCGGAGAAACTGCGCCCGCTTGTACACCGCGATCACCACGGTCACCCGCGGCGTGATGGCGTCCATCACCGGAGGCCCGTCCCTTCCGGGTCAGCGGCCCCTCGAGCTCGCACCGTCCGCCCGGCGAGCCGCTGCAGCCCCTCGGGCACGGCAAGCGCCACGAGATAGGGGAGGACGCGGTCGGGGCGCCGGCTCTGCCAGGCCAGTCGGCAGAGGAAGCCGGCCGCCCACCGCCGCCCGCTCGTCGGACTCCGGTGATAGGCGTCCCGGGTCAGCTCGTCGACGGTCCGGCCCACCTGCCGGGCGGCTGATTCGCACCGGTGCCCGGCGATCTCGTCGCAGTGGGTCCGCAGCATCGCCACCCGTTCCAGGCCCCAGCGAAACGCCCGGAAGGCCTGGGGCCCCGACAGGCTCGATTCCGCGTAGCGATAGCGCATGAGACGCCGGCCGATGAATGCCACGGGGTAGCGCATGGTGATCCGGAGGTACAGCTCGTGGTCCCCCGTGAGCCAGATGGACTCCTTCCAGGTGCCGATGCTCGCGAACACGTCCCGGCGAACCATGACCTGTGACGGCGTGGTCACGAGGCAGGCCCGGACGAACGGCTCGTGACAGTCGGTCACCAGGGCCGCGTCGCATCCCTCCGCGAACTGGCTCGTGAGCCATCCTCCGAACAGGCTCGGGCGAAGCATCGCCTCCTCGGAGAACATCTCGCCGTCCACCACGATCATCCCCGCCTCGGGCCAGCGAAGCGCCGTCGCCACCTGGGCGGTGATCTTCCCCGCATCCCAGACGTCATCGCCGTCGAGAAAGGCAATGAGGGAACCGCGGGCGTGCGCCAGTCCCTCGTTCCTGGCCGCACTCGGTCCACCGTTGTTCCGCGGGACATAGCACACGCGGCCCGCGAAGGCCGCGCACATCCCCGGCGTGTCGTCGGTGGAGCCGTCGTCGACGACGATGACCTCCATCGGCGAGTAGTCCTGGGCAAGCACGCTGGACAGCGCCGGCTGGACGAACGATGCCTGGTTGTGGAAGGTGACGATGACGCTGACGAGCGGGCGCGCGGAGCTCTCCGCGCCCGCGGTCTCCCCGTCTATCGTCTCGGGACGCTCGCTCATTCGACGGTCACGCTCTTGGCGAGGTTGCGCGGCTGGTCGACGTCCAGCCCGCGAAGGGCGGCCACATGGTATGCGAAGAGCTGCAGGGGAATCGAGGACACGAGGGGCGCCACGAGATCCGGAGCGGCCGGCACCGTGACCGCCGCGTGGGCGAGGTGGCTTGCCTCGTGATCGCCCGGATGGCAGATCGCGATAACCCGCCCGTCGCGGGCCCGCACTTCCTGGAGGTTCCCCATCATGCGCTCGTAGGTTCCGTCGCGCGGGACCAGGGCCACCACGGGCATGTTCTCGTCGATGAGGGCGATGGGGCCATGCTTCATCTCGCCCGCGGCGTATCCCTCCGCATGGATGTAGGAGATCTCCTTCAGCTTGAGGGCGCCCTCGAGGGCCAAGGGATAGTGTATCCCCCGTCCCAAGTAGAGGAAATTCGGATAGCGCGCGAGGTCGCGCGCGAGCGCCGCCACGTGGCCGTCCACCGCCAGGGCCGCCTCGATGAAACGCGGCGCCTCGAGGATCTCCTCCGCGCGCTTGCGAGCGTCCGCATCGGAGAGGTAGCCGCGCTGCCCGCCCAGGGCGAGCGCCACGAGGTAGCACGCGGTCATGGTCGTGGTGAACGTCTTGGTCGAGGCGACGCCGATCTCCGGCCCCGCGTGTGTGTAGACCACCCCGGTGGCCTCGCGCGCGATGGCCGAGCCCACCACGTTGGTAATGGCCAGCACCGGCGCCTGATGGGCCCGCGCCGCCTTGACCGCGCCCAGGGTGTCCGCGGTCTCGCCCGACTGCGAGATCGCGACCACGAGGGTCCGGTGGTCCAGGACGAGGTCGCGGTAGCGGAACTCCGAGGCGATGTCCACCTCGGCGGGCAGACCGGCGAGACGCTCGATCATGAACCGCCCGACCAGGCCGGCATGATAGGAGGTCCCGCAGGCCACGATGACCACGCGCTCGAGACGATTGGCGAGGCCCGCGTCGAGATGCGCCTCGGGGAGGGAGACCGCCGCCCCGTCCACCAGGAGCCGGCCCCGGAGCGTATCGGCCACCGCACGGGGTTGCTCGTGGATCTCCTTCAGCATGAAGTGCTTGTATCCGCCCTTCTGGGCCATGGCCGCGTCCCAGTCGATGCGCGAGGGCGCCCGCTCCACCCGACGCCCGTCGAGGGTCATGAGCTCGAGGCCCGCGCGGGTGATCC
>Ga0075423_10006731_pt1 | contig 10808 bp, 8 predicted proteins | sample SoiMethybrSBSTD2_FD_80114 | JGI IMG/M metagenome (GOLD analysis project Ga0075423, IMG submission 80114) | Bulk soil microbial communities from a Populus tree surrounding site in Tennessee, USA - Soil MetaG P. TD hybrid SBSTD2 | ecosystem: Environmental > Terrestrial > Soil > Tree plantation...
CCGACATCGTGAAGAAACGACAGAAGATTGAGGGTCTCGATCCAAAGAGGGCGGACATTATTCTGGCCGGTGCGATTATCCTGGAGCAAGCCTTTGAAAAAATGGCGATCGATGCAATGACAGTATCCGGATTCGCCTTGAGAGAAGGCGTCATCCTGGATGCGCTCCAAAAACACAAAGGTGACGCCATGCGGCACCTGACCGACATTCGCTACAAGGGAGTGCTGCATCTGGCAGAAAGCTGTCTTTACGAGAAAGAGCATGCCGACCAGGTAACGCATCTGGCCCTTCAACTATACGACCAGCTTCGTGACCTGCATAAACTGGAAGACATCAACAGGGAATACCTGGAGGCCGCAGGGATCCTCCACAACGTGGGTTTCTTCATCTCCCACGCACAACATCATCGGCATTCCTACTACATTATTCGTAATTCTGAGTACCTCACCGGCTTTACCAGTCATGAGATTGAAATTATCGCCCAGGTGGCAAGATATCACCGCAAGAGCATTCCGAAACTCAAACACGAAGAATTTGCCCGCCTTAGCCCCAAAGATCAGATGATCGTTAAGAAATTATCTGGCATTCTGCGTGTCGCTGAAGGGTTGGATCGAACCCATTCGAGCGTCATTCGATCGCTGCGATTCGGGCGCAGCGGGGAAGCGCTGACCCTACACTTGCGATCATCCAACGACACCTATCCTTCACTTGAAATCTACACAGCTGAAACCCGCAAAGAGTTATTTGAACAAACTCTCGGTGTTAATCTGAGTTTTGTTGTCGACAACGCGGTCGTCATGGCGGACATGGCCAGCATCTCAGAATGATGGGGACAGAGAGTTTCTGTGCATGCGTGGGCAGAAGTCAGTCCGCGCCGGGGACGTGACCGATCGAGGGAGTCTCTGACAACAGCTGAGAGCAACGACTGCTTCCAGCTATGGCAGACTCCGGCCTGACTCCACCCAACTGACAGATGGTGGCCGTGACGTCAGGAATATTCATTCCTGGAATAGTATGTTCACCGCGCTCTGCTTTTGGGTGAGACACAATCATCGCGCCCCTCATTACGTGCTCCCCTGTATGATCGCCAGATTGGGGCCTCTCAATGAGACCCAAGGTTGGGGAATGGAGAGCGTTAATTGGCCTTTGCTTCTTCCACCAAACTACCAGGTCAGAACCCCCTCCTATCCTGGCTGGATTCATCTGTTGGTCTACCCTGAATATTCCATCAACGACGGGTTGTGCGTGCTCGGCATTGGTGAGCTGAATAAGCTCGGCCAGCAAAGATTCCGTGTAACTGCGGTACTCTGCCCCATGCTGGACCCTCCCGTCTGGCTCTCGGTTGGCCATGTTCACCCGAACTGCCGAGAACCCATCCTTGGGCAAGGAGAAAGAGAGTTCACGTGACCATTGCCTTGAAGCCTGATACCTCTGTAAAGTGAGCCACTCTCTCATCCGAACCGGGAGCAGATACTTCACGCGGTTCCGCCAGGAAACCGGTAATCTCCATACAGATTTTTGCCAAGCGGATTCAAACCATCCGTCGTGGCCGTGCCGACCGAAATGATGGAGCATTTTTTCTTCCCAGGACCTATTGAAACGCTCTAAGAACTCCGGAAACAGGTGAGCAGCATGAAAGTTTGGTCCCATCCCATGGGAAAGAAAGATGAGACTGGTCGTGTTTTCGTCTGCGCATTCCAACAACTCATTGAGCGACTGGTCGATGGCTTGATATACCTCGCGCAACCCATGACCCACCACCGCCAACTGTTCTCGGCTATGTTGGGGGTGAGACTCATCGCCGAGATGCCACATGCGGTGCCCGGCGCAGTGGGTCTCTGTGTAGGCTGCATAGAAAAGGTCCCAATCGGGCAGAAGAAGAAGAGACTTCAGCATTGCAGTCCGTCTTCTGATAGCTTCCAGCAGTGCTCGCTTAAGTTGCAGCAGAGGACGAGTACGTATCGGATAGTCTTTGCATGACTTTGCAAGAGGGGGGCCGAATTCCCGAGACAACCCGGAGAGGAAATCGGATGGTATTGAAGACCTCCTCCATGCCCAGCTATCGTGTTGATTCCAGCCCCAAAATTGCTTGCCACCGAATTCAGACTTTGGGATTGCAAAAGGGACATCGGCGATTACAATGCGTTTGCCACGTCTTGCAAACCATTTCCAGAAGGGATCGCCCCTAACGTCATCGGCTCTCGCCAGTCGTAAGCGATAGGTGCCTTCACAAAATCTGAATAAGGAGTAAAAGCCGTGGCGGAGTGGACTCACTCCCGTGTTGACGCTGGGCCAGATTGTCCCGCTTGAGTACTCAAGGGGATGGGTATATTCAGTCCAGGCGGCAGATTCGAACAGCTTCCGAAACGCAGGCAAGAAACCGGCCATTGCCCAATGACGGACTAGTTCAGAATCCATCGCGTCAAGTCCGATTATCAGAAGGCGTTGTCCAGACATATCCCCTGTGCCGCGGTCCAAATTGTTGGTTTGCGAGGCAACCAGTGTCCTCTTCTACCGATTGCGCCGCAGTCTTAGCTTGAAGTTCTTCAAGTTCACCTCGTGAGACTTCCAGTCTCTTCTCGGTTTGCCTATTCGCCAGGCCAGGGTGTGTGGCGTGGTTTTCGTAAGCACGTTCATATGTGACTTCACCCCGAGGTAAGCTTTCATCCTTGGAAAAGCGACTTTACTACGTTGGAAGATTTGAGAATTGGCTAACTTCGGAGGGGTCCAGTTTCAATCACAGACCTATCAATGATCCCCTCAGAGCTCCACTGATCGCTTGATCAGAACAAAGCGGTCAATAGGAGCAGCCCGAAAGAATCCGTCTATGGAACGATGCCATAGAAGGAACGTGGAAAGAATGAAGTTCCGCTGGAAGAAGCGGGAGATCTCAGAGACGTTCCAGCAGGAGGAGGGATGATCGCTCAGTGAAAAACTGAAATGAGTCGGCGGTCTCGGCGGCAATAATCTTCACTGGCGCCGAGTCTTTCTTTGGAGTCACTACAATTTCAGGCACGCACGGCCGAAGCCTCGCTGGAATTCCTGTAGCCGAAAACCCTCGCAATCCGCTCCGCTCGTAGTGCCCTTAGTGGGTGCTACGTCGGGACTAACATCACATCATCCTTTTGATGATTCTTTGCGCCTGTTCCGAGCTTAAACCGAGTGGACGACGGCATATTGGGCCACCTTCATCCAAAACCGGCTCAAGCTGATCCAAAGAGCGCCTTTCTTTTTGCAGAAAGAGCCCTATGTAAATCGTATCGCCCCAGGCCATGGCCTTCTCGCAGGCCGCCTTCCAGTCACCGCTGTCGTGGCCTTCATCTTCGAGTTTCTTAATTCGAGGTCGAAAGAATGTGTAGTCGTTGTCATGGTTAAAGGTCACGCAAGGGCTGAAAATATCGATGAGGGAAAAGCCCTTGTGCAGGATCGCCTTCTTCATGAGTTCGGTGAGATGTTTGGGATCCCCACTGAATCCCCTGGCAACAAACGTAGCGCCATTCATGATCGCCGCCGTGATTGGATTGATGGGCAGTTCGACGCTGCCAAAAGGAGTGCTTTTAGTCTTCATCCCGCTGCAACTAGTGGGGGAAACCTGGCCGGTGGTAAGACCATAGATCTGGTTGTTCATCACGAGATAAGTAAGGTCGACATTCCGGCGAGCAGTATGAGTGAAATGATTTCCGCCAATGCCGTAACCGTCTCCGTCTCCACCGGTCACAATGACCGTGAGTTCGTGATTGGCCATCTTCGCCCCAGTGGCCACGGCCAGGGCTCGCCCGTGCAGAGTATGCATTCCGTAAGCATTGAAGAATCCGGGAAAGTTGGATGAACAACCGATTCCACTGACCGTCAATATTTCGTGAGGCCGGCGCCCTAACTCTACACAAGCTTTTTGAAGGCTGTTTAGGACGCCAAAGTCTCCGCAGCCCGGACACCAATCTGGCTCAACTTTCCCCTTAAAATCCTTTGATTTTAGTTCGTAGGGCCGATCTTCAGCCACTAGCTTGCTTACCGTCGACATGATATGGATATCTCCTCTCTAAACCATGATCTCCTGATAAGGTACGTAATGTGCCGTCTTTCCGGCCAGATGCTCGAGTACCCCATTCACGATGTGATGAGGCATGAACGGTTCGCCGTCGTACTTTCGAATATGCCCGGTGACCGAAAGCCCAGTTTCACTCCGCAGGTAGCGGAAAAACTGCCCGGAATAATTGTTCTCAACAATGATGGTTTTCTTGGACCGGGACAGAACATCAACTATATGCTGGCCATGAAGCGGTACAAGCCACTTGATGTGAAGGTGATTGGCCGTTACACCCAACTCTCTGAGCTGCTCAGCGGCTTCACTGATGACCCCGTACGTGGATCCCCAGCCAATGAGCGTGATTTCTGCGGTTTCCGGTCCTTCCAACTGCGGAGGAGCAATTTGCTCGGCGATCCCCTTAAACTTTCGAGCTCGCTTCTCTACCATCTTCCGACGCTTGTGGGGATTGGTGAACTCGTCACTGATGAGCACACCGTCTTCATCGTGTTCGTCTGTGGCAGCAACGTGAACATGACCTTCCAGACCTGGCGTTGCCCTCGGCGATATCCCGCTTTCCGTGTCCTTGTAGCGCAGATAGCCGTTGCTCGGCGAAGGATCCGTAATCAGGTCTCCTCTGTTGATCGTCGGCCGCATATTGATTTCATCTGGCTCCACACTGTACCTGCCTTCTGAGATTAAGAGGTCCGAGATCACAATCCCGGGACATTGGCATTTGTCCGCAAGGTTGAACAGCTCGGGAATCGTATTGAAAGCATCCAAAGCATCTCTTGGGGCCACGATGAACCGCTCGAAGTCTCCCTGACTGGCACCCAGAGCCTGCCACAAATCGCCTTGCTCGGTTTTCGTTGGAACCCCGGTTGACGGACCTGCTCGCTGAACATTGATGAAGACAACTGGCACTTCCATCATTCCAGCCATGCCAATCGCTTCAGTCATGAGAGCGAAGCCACCCCCAGAGGTCGCGCACATGGCTCGACAGCCGGCATGAGCTGCTCCAATGGCCATGTTGGCAACTCCGATTTCATCCTCAACCTGGCGCACCATGATCCCAAGCTCCCGGGCATTCTGCGCCATCCAGTGAAGCACACCCGTCGACGGGCTCATAGGATAAGCGCAGTAGAACTTGACACCGGCCGCTGCACCGCCCATCGCCAAAGCCTCATTGCCACTCCAAACCGCCAATGGCTTGGGGCCGGTTGGTAGGGCAAAAGGAAAGGGCTCAAAGTTCTTCTCAGCGTAGTCGAAACCCGTGCGGGCTACCCCAACATTCTCATCCACCAACGATTGGCCTTTGCGCTGAAACTGCAAAGTCAGGATGGTTTCCAAAATCTTAAAGTCCAGCCCAAGCATAGACGTCATTACACCTAACGCTACGGTGTTCTGAACCAAGCTATTCCGGTTGTTATTCGTCAGTTGGGCCACCGGCATGGGGCAGAGATGTACCCCTTCGGCAGCCTGGCCAGGTTCAATGGTGTCGCTGTTAAAAATCGCCCGTGCTCCCGCCCCCAAGAGGCGCAAATGCCGGGTCATCGTGTCCTGGTTCAGGCACAACAATAAATCCAGCTTGTCGCCATGATTGAGCACTTTTCGATCCGCCACTCGCACCGTAAGAAAAATATGGCCGCCTCGAATGATGGATTGATAGGCATTGTAGGTGTTCAGATGCAGTCCTCGACGGACAAAGATCCTGGCAAGGATATCGCCGGGAGTGGCTATGCCCTGTCCAGCCGCCCCTCCAATGCCCAGTGCAAAATCAAACTTTCCGGAACCCATAGAGTCTCCCTCCTTAATCTGTTTGGCAATGGCTTGGTTCGCACTCGCAACCTCGCTGGCTGAGCGTCAACAGACCAGCTTTCGAACGACCGAAGGAACCACGCTCCTGGTTATACAATCTTTCCCCAAGGATCGATAAGTCCTCTATCGACTTGAATTGGAACTGTCTCTGAGATCTCGACTCTTCATGGAAGCTTCCTCCATGACAAATGCAGTGAACACTCAACATGCAGGTTGTGACGAACAGGAACTTGTGAACGGCGTTAATATAACAGAGAAGCTGCGAGACAGGCAATATTATTCCCAGCACTCATGGCCGAACCACGCTTCTCCGAACTTTGGACAGGAAACAGGAGGTGTCATGCTCGTTCAACAAAATTTTTGCAGGCAGGGCGGACGTTCACCATTCGCTTAACTTATAAACGACGCTGCATGAAACGCTCAACTCATTTTGCGTTTTGTCCAAGCTAGGTTTAAGATTACATAATTGCTAGATCACGGAGGATTTCACATGTCGACAGAAAACGAAAAGCTGAATGGAGTGGGCCTGTTTGTAGCAGGAGGCTTAGTTGGTGCGGCCCTGGCTCTCATCCTGGCACCTCAATCCGGCAAGAAAACGCGACGAGACATTGTCCGCCTCGGGAAACGGGCCAAGCTCGAATCTGAGAGGATTCAGTTGGAAATGAGTCACGCAATTAACGACCTGGTGGATGATGTCTCTCAGAAAGTGGAGGACGGGTTGGAGAGAGGTCGCGAATGGACTGACAGGACCACACAGGGAGTCCTGACCGCCCTCAATGCAGGGAAGGACTATATCCAAAAGGAAATTGAGAAGGTGTTGCACGCAAGGGCCTGACGACCGCAAGCAGGACCAGACGCCGGGTACGCCAACTCCGATTTATTTAGCACGAGCTTCAACTGAACACCGCCGCCCTTCAATGCTGCTGCAAAAAAAAGGCAGGGCTTCTTGCCCTGCCTTGAGCTGCTTCCTTCTATCCTATCTTCAGATTTGGGTGCCTATGTTACTACTTCGACATTTCGATCTTTGAGACTTTGATGTCCCCATTTGCGTCTGCCGACCCACGCACGGTGACCTGATGGCCAGCATGTTCTTTTGCCAGCGCCTGGTTGTCAAGGCCATGGACCTTGCTGTCGGAAGTGACAAGGACCAGCTTCTGGCCGCCCTCCGCACACTTCAATGCGCACTCCTTGTGCTCAGCCTTGGCGCCACCGGCGCCGCATTTGGAATCACTAATCCACCCGGTCCAACTGCTGTCCGCAGCCGTCAGTGGAAGAGTGAACGCGAATACTAGGGCCACGCTGAGCAGCACAGCGACTCTTTTCTTCATGCACTTTCCTCCTTATCAAGAAGATGTGTGGTATTGTTTAACATATTCCCCGAAGGATTAAAAGTGTTTTTGTTATCCCGCATCTTCAGATCCAATCCTCCGGAACTGCTAATCTCTTATACGGACCAACTGAAGTTTTAGATCTTCAAATTGCTGAAGCGGGTTGCTTCGACCTTCAAGAGCATCCTTCTGCGAACATTTCTGCTTCAGGAGCAGCGAGCGTGGGCGCTTGTTTAGATCTTTTGCCCACTTCACGACAGAGAGATCAGCCTGTCCCTTACAAAAATGGAAATCCGCCTTCTTTGTTCGGAGCACGCACGGTGAAGTAACAGACCTCCTCAAAACACCATCAGCCCGCGCTCCAACAGGTAAGATTTTCCCACCTCTTTCATTTTTTCCTTTACGCGCTTCCTCACGTCCTCTTAGTTTGATTTTAGCGAGAATCGGTTAGCTCCAGGCTGCGTTTGGTTTCATTCCTGCATCGAAGCTTGTGTAGGACTTTGAAGAAGCGTCTGGGAAAGTCAGATGAAAAAGGAAACTCCATCACCAAATCAAATAGCCTACTACTTCGGACTAACCGTGGAAGTAGTCCACATTCTGGAACATTGCTCGTTGATCCGATTTGACGATCAAGAGTTTGTTGTTGAAACTGCGGATTTGCTCAGGATTGACCATACAAAACGGGCGGCTTAGCCCTCTGGCTCAGGAGGCCCTCGTGCACGACCTTAAGCTATCGACGCGATGTGTGGTTCAAGTTTTTGCACTTCTGCTCGGACTGGGCGCCGGATCAACTCCTGCCCCAGCACAGCTGTTCGGAGTTTCCGAGGAGCAGGAAATTGAATTAGGACGCGAAGCGGCGAAAAAAGTTGAGAGTGACTCGCCAATCCTGCGAAATGACGAGATCACATCTTACGTCAATCGCGTGGGCCAGACACTAGTTCCCTATTCTCACAGGAAGAACATCAAGTACTCCTTCAAAGTGGTGAACAGCTCGGAGGTCAATGCATTCGCACTACCCGGCGGCTTCATCTATGTGAACCGGGGGCTGCTTGAGGCGGCACAGAATGAGAGTGAGATTGCCGGAGTCCTGGGCCATGAGATCTCGCACGTCGTCGCCCGGCATAGCGCTGATCAGATGAAGAAGGCGGGCTTGGCAAATCTTGCTCTAGGTGGCTTGGCCGCAGTTCTCGGGGGGAGTGGCGGCACGGTCGCCGGAATCACGAAGATAGGAGCGGAGCTTGGAACCAACGCCGCCTTCATGAAATTCAGCAGAGATGATGAACGCGAAGCCGACAAACTCGGGGCTCAAAACGTCTATGATGCCGGCTATGATCCTCGAGGAATGGTCACCTTTTTTGAAAAGTTGGAGCAGCTCCGCAAGACCGAACCGAACAAACTCGAAACATTCTTCTCCACTCATCCCAGTTCAGCTGAGCGAGTGTCGAATGTCTCACAGGAGATTCAATCTTTTCCGCGTAAGCAAGGTCTCAAGGTGAATGACCCCCGATTCGCGGATCTGAAACGGCGCCTCAACGAGTTGCCTAAAGCGCCAGCCCCTAAAAGCTAAGGTCAAGAGAAGTCGCGAGACAAAGGACCCAGGATCGATTTTTTTATCTTCCTCTTGTCGGGCACGAGCTTCTCATCACGCCTCTCCGACCGTTATTTTGGCCTTGGAACCACCTTGGATTGAGCTAAGGGCGTTCCCTTGCCTTCCTGCAGAACCGTAATCTGGTTGGCTTTCAGGTTGACAAAGGATTCTTTTCTTCCACTTGGCCAGTTGACTTCGGCTCGGTCCACTTTCATGGCGTCTCCCAACCCAAAATGTAGACGCAGATCGTTTTGCGAAACGTAGCTGCCTCCGCTGCGCACCTCATCCATTTGGCGCAGATTGCCGGCAAACACAGTGACTCGAGCTCCGATACCGTCTCGGTTGGACTCCTTCCCCACAGTCTTGATTAGGATCCAATTCTTCTTCTCCCCAAAATTCTTCAGGAGGCTGGGAGTGTCATTCATGTTGTTCGTTACGATTTCCAGGCTTCCGTCATTGTCCAGATCCCCGACCGCCGCTCCTCGCGAGCAGCGCCGCTCTTCGATAGCGGGCCCAGCCTGGGAGGAGATGTCGAGAAACGTTCCGTTTCTCAGATTCCAGTGGACGACCCGCTCCTGCTTATAAGGACTGTCTAAATTATGCATTTCGACGTCTGGGTAGACGTGGCCGTTCACGATGAAAATATCCTTCCAGCCGTCATGGTCGATGTCCAGAAAACCGGTTCCCCAACCCAGGTAACGCGTGTTCGCGCCGAGCCGCGCCGGATAGGTTACGTCCGTGAAGGAACCGTCGGCGTTGTTATGGTAGAGAGTCGGGGTATCATCGGTAAAATTCGTCTTCACAATGTCGAAGAATCCGTCATTGTCATAGTCCGCGGCTGAAATTCCCATTCCGGCCTGCTCCTGGCCGTCTTCATTAAAAGCGGAACCTGAAATGAGACCGATGTCCGTGAACGTGCCGTTGCCTTCGTTGTGATACAGAATGTTCGGCGTTGAATCGCAAGCCACGTATATGTCGGGCCAGCCGTCGTTGTCATAGTCTGAAACCAGGGAGGTGAAAGCATAATATCCGCTGGGCCGCGTGATCCCGGCCTTCTCGGAAACATCCGAAAATGTTCCATCGCCATTGTTGTGATACAAGAGATTTGTTCCGCCCGGGAGCCCCCTGGGACCGCACATCACGGGAATGCCTTTCCATTGGCAGTACTGGTTAGTACCCTTGGCAGGAGTTTTTTTCAAGTCCAGGTCCACATAGTTGGAGACAAAAAGGTCCAGACGGCCATCTTTGTCATAATCCAGAAAAGAACAACCGGTGCTCCACCGAGTGGTTTTATGCATCAACCCGGCCTTTTCGGTGACATCACTAAAAGAACTATTTCCATTGTTCTTGTACAGGGCGTTCTGGCCGTAGTAAGTGACCATGAGATCAACATTCCCGTCGTTATCGTAATCTCCAACACAAGCCCCCTGGCCCCAACCGGAACGCAATAGCTTGGCGCTTTCGGTTACATCGCTAAACGTACCATTCTGATTGTTGTGATAGAGGTGGCTGAGGGGCGCCTGCCCTTTGGTGGTGTCCAGTGTGGTGCCATTCACCAGGAAAATGTCCTGAAACCCGTCATTGTCATAGTCCAGAAGGGCCACTCCGCTTCCCGTAGTTTCCAGTATGTATTTCTTGTCATCTCCACCTGTTACGTGAACGGCGGTCAGACCGGCTTTGGCGGCTACATCCTCATACTGAACTTTCGGCAACGGAATATCTACCTTGACTTTAGGTAAGGCTCTAGCAGCGCGTCTTGGAACTGCAACGCCCTGGCTGAGGATCTCAATGGCTCCGCAAAGGACTAACACAGCGAAGAGAAGTAACAGCGTTCCTTCCCGGCTCAACTTAAGTTTCATAAGGTTCAGGCACTCCTAGAAAAGAACTCCCGGAGACTTGATGTCCGTCGTCTTCACATCCCGTTCCGTTAGAAGTTACCACAAATTATTCGAATCAATTCAAATCAAAATTGCTACATGCCAGGTTCGAATGTCCAGGACTTGGGTGTTTCTCGATCTCATTGGATGATACTATTAGAATCCGAAAGCTA
>Ga0075423_10006733_pt1 | contig 10807 bp, 7 predicted proteins | sample SoiMethybrSBSTD2_FD_80114 | JGI IMG/M metagenome (GOLD analysis project Ga0075423, IMG submission 80114) | Bulk soil microbial communities from a Populus tree surrounding site in Tennessee, USA - Soil MetaG P. TD hybrid SBSTD2 | ecosystem: Environmental > Terrestrial > Soil > Tree plantation...
CACGAAGAGCACGAAGCTTCGGTAGCCACGAAGGGCACGAAGAGCACGAAGCCGCAGTAGCCACGAAGGACACGAAGAGCACGAAGCGCCAGTAGCCATGAAGGACACGAAGAGCACGAAGCTTCGGTAGCCACGAAGGGCACGAAGAGCACGAAGCGCCAGTAGCCACGAAGGGCACGAACAGCACGAAGCCTCAGTAGCCACGAAGGGCACGAAGAGCACGAAGCCTCAGTAGCCACGAAGGACACGAAGAGCACGAAGCGCCAGTAGCCACGAAGGGCACGAAGAGCACGAAGCGCCAGTAGCCACGAAGAGCACGACGGCACTGGCTATAAGACGACCCGTTTGATTCCGTCTCGAACCAGCAGCATATTGAAGTTGATCAGCAGACCGGCTCTCAATTTCGTTGCTCGCAGATACGAGAGCAGTTTCGCCTGAAAGATCGGATCGATTCGCGCCGCGGCCTTGATCTCGAGGACGATGGCACCGCCCACGACGAAATCAAGGCGATGGCCGGCAACCGGATGTCCCCGGTAATGGACTGTGATAGCCACTTCGCGCTCGAACGGGATCCTCGTCATCCCCAATTCAATCGCGAGCGCACTCGCATAAATACTCTCGAGAAACCCGGGGCCGAGTTCCGAATGCACTCGAAGCGACGCGCCGATGATTTGTGAGATCAGCTCTTCCGTCTCCGCCGGCAGATCACTCTGGACCCTGGTCAGCATAGTCCTCCTTCGTGTTCTTCATGTGCTTCGTGGCTGAACCGCCTTCGTGTTCTTCGTGGTCTTCGTGGCAAACAACGTCGTGTTCTTCGTGGCCAAGCGACTTCGTGCTCTTCGTGGTTCTTCGTGGCCACGCGACTTCGTGCTCTTCGTGGTTCTTCGTGGCCACGCGACTTCGTGCTCTTCGTGGTTCTTCGTGGCCACGCGACCTCGTGCTCTTCGTGGTCTTCGTGGCCACGCGACTTCGTGCTCTTCGTGATCTTCGTGGCCAGGCCAGGCCCGGCCCACACTACTGGCGCGCCACAAACGTCCGCGTCGTAACCGTCTTCCCGTCCGTTTCGAGCGTAATCTCTCCGTCGCGATCGGTGCGGAGTACCGTCGCCCGCGCGCTCTCCAGGCGCTCGAGGACTTCGGGCGTCGGATGTCCGAACCGATTCCCGCGACCGGCGCTGATGAGGGCGAGGCTCGGCGCCCACGCGTCGAGCAGCTGCGGCGATGTCGACGTGCGGCTCCCGTGGTGAGGGACTTTCAGGATGCGCACGCGGGCCGGAATCAGCGACGGGATCAACGCGCGTTCAACGTCGGCGCCGATGTCGCCGGTGAGCAGTAGCGCGACGTCCCGGTAGACGACCTCGAGCACGACCGAGTCGTCGTTGCGTACGCGCCGACGCTCCCAATCTGGCGCGGGAGGGTTGAGCACGTGAATCCGCACCTCGCCCACGTGCATGTCCTCGCCGGCCCGCAACGCGCGCATGTCGACATGCCGGCGCGCCGCCGCGTCGGCGAGCATCTGCGTCGGCAGATGCATGGGCACACGAATGCCTTCCCACAGGTGGCTCGGCGTGAAATCGTCGATGACAGCGAGTGCGCCGCCGATGTGATCGGGATCGCTGTGCGTAACGAGCAGCGTGTCGAGCGACCGCACGCCGCGCGACCACAGCGCTGGCGCCAGGACGCGCTGCCCGATATCGACGCTGCCGCCGTACGGCGAACCACCGGTGTCGATCAGCACCGTTTCGTGCGTCGGCGTTTCGAGCAGCATGGCTTCACCTTGTCCGACATCGAGCATCGTGAGCCGCAGCCTGGGCGGTCCCTCAGTAGACGCATCGCGAACGCTCACGTTGATGCCGCGACCGATAACTAAGACAAGAGCGGCAAGAATGACGACCGCAGCCAGCCGAACTCGCGGCATCGTAAGGACGATCACCAGGACGAGGTAATACGCGACGATCAGCGCGATGCCTGGTGCCGGCACGCGAGACGACAGCCACGGCGCAACGGTCACGAGGTCGGCGCTTCGCACCAGCGCCCATGCCGCGCCACTCGCGACATATCCCGCGGTGCCCGCGATCCAGGTCACATGATCGAAGATGGCGGCGGCCATCGCCGCAACCTGAATCACCACCGTCAGCGGAAGCGCGAGCAGGTTGAGCAGCAGACCGGCGCTGGTCACCCGCGAGAACATCTGCGCCGACACCGGTAACAGCGCAGCCTCCACCGCGAGAGACGAAGACACCGATGCCACGAGCCAGGACAGGATTCTGTGTCGCGGCGCAAGGGCGAGGCCCCAGCGTCCTCCCTCGAGCAGCGCCGCCGTCGCCCCGAACGTGAGCACGAAGCCCGGATCGCGGACGTCGAGCGGCCGCACGACCAGCATCAGCGCCGCGGCGACGGCTGTGGCATGCCACGCGGGCACGCGATGGTCGAGCGCGCGTGCGCCGAAATACAGCAGCGCCATGAGCGTCGCGCGCCAGACGGACGGCCCCGATGTGGCTACCAACGCGTAGAGCGAGAGCATCGCCATCGCCGGCACGGACGCCCTTCGTCCGCGAACACCGCACAGGGCAAGGCAGGCGGTGATACATGCGGCCAGAATCGCGATGTTGCCACCGGAGATCGCGATCACGTGATAGGTGCCCGCGGCTTGAAGACGATCGCGCGTCTCGTCTGGCAGCCCTCCGCGGTCGCCGATCAACACGGCGGTCGCAATCGCTGCAGCCGTCGCATCGTGTGGCGCCACCCACCGCGCCATCGCGGGGCGCACGTGATCGCGGACGATCGCGGCGATTTCGTCGAGCGGGCCTCCGCGCGCGATCACCGCGATGAGCAACCCACTCTTCACCGACGTCAGCAGCGTGGTTCCGTCGAGCGCGAGATCGCGTTCGAAGTCGGCTACACCGTCGTTCAGAAAGCGCGCCGGGCGCCGGAAGGTCATGGGCGCGGTGATGGTGCGCCCGCCTCGCCATTGACCGGCACGTTGAAGTGACGTCTCGCCGCTAACGCTCGCGATGACGTTGCCTTCGACCGGCCGCCACGCGCCGCCAATGCGGATCGCGAGCACACGAGCACGAAGCGAAATGTATGTGTCGCGCAACGAGGCGTCTTCGGTGAGGACTGCGCGCACCTCTATCGGAGGGTGGGCACCTTCCTGCCCCATCGCACCAACCAGGAAACCGCCGAACTCGCGATCGAGCACGGATCGCAGCGACGTCTCCAGCGCGCGGTCCTGAGCGTGAGCGAACAGCAGCGCACCGGACGCCCAGAACCCCACTGCCAGGGTGATGGTGGTGACTCTCCGCGCGTTCGTAAACCACATTGCGAGGGCAACGCACCAGCTCGCGAGCACGATCGACCAGTGGATCTGGAGCGGGAGGGCACGCGCGGACACCGCGCCGACGATCAGAGCAATCGCTGGAAAGAGACCAATGGACAGCACGCCCTGCCAGATGCAAGGCTCGTCGTCAGAGTGTGCGGCCGCCGCTCAAGAAGTTACGGGGGTCAATTGAAGTTTCTGCACATCGAGTGATGTGCGCAGATCGCAGAAAACGAAACGGGGTCAGACCCCGCCTTAGACGTTCGCCCAGCGCCGCAGCAGGTTGTGGTACACCGCCGTCAGCTGCACGACTCCGGGATGATCGGGAACCTCCAACGTCAATCGCTGAATCGCCGTATCCAGATCGAACAGCAGGGTCCGCTCGCCATCGTCACGAACGAGGCTTTGAATCCAGAAGAACGACGCGATGCGAGCACCTCGCGTGACCGGCGTCACCTGGTGAAGACTCGATGCGGGATACAGCACCATGTGGCCCGACGGCAGTTTGACGGAGTGCACGCCGTAGGTGTCCTCCACCATCAACTCGCCTCCGTCGTACTCTTCGGGATCGGCAAGGAACAGCGTGGCAGAGAGATCGGTTCGGACGGTGACGGCCTTGCTTCGCGTCTGACGAATCGCGTTGTCGACGTGATTCCCAAACGCGTGGCCGCCGCGATAGCAGTTGAAGAGCGGCGGAAAGACGCGCAGCGGCAACGCCGCGGAGACGAACAGCGAGTTGGCGCTCAACGCCGACAGAATGATCTGGCCAACCTCCCGAGCGACGGGATGATCTTCAGGGATCTGCAGATTGTCTTTCGCCCGCGCTGACTGCGGTCCCGCTGTGACGCGTCCATCAATCCACTGCGCCTGATCGAGCAAGCGTCGGGCTTCGGCGACTTGTTCGGCGGTCAGTACGTCGGGAATCTGCAGCAGCATGAAGCTCTCTAGAACCGCACGTCCAGGTTCAAGAGCACCTGGCGGCGGGGACCTGGAATGTAGTGGCCGCCCCCCACACGATCGACGTACTGCGTATCAGCCAGGTTCTGGCCGTTGAGGCGCAGCGTGAGCTTCTCGTTGACCGCATACGACGCGAGGCCGTTGACCAACCAATAACTCGGCACGACAGTCGCACTCGTGGTGTTTCTGAAGACGGCATCCATGTACTGGACGCCGCCGCCGACCGTCACTTCCCATGGCAATGCAAACGAAGTCCAGAGGTTGAATGTGTTCTCTGGCGTCAGAGCGAGGTTCATGCCCTCCTCCGCCGCGTTCGCAGAGGCGTCGATGCGACTGTGCATGAAGGCGTAGGCGGCGAGCACCGACCAGCGATTGGTGATGTTTCCGGATGCCCCGAGCTCGACGCCGGCGACGCGCTGCCTGCCGTTCAACACGAACGGGTCGCCCGTTGCATTTCGCGTGCGCGCGTTGATCTTTTCCGTCCGGAACACGGCTCCAGTCAGCGACAGTCGATTGCCGAGGAGATCCCACTTCGTGCCGGCCTCGTAGTTGTGCGTCTCTTCCGGCGCCAGGTTGGGATTGTTGGCAGCGGTCGCCGACGTGCTGAGCGCGGCGCCGGTCGCAGCCGCATCGACCGACGGGTTGAAGGACGTGCCGTAGCCAAGGTAGACGCTGCTCATCGGACGAGGCTTGTAGACGACGCCGCCCCTCCAGCTGATCATCGAATCGGTGTTGCGGATCGTCGACACCTCACCAGTGGCGAGAGTTGTCAGGGCGTAGTCCACATCGACGACATCCATGCGGGCACCGCCGGTGAACTGCCATCGCGCGCCGATGTTGACCGTGTCGAACGCATACGCGCCTGCCTGATGGAGCAGAGTCTCACTGGGGTTGCCGGTATTGGCCGGCATTGGTCCGAATGGACGATCGCCGGGATTGGGATCGGTCATGCTGACCTGTGGCTGGTTCGTCGTCTGCGACGAATTCTGATTCGACGTCGTCTCGCGCGAGAGATCGATGCCGGCGGCCACCTCGTGACGGATCGATCCAGTAGCAAGCGAGGAGGTGAGGTTCGTCTGATTGGCTAGCGTGTCGTTGCCCATCGTCCGCCGCTGCAGCTGGCGATTCGGCGGGCGCGGCGACGTAATCGCAGAATCGCGATCCGTCTTGCTGTAGCGGGTCAGGTTGCGGAGTGTCAGAGCGCCGTTGAAGCGATGCGACACTTCACCGGTGGCGACATCGCTCGCGATGTTCTCGAAATCGTAGTCGCGCAGGCCGTAGAAACTGCTTTGATCGATCGGCGGTGTCGATCGGAAGGCGCCGGTCGGAAAGCCGGGCGAGCTGCCCCACGGCAGACCGTAGTCGGGCACGTTGTCCTGGCTCAGATGCTGATACTTCACGACCATCTGCGTCGGGGAACCGAGGCCGGCCGCGACCGACGGCGCGATGCCCCAACCGCGGTTCTCGACGACATCGCGCCCCGGCACGCCGGAATCGGTGAACATCGCGTTCAACCGGAACGCGGTTCCGATCGTGGGCGCGCCAAACGGCCGGTTCACATCGAGCGTCGCGCGACGATGATCCGCGCTGCCGACGCCGATCGACGCACTTCCCTCCGACTGTCGATTCGGCGATTTGGTTACCTGGTTGACCGCTCCACCGGTGGTGCCGCGGCCGGCTATCGAAGAGGACGGCCCCTTCGCCACCTCGACCTGCTCGAGATTGAACGCGTCGCGCGTGTAGCCGCCCGGATCGCGTACGCCGTCGATGAACATGTCGTTGCTCGCGCTGAAACCGCGCAGCGTGAAGCTGTCGCCTGGCAACCCGCCGCCGCCCTCGCCGGCCTGAAACGTAATACCGGGGACGTTGCGCAGCACATCGCGCAGCGTGGTCGCGCCTTGCGCCTGAATCGTCTCCTTCGGAATAATGGCAATCGTTTGAGGGATATCGCGCAGCGGCTGCGTGAACTTCGGTGATGTCACCGTCGGTCCGTGTCCTTCGACGCTCACGAACTCCGATGTGCGAATGTCGAGCGCGACCGTCACGGCATCGGTGAAGACGAACCCGACGCCCGTACCCGCGAGCCATCGCTCGAGCGCTTGAGCCGCCGTCATCGTCCCGACAACGCCCGCCGATGGCAGATCGCCGATATCCGTTGCCAGCACGACTCGAATGCCGGTGATCGTCTGAAAGCGACCGGCCACGCTCGCGATCGTTCCTGGCGCGATGTCAAAGCGGCGCAACTGGTCGCCGCTTGACTGATTCGCGCGAGCGTCCGATTCGCGAGCGATCTGTTGTGCGTAGACCGGCGACACTCGACCCACGACAGTCGAAGCCACGACAGCGGTGCTCAATACGAACAACCGCGCCACACCGCGCCGGCGACGACGTGGTCGACGAGACGTCAGTTCGTCGACGATCGATTTGTTCTTCATCAGGCCGCTGACTCCTCGGCAACGTCGGCGCGCTCCCTTCGCCTTCGCACGAATGCGATGCCACGACGCAGCGCGAGCGAGACGCCAGTCCACACCAGACATACCGCGCCGCCGCTGGCGACGCCGGCGAGGGTCTGACCCGGAAGGCCGAAGATTTCGCCGGTGTGTGCGAACCGCGCGATGCTGCGCAGCCGGCGGCCGCGCGTCTGATCGGCAAACGATTCGAAGCTGACGAGATTCCCGGCGCGATCGAGCGTGAGCGTGGATCGGCTCTGCGGCTGGCCGCCATCGCCGGCGTCGATTGCGAACGCCACGGGCGCGCTAGACGAACCTGGGATACTCACGTTGATCGTCCGCCACCCAGGAACCCGCGCCTGCGCGCGCGCGAGCAGATCGTCTACGCCGGCGAGCGCGTCTTCGCCGCGATGCGCGCCGCCGTCGCGTGTTCGCGCCCCACCACCTTCACGGCCACCGCGCGCGCCAGCCGCCGGCGGCTCCTCACCGACCGCTCGATACAGAAGGTTGTTGGCCCATGGAAACGACATCGGCAGCGCCGTCAACACAACGATGAACAGCGGCAGCGCCGACCAGACGCCGATCGTATTGTGCCAGTTGAAGTCGCGAGCGCGGCTCGTGGCGGTCTTGTTGAACCAGATCACCTGACGAACGCGCTGCCAGGTCCATCGACGCGGGAACCACAAATACGCACCGGATATCACGATGAACAGAAACAGGAGGTTCGACCAGCCGGTCACCGCGCGCGCGAGCGATCGTCTCTCTCCGCTCACACCGAGCCATCGATGCCATGCACGCAGCGAGGTCATGAAGCGACGGATCGATTGATTGCCCTCACCGATCAACCGGCCAGTGTGTGGGTCCGCATAGAGCGTCCGCTGAGCCGCGCTGATCGCCACAGATGCCTCGCGATCGGCGCTGACGATCACTGCCGTCGGCGTGACGTTGGGGATCTCACGACCGATGCGCTGAACGATCTCGCCGAGCGGCAGTCGCGATGCATCGACAGCTGGCGGCGCCGAACGCACGCCGCGATCCGCCCAGGCGATGATCTGTCGCTCGTACATCAAGACAACGCCGGTGAACGACATCAGGAGGATGACGGCGCCAGCCAGGACACCGGCGGCGAGATGAGGCCAGAACAGGAGCGTACGCAGCTTCATTGCGGCTCGCGAGAGAGGTGGGGTGAACAGAACGAAGACATGCGACTCCTCGCGCGAGATTCCACTCGCGAAGGAGCCCGGACGCGTCGGTTTGCGACGGAACGAACCGTCGGCTAGACTGCGGCAGAACGTCGCGATCGGGCTCGGGCCAACCGTGAACCGTGCGGCGCTCACCGCCCGCCAGGTGCCATCAACACCCGGCGGGCTTTTTTTCTTGCGCCGGCAGAGCTCAAAAGTGAGACTTAATCTCACTTTCGTCCCAATGCTAATGAGCCGAACACGGACCTGTCAAGTCGCCATTAGGCCGTTCGCTGCCAAAACGCCTCGACGAACGGTATGAACCGGCGATCACGATGGTGCGGCGCGGTCCTCGCGATCACTCTCACCTGCTGGCGACCGGCGTCGGCTGCGCAAACCGCCTCGGACACCGAAACTCGACCGCGGCAAACCGGCGAACAGCTTTACGAATCCGCGTGCACCGCGTGTCATGGCCCTGATGGCAAGGGTATGCCTCGGAGCGTTGTTGGATTCGACACGCCACTGCCTGACTTCAGTGATTGTGAATTCTCGACGTCAGAGGCAGATCGCCATTGGCGAGCGACGATCCATCTCGGCGGACACGCACGGGCGCTGGATCGGAGGATGCCAGCGTTCGGCGATGCATTCACCGACGATGAGATCGATCGCGTGATCGACTACGTGCATCGATTCTGTCGGGATCGCGCCTGGCCGCGCGGCGATCTGAATCTTCCGCGCGCGCTGCTCACGGAGAAAGCGTTTCCCGAAAACGAGGCGTTCGTCATCAGCGCAGTTCCGACCCGCTACACGAATCGCGTCGACACGCAGTTCGTCTACGAGCATCGTCTGGGCGCACGCGCGCAATACGAAGTGACCGTGCCGTTCAACGTGGCGCACGCCGGCGACACGTGGAATCGCGGCCTTGGCGACGTCGCATTTGCATTCAAGCACGCGGTCTTCGACAGCCCGCGTCGTGGATCGCTCTTCGCTGCCGGCGGCGAGGTGACCTTCCCCACTGGCAAGGAACGCGAGTTCCTCGGCAACCGGCTCACGATCCTGGAGCCGTTCGGCACCTTCAGTCAGTTGCTTCCGCATGAGTCGTTCGTGCACGCGCACGTCGGCCTCGAGGTTCCCATCAATATCTCGACCGAGAACAACGAACTGTTCTGGCGCGTGGCCACCGGGAAGACGTTCGCGCACGGACGATGGGGCCGCGCCTGGTCGCCGATGGTCGAGGTGCTGGGCGATCGAGAGATGGCCTTCGACGAACCGGTGTTGTGGGATGTCCTCCCGCAGTTACACGTGACGCTCAGCCGGCGGCAACACGTCAGGATGACCGCTGGCGTGCGTGTGCCCGTGAATCTGAGGCCGCGCAGTTCGACTGCGCTGGTGTCGTTGCTCTGGGATTGGTACGAAGGCAGTCTGTTTTCGGGCTGGTAGATTCGAGGCGCACTCAGTGTCCGAGGGCCTCGGCGAAGTAGCCGCGGCGCGCCCGCGTCAGGTAGTCGCCATGGCGCACGCGCACACGAAGCGGACGCCAGGCGCCATCCGGGGGCTTCGACGAGCTGAAGCCGAGCATGTACTGCTTGTTCAACTCTTCGGCGATGCGCGCCGTGGCGGGACCGAGGTCGGCCGCCGATCGAACGACTTCGGTGTAGCCACCGGTGAGCCCGGTGATCTCACGCAGCGTTTCCGGATTCACGCGCGTCGACGCTTTCGCATCCGGCGGATCGATCGCGAGTGCGTACACGAACGCATCGCTGCGCCGCACGACCTCGATCGCTTGATACAACGACCGGTCGCTGGCGGTATCCGCACCATCTGAGATCACGACGGTGGCCGCTCGCACGTGCATGCGCTTCTCGAACAGCGTCGATGTCTCGGCGATTGCGTCGTAGATCGCCGTGCCGCCCGACGGCTTGAGCCCGGCGAGCACATTGCGCAGCGTATTTGGCGGCGTCGTCCACCGTGAAGCGAGACGCGGACGATGGTTGAACGTGGCGACGAACACTTCATCGCTGGGCAGGAGCAGCTCGCCGACGAAACGATCGACCGCGACCCGCGCGTCCGCCACCGCTTGACCGCGCATGCTGTCGCTCGCATCGAGGAGCAGACCAAGACTCACGGGCACGCGTTGATCGGTGAACTGCGTGATCTTCTGCTCGACACCGTCTTCGAAGACTTGAAAATCGTCTTTGGTGAGGCCGGTGACGAGTCGTCCGTTGGAATCGATGACGGAGACGGTGACTTCGACGATGTCGATGCGGGCGCGAAACGGCGCGGTCTGCTGAGCGAGCACCGCACCCGCCCCAGCCAGGCAGAGCGCTGTTGCAAGGCTGGCCGCGGTGAGTCGTTCGCCGCTCATGGCATCCGCCTCTACTTCAGAGGCGCCTCCGCCGCGACGCCGCCGTAGTAATCCTGCAGCGAGCACACCGTCAGCGTCTGGCGGCGCAGCGCACCAATCGCGCTCACCGCCGCGGATGCGCCGGTCAGGGTCGTAATACACGGCACCTGCGCCATCGTCGCCGCTCGCCGCACCGCACGATCGTCGAAGAACGATTCGCGGCCGAGCGGGGTGTTGATGACGAGATCGATGCTGCGGTTGACGAGATGATCGGCCACGTTCGGACGGCCTTCGTTCACCTTGTACATGACCTCGACGTCGAGGCCGTGTGCTCGCAGGAACGCCGCCGTGCCACGAGTGGCTGCCAGGGTGAATCCCAGCTGCGAGAGATCGCGTGCAATCGGCAGCACACCCTGCTTGTCGCTGTTGTTCACGCTGATGAACACACAGCCTTTCTCGGGCAGCCGCTGCCCCGCGCCAATCATGGCCTTACCGAACGCCGATCCGAAGTTGTCGGACCCGCCCATGACTTCGCCGGTGGACTTCATCTCCGGGCC
>Ga0075423_10006737_pt1 | contig 10804 bp, 8 predicted proteins | sample SoiMethybrSBSTD2_FD_80114 | JGI IMG/M metagenome (GOLD analysis project Ga0075423, IMG submission 80114) | Bulk soil microbial communities from a Populus tree surrounding site in Tennessee, USA - Soil MetaG P. TD hybrid SBSTD2 | ecosystem: Environmental > Terrestrial > Soil > Tree plantation...
AGTCGGATCCGTGGATGATGTTCTTTTCGATGGAAGAGGCGAGGTCCTTGCGAATCGTCCCCGCGGCCGCCTTCGCCGGGTCAGTGGCCCCCATCACGTCCCGAAGGCTTGTGATGGCATTTTCCCCTTCCAGAACCGCCACCACCACTGGGCCGGAGGTCATGAATCTCATCAGGCTCTCGAAGAAACCCCGCTCGCGGTGAACGTGGTAGAAGCCTGCCGCCTCCTCCTGCGAAAGGTGCAGCATCTTCAGGGCCACCGGCTTGAGCCCACGCCTCTCCAAGCGTTTGATGACTTCCCCGATGAGGCCCGCTGCTACCCCATCAGGCTTGATAATCGTCAGGGTCCGTTCCATGGGGCCTCCTTGTTCAACCGGTGGGACTAGCGAGATTTCGCCGCGAGCTCCTCGGCCATGGCTTCGCCGATCCCCGCGGGGCTGTCCACCACCCGGATCCCGGAGGATTGAAGCGCCTTGATCTTCTCCGCCGCGGTGCCGATGCCGCCGGAGATTATGGCGCCGGCATGTCCCATCCGCTTTCCTGGAGGGGCGGTCCGTCCCGCGATGAATGCCACCACGGGAATCTCGAGGTTTTCGCGGATGTACCGTGCCGCCGCCTCCTCATCGTTCCCGCCGATTTCACCGATGAGGACGATGCCGCGAGTGGCGGAGTCTTCACGAAACAGCGCCAGCGCCTCGATGAAGTGAGTCCCGATGATGGGATCCCCGCCGATCCCGATGCAGGTGCTCTGTCCAATGTTCCGGGCGGTAAGCTGGGCCACAGCCTCATAGGTAAGGGTCCCGCTGCGGGAGATGACGCCGACAGCGCCGGGACGGTGAATGGATCCGGGCATGATGCCGATTTTGCATTCTCCCGGAGTGATGATTCCCGGGCAGTTGGGACCGATGAGGCGCGTGCTCGTCCCCTCGAGGAATTCCTTCACCCGCACCATGTCCATGGTGGGAATTCCCTCGGTGATGCAAACCACCAGCGGCAGCTTCGCATCGGCCGCCTCCAGAATGGCGTCAGCGGCGAACGGGGGCGGCACGAAGATCACGGACGCGTCCGCTCCCGTGCTCTTTACGGCCTCCAGGACCGTGTTGAACACTGGAATCCCTTCGTGCGTGGCGCCTCCCTTTCCCGGCGTCACTCCCGCAACCACTTTCGTGCCGTATTCTGCGCACTGCCGAGTGTGGAAGGTGCCCTCCTTGCCCGTGATCCCCTGAACCAGCAATCGGGTGTTCCGGTTGACCAGGATGCTCACGCGCCCCCCTTGGACAAGGCCACGACTTTGCTCGCCGCATCCAGCATCCCATCCGCCACCGTGAAGTTCAGACCGGACTTCAAGAGGATCTTGCGTCCTTCTTCCACATTCGTGCCTTCCAACCGCACGACCACCGGCACTTTGACGCCCATGCGGGAAGCAGCCGCGGCGACCCCTTCCGCCACAATGTCACACCGCATAATGCCGCCGAAAATATTGATGAGCACCGCTCTTACGCTGGCATCCGACAGGAGAATGCGGAACGCGTTGGAGACTTGCTCGGTGCTGGCGCCCCCCCCAACGTCCAGAAAGTTCGCAGGTGCTCCCCCCGCCAGCTGGATGATATCCATGGTGGCCATGGCGAGGCCGGCGCCGTTGACCATGCATCCCACTTCGCCGTGCAATTTGATGTAGTTCAATCCGAATCGGGAAGCCTCCACTTCCAGAGACTCTTCCTCATCCAGGTCTCGAAGCTCCCGGAGGTTCGGATGACGGTAGAGAGCGTTGTCGTCGAAATTCATCTTGGCATCGAGGGCGATGAGATCACCACTCCGGGTGACGACGAGTGGGTTGATTTCCGCCATGGAGGCGTCGGTGTCCTCGTAGGCACGAACGAGAGAAGTCATGAGCTTCAGCGCCTTGTCCGCCTGCGCTCCCAGCCCGAGACCATAGGCGAGCTTCCTGCCCTGAAAAGCCTGCAGCCCGAACCCCGGACGAATCGCCGCCTTGAGCAGCTTCTCCGGGGAACGGCGGGCGACCTCCTCTATCTCGACTCCGCCTTCGGAAGAGGCCATCAGCACCGGCACTCCCTGGTTGCGATCGAGAACCACCCCGAGGTAGATCTCGGAGACGATCTGCAAACCTTCCTCCACCAGGAGACGCTTAACCCGCTTTCCCTCGCTGCCGGTCTGGGGTGTCACCAGGGTCATCCCGATCAATTGACTGGCGAGCGACTCGACCTCCGCCACGGATTGCGCAATCTTGACGCCGCCCCCCTTTCCCCTTCCTCCGGCGTGGATCTGAGCCTTGACGACGTACGGCCCGGCGCCTAAACGCGAGGCGATGCCGGCCGCTTCCTTCGGAGTGAAGCTGACCTCCCCCCTGGGCACAGGCACACCGTATTGTCGGAGAATGGCCTTGGCCTGGTATTCATGGATTTTCACAGTCGACCTCGAAGTGAGGCAACGCAGCGCACAGATTCACTGAACGTATTGAATGCGGCGGGTTTATAGCACAGGGTCTTAGGCGAGTCAATCCGCCGGCGTCCGCGAAATCAGTCGGAATTCATGGTCCCCAGTAGGGATCCGACTCGAACGCCTACCTTTGACCCTCACCCAAAGGTCTGCTAGCCTTCGCGGGTGATGGAGTCCACGCGTTTCCACGCTCGTAGAACGATTCTCGTCCTAACGGCTGCTGTTCTGGTCTTATTCTGTCCGGCATTCGCCATCGGCGCCACATCGACACCGCCATCTCCAGCGCGGGATCTCGAGTCTCGAATTCGCGGCGTTCTGGCGTCGGGCTGCCTGGACCAAGGCAAGACCGGAGTCCAGGTGGTCGCACTCAAGGATGGAACCGAGATATTCGCCAAGAACCCCGATCTCCCGCTCAAACCCGCCTCCAATCAGAAGCTCTTCACCTCGGCCGCGGCACTGGCGCTGCTGAAGCCCGACTACGTTTTCCCGACTGTTTTTTATTCGACCCAGCCCATTCGCCAGGGCGTGCTCGAGGGCGACCTCTACATCAAGGGTTTCGGCGCCCCGGATCTGGTGGGGGAATTCTTCTGGCTGATGGTGCAGGAGCTTTATCGCCAGGGGCTTCGGGAAGTGCGTGGGGATCTGGTGGTGGATGACACCTATTTTGATCCTGAGGAGCGTCCGGATGTCTGGCCCAGCACAGTTCCGGAGGATTCCTGGGTCAGCGCGCCGGTGGGGGCTCTTTCGTTCAACTACGACGTGGTGACCGTTCGAGTCAGGCCAGGCCCCGCGATCGGGTCAAAGCCAGTGGTGGAGCTCATCCCGTTAGGGGGATATTTCAAGTTGAACAATCGCGCCTCGACCACATCCGGTCGCGGCAGACTGGTGGTGGGCAGAGGGTTTCAGCAGGGAGTTAACACCATCAATGTATCGGGATCGATCCGGCTGGGAAGCGCGCCGGTTGAGGTCAACAAGGGAGTCGAGGATCCCGGACTCTACGCCCTGGCGGCATTTCAGGAGCTCGCCGCCAAGCAGGGAATCGTCATCCGTGGAAAAGCGCGCCAGGCTCCGATCCCAGCCGACGCTCTCGAGCTGTTCCGGTTCGAATCGAAACCCCTTTCCGCCATTGTCCGGGACATGAACAAGCACAGCAATAACTTCATTGCCGAGACCATCCTCAAGACTTTGGGTGCCCAGTTCGTCGGCACTCCGGGAACCACGGCCAAAGGGCTGGAGGTCTTGAAAGACTTCCTCGGTCGGATCGGTGTCCCTTCGAGCGGCATCATGCTGGCTGACGGATCCGGACTTTCCCATGACAACCGCGTAACCGCCCGGGCCCTGGTCCAAACCTTGCGGGCCATGAACGAGGATTTCGAGTTATGGCCGGAGTTCCTGTCATCTCTTCCCATCGCCGGCGTGGACGGAACCCTGCAACGCCGGTTCAGGAAGGAAGATCTGCTCCGCAAGGTCAGGGCCAAAACAGGGAAGATAGCAGGGGTTACAACACTTTCGGGCTACGCAGTCAATGAAGCGAACGAAACCTTCGCCTTCGCGATTCTGATGAACGATTACCGCTGCGGCACCGAAACCATGAAACGTCTGATGGATCGGGTCTGCGGCGCTCTGGTCGAAAGTGATGTCCGGCTCACGTCATCCCCTGCCGCCCCCGCTGCCGTCGGGGGTCCCGCCGGACGCTGACTTTAGATTTTCAGCTTATCCACCAGCTCTTTCACGGCGGCTGCCGAACCGTTGAGTGCCGACTTCTCCGCTTCCGTCAGGGGAATCTCCAGAACGGACTCCACCCCCCGGCGACCCAGCTTGGCGGGAACTCCGACGAAGAGACCCTGGATGCCGTACTCCCCTTCAAGGTAGGCGGCGCAGGGAAGGATCTTCTTTCGATCCCGCAGCAGCGAATCCACCATTTCCACGATGGCGGACGATGGGGCGTAATAGGCGCTTCCGGTTTTCAGGTAGGCCACAATCTCGGCGCCGCCGTTGCGAGTCCTTTCCACCAGTCGATCGATGGTGGCCTTTGGCAAAAGCTCCGGCAAAGGAATGCCCGCGACGGTGGAATAGCGCGGCAGCGGAACCATTGTGTCGCCATGACCGCCCATCACCATGGCCTGGACGTTTTCCACCGACACGTCCAGCTCTTCGGCGATGAACGAACGGAAGCGCGCCGAGTCCAAGACACCCGCCATCCCCACAACCCGCTGTTTCGGAAAACCCGAGACTCGAAGCGCGGTCTGGGCCATGGCATCCAGTGGATTGGTGACGACCACCAGGATCGCGTTCGGGGAATGCTGAACAATGGCCTCGGTGACCCCTTTGACGATTTCGTAGTTCTTGAACAGGAGGTCGTCGCGGCTCATTCCGGGCTTGCGGGCCAGCCCTGCGGTGATTACCACCACGTCCGATCCGGCGGTCACCGCGTAATCACGGGTGCCCGTCAGCCGGCAGTCGAATCCCTCCACGGGCGCCGATTCCCAAAGATCCAGCGCTTTCCCTTCAGGGATCCCCTCCACCACGTCAATCAGCACCACATCCGCCAGGTGCCTCTCGGCAACCCGCTGCGCAGCGGAAGCCCCGACATTTCCAGCCCCGACCACCGTAACTTTGCTTCTCATGGTTTTTTCACTCAATTCGATGTCCTTACCGCTCGTCTGAAATTCAGAGCGCCAGCATTTCGTTCACGATGGCCTGCCCGAACTCGGAGCACTTCACCTCCACTGCGCCCTCCATCTGGCGGGCGAGGTCATAGGTGACCCTCCCCTTTTGAATGGCTCGGCGCACTCCCTCCACAATCAGGTCGGTCACTTCGAGCCACCCAAGGTATTCGAACATCATCGCTCCCGAGAGGATCAAGGATCCAGGGTTGACCTTGTCCAGGCCAGCGTACGCGGGGGCGCTCCCATGAGTCGCTTCGAAGAGGGCGACCGTATCGCCGATGTTGGCTCCGGGAGCCATTCCCAACCCTCCCGCCTGCGCGGCAGCAGCATCCGAGAGGTAATCGCCGTTCAGGTTGGGAGTCGCCAGAACACTGTACTCCTTCGGTCGGATGAGCAGTTGCTGAAACATGGAATCGGCAATTCGGTCCTTGATGACGACCTTACTCTTGGGCGGCTGGCTGATCCCCGCTTTCTTCAAGTCCTCTTCCAAGACCGTGTAGTCGGCAAATTCCTCCCGGGCGACCTGGTAGCCCCACTCTTTGAAGGCCCCCTCGGTGAATTTCATGATATTTCCCTTGTGAACCATGGTGACGCTATCTTTCTGCTTCTCGATGGCATATCGAATGGCCTTGCGAACCAGGCGCTTGCTGGCCTTGGCGCTGGAGACTTTGACGCCGATGGCAGCATCTTCAGGAATCTCCGTTCCCATCTCCCGATTCAAAAAGGAGATTACCTTGTGGCATTTCTCCGACCCGTCCCGCCACTCGATACCGGCGTACACGTCTTCCGTGTTTTCTCGGAAGATCACCACATCCAGGTCCTTGGGGCGCTTCACGGGCGAGGGAACTCCCTCGAAATACTTGACGGGCCGAATGCAAGCGTAGAGATCCAGCTGTTGGCGCAGAGAGACGTTGAGGCTGCGGAAGCCGCCGCCAATGGGCGTCGTGAGCGGACCCTTGATGGCGACGGCATAGGCGCTGATGGCCTCTAGCGTGTCGCCGGGGAGCCATTCGCCGTACCGCTCTCGGGCTTTTTCGCCGGCATATATCTCAAACCAGGCCACTTTCCGCTTTCCGGCGTAGGCTTTTTCTACGGCCGCTTCGAAGACGGGACGGGATGCCTTCCATAGGTCGGGGCCCGTGCCATCGCCTTCGATGAATGGAAGAATGGGGTTGGCGGGGACTCTCAGCTTCCCCTCCTCCACCGCGATGCGTTGTCCTTCGGTCGGCAGATTCAGTTTCTGAAACTTCAAGGTTTAGATTCCTCCGATGGTGGGTCGCCCCGCATTCTTGCGGGCGTGGGGAGAGTTCTGCCCCTGGAGATTCGACTTATAGGAAAGGATTGAACGGCGGGGCAATTTAGCACACGAATGCGCACGCTTCAACCTGCAGGAGACTCTACGCAGCCCTCTCGGAGCCCTCAGTATTGGGCCAGGCTCCCATCCTGTCGGGCCTTTCGAACCGCCAGCGTGAAGCCGGCCATCCCGAGAGGCATCAGAACCGCCACAAAAACCATCAGGGCGAGGATCTCCGGGAGCAAGTCGTGCAATCGCGTCCCCGACAGGAGGGACTTTCGAATTCCGCTGAGGGCATAGGTAATCGGAAGTAACCGCCCTACCTGTCCGAGGTGGTGGGGCAGTGTCTGGGCCGGAATGAAGACTCCCCCAAAGAGCGCCGAGGCGCTGGAGATCAAAAAGTTAATCGGATCGCCACGCTTCAAGTACAGGATGAAGGCCGCGGAGAGGATGCCGATACCGGAGAAGGCCAAGATGGTAAGGAGGAGGATGATGAAAAAGGCCGCGAGGCTGTCAAATCTGAGTTGGAGTCCGAAGAACGCCCCCAAGACCAGGTACAACACGACTCTGACGGAGCTGATGAAAAAATCCCACAAGGCGGAGGAGAGGATGATCAGTGGAATCGGCGTGGGAGTCATCAGCATCGCTTCGAGTGTCCCGGTGAGCTGCTCCCCGCGCAATTTGGTGGCGAAGCTGCTCAGGGCCGACCACAGGTAATGCGAAAAGGCGATTCCCACCAGCAAGTAAGCGAAGTAGGGAACTCCCGGAAACTCGGGTATGGCTCCTTCGGATGGGCGCAAAAACCCCGCAATGAGGTACCAGAGACTCACCGTGAGGAAAATGCCCCCGATTTGCATCACGAAGGCGGTCCGGTAGCTCATCTCCTCCTGGAGATCCTTGCTGAAAAAAGCCATCATGGTTCGCAACCGATTCAAGGGAGTTCCTCCTCGATCCGATCGAAGACCTCTTGCAGTGTCGGCTCGACTTTAGAGCAGGAGATCACCCGCCCTCCCAGTCGCAGCACCTCCGCCAGCAGCTGGGAGAGCTTTTCACCGTCCCGCCCGAATTCCCCCGCGGCCCTCAACCGCCCCCCTGAAAGGCTCGTCATTGTCAGTCCATCCTGGAGTGCACCCGGAATCTGGGCGAGGCCGGAGAGGACCAGAACATACCCCTCCTTGCCTTTCCCCCAGTGGGGGAGGTCTTCGACACTGCCCTCGCCCAGCACTCTGCCACCCGAAAGCACCGCCACTCGATGACAAAGCTGTTCCGCCTCCTGAAGATTGTGGGTCGCCAGCAGGAGGGTCTTCTTCTCCCGGCCGTTCAGCTCGTCCGCTATGAAACGCCTCAGATGTTTCGCAGAGATCGGATCCAAGCTGCGTGTCGGCTCGTCCAGGAGCAGGATGGGAGGGTCGTGAAGGAGCGCACGAGCCATCGCCAGGCGCTGCTTCATGCCGGAGGAATAATCCCCAAAAGGCTTGTCCGCCTGCTCTCCAAGCTCCAGACGATCCAGGAGGTACGAGATTCGATCCGAGAGCAGCTTGCCATGGATCTGGTAAAGGCTGCCGAAAAAGCGCAGGTTCTGGCGTCCCGTCAGCCTCCAATAGAAGCTTCTTTCGTCGGATGAAACGAAACCCAGGATTCTCTGAATGGCGCCGTCGTTCCGCCGGGCCTCGTGTCCTCCCACCTTGACCGTCCCCCCGGTGGGAAGAATCAGGCAGGATAGGATTTTCAAAAGCGTGGTCTTCCCCGCCCCATTGGGACCCAGCAGTCCGAAAATGGCTCCCTCGGGCACTTGCAGCGAGACGTCTTTCAAGGCCCATGTCTCGCGGGCCTTCGGCCGGGAGCGCGTCAGGAGCTGTCCCAGGGAGCGCCGGGGCCTGAAGAGTCTACTCAAATGCTGAATTTCTATGGGTGCAGACATGAGCCGGTATTCGTCCGGAGGAGAAGTGCCGGTGGAGTGGTCATGCTATCGACCCCCTGGAACCCTGTCAACCGACAACGAATTTCTTTGACAGGAATTCCAGCTATCGACTATCATGTTGTCCCGTCATAAAGTTTCAAGATTTCCCGGAAGAGACTATCCCTTTGATGGAAGCCGTTGGAGTGATTCCTGCGCGCTACCGATCAGTCCGATTTCCAGGCAAAGTCCTGGCGGATCTGCAGGGAATGCCTCTCGTCCAGCACGTTTATCTGAGGGCGCGAAAGGCAGGGAATCTTGCACAACTCGTGGTGGCGACTGATGATGAGAGAATCTGTCAGGTGGTACGAGGATTCGGCGGAGAAGCGCTCCTGACCTCCGAGGACCATCTCTCCGGAACGGATCGACTTGCAGAAGTCGCCCTCAAACTGCCCGCAGCGCTCTATGTCAACATTCAGGGGGACGAGCCGCTCGTGGATGCCCGGGACATCGACCGCATTGTCGAGTCTCTGCGCTCCGATCCAGGCCTGGAAATGGCGACCCTGAGGCGGCGAATCGAAGAAGAGGCGGACGCTCGAAATCCCAATGTGGTCAAGGTGGTCGTGAGCGCTTCCGGCGATGCACTCTATTTTTCGCGATCCCCCATCCCGTTCAAGCGGGGAGAGGGGACCTGGAACGCCTATCGGCACATCGGACTTTATGGTTACCGGCGGGGGCTTCTCCTGGACATCGCTGCACACCCCGCGGGCGAACTGGAAAAGGCCGAGCAGCTGGAGCAGCTTCGCGTCCTGGAGATGGGGCGCCGAATCCGGGTGCTCGACGCCATTGGCGAGTCCATCGGTGTCGACACGCCAGAAGACCTGGAAAGAGTCAGGGGAATCCTGGGCCAATCGGTAAACTGAACCGATCCTGATGGGTGTGAAGGAGATCCATGCCGACCAAGTACATCTTTATCACCGGGGGGGTCGTCTCCTCTCTCGGGAAAGGGCTGGCCGCCGCTTCCATCGGGCGTCTGATGGAAAGCCGTGGATTCACTGTCACACTTCAGAAATTTGATCCCTACCTGAACGTGGATCCGGGAACGATGAGCCCATACCAGCACGGCGAAGTTTACGTCACGGAGGATGGAACGGAGACCGATCTGGACCTGGGACACTACGAGCGCTTCACATCGACGCAAACGACTCGTGATCACAACTACACGACCGGCAAAATCTACGAATCGATCATCAATAAGGAGAGACGTGGGGACTACCTGGGAGCCACGGTGCAGGTCATCCCCCACGTCACCGACGAGATCAAGCAGGCGATATTCAAAATCTCCAAGGGTGTTGACATCCAAATCGTGGAGATTGGGGGTACGGTTGGAGACATCGAGTCGCTGCCCTTCCTAGAAGCGATCCGGCAATTCCGCCTCGAGGTCGGCCGCAGCCATGCGATTTTCATTCATCTGACCCTGGTTCCGTTCATCGGAGCCGTGGGGGAGCTGAAAACCAAGCCCACCCAACACTCGGTTCGAGAGCTGCGTGCCATCGGCATTCAGCCGGACATCCTTCTTTGCAGGACGGATCGGCTCCTATCCACGGAAATCAAGAAAAAAATCGCCCTGTTCTGCAACGTTTCTGAAGAGGCCGTCATCACCGCCAAGGATGTCGAATCCATTTACGAGGTCCCTTTGATCCTGGCCAAGGAGGGACTGGATGCCATCATTCTGAAGAACCTGGACCTACCCTATCGAGACAAGGACATGGGCGATTGGATCCAGATCGTGGAGACCATCAAGAAGCCCTCGGCTGAAACGAATATCGCCCTGGTCGGCAAATATGTTGAATACGAGGATTCCTACAAGAGTCTCACGGAGGCTCTGACGCACGGCGGTGTGGCCAACAAGGCCCGGGTAAACATCCACTGGATCGAGGCGGAGGGAATGGAGAATGAAGCCCTCCGGCAGCAGCTTTCGGGCATGGACGGTCTTTTGATTCCGGGCGGATTCGGGATCCGAGGGGTGTCCGGGATGATTCACGCGATTCGCTTCGCCCGGGAGAAGAAATACCCATTTTTCGGGATTTGCCTGGGGCTGCAGTGCGCGGTAATCGAATTTGCGCGCAACGTCTGCGGCATGAGCGACGCCGACAGCACTGAGTTCAATCCCGAGTCCTCCAAGAAAGTGATTTACAAATTGAAGGAGCTGGAGGGGGTGGACAGTATGGGCGCCAACATGCGTCTCGGGCGCTACCCATGCCTGTTGGAGAACGGCTCCTTTGCGCAACGAGCCTATGGGGCGAGCGAGATCTCAGAGCGACATCGTCACCGGTATGAGGTGAATCGAGGTCTTGCCGAGGATCTCGTGAAGCGGGGTCTGAAGATCACCGGCCTGTCTCCAGATGGTCGATTCGTGGAAATCATCGAGCTCCCCGATCACCCATGGTTTCTGGCATGCCAGTTTCACCCTGAATTCAAATCCAAG
>Ga0075423_10006740_pt1 | contig 10801 bp, 11 predicted proteins | sample SoiMethybrSBSTD2_FD_80114 | JGI IMG/M metagenome (GOLD analysis project Ga0075423, IMG submission 80114) | Bulk soil microbial communities from a Populus tree surrounding site in Tennessee, USA - Soil MetaG P. TD hybrid SBSTD2 | ecosystem: Environmental > Terrestrial > Soil > Tree plantation...
CCGGAGACGAAGGCGGCGAAGATCCGCTGGGTGGTCACGACCTGGTCGGCGCGGCCGAAGGCGTAGGTGGCGAAGGCGACCGGGACCAGGAAGCTGCCGAGCAGGATGACGGTGGGGACCAGGTTGGTGTTGGCGGTCCAGAAGGTGACCGCCACGCTGGCCACCCACAACAACAGGCCAACGACCAAGACACGCAGCCACTGGCGGCCACCGCGTTCGCGGGTTGCTGTTCCGATCGCCTGGTCCGCCATGGGCAGCTCCTCACCGGGGTCAGCCAGCATGATCCGCGACCGGCCGACTCTGGACAAGCAAGGTATGACGGCGTTCGACCGGGCGATGCCCCCGTGGGCCAGTCAGGGCGCCCGATCGACGGGGTGACCACCACTTCGACGGCAAGGACGCCCTGGTCCTGGCCATCCCCAGGAGCGGGGCTTCCTCCCTGAGCTGCGCCAGCTGCTGGCCGGCTCGGGCGGCCGCCCCGCCGATCTGGTCCCGCCGGAGCTGGCCGCGGGGTTCGGGCGGCTGCTGGCCGACCACGCCGAGCTGGTCGCGCTGTTCTTCGCCGCCGGCCGGGCCAACCCGGCGGTCCGCGCCGGCCTCCAGCAGTATGTGGCCGAGGGTCAGCAACTCCTTTCCGACTACCTCACCAGCCGGGTGGCCCCCGGCGAACTGCGCCCCCACGACAGTCGGGCCGCGGCCCAGCTGCTGCTGTCGACCGTGGCGCTCGGCCAGGTGACCGGCGCCGACACCGACCCCGAGGCGGTGGTCGAGGTGCTGCTGCACGGCCTGACCGCCGGGCGTCCGGACGCTCCCGAACACCGAGGAGGATGAGATGGATGCGACCGTGTGGCTGCTGGTGACCGCGCTGATCGGCAACGGGCTCCTGGTCGGCGCCAGCCTGGACCAGACGATCAAGCAGCTGCCCACCCGCCACCGCATCGGCGTGGTGGCCTTCTCGGAGTACAGCAGGGCCGGCGACCTCGGGCGCGGCATCGCCTGGTACGCGACCCTGGGGGTCGGCGCGGCCCTGCTCACCGTCCTGGCCGCCGTCGTCGGGCTCACCGGCCGGCCCAACGGGCCAACCACGGTCGCCCTGGGGCTGGCACTGCTGCTGACGGTGGCGCACTCGGCCGCCAGGGCCGGGGCCGCGCCGACCAACTTCAGCCAGCGCGCCGCCGCCGGTGACCCGGCCCGCCTGGCGGTGATCTTCGACCGGTTCGAGCACCTGCAGACCACCCGCGCCACCCTCCAGGTCCTCACCCTGCTCAGCGTGACCCGGGCGCTGACCGCCACCATCAACGCCTAGACCGTTGACGGGCCCCTCGTGGTCGCGGGCCGGCCCGTGAGCAGGTGGGCAGCGAGCAGGGTCAGCCACGTCCAGCCGATGGTGACCGTGGCCCGCTGAAACAGCCCACCGAACCGCACCAGCGCTTCGTGCTGGTTGAAGGCCATGCTGGTGAGCACCAACCCAACCGCCATGGCGACCCCGGTCGCCGCCGAGTAGGCCGCCCAACGGCGTTGGCCCCAGCCAGCGAAGCGGCCGGCGAGCACCAGGCAGGCGAGGGGCAGCCCCACGAAGGTCCCGACCGAGAGCAGGTCGTGCAGGGCGGCGTGGGCGCTGCCGTAGGACGGGAGCTGGTCGGGCGTGCCGGGTGGGTAACCGCTGACCGGGTCGGTGACGAACAGCCCCGCCCCCACCAGCCCGATGCCGTGGGCCCCGACCAGCAGCGGTCCCCAGGTGGAGCCGCCGAGGGGCCGCAGGGCGCGCCGCAGCCCGACGGCGAAGGCCAGCGTCAAGGTGCCCGCGACGATGAAGTTGGCCTGCTGAGTCCAGCCGAGGGGGCCGAGCTCCAGGCTGCTGACCGGATGCCGCAGGGGATCGTAGTCCGGCCTGGTGGCGCCCTCCAGGATCCATCCGAGGGTGAACAGGGGCCCGGCGATCGCGCCGCAGGCGAGCAGCGCCCCGGTCCGTGTGGTGCCCGGCCCGGCACCGGCGGGTGGGAGGTCGGCGGCGACCGTCATCTCCTCGCTCCTTGCTCGCTTCCTTCCGTTAACATTTGCTGATCCTTTCTTTGAGGCTGGTCGGAGTGCGGGTGGTCAGCCGGCCCGGTGGGGCGATCCGGTCATGCCGTCCAGGAGCTGCCCGACCACCTGGTCACCCAGCCTGGCCGGGTCGGCGTCCAGCCCGGTCCGTGTGAGGACCTCGGTGCCCCTGGACGCCAGCACGGCGCTGCCCACCAGCGCGCTCATGGCCACCGCGTAGGCGATCTCGAAGGGGCAGTCGGCGCGGAACACCCCCTGGCGTTGGCCGCGCTCGTACAGCTCCCGCAGCTTGGGGAATGGCTCCGCGGCCTGGGTCGGCGCCGGCAGCGTCGGCCAGCCGTCCAGGGCCTCGTGCAGCCACAGGGCCACCAGCAGCGGCCGGGCCGCGAACACGTTGGCGAAGCCGGCGAGCACGGCGCGCATGGCCTCGTATGGCGGCAGCTCGGCGGCCTGGTCGATGACCTTGCCCCAGGCCTCGACCAGGCCATGGCTCTGGGTTTCCAAGACAGCGGCGTACAGGCCGTCCTTGCTGCCGAAGTGGTGGTAGATCATGCGCTCGTTGACCCCGGCCCGCTGGACGATCGCCTGGATGCGGGCGCCCTTGAGGCCGTAGCGGGCGAATTCCTCGCCCCCCGCGGCCAGCAACGCTGCTCGGCTGTCACTCATTCAGTAAGTATTTACTGCACTCCCCCAGGATGGCAACCCCGGACCGGTCCCGGTGGGCCTAGTGCAGCCAGCCTCGGAACAGTCGCGCCACCAGCGGCACGATGACCCAGGTCATGGCGGCGACCATCAGCCCGCTCAAGGCCAGCGCGCGCAGCGCCAGCGGCCAGTGGGCCAGCGCCGGACCGCCGATGGCCAGCACCGACAGGATCACGGCGTAGGCGCCGGCCCAGGTCAGCAGGGCGAGCTTGGCGCGTCGCCGCCGACGCCGCGGGCGGGAGGCGCCGGTGGGCGCGCTCATTGCGTCCAGGTCCATTCGCTGTCTCCGATCGCTCCGGACGATTCGAGCCTGGGCCCGGGCGAACGATAAGTCCAAGACAGGAACCGTCTGGATTCGATAGCGTTTGCTTATGGAACTGCGCCAGCTCGCCTACTTCGTGGCCATCGCCGAGGAACGCAGCTTCACCCGCGCGGCCGAGCGGATCCCGATTGCGCAGCCAGCCATCAGCCAGCAGGTCCGTCGTTTGGAGGCAGAGCTCGGCGAGCGCCTGTTCCTCCGCGGCCGGCGCGGGACCATGCTGACACCGGCCGGCCAGGCCCTCCTGCCCCACGCGCGGGCGGCGCTGCAGGCCGCCGACGGTGGGCGCGAGGCCGTGGCGGCGCTCAGTGGCCTGCTCACCGGGCGCCTGACCGTCGGCCTGGTCCACCCCCTCCCCGACCGGCGCCTGCCCCGCCTGCTGGGCGCCTTCCACCGCGCCCACCCGCGCATCGACCTGACCCTGCTCGAAGGCCAGACCGACGCCCTGCTCGGCGCGCTGGCCGCCGGCCAGCTCCAGGTCGCCCTGGTCGGCCAGGGCCGCGGCGACCGCCCCCCGCCCGACCTGGAGGCCCTGCTGGTGGCCCGGGAACCGGTCGTGGTCGCCGTGCACCCAACCCACCCCCTCGCCGGTCGCGGCCAGGTCCCGCTGCGCCGGCTGCGGAGCGAGCCGATGGTCACCCTCACCCAGGCGAGCAAGCTGCGCAGCACGCTGGAGGCGGCCTGCCAGGCCGCCGGCTTCGCCCCGCGCATCGTCGCCGAGACCAGCGACCTCGGCGTGATGGTCGAGCTGGCGGCCGAGCGGCTCGGCGTCGCGGTGCTGCCCGCCTCCGGGCTGGAGGGCGCGGCCGACCTGGTCCGGCTCCGCCTCACCCACCCGACGCTGGACCGCCGCATCCTGCTCGTCTGGCGACCCTCCGCCAGCCCCCCGGCCGCGCGCGCCTTCCTCGCCCTCGCCCGCCAGCACCTGACCCCACCGGGCGACACCTGACGACCGCAGAGGACGGGTCGGCCCGACATTCTCGGTAGGTGATCGCCACCGGCACCGCGACCGTGTGCGTCCGCTTCGAGATCTACGGCGGCGAGGGCCCACGACGCGTCACCACCGGGGAGATCGACTGGCCCCTGAACGGCGTGCAGGCTCGGGTCGCGGCCTGCTGGCTGGCGGTGCGTACCACGTGCAGACCGGTCATCGGGTCGACGCGGCCGAGTGCGTTCTGGGATATGGTCGATCACTGCCAGCCAAGGCGTTCCCGGCATCCATGGCCGGTCAAGGAGGTGCACCAGGTGGGCAAGATCGTGGTCGGCGTTGATGCTTCGCCCCACGCGCGGCAGGCCCTTGCCTGGGCGGCCGCCGAGGCGCGCCTGCGGCAGGCGGTGCTGCAGGTGGTGCACGCCTACCATTCCAAGAATCTGGCGGCGCCGGTCTACTTCGGATCCCAGCACACCCGGGATGCGTCCGTCGGGGCGGCGGGAGTTCCCCAGCCGGAACTGACCGCGTCGGTGCAGCGTCGAGAGGCGTTCGAGGCGGCCGTCCGCGGCGAGGCCGACGAGCTCCTCGAGGGGCTGCTCGGTGAGCTTGGGGAGACGCTCAGCGGGGTCCAGGTGCAGCCGACGGTGGTGGACGACCGACACCCAGCCGAGGCGTTGGTGCAGCTGTCGGCCGACGCTGAGCTGCTGGTGGTCGGATCACGGGGACATGGGGGCTTCTCCGAGCTGCTGCTGGGGTCGGTGAGCCATGCCGCGGTGCTGCACGCAGCCTGCCCCGTGGTCGTGGTCCCCGCAGGTCGTGACGAGCGCTGACCGGGGCGATTTCCACGCCTCGGCCGAGCGTTCACAGCTGCAGCCCGGTCTTGCTCCTGATCGTCGCCAGGGTGTTGTGCACGGCGCGCCCACCAGCACGGCCGGTCGTGGGGGCTGAGGCGACGATGGCGGAACCGGCTGGCCCGATGACCTTCAGATGCCCGCTCGCGGTGCGCTCGACCCGCCCACCCGCCCGCTGCACGGCGGCGACGATCTCCTTGGCTTCCTTGGACCGCCAGCGCTTCGGGGTTGGTTGTTTCTTCAGCGCCATACCGGATGACCTCGGAACAGCAGCCGCCGCAACGCCTCCTCCACCGCCGTGCGCGGATCGCCTGCGTCCGCGGGAGTCCGCCACGCGACGACGGCGTCCGGCCGCACGAGGACGCCGCCGGGGCCGAGGCCGTAGGCCCGGGCGAACGTCTCGCCCTTGTCGACCAGGTCGCCGTCCGGTGCCACGCAGTAGCCGCTCACCGGACAGCCGAGCGCGACGCCGGCCTGCGACGCGGCGTCCAGCCACCTCTGGCCGCCCGGTGCGACCAGCAGGGTGAAGCCGCGGCCGAGGACGTCGTGCACCGATCCAGGCGCGCCGTCGATCTCCACCGGCAGGTGCGGGGCCCGCACGCCCACCCGCCCGGTCGGTGCGCGGGGGTCCTCCAGCGCGGCCCCGTCGTCCCCGCCCTCCGGGAGCAGCCCGGCCGACCGGTACACCGGGCCGAGCTCGATCGAGGCGTCGTCCATCGGGTCGGCGAGGTTCTCCCGGGAGAGCGTGGGGTCGACCCGCAGCACATAGCGCGTGTACGCCTGCTCGACGACGAGGTCGCACACCGGACGGCGCTCGGCGTCGTAGGTGTCCAGCAGGCCGGCGCCCGCGGTCCCGCCGACCACCGCGGCCAGCTTCCACGCCAGGTTGTGCGCGTCGCCCATCCCGGTGTTGCCACCGAAGCCCCCGGTGGGCGGCATGACGTGCGCGGCGTCCCCGGCCAGGAACACCCTCCGATCCCGGAAGCGCGACGCGTGCGCCGCCGCGGCCGTCCAGCGCTGCACGTTGTCGATCTCGACCGGGATGTCCGCGCGGCCGAGTGCCTTGCGGACCAGCTCGGTCGCCCAGGCCGCATCCATGGTCTCGCCGACGGCGGTGTTCTTCGTGCCGTCCGGGTTGATGGTGGAGAACACCGCGAGGAAGCCGGATTCGCCGGTGATGGAGAAGCGGAAGAACCCGAGCAGCTCCGGGTGGTTGACGTAGACCACGCTGAGGTTGCGGTCCCCGATGAGCTCACGCATGTCCGCACGGAAGTAGGTGGTGACGCAGTCGGCGAACGCCCCGCGCCCGGCCATTTCGATGCCGCAGCGCCGCCGGACCGGGCTGTGCGCGCCGTCGGCGGCCACCAGGTAGTCGGCGCGAACGGTCTGGGAGGCGGCGCCGTCCCGCGAGCGGAGGACGCCGCGAGCCCGTCGTCGTCCTGCTCGAAGGAGACCAGCTCGGTGGCGTAGGCGTGCTCGGCGCCGCGCTCCTGGGCCGACCGGCGCAGCAGCGGCTCCAGCCCGATCTGGGTGACGAACAGCCGCGACGCGGGGCTCGGCGCCTCGACGCCCTCGTTGAAGTGCCGGAAGAAGAACTTCATCTCCGGGCTGGCCAGGCTCTCCACCGAGACGATGGCGCCGTTCTGCAAGAACTCCCGCGCCGACGCGGACTCGATCTCCCCCTGCAGCCCCACACCGCGGAAGATCTCCATGGTCCGTTGGTGGAACGAGGCGGCTCGGGGGTGCACCGCGGTGCCGCGGTGCCGCTCGACCAGCAGGTGTGGCACCTCCTGCGCGGCCAGCAGCAACGACGTCGACAGCCCCACGAGGCTGCCTCCGACGATCAGCACGGGCACCTGGCGGTCGCTCATCGAGACTTCCCCTCGCGCGCCTGCGGTCACGGAGATTCGTCCCGCGTGGCGGCCAGCCGACGCCGATAGGGCCACCCTGGTGGGGCGGGTCAGGTGTGTCAAGGGCCACGACCCGCAGCGTCTCCTGCACAATCCATCGGGGGCGCCGGTCCAGCGTGTCTCAACGCCACGCCGGCGGGCGGTCGAGCGCCCGACCGGCTGACAACCCGGACCCGACGCGAGCTGGAGGTCCCCATGGCCATCCCACTGCTGCATCTCGGCCTGGTGGTTCGCGACCAACCGCGCAGCGTGCGCTTCTATGCGGCCTACTTCGGGTTCGACGGGACCCGCGCCCGCCGCTACCCCGACGGGACCGTCATCGTCCGCAACCCCCAGGGCTTCGACCTCGCCCTGCACCCGGGCGATCCCCCGGAGCAGCTCCCGGCCTTCGTGCACTTCGGGTTCCAGCTCGCCGACGCCGACGCCGTATGGGCGCTGCTGGCCAGGATGGACGCCGAAGGGGTGCCGATCCTGGAACGCTGGGACGAGCCGGGCTATGTGGCCTTCAAGTTCCTCGACCCGGACGGCTGGCGGGTGGAGGCCTACTGGGAGCCGATCGGCCACTCCCCCATCCTCTAGGAGGACGCACCATGCGGAAGGCAGCGACCGTCGTGGGTCTCGCTCTCGGCCTGTTCTTCATCGTCCGCGCGGTTGCTGAACCGTTCGTGATCGACATGTCCGATCCGGCCACCTACCGGAACGACTGGGGCGGACCCAGCCTCTTCGGTGTCCTGCTGGTTCACTGCGGACCAGGCGTGATCGCGGCCGTCGCCATCACCGTGCTGCTCATCCGCCGTCGCGCCTCCAGGGGCCGCGTCCAGGGCGTCCAGGATGGCCAGCCGTAGGCCGTGGCACGACGCGAGGGTGCGGTCATGGTCGGCCCCATTCCCGCACCGTTTCCAGATCGATCCTGACCCGCTCGTACTCCGCGTCGATCCGTGCGATGAGCTGGTCCGCTCCGTCCAGGATTCCCGACCTGGCCAGAGCCTCGAGCTGGCGACTCAGCTCCGACAAGCTGGTTGCCCCGAAGGTGGCTCCGTTGGACTTCAGCGTATGCGCCGCTCGTCGGACCTCCTCCGTCTGACCGTGCTCCAGACCTCGCCTTGCGGCCTCGACCAGCCGGGGCGCGTCGCTCAGGAACGTGTCGATCAGCGCCGTGAGGAGACTCGGGTCGTCGCCAATGGTCTCCATGAGGCGCTCCAGCCCGGGCGGATGGAGCACGCCGGTGGGACCGGGCTGCCCGTGCGGCACCGGCTCCGCTGGCAGCCGGGCGCCGACGCCGGATTCGCCGGCCGGGGCCGGGGGATGTGGGGCGATGCGCGGGTGGCAGCGGCGCAGTGCGGCCGCCAGCTCCTCCACTCGGATCGGCTTGCTGAGGTAGTCATCCATCCCCGCGGCCAGACAGGCCTCGCGCTCCTCCTCCATGGCGCTGGCGGTCGCCGCGATGACGTGCGGCCGGCCGCCTTCGGGCCATCGCTGGTGGATGCGGCGCGTGGCCTCCAGCCCGTCCATCGTCGGCATCTGCACGTCCATGAGCACGACGTCGTACGGTTCCCGTTCGAGCGCCTGGAGTGCCTCCAGGCCGTTCGCGGTCACCTCGGCCCGATAGCCGAGCTTCTCCAGCACCAGCAAGGCAAGCTGCTGGTTGACGACATTGTCCTCCGCCACCAGGATCCGCAGGGGCACACGTTCGGCCAGTCGCTCGACCGGTCCTTCTCGGGACGTCGGCGCCTGCACGCCGGCTGGCGTCGCACCGAAGACGTTCATGAGCGTGTCGTACAGTTGTGACGGCTTGATCGGCTTCGTCAGCGAGGCGGCGAGCTCCACCCCTCCCCGGACCTCTTCCCGGGGTCCAAGCGACGTCAGCAGGCAGATGGGCAGGGCACGGGCGTCGCGGTAGCGGCCGATCTCCTCTGCCAGCCTGATGCCGTCCATCTCCGGCATCTGCATGTCGAGGATCGCCAGATCGAAGGGATCGCCGCGGCGGATCCACTCCAACGCCTGGGCGGGGGATGCAGTGTCGCGCGCCAGCATGCCCCACGATTCCGCATGCCTCACCAGGATGCGGCGGTTGGTGGCGTTGTCGTCCACGACGAGCAATCGCCGGCCACCAAGCTGGGTTGGCCCGCCTTGCCGATCGGCGGGAGCAAGGCCCGGAGCCTGCTCGGCCTGGAGGGTGAAGTGGAAGGTGGAGCCCTTGCCGACCTGGCTCTCCACCCAGATCGTCCCGCCCATCAGCTCGCTCAGCCGCTTGCTGATCGCAAGGCCCAGGCCCGTGCCGCCGTACCGGCGGGTCGTCGAGGCGTCGACCTGGCTGAAGGATTCGAACAGGCGGCTCTGCCGGTCGGTGGGGATGCCGATGCCGGTGTCCCGAACGGCGAAGTGGAGCCTGTGCCTGCTCCCGGCCTCCTCCTCGCCCGGCTCGAGCGCCTTGCCGTCCACCGAGAGGACCACTTCGCCCGTGTCGGTGAACTTGATCGCGTTGTTCAGCAGGTTGATCAGGATCTGCCGCAGGCGAGCGGCATCGCCCACGATCGTGCCCGGCAGTGCCCGATCGAACAGATAGGCCAGGTCGAGCCCCTTGCCCGCCGCGCTCGCCGCGACCAACTCGAAGGCCGACTCCAGGCAACGACGCAGGTCGAAGGGGCGTCGTTCCAACTCCAGCCGGCCCGCTTCGATCTTGGAGAAGTCGAGGATGTCGTCGATGATGGCCATCAGCGCCTCACCGCTGCCACGGATGACCTCGGTGTAGCTGCGCTGCTCGGGGGTGAGGTCGGTTTCCACCAGCAACCCCGTCATCCCGATCACCGCGTTCATCGGCGTGCGGATCTCGTGGCTCATCATCGCCAGGAACGCGCTCTTGGCCTGGGTGGCGGCCTCGGCCTGTTCGCGCGCTCTCTGGAGCTCGGAGATATCGTGATAGATGGCGTACAGGCCGACCAGCTCGTCCCCGACGCCGATCGGTGCGGCCCGCACGTCGACATCGACCAAGGATCCGTCCTTGCGGGTGCGGCGCGTGTTGACCTGCACCTGCCCGGCTTCCCTGGTCTGCCGGTTCAACCGCACGGCCTCGTGATGGACCGCCTCGCTGTTGGCCACCAGGGAATCGATGTCGTGTCCGATGGCCTCCTCGCGGCTGTAGCCGAAGAGGTTCTCCGCCGCAGGGTTCCAGGACGTCACCTTGTGGTCCGGATCGATCGTGACGATCGCGGTGGGGCTGACCTCGAGCAGCGACTGGTAGAACTGCTTCTGGCGCTGCAGTTCGCTGATGTCGTGGTAGATGACGAGGTACCCGGTGGCCTCGCCCCCCTCGATCACCGGCACGACGATCAGCTCGACATCGGCGAGGGTGCCATCCCGGCGGGCTCGCTGCGTCACGGTATGGAACCGTCCCGCTCGGAGCGCCTCGTCGTAGCTCACGGCCTGGCTGCGCAGGTCTTGTCCGACGACCAGGTCGTCGAGGCTGCCCCCGATCGCCTCGTCCCTGGAGTAGCCAAAGAGCTCCTCGGCGGCCAGGTTCCACGAGGTGACCACCCCGTCGCGGTCGACCGTGACGACCGCGGTCGGGTTGATCTCCACGAGTGAATCGACGTACTCCTGCTGGCGCCGGAGCTCCTCCTCGCTGCTGCGGAGGGCCCCCGCCAGCTTCCTCTGCTCGGTGATGTCCAGGAGGAAGCCGTGGAAGTAGGCGGGCCGGCCGGTCTCGTCGCGGATCACCGCCGCCTCATCGTGGAACCAGTGCACCGCCCCATCGCGCGCGATCATCCGGTACTCCGCCCTGAAGGGCTCGTCGGTGTCGCGCGTACGATGGTATTCGGCGAGGACCCGCTCGCGATCCTCGGGATGGAGGACCTTCGCGTACAGGTCCTTGTCGGAGGCCCATTCCTGGGCGGTGTAGCCGAGCTCGGACTCAAGCCGCGGGCTGGTGTAGACGTTGGAGCCAGTCTCGTCCAGTCGGTCGATGTACATCGTGACCGGGACGTGCTCGATCAGGGCCCGAAGCGTCGCCTCGTCCAGGGTCCCGAATCCGGTCCCGTCGGGCGTA
>Ga0075423_10006742_pt1 | contig 10799 bp, 6 predicted proteins | sample SoiMethybrSBSTD2_FD_80114 | JGI IMG/M metagenome (GOLD analysis project Ga0075423, IMG submission 80114) | Bulk soil microbial communities from a Populus tree surrounding site in Tennessee, USA - Soil MetaG P. TD hybrid SBSTD2 | ecosystem: Environmental > Terrestrial > Soil > Tree plantation...
CTTTTTGAGGACTTCGCGAGGTTTACTTCCGTCGGCGGCGCCGACGATGCCATCCCGTTCCATCATATCGATCAAGCGGGCTGCCCGCCCATAGCCGAGACGCAGCCTGCGTTGCAGCGTTGACGTGGAAGCTTTGCCCATTTCGACCACGATCCGGACGGCCTCGTCATACATCTCATCCACTTCCTGGTCCAACTCCGGCTGCTCGCCTTGCTCTGAGCTGTCTTCCAAGATCGTCTGGTTGTAGACAGGCTGGGCCTGAAACTTCAAATGCTTCACGATTTCTGCCGTTTCCTCTTCGGTCACATAGGGACCATGCACCCGCATCATTTTGGAAGATCCAGGAGGAATGAAGAGCATGTCGCCTTTCCCCAATAGCTGCTGAGCACCCATCTGGTCCAGAATCGTTCGCGAATCGACTTTTTGAGCGACGCGAAAAGAGATGCGTGAAGGGAAATTCGCTTTGATGACGCCAGTGATCACGTCCACGGAAGGCCGCTGCGTCGCCACGATAAGATGAATGCCTACTGCCCGGGCCATTTGAGCCAGCCGCATGATGGAGTCTTCTACATCCTTGGAGGCCACCATCATCAGGTCAGCCAACTCGTCGATCACAATGATGATGAAAGGCAGCGGTTTCTTGTCACTGTTTTCATCGGCTGCAAAGAGATCGAGGTTCTTCGGCTTCTTAATCAGGGTGTTATATTGCTCGATGTTTCGAACTCCGACGGTGGCGAGCTGTTTGTAGCGGTTCTCCATCTCATTGGTGGCCCACTTCAGAGCATTGGAGGCGCGCTTGGGCTCCGTCACTACCGGAGTCAGGAGGTGAGGAATGTCCTCGTACAGACCCAACTCCAGCCGTTTGGGGTCAACCATGATGAATTTCACTTCCTCGGGGGAGGCTTTGTAAAGCACCGAGATAATCATGGAATTTACAGCCACACTCTTTCCGGAGCCGGTTTGCCCGGCAATGAGAAGGTGTGGCATCTTGGCAAGATCGGTGACCACGATTTTTCCGACAATATCCTTCCCGAGAGCGATAGTGAGCTTTGAGTGGGAATTCTGGAATTCCGCGGACTCGATGATTTCACGCAGGAAAATCGTTTCGCGGTAGGTGTTGGGAACTTCGATCCCCACCGTTGACTTACCGGGCAGGCGGTCGATCCGGACCGACTCCGCTTTGAGAGCCAAACACAGATCGTCAACCAGGTTGGTAATCTTGCTGTATTTGACGCCTGCTTCCGGCTTGAATTCGTAAGTGGTGACCACAGGACCAGGATGGATGTGATTAACCTGGCCATGTACGTCAAACTCTTTGCACTTCTCCATCAACTGGCTGGCCCTCTGGAGCAGTTCATTCTCGTCAATGGCCTTCTGGCTGGTCGGAGGACGTAGCATGTTGACGCTCGGAAAAATGAAGTCGCGCGTGCCGGTTGCAATCGATCGGGCTTTTTCGACGACGACTTTTTTGGGAGCAATTTGCGGTGGGAGCTCGGCAAAATCCATGTCCCGCGGCGAGGGCTCTCGCGGAATGCGCTTGGCCGAAGCCGGCCCGCGTTCTTTGACATCGGCAATGTGCTGGGTGATAAGGGTGCTGCTGGCAGTTTCCCGTTTTTCTTCTTGAAGCAACTTCTTTTCAAATTCCCGTCGCTCCCTGGCCTTTTCGCGGGACCTTCGCCAGGCGGCCCAATGCTCCTGCCAAACCCGTACAAAGGCAAACCTGCGTCGCAGCCATAGAAGCGAGGCTGAAATGGAGAATTTTGTGGAAACGAAGAGCGAAATTAGCAGCAGGGACAAAACTACAATGATCGATCCCGTCATGTTAAGTCGGGCTCGGAACCAGTTTGCCAGAAGATCGCCCACCACGCCTCCCGCTTTTAGCGACCATCCGAACCTGAGATACTGCGGAAATAGAAGACCAAGCAGGGCGCAAGATGAGCCCATCAGGAAAAGCACTCCTGCACACTTGATAGCCGGGTGTTCCAGCTGCCGCGAACGCAGCCATTTCCAGCCGAAGACCGCCAAGATAACAGGAAGCAGGAAAGCCGGATAGCCCAGCACCTGAAAGAGCAGGTCGGCGAGTGCGGAGCCAAATTCCCCGATAAAGTTCTGCACAGAATGGTCAGTGAGCGGGTTGCGCGACACGTTCAGCGAAGGATCGGTCGGATGATAAGAGATGAGACTGAGCGACACGAGGATCGTGACCGTAAACAGAACGAGACCTATCGCTTCGTTGAGACGTGGATGTTTGGTTGGCGCCAGGAAGTTCATGGCCTGAATCCAGCGAATTGAATCAACAGTAGTATAACGACTCCCAGGACAATCCGGTAGCACACGAAAATATAAAGGGTATTGGTCTGCAGAAACCTCAAAAGATATTTGATCGTGAAATAGCCCACAACCATAGAGGCAAGGAATCCGAAGAGCAAGGGCAAACGCTCCGTCGTCTCGATGCCAGTGTGGCGCAGATCGAGCAACTTCTTGAGTGCAGCGCCCGCAATGATAGGTGCTGAAAGCAGGAAAGAAAACCGGGCCGCTGCCTCACGAGTCAATCCGCGAAACAGCCCCGTCGTAATTGTGATTCCAGAGCGCGAGGTTCCGGGTATGAGGGCCAGCGCCTGGGCCAGTCCGATGCTGAGGGCATCGAGTATGGAGACTTGATTCAGACTCTTCTTGAGACTGGCTAATCTTTCCGCTAGCCACAACAGAAGCGCCAATCCAATCAGCGTGGTCGCCAGAACTAAGGGGCTGCGAAGCTGGGTTTCTATGGTCTTCTGAGCCAGAAAACCGGCGACCGCCGCCGGGATAGTAGCGCAGATGAGCATGAACAGAAACCACGCGCCGCCCGCGTGTCGCTTTCCGGCAGGATTTCCCGAACGAAACGTGGCTGCAATCATTCCCACCCAATCCTGCCAAAAGAAGGAAAGCAGCGCAACCAGAGTCCCCGCGTGGAGCATGACATCGAAGGTTAGCCCCTGATCTTTCCAGCCCAACAACCATGGAACCAGAATGAGATGTGCAGAACTGCTGATTGGAAGGAACTCAGTAAGTCCCTGGACGGTGCCTAGAATGACAGCTTGTACTAGGGTCATGCAGCGTGTTGTTAACTTTACTCGAATCCCCGCGAGATTCGAGCGCTATAGGAATCAGGAAGCGCCTGCCAAAGGCGCCCACAGACCAGGCTCACAGCTGCCCCCCTTTTTCTGAGGGAGGATCAAATCTCCAGAATTACCGGCAGGACCAGCGGCCGCTTTGCGGTCTGTTTGAACAAAAAGCGGCGCAAATCAGTGCGAATTTTTTCCTTGATGACCGCCCAGTCTGTTCGCTCCTCGACGCTGGACTCGTCGATCGTTCGGAGTACTCGGGCTCGGGCTTCACCGATCAAAGAGTCATCCTCGTCCACAAAGATGAATCCGCGAGTGATGATCTCAGGCTGGGACTCTATCTTGCCCGTGGCTTTGTCAATGGCAAGTATGGGTAGCACGATGCCGTCTTCGGACAAGTGTCTACGATCGCGCACTACGACCTCTTCTACTTCGTCCAGACTGCCTTCGTCGATGAAGATGCGCCCCACTGGCACTTTCCCCACAATGCTCGCACCTTCCTGGCTCAACTGAATACGATCACCTGTTTCGGCAATCAGCACCCGGCCGCTCACGGCGTTAAGACTCCTGGCCAACTCGGCGTGCCGGAACAGCTGGCGATATTCCCCATGTATCGGCACGAAATTTCTAGGGCGTACGAGATTGAGCAACAGCTTCAGCTCTTCAGCGCTGCCGTGACCCGAAACGTGGACTGGAGGCTGAGAGCCGTCATCATAGTAGACATGCGCGCCCCGCTTGTAGATGTGATTTATCATGCGGGAGATCGATTTTTCGTTGCCCGGAATAATGCGAGCGGAAATAATGACGGAATCGTCCGGCTCAATCTGCATACTCTTGTAGTTATCGACTGCCAGCCGCGGCAGGGCTGCCAGTGGCTCTCCTTGGCTGCCGGTCATCAACAGCGTCACGCGCTCACGTGCCAGTTTTTTAGCGTCCTGTGGTTTTATTAGGATTCCGTCGGGAATCTTCAGAAAGCCAAGCTCGCTGGCAATCTTGACATTGGCCAACAGGCTCCGTCCGGCTAAAACGACCCTGCGGTTGTACTTTTGAGATAGATTCAGGACGATCTGAATTCTGTGAATAGATGATGTGAAACAGGAGAAGATGACCCTTTGCTCAGCATGATGGAAAATCTCATCCAGCCGTTCAATGACCGCCGTTTCAGAGGGTGTGAATCCAGGCCGGTCGATGTTCGTGCTGTCAGAGAAGAGGGCCAGGACTCCCTTGTCCCCGTACTGAGCAATGGTTGGAAGGTCCATGACCTGGCCATCAATGGGTGAGGAGTCGATTTTGAAGTCGCCAGTGTGAAGAATCGTGCCTGCGGGCGTTGTGACTGCAAGCATTACTGCATCCACGATACTATGAGTCACATGAATGAACTCAACCTGGAAAGGACCAATCTCTTCGACTTGGCGTGGTTTTACTGTAATCAGCCTCGACTGTGCCAGCAATCCATGTTCGGTCAGTTTAGCGGCGACCAGGCCTAGCGTGAATCGAGTTCCGAAGATTGGGATGAAGTCGAGTGCGGGAAGCACGAAGGGAATGGCCCCGATGTGATCTTCGTGGCCATGAGTAAGAATCAGAGCCTTTACCTGCGACGCGTTCTCAATCAGGAAGGAGATATCCGGAACAAGAATATCGATCCCGAGGAGCTCCTCGTCCGGAAACATCAGTCCTGAATCGATGATGATCATCTGGTCCTCATAACGGAGGACCATCATGTTCATCCCAAACTCGCCCAGGCCGCCCAGAGGAATCGCTTCAACAATTTCAGAGGAACTCAACCTTGACCTCAGCTCATCTTCCCAATGGCAGCCATATTAACACACTCCGAGGCCGGGGCCGCACACAATGTACCCTTTCAGCCCGGCGCCTAGCATGCACCGGAAGCCACGCTGAGAGTTTCCCGCGAGGATCGGGCGTTTCAATTGAAGATTGAACGAGCGGTGGCTCACAACCTGGAACTACGAACTCTTGGCTTGGCGGGACGCGACGCTCCTCCAGCTGTTTCATCGTGCACTCGCATACAAGAACAAGTAGACTATGGTTCCAGCCCAAGAGAAAGGAACCAGAGATCATGTGTGACGCGGCCCGCTGGCTGTTGCTTTGCCTCCTGCTTCAACTTCCCGTGCAGGCACAGACTCCCCCGCCGGATACCACAGCCCGCCTGATGAAGGAGCTTACTGAAGCTCACGGGCCCTCTGGCTCGGAAGAACCTGTGGGAAGGATCGTGATGAAGTACCTGAGCCCACTAGTCTCAGAGGTGAAAGTAGATGGCCTGGGCTCTATCATTGGCATTCGGAAAGGCAGCGCCGGCGGGCCGCGAATCATGCTGGCAGCTCACATGGATGAGGTGGGCTTCATCGTAAAGACCATTACTAGTGACGGATTCGTTTATATGAACCCAGTGGGTGGCTGGCGGGACCAGGTTCTCCTAGCTCAGCGCTGGATCATTATGACTCGTAAAGGACCGGTGACAGCAGTTTCGGGCTCCAAAACACCTCATGTAATGTCTCCGGATGAGCGAGACCGGGGCGTGCCCGCTAAAGACGTTTTTCTCGATGTGGGAGCGCGCAGCCGGGATGAAGCAGGTGAGGTCATGGGTATCCAACCTGGCGATCCCATCGCTCCCGATAGCCCATTCCAGATCATGGCCAATGGCGATTACTACATGGCTAAGGCCTGGGACGACCGGATGGGCCTGGTTCTTATGATCGAGGCTCTGAAACGCCTGCAATCACAAAAGCACCCCAATACCATCCTTGCCGTGGCGACTGTTCAGGAAGAAATCGGCTTGCGGGGCGCCCATACCAGCACTGCTATTGCAGAGCCGGACCTCGGCATCTCTCTGGAAGTCGGCGTCGCTGCAGACTACCCCGGAATTGATTCCAAACAGGCTCAGGAGTCTTTAGGGAAAGGGCCGGGGATTTTCCTCTTAGACAGCAGCATGATTCCGAATCGCCGTCTGCGAGATTTCATCGTAGAAGTCGCACAGCGCAATAAAATTCCGTTCCAATATGAAGTTCTGAGCGGCTACGGAGAGGATGGCGCCGAAATTCAGCGCTTCAAGAGCGGCAGACCCTCGATTAACCTCACCGTGCCGACACGGTACCTGCACTCTCATATCGGGATCCTGAGCCGCAGGGACTTTGACAGGGCGGTTGAGCTTTTGGTCGCCGTGCTCATGGCATTAGACCAGAAGGCCGTCGAACAGATTCGGTCGTTCGACTATGGCCAATCAAAAAGTGCTGAGTGATGAGTAATTAGTAATGAGTAGGCGCCTCCATCACTCAAGGCTCATCACTCATGACTCGCGGGGCGGAAAGGGTGGTTTCAACCTGACAACAGAGACAAAAACATTGACCGATGCAACGGCAACCCGTCGGGCCTGGATGTTGGTGGGCTTTATGTGGGTCGCCTACTTTCTCAATTACAGTGACCGCCAGGTCGTCTTTTCCATCTTTCCGGTGCTCAAGTCGCAACTCCATTTTTCTGACACGCAGTTGGGGCTGAGCGGCTCTATGTTTCTCTGGATCTATGCGATTGGTTCTCCGATCGCCGGGCAGATCGCCGACCGTTTTTCAAAGCGGTTTCTTGTCGGCTTTAGCCTTTTACTGTGGAGTGCCGTGACCGCCCTCACTGGCCTCTCCAGTTCCGCGTTCATGCTACTCACCTGCCGGGCACTCATGGGGATTACCGAGGCGCTCTTCATGCCGGCCGCCCTGTCTTTGACAGCCAGCGCTCACGCTCCCGGCACTCGCTCGAAGGCGATCTCCGTACTGGCCACGGCACAACTGGCCGGAGTGGTGATGGGTGGCTGGTTTGGCGGAGTGATGGCGCAACACTCTCACTGGAGGACGGCGTTCTATGCGCTTGGATGGTTTGGAGTAGCTTATGCCTTTCCTTACCTCTCCTTCCTGAAACGTGTTCACGAGGACAATCAGGCAGAAACCATCAAATCATCGGGCGGCCTCTCTATCGCCACGCTGGCCAGGGTGCCGACGTATCGATTCCTTTGCGTCGTCTTCCCGATATTCTCCTTTGTCCTCTGGCTGCTGTATACCTGGCTTCCTAATTTCTTCTACGAAAAGTTCTCCCTCAATCTGGCACAAGCCGGCTTCGTAGCCACGGTCTATCTTCAAAGTGCCACTCTGGTTGGCTTGCTACTCGGCGGAACCCTCGCAGACTGGCTTTACAGCCGGACGAAAGCTGCCCGGCTCTGGGTTATTTGCGCAGGCTTCCTGATCTCTGCACCTTGTGTTCATCTCATTGGGAACTGCGACTCCCTGCTGGCAACCAAGCTGGCAGCTGCCGGATTTGGGCTCAGCAGCGGATTGGTGATTGCCAATTTCATGGTGTCCTCATTCGAGGTGGTTCCCTCTGACACGCAAGCATCGGCGGTAGGCATTCTCAACCTTGTGGGTTATGTAGTCTCCGGATTTGCCGCCCTGGCTGGAGGTTTGTGGAAACAGAGCATCGGGATATCGGCCTTGTTGTCGTATGGGGCTCTACTCAGCGTGCTTGCGGGGTTCCTGCTGATTTTGGCTATCAAGCTCTCGTTTCCCAGAGACTACGCGCGAGCTCATTCGATCAAGGCCTGAAACAGGTGCAGCGGGGTAAGTTGTCCTCCGTGAGGGCTTACGCACACCGGTAGAGTCGGCGTGCATTCAAGTGTTGTCTTTTCTGAAATGGCCGGGCAATTGGACCCTTCCACCCCTTGCCCACTTGATCATGACCTCACCTTTCCTGTCGCTTTCAGCTCAGAGACTAGTAAAAAGCTTAATCACCCTGCTCGTGTCGACTTTCGCGGCGTTGATGGTCGCCGAAGGACTCGTCCGGCTTCTCCTGCCACAGCCCTTGACCGTACCCTGGGCGGACCAGGTTAGTGGAGTCCTGGCTCCTCGTCCCAACGTGCGGGGCCGGGAGTTTGTTCCCGACACCTACGATGTAACGATTTCCTTTAGTTCACAGCGATTCCGAGGACAACGAGAATACTCAGCTCAACCGGACGCCGGCGCTTTCCGGATTGCCGCACTGGGCGATAGCGTGACATTTGGCAATGGGGCTAACGATGGTCAGGACTATCCATCTCAACTTGAATCCATTTTGCAGGAGCGATTCGCCCGGACCTCCTCCTCGCGAAAGCCTGAAGTCATCAACGCCGGCATCGGAGGCACCGGCACCGCAGAGCAGGCGCTGTGGTACGAGAATTGGGTCAGGCTCTTTCACCCTGACCTCGTAGTCCTCAATGTTTTCTGTAATGACGTCGACGGCGATCTGAGGAGCAACCTTTTCAGTTTGGGGGCGAATGAAACGGCGTCGCCGCTCACTGCCGGCAAGATATTGTCGTCCGCCCGAAAGTTGCGCTCTTTGCAGAAGCTCATCGCTGATCTGCCTGGCTACGGCTGGCTGGCTCAGCACTCCCAGTCGTTCAATCTGGTGCGCACTGCGATCGGAGGCGCGCTCGACAGCAGCCGGAGAGCAGTGCGGACAGCGCCTTCAAGCCAGGCGCAACCCGCCGGGATGGATGAACAGTTCAGAAAGAAGGGTTTGGCATTAATGGCCGGGGAAATGGTGTGGCTTGAGCAGCGCGTCAAAGCTTCAGGAGCTCGGCTGGCTGTGGTGTTTGTGCCGTGTCGGGAAACCGTCTATCCGTCCGATGCTCCTTGGGCGGAAGAGGTTCGTTGGAAATCAGTGGCGATGGTTGAGCGTCTCCAAGATATGACCTCCAAGCAGAACATTCCTTTCGTTGATCTGACTTCTTCAATTCGGGAACGATCTAGTCGAGTCAGAGAACCCCTCTACTATAACGGAAGACTCGATACCCATCCCGATCCACTCGGTTACCGGATCATTGCTGAGCTGGTCGCACAGTTTCTATTGGAGAAAGAGCTAATGGTATCCAATTGACAATGAAAGTAACTCCAAGGGGCTGCGCAGACACGGAGATGAAGATGGAGGATAGGATCGAGGCTCGAAACTGAACCACTCTTGCGTTGGCGCTCTTCCGTGGGGAGTCGCGAAGCCCAGGGTGAGGGAAGAGTATCCTCCATCCTCATCTCCCCCCATCGCAGTGGCATTGTTTCCGCCGCTCGTTGCCGTGGTAACATGATCGTTCCATCAAATGTGGAGGACCTAGATGAATTTGAATTGTCTCAGCTCGCAACGATTGGCTGTAGAGCTTCTGGCATTGACTGGCTTGCTTGTCAGTATTCGAGTGGCTTCGGGCCAAAGCCGTTATGACTTGCTTCTGAAAGGGGGCCATGTCATCGATGCTCGAAACAACATTGACGACAAAATGGACGTGGCGATTTTCCAGGGGAAGGTTGCGGCGGTCGCTCCCGATCTGTCGGCAGCGCAAGCTCAAAAAGTGGTGGACGTGACTGATCTTTACGTCGTTCCGGGCCTGGTCGACATTCACACTCATCTCTATGCGACTTCCGGCATGCGCGACGCCTGGGCGGGTGACAACAGCGTGCTGCCAGATAGTTTTAGCTTCAGGACAGGCGTGACGACGATGGTGGATGCCGGCAGCTCAGGTTGGAGAAACTTTGAGGACTTCCGCGCGCGGGTGATCGACCGCGCCAAGACCCGTGTGTTTGCTTTGCTTAATATCGTCGGGATCGGCATGGTCACCGACGCGCTGGAGCAGAACGTCCACGACATGGACCCGAAAGCGACCGCTGACATGGCCAGGAAGCACAAGGATGTGGTGGTCGGCATCAAGTCTGCCCACTACCAAGGACCGGAATGGGTCTCAGTCGAACGGGCCGTGGAGGCAGGCACTCTGGCAGATATTCCCGTCATGGTGGATTTCGGATACTTTCTGACGGAGCGTCCCTACTACCGACTCGTGACGGAAAAGCTGCGGCCCGGGGATATCAGTACTCACATGTTTCGAGCACCGGTCCCGTACGTCAACAGCGATGGCAAGCTGCTGAAGTATCTTTCACAGGCCAGAGAACGTGGTGTCAAGTTTGACGTCGGTCATGGCGGGGGCAGTTTTGTCTTTCGGAACGCAGCTCCCAGCGTGCAGCAGAGGTTTTATCCGGACTCGATCTCGACGGACCTCCACACCGGAAGCATGAACGGCGCGATGATGGACATGGTTACGACGATGTCTAAGCTTTTGGTGTTGGGTGTGCCTCTCAAAGAAGTCATTCGCGAATCAACTGACAATCCGGCCAAAGAGATTAAGCATTCTGAGTTGGGGCACCTGAGTGTCGGGGCCGTCGCGGACATTGCGATCCTGAGTCTGGCCAATGGCCGATTTGCGTACAGCGATGCTAGCAATGGTCGGTTCGAAGGCTCCCAACGTTTGTTTTGTGAGATGACCTTCAAGGACGGGAAGGTCGTTTGGGACTGGAACGCGCGGATGGCCGAAGACTATCGGAAGTTGGGCGATCGGTACGGCATCCGCGACGTAGATCACATTGTGATACCCAAGCAGTGAATATTTCCCCTTTGAAAGGGGATTTTCAGAATGTAACCATGGACTGGGCAGCGGCATGGCTCGCCGCGGGAGCGGCGACGACCTCGGGCATTAAACTTTATGCCACAATCTTGACTTTGGGGCTCTTGCAGCGCTTTCACTGGGTGGAGCTGCCCGCAGAGTGGAAGATCTTTGGGGCAACCTGGGTTCTTGCCTTGTCCGGAACCCTTTGTGTCATTGAGTTTGTTGCGGACAAGATTCCC
>Ga0075423_10006743_pt1 | contig 10799 bp, 5 predicted proteins | sample SoiMethybrSBSTD2_FD_80114 | JGI IMG/M metagenome (GOLD analysis project Ga0075423, IMG submission 80114) | Bulk soil microbial communities from a Populus tree surrounding site in Tennessee, USA - Soil MetaG P. TD hybrid SBSTD2 | ecosystem: Environmental > Terrestrial > Soil > Tree plantation...
AACCAGCGATAGGCCCGCCGCGAGGAATCAAGCTTTTCGAGCGCGGCGCCGCTCGCGCCATCGATGTGATACCAGACATCACCGCACACGAGACGGTAGACCGGCGCACCTGGCATGGTCGGGTCGATGCTGTAGCTGTCGTTGGCACCGATCGGTACCGCCGCGTAGCATCCTGGCGGCGCCAGCTTGGGGGCGATCGCGCTCACGTCGTCGGCCGCAAGAAACGCGCGAGTGGTATCTCCGGCGCCGGCGACGAACAGGTGCTGCACGCCAAGCACGATGCGCTCGCGCCGGTGGTTTTGTCCTCCGAATGGAAACCATTCGATTTCCCTGGCCTGCGCGGACAGCCGCTTCAATTCATCCGCCGACAGCGCGTCCCAGGCTGGCGCGCCGGTGACGGCCTTCGTTTCCAGTTCGCTAAGCTTGTCGAGCGAGAACAGACGGCCGTGATCCATCGACAACCAGCCGCTGACGATCCAGGTCAGCACGAAGATCGACGAACCGAGCCCGAGCCAGTGATGCCACGCATGCCAGCCTCGATACGGCGAGGTGAGACGGCGCTGCGTGAACTTGAGCCGAAGAACGCCAAGCACAGCTCCGGTGATTGCGGCGGTCGCCGCAATCAGCGACAGCCACCACACGGTGCGATCCCACGCGGCCCAGTGGCTGCGCAGCGCAGTCGGATAGATCCAGTGCGGCACGCTGCCGGCGTAGTTCCACCAGCGCTCGGCGCGGGTCGTGTCCCGCACCACCTCACCGGTTGTCGAGGAGACATAGAGCTCGGTGCCCCGGCCGTCATGGAGCGCAATGCGATAGAGCGGCCGGTGCGGGTCGAGCCCGTTGGGCACGGTCCACTGATCGTAGTGCGCCAGCTCGGCCACGGTGGCGTGCGATGCATCGAGCCCGCGACGGCGGGCGTGGTCGAGCGCGATGGCGAGCGCCAGCTGCTCCGATGTGACCGCTGCGCTCGTCAAGTCGGCGGCGGAGAGCGCCTTGAGGCCCGACGGTCCCGTCACCAGATAGATCGGCGCATCGCTTCGTTGCTGCAGGCGTACGCGCTCGGCGTCCTTCAGTGCGCTCGCCGCCACCGCCTCGGCGGGACTGTGGCGGATGGCGCGCACATCGATCGGCGCCAGCCCAGCGAACCGCTCCGTTTCGGTCAGCGCCGGAAACGGCACGAAATGCATCACGATGCCGGTCGCGAACCACATCGCGAAGAAGAGGCAGAAGGTGACGCCCAGCCAGCGATGCAGCAGGATGAGCGCGCGCGTCATGCGGTCCAGGACATCGCTAGCCTCAATGCACCGACCCGTTCGTTCCCGCGCAACGAGAACCCAGTGCCAGGAACTCTGACCTAGCCAGCTGCCCTGGGTGCCCGCTTCCGCGGGGACGAACGGCTGAGACTGAGGTTATCACCTTCTTCGAAACATCCCATTGACCTGGTGCTCAGAACTTGAAGGCGGCGCTCACCTCGAAGCTGCGCGGTGCGCCGAGCAGGATCTGATCAGGATAGAACGGATCGCCCCAGATCGCGTATTTGGTATCGGTCAGGTTCCGCACCCGGAACGTGACCCGCGTCTTGTCCACGTTCCATGCCGCCGGCAGCAGCGAGCGGTCAAGATCGACGAACGTATAGGCATCCACGACTGTATAGGCGAGCATCTTCACGTCATTAACATCAGAGGTGAAGCGGTCGCTGACGTGGCGGACGGTCGCGCCGACCTCCACCGGGATCCAGGTCGGCAGCCGATACGATGTGCCGGCATTGACGACGAGCCGCGGCACGTTGGGTGGCGTGTGGCCGGAGAACGATCCAGCGTCAGTAACAAAGTCCTCGTAGCGCGCCTCCACATAGGCGAGGTTGGCAAAGACGGTCCAGCCGGGAAGGGGGCGCACCGCGCCCGCGACCTCGACGCCTTTGGAGACCTGCTTGCCGGCAATGGCGAGCTGCTGGCCGCCTTGGGCCGCATAGACGTTCTTGCGCTCGATCTCGAACACCGCGAGCGACCACTCGGCGCGCTTGTCGAAGCTGATCTGCTTGAGGCCGGTCTCGATGGTGCGCGCGCGGGTGAGGCTCAACGGCTGCGTTGCGCCGAGCAGGAAGATGTTGTTCGCGGCGATGTCGGCTGCGGTCGCGACCTGGCCATACAAGGTGAGGCCCGGCAGCAGATCCCAGGTGTAGCCGATGCGCCCGGTCGCTGGCCGCCAGGTCTTGGAGAACGGGAAGTTGGGCTGGCTCTCGCCCGTGATCTTGCGTGAATCGCGATCGAGATCGATTTCCTCGACGCGTATCCCACCGATGAGCGCGAAGGTCGGCGTGATCTTCAGCCGATCCTCGAACGTGGCATAGACGTTGTTGATATCGGCAGTCTGAAGTCGTGTTTTCAATGTTCCGAAGAAGCCGCGTTCCGGATTGGTGAGCGAGACCGCGTCCAGCGGCGGGAATTCCGCCATGCCGGGTCGGCCGAACTCGAGCCGGCTTGCACCGACTGCGAACACGGCGCGATTGTCCATGCCGTTGATGTTGGTGTTCCAGGTCAGGTCCGTCATGTTGCCGAACTGTCGCTGATCATGCGCGACGTAGAAGCGGTCGCGCATGACCTTTCCAAAATTCACACTCCTAGGGTCTTTGGGGTCGTCGATGTTATTGAACGCGTAGTTCTCGGCGTTCTTCCATTCGCGGTCCGCGTCATAGAAGTAAGACTGGCTTCGCAGCACCAGGTTGGGGGCGATCATCCATTCGTAGCCGCCGCGCAGCCACAGCTCCTCGGCCCGATTTATGTTGTCGAGCACGTTGTAGTTGGTGGTCAGAGTTCGCCGATCGATGGTGACAGGGCCGAGAGGGACGCCGAGATTGAAAGACGTGTGCGATCCCGACACGATGCCACTGGTCGGCACGATGCCGGGGGCATTCGCCGACACCAACGGCGTGCCCCAATAGGCGCTGCCGCTGTCCCGCTTGTACTCGAAGGCGACGAAGCTCTTGAACGTATCGGAGTTTTGATAGTTAAGCTGGGTCGAGATATCGAGCGTCTTGGTGTTGACGTCGTCGATGAAGCTGTCGAGCGACGAGCGGCTGATGTCGAAGCGATAGTCGAGCCCCTTGATCGCCGTGCTGCCACCCGAGCCGAAGCCGGTGCGGAAGCCACCGAACGAATCGTAGGCGAAGAACGACTCGTTGATGATCTTGCCGGTGTGCGGCTGCTTGTTGACGAAGTTGACGGAGCCGCCGGCTGCGCCTTCACCCGACATCAGCGAGGCAGAGCCCTTGAGGATCTCCACGCGGTCGAGATTGAACGTGTCGCCAGGCCGCCCGGTCATGTTCTGCGGACCGATCTTGATGCCGTTGTAGAGCGTATTGATCTGGTTGTTGGTCAGGCCGCGCATGGAGAACGACGTAGGATCGCCCGGAAAGTCTCCGGCCGTCACGCCGACCGCGCCCTGGATCGTTTCCGTGACCGTGCGATAGCCGCGATCGCGGATTGTCTCTTGATCGATCACCTCGACGGTGGCTGGCACTTGCCGCGCCGGCAGACCGAGCAGGCTCGCGCTGTCAGCGACCGCGTTGGAGTTGAGTGGCGTCTTCTCGGCGGTCGACGGTGCGGCGGGTGCCGGAGGCTGTGGACGCGCAACCGGCGCACGCTTTGGTCGCGTGCCAGCCGAGCGGCCGCTTGGCCGCGGCGAGGTGACGACCACGCGCGGGAGCTGTGTGGGCTCGTTCGGCTGTGCGGTCTCGGCCGAGCTCGGCCCGGCGGCAAGCAGTGCCACCGGCAGCAGAGTCAACGATGACGATGTGATGATGAGAATTCGAAGAATGCGGCCGCGCTTGCGGCCGTTGATCACTGACAGCATTCCAGCGCCCCAAACGGCGAACCTCCCCGTCACCGCGACGTTCCGTTCGGTGCTGCCCTTCGCCCCCGGCAGCTTACGACGGCATTTGATCTTGCGGCGGAACACCCCATCCGACGCCGGTCGCGTGTGACATGCCTGGTGGCAGGGCTTCTGGCTCGCGGATTTATCCGCTCACAGTTGCGGGGACAGCCGCGGCTTCGTGCGTTCTCTCACTCCCCCGCACTGACCACGTTCCCTTTTGATCTCTTGCGAGAACCACCGAGTGATACGCTCGCATCCGCCCGGTGAGACGGTCAAGAAAAATCAGCCAGAAAGTTTCTCTTCGGAGAAGGATACCCTAGGGGGGTATAGTAACGTGAGATCGCGCGCTCACCACTTGAACGCAGCCGAGACCTCGAAGCTGTGCGGTCCCGCATGTTAGCAGCCGATGTGAAGCCCGGAACAAGTCGGGGCACACCGAACTAGTCCTAAATTAGTCTGCTGCCGAGCGCTTGCGCCTGCCTCCAGGCTCGGCACTCGCACGCAGCGGCATCACCACTTGAACGAGGTGGCGAATTCAAAGGTGCGCGGCGCGCCGAGATAGAACTGATCCTGATAGCCCGGATCGGACCAGGCCGCGTAGATGGTGTTGGCTACGTTGCGCACGCGGAATGCCAAGCGAACGTCCTTGAGGTCCGGGGTTCCGAGGTCGCGGCCTGGAATGTCCACGAACGCAAAGACATCTCCGATCGTGTAAGGCTCCATCCGAGTGAGGTCATCCTCGAACAGGAAGCGGCGTCCGACATGGCGCACCGAGCCGCCGATTTCGACCGGCCAGCGCGTCCAATAGTTTGCGAACCGATATGACGCGCCCGCGTTGAGGATCAACGGCGCGACATTCGAGGGCGTGTTGCCGGTGAATTCACCGAAGTCCTTGTACTCCGCGTCTACCAGGGCGATGTTGCCCCAGAGCTTGAGACCGTCGATTGGACGCACGGCGGCGTTGAATTCAACGCCTTTGGTAGCGACCTCGCCGGCGAGGCTGGTCACTTGATTGTTGAGCCGCACAAACACATTGCGCCGAGTGATATCGTAGGCCGAGAAGGTCCACTCCGCCCGGTTGTCCCAGAACAGCTGCTTGACCCCGGCCTCGTACAAGCGGGCGCTGGTCAATTCCACCGAAGTGGTGGGCCTAATCGAGAAGATGCCCGCCGCCGCCGGATCGTAGGCCGTCGAGGTCATGGCATAGAACACCAGGTTGCGGATCGGTTCGTAGGTGATGCCCGCCCGATAGGGCACGGGATTCCAGGTCTTGGTGAACGGATTCCCGGAAACAGGCGAGCCATCGGCGTTGCTGCCGTTGCTCTCGAGCCGAATGTGCTCCAGCCGCACGCCGCCGATCAGCGCCAATTGCGGCGTCAGCTTCAGACGGTCTTCGACCGACACCGCCACGGTATCGAGCTGCTTGTTGCGGATATCGAGCGCGAGGTCGCCGTAGAACCCGCGATCCGGATTGATGACGTCGACTGTGTCCGCCGGAAAGAATCTTCCGTCCTGCGAGAAGGTAATCTTGTTGCGGCTCACCTGCAGCTGGGCCGCAAGGCGATTCTCCATGCCGTAGAGGTACGAATCCCAGGTGAGGTCGGTGTTGTTGCCGAACAGATTCTGCTTGTGACCCACGAAGAAACGGTCACGATCGATCCCGCTTGGTCTTGTGTTCAAGGGGTCGCCACCACCGCAGTTCGACGCGGTCAATGTGCCGCAGAAGGCATAGGTCTCGCTGTCGAGCCACTGCCGTTTGGCCTGATAGTAGTAGGACTGGTTCTTGAGTGTGACATTGTTGGCGATCGCCCACTCGAATCCGGTGCGCAGCCACGTGTCATAGGCCCAGGTCGAATCATCGAGCACGTTGTAATTGGTCTTCCGCGTGCGCGTGTCGAAGGTGACCGGCCCGAGGCTCTCCCCAGTGAAGGTGCTGACTGCCGTTCCCGATACGACACCGCTCTTGGCGAACGACCCAGCAAACGAGGTCGGGATCAGCGGCGTGCCCCAATAGGCGTGTCCCGTGTCTTTCTTGTATTCGACAGCTACGAAGGTCTTGAAGTCATTATTCACGCGATAATTGAACTGGGTGGAGAGAGCCGTCAGGTTCCGATTGACATCATCAATGAAGCCGTTGAGCTTCGTTCCGATGGCGTCGAAGCGATAGTCGAGGTTTTTCGCCATCGTTCCGGTCGAGCCGAAATGCGAACGGAAGCCACCCAATGTATCGAGCGACAGATCGAGTTCGTTGCGGATCGGCCCGGGCGTCGGCTGCAGGCTGACATAGTTGACCGATCCCCCGATGGCGTTGAGCCCACTCATCAGGGCTGACGGCCCTTTCAGGAATTCGACCTGCTGAAGGGCAGCCGTATCCATCCAGCGCGACGTGATGCTTTGCGGTCCGGTCGAGATCCCGTTGTAGAGGACGTTCACCTGCCCGAAGCTGAAGCCCCGCATCTGGAAGCCAGCCGGCGCGCCGGCTGCGTCGCCGGACAAGACGCCGACCGCGCCCTGCGCCGTTTCGGTCGTGGTCCGGTAACCCTGCTCCTTCATTGTCTGCTGGCCCACGACCTCCACCGAGGCGGGCGTCTGCAGCACAGGCAATCCGAGTCGGGTAGCGCTCCCGGGGACCGCGCCCGTGTTAAGCGGCGTGGTGAGCGGCGCCGTGGGTTCTGTGGTCGTGACAGGCGTCGCGGGTGCTGCGGGCGGCCGCACTGCTTGCTTTGGTCGCCCTGCCTTCGAGCGGCCGCTTGGCGGCGGCGAGGTGACGACAACGCGCGGGAGCTGGGTGCCTTCGTTGGGCTGCGCGGGCTCGGCTGCGCTCGGGCTGGCCGCGAGCAGCGCCAGCAACGTCAACGATGAGGTGTTGCGGAATGAATGCACGCGACCGCTCTTGCGGCCACCACATGATGGCGACATGCCAACGCCCCCGATGGCGAACCCCCCGTCACCGCGACATCCGTTCGCTGCTGCCCTTCGCCCCCGGCAGCGTAGCGACGGTGCTTAGTCTTTCGCCGGAAACACCCCGTCCCGACGCTGTCGCGTGTGACCGCACTTAGGTGGCAGGTCTCCTGGCTCGCGGGTCTTCGTCGTCAGGCCACCTTCCCGGGATCGATCCCAGTGGTGCTATGGCCGTCGACTCAGCCGCTCACAGTTGCGGGGGCAGCCACGGCTTTGCACGCCATTCCGACGCACTCACCGCGTTCCCTTTTGATCCCACATAAGGAACCACCTGATTGTTACGTTCGCATTCGCGCCGTCGCACGGTCAAGGAAAATCCACAGATTGTTCTAGGGGATACCCTAGGGGGGTATACTACTTCAAATCTCGAGCGACGTGCCCGTATCGGGAAATCGATGATGTCATCGTCACTTGGCAGCGCTGCACGGTCAAGAAAAACTCGTCAGCAAACCTGGCAATATAATACCTCTACATCGATGCGCTTCTCCGCAGCTGGTGGGACGAAGAAAAATAGAAGAGGAATGAGTCGGTACCACGCGCGTCGCTAAACCTTGGTGTAGCGCGCTAGCCTAAACAGCCGTCGAGCCCATACCGAGTGTGTAATGGAACAGCAGCACGCGTGTTCGTACACAAACGAGTATGCGCAGCGTCCGACCGTTCGCGAGAACTGTGAAGCGCAAAAAGCCGCTTGGCTGTTTGACGAGGGACTCTCTGCGAGGGCCCAGGAGGGCATCGAGCCAGAACGTTATGGCTCCGATGTCCGGCCTCGTGAGGCGTGGCCTCCAACACCCAGAGGGGAGCTTCAATTCTACAATCGTGAATGTCGTGGTGAGCCTCCTGTTCGCGATGGGCGTCGTTACGGGAGGCGGTGCCCTGGCGGATCAGCGATTGGAATTTCTCGATGAGATGGTGCCGCAACGTCCCGGCATGAAGACAGAGGAGGACCATCAGCGCTTCGTGCAGGAGCATGGCCTGCCGCAGCGCTCTGAGCTGACACCAGAGGATATGGATCGGCTGCGATCGCAGTCGCGGAGAGAGCTCAAACTCGAACACGAGTACTCCCGCCGCAATTCGTCCAGCGTATCGCAGATGACCGATGAGGAAATCCTGAACGCGATCCGGCTCAATACGGACGGCAGCTATGAGCCGCCGTCCGTCGATGCGTACGAGAATTGGCCAAAGTCTCCCGAGGAATTTGAGAAAAAGTACGGAAGGCCACCGCAGCGTCGAGAGGAAGTGGACTTCTACTTCGATGACGACGACGACGTTAGCCAAGACGAGGAGCGTGCCAAGCGGTAGCGTGTGGGCGCGCAACCCGCGGGCGTTAAGAATTGAGGCGACGATCCCCACTAAGATGGAAATATTATTCAGCCGCAGGTCATCACCAACATGGCGAAATCGGGAAGCCACTATCGCCAGCGTCCGTGAAGCAGTGACCAACCTCGTCCCTTCAGTCGATATCAATATCGGAACCCGAACCGGTCCCGCGGACTTATCTTCCTTGCTCATGTTCCTCGGCGACGGTGTGCGAGTCCGCAGCGTATCGGGGCGGCTCCAGACGATCGCGTAGCGCGTTGTGTGTGTGCAGGTCCAAGCAAGAGGAGACGAATGTCATGAGAATGGTCATATTGGTCGGACTGATGCTTGCGTTTACAGGTGGCGTCGTTGGTGGCGCCTTTGCGCAGGCTCCAAGCTGCAAGGCGCAAGCCTCCGAGAAGAAGCTCGCCGGCGCTGCTCTCAACAGTTTCATGAAGAAGTGCGAGACCGACGCGCAGAAGGCGTGTGATACGTCGGCCGCTGACAGGAAGCTTGCCGGCGCTGCCAAGGCGAGCTTCACCAAGAAATGCGTGACCGACGCGGTCGGCTCCTGAAGACGAAGCGATAACGGCGGCCGGATTGAATTCCGGCTGCCGGCATGGAACTTTAGTTAGGACGTGTGGGTTCGTTGCCACGTGTCGGCTGAATTCTCGCCGCGGCCGTAAAACTTGAGTGGCGCCTGACGGCTTCTTACAGGAGGCACAAATGGGACTCCTCGACATTCTTACCGGCATGCAGAACGGCCCGCACGGCAATCAGAACCAGCCTGGTCAGCAGAAAGGCGGCATGTCGCCGCTGATGATGGCCCTGCTCGGCCTCCTGGCCTACAAAGCATTCAAGGGCGGCAACCAGCCCGCTCCCTCGGCGCCGACGACGGGCGGCGGCGGGCTTGGCGACATCCTGGGTGGGCTTCTGGGTGGTGGTCGCCCAAGTGGCGTGCCGAGTGGAATGCCGAGTGGAATGCCGAGTGGAATGCCTTCGCCCGGCGCAGGATCAGGCGGGCTCGGCGACATCCTCGCGGGCGGCCTGGGTGGCAGCGTCCTAAGCGGCGGCCTCGGCAATCTGATCAAGCAGATGCAGCAGAACGGCTACGGCCGCCAGGCACAGTCCTGGGTTGGCCGCGGCGAGAACGAGGCGATTCCTCCCAATGATCTGGCCAAGGCCCTTGGCGCCGATGACATCGACATGCTGACGCAGCAGACCGGGATGGGTCGTGACGAACTGCTCTCAGGCTTGTGCCAGCATCTGCCGAATTTCGTCGATCAGCTCACGCCCGAGGGGCGGTTGCCGACCGAAGAGGAAGCCTCTGAGATGGCGTAGCAGCGCCGCGAATTCAATCTCGTCGGCTCGAAAACTAAAGCTGCCCCTTCTCACGCCACTGCGTTTGCCATTTGGCCTGCAGCCCGGCGCGGTCGACCTCCTGTCCGCGCAGATAGACCTTGTTGATCTTGCGGACGTTGGCAACGTTGTCGAGCGGATTGGCGTCGAGCACGATGAAGTCGGCGCTCTTGCCGGGCGCCACCATGCCGAGCTGATCAAGCCTGAGCGCCTTAGCCGACTCCCGCGTCGCCGCCACGATCACCTCCATGGGTGTGAAGCCGCCGGCAGCAAGGTTCTCGAATTCCACCAGCCCATGCAGGCCGAGCCAGCGGTTGCTGTCGCCCGCTGAATCGCCGCCGAGCACCTCGCGCACGCCGGCGGCGTGCAGCTTCCTGGTATTGATGATGTCGTACACACGCCCGAACGTATTGGGCGGCGTGCCGGCTTTCTTGCGGCTCTCGTAGAGTTGCAGGCGGGCGCGAATCATTGCCGGCGGAATTGTCTCCCGCGTCAGCGGCTCATGGATCCAGGCCGGCGTGCCATCTTCGCGGATGAGCGATGAGCGATTGATGCCGCCGAGGTTGGGTGTGATCCAGATGTCGCGCTCCTTGGCGAGCTTGATGAACTCCTCGTCGACCTCCTGATCCCGGATACTATGCATGAAGCCCTCGACGCCAGCGCGCACCAAGAGTTTGGCGTCGGCGAGATCGAATACATGCGCGATCGAGCGCAGCCCAAGCTGGCGCGCCTCGGCGGCGGCGGCGGTGTACATCTCGGGCGTGAGCTTGGTCTTGCGGCCACCGCGGTCGTCGACCCAGATCTTAATGAAGTCGGGCTTGTCCTTGGCGATCTCGCGCACCGCCTGGCGCGCCTCGGCCGCGCTCGTTGCCGGTAGCGGCACGTCGTTGCGCGAGTCATCGGCCGGGCCCGAGCCCGGATAGGCGACGCCGCGACCGACGGTCAGGATGCGCGCTGCGTTCGGGATCGTTTCCTCGCGCAGCCGAAACGCGAGCTCGCCGAAGTCGGTACCGGTCGAGAGCACCGCGGCGACACCGTGGTAGGCGTAGCGCTGCAGGTGGTCGACGTAATTCTCGCGCGTGAAGCTTTCCTTCGACATCTTGCCGGTCACCATGTCGAGGAACCCTGGATGGCCGTGCGCATCGACAATGCCGGGCATGACGGTCTTGCCGGTGAGATCGACGCGCCGCGCCCCTGCCGGAACAGTGAGCGTGCCTTTACGCCCGACCTGCGTGATCCGGTTGCCTTCGACCATGAAGGCTGAGTCATCGATCGGCGCGCTACCGTCGCCGGTGATCAGGCGTGCGCCC
>Ga0075423_10006744_pt1 | contig 10799 bp, 12 predicted proteins | sample SoiMethybrSBSTD2_FD_80114 | JGI IMG/M metagenome (GOLD analysis project Ga0075423, IMG submission 80114) | Bulk soil microbial communities from a Populus tree surrounding site in Tennessee, USA - Soil MetaG P. TD hybrid SBSTD2 | ecosystem: Environmental > Terrestrial > Soil > Tree plantation...
GCTCATCGCGCAGTTGCCCCGAGCTTTCGCAGACGGTCGAGCGAGATCGCGAGGAACTCTTCGATTCCCGTCCGCAGCTCCGCCTCCCGCGAGCGCGTGCTGCGTTCGCGGAACACAGGAAGGATCTGCGCTTTGCTCCGACCGTTGACGAACACGACGAAGCGGAAGCCGAACGCCTGCTCGTACTGCTTGTTGAGGCGCATGAGCTCATCGAGGATGCGCGGATCCGCGTCGGCGCCCTGCTCGCGGGCCGACAGCTCCGACAGCTCGCGCGGATCGGCACCGATGCGGGGATGCGCGTTCAGCGTCGCGACGAGATCGCGCTCGTCGAACGACTCCAGGATCGCGCGGGCCTTCTCGATGACGTCCTCCGGCGTGTCCTCGGGCTGGAGCCGCGCGGTCAGTCGCGACACCAGCTGCGGACTTCGCTCGAACACCGTGAGCAGATGCGCCATCAGCTGCCCCGGTACGAGGTGACGCCGAAGCGCGATAGCAGGAGCGGTACGTGGGTGTGACCGTCGGCGAGCGTGACGTCGAGCGTCACCTGCGCGAAGAACGCGTCCTTCATGTACTCGCGCGTCTCGAACACGATGCGGTAGACGCCTGGCTCGAGGCCCGCGCCGAGCTCTTTCACGCGTCCGTCCGCGTCGGTCGTCGCGGTCGCGAGCACTTTCGCGTCGCGCTGCGTCTCTAGCCGCACGCGAACGCCCGCGGCGGGCGCGCCCTTCGTCGTGTCGAGCACGTGAGTGGAGAGCGAGGCCTTCGCCATCGGCGGCGTATCGTACGCCCGCGATGCAGATGCTTCGCATCACCGCCGGGAAGTTCACGTTCAAGGCGCGGCTCGAAGAGCAGCTCGCGCCGAAGACCTGCGCGGCCATCCGCAAACGGCTGCCGATCCGCAGCAAGCTCGTGCACGTGCGCTGGAGCGGCGAGTCGACGTGGGTGCCGATGGGCGAGGATCGCCTCGGCGTGGATTACGAGAACCACACGAGCTACCCCGCGCCCGGCCAGATCCTCATCTACCCCGGCGGCATCAGTGAGATGGAGATCCTCTTCCCGTACGGCTCGACGCACTTCGCGAGCAAGGTCGGCCAGCTCGCCGGGAATCACTTCGCGACGGTGATCGAAGGGAACGAGCACCTCGCGGAGGTCGGCCGGCTCGCCCTCTGGGAAGGCGCGCAGGACTTCTCGATCGAGCTTGCCTGACCTCGCGATCCGCGGAGGGCGCGTCGTCACGTCGGACGGCGTCGTCGACGCGGACGTCATGATCCTCGACCGCGTCATCACCGGACTCGCCGCGCCCGGTGCGGGCGAGGCGCGCGAGGAGATCGACGCGCGCGGAATGGTCGTGCTGCCGGGTGTCGTCGACGCGCACGTGCATGTGAACGAGCCCGGACGCGCGGACTGGGAGGGCTGGCTCGCCGCGACGCGCGGCGCCGCCGCCGGCGGCACGACGACGATCGCGGACATGCCGCTCAACTCGATCCCGCCGACGCTCGACGCTGAGGCGTTCGACGCGAAGTACGACGTGGCGTCGGAGAGCGCGGTCGTCGACTTCGCGCTCTGGGGCGGCCTCATCGACGCGGACGTGCGAAAGCTGCGCGAGCTCGCGGAGTGCGGTGTCGTCGGCGTGAAGGCGTTCATGTGCCCGAGCGGCGTCGACGAGTTCCCGCACCTGCAAGACGGCGCGCTCGAGCTCGCGCTCCACGCGGCGACCGCGGCGCGTCTCCTCGTCGCCGTGCACTGCGAGGATGAAGCGACGGTCGTCGTCAGCACGAAGCACGCGCGAGAGGAGCGCCGGGACGCGGGCGCCTGGCTCGAGTCCCGTCCGGCCGAGGCGGAGCGGATCGCGATCGAGCAGCTCGCCGTCGCCGCCCGCGCCGCGCGCGCACGCGTTCACGTCGTCCACGCCTCGAGCCACGAGGCGCTCCGCGCGATCGACTGGATGAAGCAGCAACGCACCGACCTGACGGCCGAGACGTGCCCGCACTACCTCACGTTCACGGCCGACGACGTCGAACGGCTCGGCCCCGCTCTGAAGTGCGCGCCGCCGATCCGCGAGGGCCAGGTCGACCAGCTCTGGCGCGACGTGCTCGCTCCACCGGCTGCTGCCCGGCACCGCGTGGACTTCGTCGCATCGGATCATTCGCCCTGCACCGCATCGCTCAAGAACGCGGGACGGGACGACATCTTCGCCGCATGGGGCGGCATCTCGGGCGTGCAGAGCCTGCTGCCGACGATGCTCACCGAGGGCGTACACGCGCGCGGCCTCGCGCTGCCCGCGCTCGCGCAGCTCGTCGCGACGCGGCCGGCGAAGCGCCTCGGCATCTGGCCGCGTAAGGGCGAGATCCGCGCGGGTGGAGATGCGGACCTCGTGCTCGTCGAACTCGAACGCGAGTGGACGCTCACGACGGAGGCGCTCGAGACGAAGAGCGGCATCAGCCCGTACGTCGGCCGCCGCTTCAAAGGTGCGATCGCGCGCACCATCGTTCGCGGGCGTACGGTCTACCTGGATGGGAAGGTCACCGGTGCGCCCGGCGACGGGTGGTTCGTGCAGCGGGTGAACGCGTGAAGACGCGCGAGCTGGTCGCGATCAACGAACGCAGGCTGCTGCGGCGCCTCGACGAGCTCGCGCAGCGCGGCGCGCTGCCCGGTGGGGGCATCTACCGCGCGCTCTATACGCCCGCGTGGGTGTCAGGGATGGAGCTCGTACAGAGCTGGATGAGGGACGCGGGCCTCCTCGTCCGTCGCGACGCCGTCGGCAACGTCTGGGGACGGATGGAGGCGTCGCGCGGCGGCCGCGTCATCGCGACCGGGTCGCACATCGACACCGTGCGCGGAGGCGGCGCGCTCGACGGCGCGCTGGGAGTCGTCGCCGGCGTGGAAGCAGTCGCGAGCCTGATCGAGGGCTTCGGACGGCCCACCCGCATCCTCGAATGCGTCGCGATTTGCGAAGAAGAGGGAAGCCGCTTCAACACCAACTTCTGGGGAGCGCGTGCGATCGCCGATCGCATCGAGCCGAACGAGGCATCGCGCGTGCGCGACGCCGACGGCGTCACGCTCGCGGAAGCGATGAAGTCTGTCGGCCTCGATGCGGCGAACGCGTCGCAGGCCGCGCGGCGCGACATCGACATCTTCGTCGAGCTGCACATCGAGCAGGGCCCGATCCTCGATGACGCGGGTGAGCGCCTTGGCGTGGTGAAGGTCATCGCCGGGACGACTCACCTCGAGGTCGTCGTGCGCGGTGAGGCCGATCACGCGGGAGCGGCGGCGATGGACCGGCGCCACGACGCGCTCCTTGGTGCGTCGGCGATGACGCTCGCGATCGCCAAGATCGCGACCGAGATGGGGCCACCGACCGTCGCGACCGTCGGAACGATCACCGTCGAGCCCGGACAGGTGAACGTCGTCCCCGCGCTCGCGCGGTTCACGATCGACGCGCGCCACAGTGACGATCGCCTGCGGCACGAGCTCGTGAGCGAGATCGAGCGCGCGTGCAAGGTCATCTCACTTGAGCGCGACCTGCGCCTGGAGGTCCACACGCTGCGCGACCGCCCGCCGGTCGCGCTCAATGAGAGGGTCAGCGACGTTCTGCGGCGTGCGGTCCGATCGTCTGGTCATGACCCGCGCGAGATGACAAGCGGCGCGGGCCACGACTCGCAGATCCTCGCGGCTGCCGCGAGCGTCGGCATGCTCTTCGTCCCGAGCATCGGCGGGCGATCGCATCGTGGCGACGAAGCGACCGCGGCGGAAGACGTCGTCCTTGGCACACGCGTGCTCGCGACCGCGCTGCACGAGCTGGCGTACGGCGCGTGAGCACACTCAACCCGTGAACGTGTCGATCCCGTGAGCACGCTCATCAGAGGTGCCCAGATCCTTCCGATGGTCGAGGGCGCGCGCCCGATCGCTGGCGACCTCCTGATCTCGGGCTCGCGCATCGCAGCCATCGGGCGTGATACGAACCCGCCGCCGGACGCCGACATCCTCGATCGCCCCGGCCACTACGTCCTCCCCGGCCTCATCCAGACGCACATCCATCTCGTGCAGACCGTCTTCCGCGGTCTCGCCGAGGACCTCACGCTCCTCGATTGGCTTCGCCGGCGGGTGTGGCCTCTCGAGGCGGCGCACGACGAAGCGTCGGTTCGCGCGAGCGTGCGGCTCGGACTTCTCGAGTGCCTCCTCTCGGGCACGACGACGGTCCTCGATATGGGGACGACGAAGCACGGTGACGCGCAGGCCGAGGAGCTCATCCGCTCGGGGATCCGCGCGTTCTTCGGCCAGGCGATGATGGACACCGGCGAGGGCGCCCCACCCGAGCTCCTCGAGACGACGCGTCAGTCCCTCGACGCGAGCGCCGCGCTCATGAAGAAGTGGAACAAGTCCGCGAACGGACGCGTCCGCTACGCGTACGCGCCGCGATTCGCGCTCTCGTGCTCCCGCGATCTTCTCGAGGCTGTCGCGACGCTCGCGAAGATGAACGACATCATCGTGCACACGCACACGAACGAAGACCCCACCGAGCGGACGGCCATCGAGTCGGTCACCGGCCGCGCGCCGGTCGCATATCTCGTGGACACGGGTATCGCCTCTGAGAGAACCGTCGCCGCACACGGCGTACATGTCGACGACGCTGAGCTCGCGATGCTGCGGGAGACGAGGATGTCGATCGCGCATTGCCCCACATCGAATCTGAAGCTCGGGGCAGGCATCGCCGATGTGAAGCGCCTGCGCGCCGCAAGGGTGGCCGTCGGTATCGGCAGTGACGGCGCGGCCTGCAACAACCGTCTCGACGCGTTCGAGGAGGCGCGCATGGCGAGCCTCCTCGCGCGCTCACTCCACGGAGTGGGCACGCTCACAGCCGAGGGCGCGCTCCTCCTCGCCACGCGCGACGGCGCGAAGGCGCTGCGGATCGATAGCGAGGTTGGCACGCTCGAGGTCGGCAAACGCGCGGACGTCGTCGTCATCGACCCGGATCGTCTGGCCGCGGGCGGCGATCCGGCGACGCGCATCGTGTTCGGCGGCGGTGGTCGTGGAGTGCGCGACGTGTTCGTCGATGGGACCGCTCTCGTGAAGGACGGCGCCTCGTTGACGCTCGATGCGGCTGAGGTGCGCGCCAGGGGCACAGAGGCGCAGGCGCTACTGCTGAGGCGCGCGTCGCTGAGCTGATCGCACCTGTTCGAGCGTGACCCCGTTCGTCGCGGTCCAGACGTGACCCTTGGCGCGGATGTCGTGGCCGCAGTAGGCCCACTTGCCTTCGTGGATGGTGAGCGTGTCCGACTTGTTCGAGGCGGCCTGGTGATGCGCCGGGTTGGTGCACCGGTAGTAGATCAGCGCGCGCTCATCGGGCACTGGCCGCTCCCTCCCTCACAAGTCCGCCAGCCGTCCACGCGGAGTAAACCGCGACCCTCAGTATCGAACAAGGCTGGGGTAGATTTCCGCAGGTGCCGGTCCACGTGGCGCGGGATGCCGCCGACGCTTTAGCCGCGCTGCGAGCGGATCCACACGCAGAGCCCCTTGCCGGCGGCACCGACCTCATGGTGGACGTGAATTTCGGGCGCAAACGTCCTACTAGCGTCGTGGCCATCGACCGTGTCAACGAATTGCGTGCAATGACGTTGGGGCCGCGCGTGCGTATCGGCGCGGGCGTGACGTATACGCGTCTCCTTCGGGATGGGGCCGGGTCGGTCGCTCTCGCCGAAGCGTCGCGCACCGTCGGCTCCCCGCAGATCCGCAACGCGGGAACGCTGGGCGGCAACCTGGCGACCTCGTCGCCGGCGGGCGACACGCTCCCGGTGCTCGCCGCGCTCGAGGCAGTCGTCGTCCTGCGGTCGCAGGCCGCGGAGCGCCGCGTGCCGTTCGGGGAATTCATGACCGGGCCGAAGCGCAACGTGCGTAAACACGACGAGCTCGTCATCGCCGCGGAGTGGGACGACGCCGGCCCCGCGCAGACCTTCATGAAGGTCGGCACGCGGAACGCGATGGTCATCGCGGTCGCGTCGCTCGCGTTCGTCGTCGATCGCCGTCGCCGGCGCGTCGGCATCGCGCTCGGCTCGTGCGGCCCGACGATCCTTCGCGCGGCCGACGCCGAACGATTCGCGTCGGGTCTCTTCGACGAGTCCGGATGGGAGAAGCCGCTGCGCACCTCGGACGCGGCCCGCGCGGAGCTGGGCCGCCTCACCGGCGCGGCCGCACGCCCGATCGACGACGTCCGCGGTACGGCGGCGTACCGCCGACACGTCCTCGCGGTGCTCGGCGGTCGCGCCCTCGCGCGAGTGGGCGCCATCGCGTGAGAGTGCGCATCGACGTGAACGGAACGCCGCGCGAGATCGAGGCGCGCGAGCACGACAGTCTGCTCACCGCGCTTCGCGATCAGCTCGGACTCATCGGGAGCAAGGACGCGTGCGAGCAGGGTGAGTGCGGATCGTGCTCGGTCCTCATCGACGGCGAGCTCGTGTGCGCGTGCCTCGTCATGTCCGGAGCGGCCGCCGGTCGCGACGTCCGCACGGTCGAGTCGCTCGGCACGGCCGAGCGGCCGCATCCCGTGCAGCAGGCGTTCGTCGACGCCGGCGCGGTGCAGTGCGGCTTCTGCACTCCGGGTTTCATCGTCTCGACCGTCGCGCTGCTCCGCGCCAACCCCGAGCCGAGCGACGCCGAGATAAAGGAGGCGCTCGCTGGGAACATCTGCCGCTGCACCGGCTACGGGAAGATCCTCGAAGCGGTGCATCGCGCCGCGGGCGCGCGGATATGAGCGTTCGTGTGCCGACGCGTCTTCGCGGCGTCGTCGGCGAGTCCGCGCCGCGTGCCGACGCTCCGCCGAAGACGCAGGGCTCGTTCCTGTACGCGAGCGACCTCGCTCGCGAAGGAATGCTGCATGGTGCGACCGTTCGTAGTCCGCACGCGCGTGCGGAGATCGTGCGCGTCGACACGTCCGTCGCTCGGGCGATGCCAGACGTCGCGGTCGTTCTGACGAACGACGATCTTCCAACGCACGAGCTGTTTGGCCTCATGCAGAAGGACCAGCCGGTGCTCGCGCGGACGGTCGTGCGCTACGTCGGCGAGCCTGTCGCGCTCGTCGCCGCGGACGATCCCGAGGTGGCGCGGCTCGCCGCGCTCGCGGTGAAGGTCGAGTATCGGCCGCTCCCAGCCGTCACCGATCCGGTGGCCGCGCTCCAGGCGGACGCCCCGCAGATCCATTCGAAGGGCAACGTCATCGAGGACGTCCGGCTCGTGCATGGCGACCCACACGCGAAGGCCGATGTCGTCGTCGACGGCGAGTACGAGATCGGCATGCAGGACCAGGCCGCGCTCGGCCCCGAGGCGGGCCTCGCGATCCCGGATCCCGACGGTGGCGTGACGCTGCACATCGCGACGCAGTGGCTGCACGAAGACCTCGGGCAGATCGCGCCGTGCCTCGGCCTTCCGCGCGAGAAGGTCCGTCTCGTGCTCGCCGGCGTGGGCGGCGCGTTCGGCGCGCGCGAGGACGTGACGCTCCAGATCCACGCGTGCCTCCTCGCGCTCGCGACGAAGCGCCCCGTGCGCGTCGTCTACGGACGGGAGGAGTCCTTCTACGGACACGTGCACCGCCACCCCGCGCGACTCTTCTACTCGCACGGCGCGAAGCGCGACGGGACGCTCGTCTTCGTCAAAGCCACGATCGTGTTGGACGGTGGTGCCTATGCCTCATCTTCTCCGGCTGTCGTCGCGAACGCGGCGTGCTTCGGCGCGGGACCGTATCGCGTGCCGAACGCGCTCATCCACTGCGTCGGCGCGTACACCGACAACCCGCCCACCGGCGCGATGCGCGGATTCGGTGCGGTGCAGTCGTGCTTCGCGTACGAGGCACAGATGGACCGGCTCGCGGCCGCCCTCGGGATGGAGCCCATCGAGCTCCGCGCGAAGAACGCGCTCGTCGACGGGGACGTCATCGTCACCTCGCAGCCGGTCGAGGGGAGCGAGCCCGTCGCGAATCTCATCCGGCGCTGCGCCGCGCTGCCGATGCCCGGCGCGTCCGACGCGAACGATCCGGTGGCGATGCCCGGCGGTGTCGGGAACATCACTCACGGCGAAGGCGTGAGGCGCGGGACCGGATTCGCCGCGGGGTTCAAGAACGTCTGCTACAGCCACGGCTTCGATGACTTCTCCACCGCCCGCGTGCGCCTCGTTCGCGAGCACGGCGAGCCCATCGCCTATGTCTTGTCCGCGGCTTCTGAAGTCGGGCAGGGGATCGTCCTCGTGTGCGAGCAGATCGCGCGCACCGAGCTGGGCGTGCAGCGCGTCGTCGTCGAGACGCCGAACACGACGATCGATTCGGCGGGATCGTCCTCCGCGTCGCGGCAGACCTGGATGACCGGCGGCGCCGTGCTCGCGACCTGCCGCGAGATCAAGACCGAGCTCCATCTGCGCGCGACCGCGAGGAAGCGATCGTTAGCCGAGCTCGACGTCGCCGAGCTGCTCGACGAGCCGATCGAGCGCACCGTGAAGTACCGCCATCGGCCGACCGAGGAGCGCGACGCGGTGACGCAGAACCACGGGCACGTCGCGTTCCTCTTCGCTGCGCACCGCGCGACGGTGGACGTCGATGTCGAGACGGGCCTTGTGAAGGTCGTGCAGGTCGCGACGACTCAGGATGTCGGAAAGGCCATCAACCCCGTCGCGGTCGTCGGCCAGCTCGAGGGCGGGATCGCGCAGGGCCTCGGGCTCGCGGTCATGGAGGAGATCCAGCTGCGCGATGGCAAGGTCCGCAACGCGTCGTTCACCGACTACCTCCTCCCGACGATGCTCGACATGCCGCCAGTCGTGTGCGATCTCGTCGAGCACCCGCACCCGGATGGCCCCTACGGCGCGAAGGGCGTCGGCGAGCCGCCGACGATCTCGAGCACGCCTGCGATCGTCGCCGCGATCCGCGCCGCGACGGGCCGTGAGCTGAATCGCGTGCCGGTCCGCCCGGACGACATCGTGTTCGGCGCGCCGGTCCGATCGGGGTGGCGCATCATCCCCGGCGACGATCCGCGCCGGGCGGCGCGCGCGTAGGGGAGCATCTGCCAAGACGCGGACGCGACGAATGAGCGGCTTTGGGCCGCTCATTTCGTGCGCCGTCCCCCTGACTACCGCAGGATCTCGTCGGACTGCCATGCCTCCGGTGAGGACTCGATCGGTGCCGCGTGGCTATCGGCCGTCGGCGTGTACTCACCGATCCACACCGGCGCCACATCGCGCGGCTCCGAGCTGAACGTCGCCTCGAGCATGTTCCGCTCGATCGCGTCCGGGGACTGCACGCCCTGACCCGAGGCGTCGTTCGCCGCGTAGGCGAGGTTGCGGTCGGCCGCGTCCGGTGACTGCACCGACTCATGCGCCGCGAGAGTCGCGCTCCCGGTGCCGCCCTGGTCGATGAACATCTTGTTGCCGCGGGACTCGACCTGGAACGAGCTGAGCCTGTCTTCGCGAGCTTCCTGTGTCACTGCCTTGTCCCTCCCTTGATCTAGTCAGGGGGAGTCTCCCGCGCCGGCTCGGCGCGTACGTCCACCGGCTTGTCGGGGCGCGGGTGATCGTGGTTGCTCTTGACGTGCCTGACAGGATGCCCGAGATGGATCACACGGCGATCGCCGACTATCTGGCCTTCTCGCCCGTCTTCGCCCCCCTCTCCCAGAGCGAGCGGCTCGCGCTCGCGAGCCACATGCGGTCGCGCCACTTCGGTCGGAACGAGGTGATCTTTCACCGCGATGACACGGCCGGGCGCATCTACCTCATCGCGGCCGGGACGGTGAAGATCTCCGTCGAAGACGAGGGCGGGCATGAGGTCGTCATCGCGCTCATCCGCGGCGGCGATGTCTTCGGCGAGCTCGGGCTCTTCGATGACGCGCAGCGCTCGGCCACCGTCACCGCGCTCACCGAGACGACCGCGTTCTCGCTCGCGTCGCGCGATTTCCGCGACGTCATCAAGAAGAACGCCGATGCGATGTGGCAGCTCCTCACGCTCATGGCGCAGCGGATCCGCCGCAGCACCGGACACATCGAGGACCTCGTGTTCCTCGACCTGCCCGGGCGCATCGCGAAGTGCCTGCTCGATCAGGACGAGCTCCTCGGGAAGAAAGGCGTCGTCGCGCTCACGCAGGAGGACATCGCATCGTTCGTCGGCGCGACGCGCGTCGCGGTGAATCGCGTGCTCGTGGACCTGGAGCGTCGGGGTGAGCTCGAGCTCGGGCGGGGGAGCATCAAGATCGTCGACAGCGAGAAGCTCAAGAAGGAAATCCAGCACTAAGCAGAAGAGCCGCCCCGAAGGGCGGCTCTTCTTCATCCCCAACGTGCGCGTTATTGCTGGATGTTGGGCCCGCCTGTCGCCTCGCTGGCTGACGCGGCGCCGGAGACATCGTTGTCGTCGACGACGAGGATGCTGTCCGTCGCGTTGTCGCCGCCGGTGTGCACCGATGTGAGGAACCCTTCGGCGTTCGCGTCGGTCAGGTCCGCGGTGGCACTGATGCCATCACCGGAGATGAGGACGTGCGCGGCGCCAGGGGCCTCGGTCGAGATGACGACCGGGTTGAAGGCGTTGTCGCCGGACGTGTGAACGCCCGTGAGGAATCCTTCGGCGTTCGCGTCATCCGATGCGCCGAGCGCGTGCGCCGGCTCGCCCGGGATGACCGCTTCGTCGCGATTCGCGTTCGCGCTCGAGATGAGCGCGTCGCCATCGGCGGCGTTGCCGGAGATGAGGGCGCTGTTCCCACCGGACTGCACGCCCATGTTCGTGCCCGAGAGAAGGGCGCTGTTCCCGCCCGACTGCAGGCTCTGGTCGGTGCCCGAGA
>Ga0075423_10006746_pt1 | contig 10796 bp, 8 predicted proteins | sample SoiMethybrSBSTD2_FD_80114 | JGI IMG/M metagenome (GOLD analysis project Ga0075423, IMG submission 80114) | Bulk soil microbial communities from a Populus tree surrounding site in Tennessee, USA - Soil MetaG P. TD hybrid SBSTD2 | ecosystem: Environmental > Terrestrial > Soil > Tree plantation...
AAATAAAATTTCGCCGCTGCCGATGGTGACTGACGCAATGATGGCTCCAGGCCCGAAAAAGCGAAACCATTGTAGGGGATTGTTTGAAATCAGAGCGGCTGGGGGATGAGTTAACTCTTCCTGTGTTGTGACCTGCATGGGTCGGGTCGGGGTTCCTTTCTTGAACGTGGAGGATTGAATAGAGAACCCGTCTCCAGCCGCTAATCTGCGACACCATTGTCGAGGTGGATCGCGGGTGCGGGCTGGGTTCGTTCTTCTGACAGTGATAAAGGCTTTAAGACCGTTGCGGTAGATCAGGCCAGAAACTAGAATTGATCGTTTAGTGGCCCACGAACAAAAACGCTGGCCTCCCGCTGGTGTCCGACTTGTCGAAAGCTGCAGTGGAGTTTGAGGACGTTCGCAGTTTCGCCGCCAATGTCAGCTCCGTTTCTAACTAGTGGACTGTAACAGATGATCTGGTACTACCATCGCACCGGTCCTGGGTTGTTGTATTGGGGGCTTCCAGCTATCTGTTCTTGGTACCAATACTTCTGTTACAGGCCACTAGCGATCACCCTGGGACGCGGTTGTTTCTCGCCAAACAGTCAGTCTAAAGTTGACTCTTCTCCACTGCCGACTCGCTCCCCGAGATTGGAAGACAAAAAAGACCGTGCGCCCGTCGGACGACTTATATGTTCTCAGTGCCGCTTTCCAGTCTCGATCTTCTTCTTCGTATTGGGATCGTCCCGTTTTGCTACTCTGGCGTTCCTGGGCAGTCAATAGCGGGTCGGCGGTTGACCTCAAATAGTGCGTACCCACCACTGGAAGATGTGCAGAAGCGGCGGCGGGGTCATCTGCCGGAATTGAATGGACTCTGGCCTTGGTCTGCCCAGCCCGGGAGAATATGAGTATGTAATCCGTGCTCTCAGGTTTTACTTCAAGGTCATAGAGGCCTTGCGACAATTGGATTGCGTCGCTAGTAACGAGATCGAGCGGGAGCCTCATTGAGCCTTTATAAGAGGGAACAGAAGTTGTGGTGCTCTGTCCTAACGCAAACAGAAGAAAGAAAGCCGAAAGGCCAACCGATTTCATCGTCTCGAAGGTCAAAAGTCCCGCCGCGCAAACTGAATCCCTGCAGCAGGATCCTGGTTGTCCCTTCCGTTCATCAGGCATGCTTAGTCTCCTAAGCTTTCAGCAATCGGTTTGCAAGTCCAACCCCGCTTTCACCGTCAGTGCCTACGCCGGTGAGTCGCCTTTCCAGTCCCGAGACAAGGACATGCAGACCTTTGTGGTCGAGGCCCAGCAATGTGAGCATCGCGGCGTGCAGATCGTTCACATGCACTTTGTCATCGGCCGCGCGGAATCCAATCTCGTCAGTGGCTCCAATCGCCTTTCCTCCTTTGATCCCCCCTCCTGCCATCCAAGCGGAAAAGCCATACGGATTGTGATCCCGACCTTCTTTGCCCTGCATCATCGGAGTGCGGCCAAATTCTCCCACGCAGACCACCAATGTGCTTTCAAGCATCCCTCGCTGCTTTAGATCACCGAGCAGGCCCGAAATCGGCACGTCGGTCTTTGCAGCATTTTCGCGATGAAGGCGGTCATTCTCTACGTGCCCATCCCAGTCGCTGTTATAGAGGTGCACAAAGCGAACACCTCGCTCGATCATGCGGCGGGCCAGCAGGCATATCCGTCCGAACTTAGCGCTCGGCTCTGTATCCATCCCGTACATTGTTCGAACATGTGCAGGTTCCTGACTGAGATCGATTAGCTCGGGTCCCGCTGTCTGCATACGAAATGCCAGCTCATAGTTGTTGATTCGAGCCGCCAGGCTCGTGTCATCAGGTCTCTCTTGAAGGTGCTGCCCATTCCATAGCTTAAGCTGATCAAGGATGCAACGCTGGTTCTTTGCGCTAACCTGTGTGGGTGGCATGAGGTTTTCCAATGGTACTCCCTCCGTGGAAAGAACTGTACCTTGATACGCGGCAGGCAGGTAGCCGGACCCAATTACCGCCTTGCCATTCCTCATGTTTCCGTCGGACATGACCATGTAAGCGGGCAGATTCTGGGTTGCACTGCCCAACCCATATAGTACCCAGGCTCCCATGCTGGGATGGCCCAGGCGGATCGTTCCCGTATGGATCATGCTTAAAGCTGGACCGTGGATAAAGGACTCGTGATAACACGAACGAATCACTGCCAGGTCGTCAGCAAACTTCGCGATGTTCGCAAACAAATCTGAGATCTCCAAACCGGATTGGCCATACCGCTTGAAAATGCGCCGTGTACCCATCAGTTTGGCTTCATCAGCTTTAATCTGGGCAAGCCCTACTTCTCCTTTGAGAAAGCTGGGCGGCAACGGTTGGCCGTCCAGGCGAGTCAGCGTAGGCTTGGGATCAAACGTATCTACCTGGCTCGCTCCTCCTTGAAGAAAGATGAAGATTACACTCTTCGCCTTGGCAGGGAAATGAGGTGACTTAGGCACCAATGGATCCAGTGGTCCGGCAGAACTGGCAAGTGCATCATCGCTGCTTAACAGATATCCAAGCGCCAACGAACCAAAGCCGAAACTCGACTTGGCCAGAAACTCGCGGCGTGAACTTACTTTTGCTCTCCAGTTACAGGAAAAGTTGTTCATGGACGTTCCCCCAAAAACTAGTCGATGTACACGAACTCATTAAGGTTGAAAATCGTTAGGCAGAACTGAATCAGTGCTGATGCTCTTGCTGGACCTAGCTCAGCTAACACCGGGTCTAATGGGTCACCGTCAGGCCGGCTAGATGTGTTACTTGCGAGAGTATTGATCAGGTCAAGTCCTTGGCGGCTTTCCTCGGGGCGTGGGTGCCGTCCTAAGGCTAAGCTCCAACCAGCTTCCACCCAAGCGGGAGGGTTGTTGCCCTGCTCTTTGACTAGACGTGAGGCAAACTCTTCTGCTTGGCCATACGAGATTTGATTGTTCAGCGTCCAAAGGACTTGCGGCGCAACAGTTGTTATTTCTCGTCTGGAGCAACTTGTCGCTGGGTTCGGCATGTCAAACTTGTCAAATAGCGGAAACATAAAATTCCGCCGGGAGAGGATATAGATCCCCCGGCGGTTGGCTTCTGCTGGGTCCGCTGGAGTAACCCATGAATCCTTCTGCCGCAGAGCCGTCATCTCAGACTTCGAGATCGGCGGCATGATTGCCCGACCGCCCATCTTCAGGTTTAGGTTTCCGGCCACAGCATGAATCGAATCCCAAACAGCTTCAGCTTCTAGTCGCCGACGATTCATCCGCCACAGATAGATGTTATCGGGATCGATGCGGCTGTTTTCAACCGAAACAAAACGGCTGTCTCTTTGGTAAGTCTCAGACAACATGATTAACCTATGCAGAGACTTGATGCTCCAGCCTTGGCGGACAAATTCTGAAGCCAGCCAATCCAGGAGCTCCGGATGGGAGGGTGACTGTCCCTGCCGACCCATATCGTTAGCTGTGCTAGCAATGCCAACGCCGAAGTGACCCTGCCAGATTCGATTGACGATTACCCTGGCGGTCAATGGATGATCCGGCCGAGTCAGCCAGAGTGCCAGCTCCTTCCGGTACCGCGGCCCTCGGGAAGCCAGGTCCGACGAGTCTTCATCGTCGGTCAGCGCACCCGGCAAGCCAGGCGCGACCTTGGCCTTGTTCTTACCGAGGTCGCCTCGATCCAGGACGTAGACATCAGGAATCAGTTCAGGTTGCAAAGGTCCGAGGACCGTGGCCGAAGGCACATCAAAAAAGCCATCATATTGCACGCTGTGGGAAGGATCCTTAGAGGGAACATTGAGAACGGCATCCCCCAAATTGCGATACAGCCGTTCCAGAGTGGTGCGCTCCTCGTCAGTTACCCAATCCCGAATCTTGAGAGTCGTGTAGAACTTGTCTACAGGGGCAGCTAAGTCAGCTTCACGAGGGCTACGCTTCTTAGGCGGAGTTCGGAAAGCTTGAAGTGCTTCAACGGGAAATCCCTTCTCCTTGGATTCAATCACTCGGTCCTTGACCTTCTTCTCGAATATCCGATAAGCAAGACGTACCTCGTCCAAAGCGATCATCTGGGCATACGTTTCGTCGCGATGACCAATGGACATGCCGGTTACGACCGGTATTTGCACGGGAGAACTTGCTGCGAAGACTGCCTGAAGCCTGAAGTAGTCTTTCTGAGGGATTGGATCAAACTTATGATCGTGGCACCGTGCACAGCCGAACGTCAGGCCCAGAAAAGCCGCCCCAGTCGTATCTACAGCGTCAGTCAGGCGTTCATAGCTAAGCCGTACCGCGTCCAAGTTCGATTCCATCGTTTCTGGCCCGAAGGTATAAAGACTAGTGCCTATCCGCGCTTCAAGGTGCTCAAGCTTCTCAAGTGGGATGTCATAGAACCCTTGCAAGTTGAGATTGTCTGGCCACAGCTCATCGCCAGCGATCTGCTCTTGCACAAACCGGTCGTACGGTTTGTCGTCATTGAATGACTTAATCACATAGTCTCTATAGCGCCAAGCGTTAGGGTACAGGACGTCACCTTCAAAGCCCGCACTGTCGGCATAACGAACCACATCCAACCAGTAGCGCGCCCATCGTTCCCCGTAACGGGGCGAAGCTAGGAGATCGTCCACAACTTTCTCATAGGCGTTTGGAGAATCCTTCTTCAGGAATTCATCCATTTCTTTGGGGGTAGGGGGCAGACCAATCAAGTCAAAGTAAGTCCTGCGTAACAGCGTCCGCTTGTCTGCCGGTGGCCCCACCTTCAGACCCTTTTGTTCCATTTTGGCGAGGACGAAAGCGTCGATTGGATTAAGCCCCGACTTGCCGTTTCTTGCCTGGGGTATTTCGGGTTTCTGTATTTTCTTGAACGACCACCAGGAAGGCCCGGGCTTTTTCATTTCCGCTGAAATCGAAGTCCAAGCTGCTCCTTCCCCAATCCACTGTTCGAGAACGGCCAGATCCCTCTTCGAAATTGCTGCCCTGCCCATGGGCATTTTCAGTTCTCCCTCATGCGCCACCGCTTGAAAGAGCAGACTCTTTGCCGCATTCCCAGGAACGACTGCGGGTCCGCGTTTTCCTCCCCGCAGCATCGTGTCTCGTTGCCTGAGATCCAAATCGGACATTTGGCTGGCCCCGTGACACTCCAAGCAATGCTTTTCCAATATTTCCCTTGCGGCTTGTGCGATGGTGGGCTCCGAGGTCGGCCAGTGTGCCCCCTCGTTGATCCATTTGCTGAGGACTCTTAGATCTCCTTCCGTCAGGGAATTCTTGCCGGGAGGCATTCGCAGCTCACTCTGCCCGGAGACAGATTGAAACAGCAGACTCTTTGCGGCATTTCCGGGAATGACTGCAGGACCTCGTTTGCCGCCTTTCAGAATCTTGTCGCGGTACCTCAAATCCAAACCGGAAATCTCACTGCTTCCATGGCAGCTGAAGCAGTGTTTCTCTATTACCGTGTGGGCTTGCTGTTCTGCAGAATCTAAAACCGAATCAGCAAGTGTCGTCGTGGTAAGGCTGGAGAATGCAACAGCCAAGAAACCTACAAATAGAGATCCAGACTGCTTTATCGATGATGAAAGCTTGAGACCGCCGACCGCCGTTTGTCGGGAAAGCGATCGGCTGTCAGCGACGCTACTTCGAAGCTGCCGTTGTTTTGTTTTCACATGCCAGAGATATCGATGGCGACTCATAAGGCTCTTAGCTGAACATATTCAATCTTACCTGCTGACAACAATAAGACAATGGCGATTATAAAGGTCGCACCGGCGGCAAGAAACGCCGGCTCATATCCAGTCGAGTCAACGAGCCGGCCGACAAGCGGCTGAGAAAGGGTTCCCGCCAACGTTCCTGCGGCTCCAGCGAGGCCGTAGAGTACCCCCAAGTATTGAGTTGGAGTAACTTCAGTGATGGCCGTATGGAGATTTGAGCCCCAAGCGAATTGTCCAAAAAATGCGATGCTCAGGAGAGCTAGAGTTGCCGAAGGCCGTGACGCATAATATGAAGCAGGTCCGCACAGGCATAACAAAGCAGAACCAATCAGCACCGCCTTTCGACTTCTGTTAAGACTGAATCCTCGCGCTATCAAGCCGCTGCTGGCCCATGCGCCTGCTAGACTGCCAATGTCGGCGCTGAGATAAGGAATCCAAAGCAACGTGCCAACCATCGCCAGGCTAAAGCCACGAATTTCTTGGAAATAGCCCGGAAGCCAGAAGAGATAGAAGAACCACGCTGCATCCGTCAACGCACGCGCCATGAGGAGACATGCATACTTTCGTTGACGAAGGACCTCAAAGAGTGATGGATCCCTTGTGGTGTCTGGTTCCAGTCGGCTGCGGTCTTGATCGAGATTAGCTTTGACCTGCCGATGGAGAAACAGCCACGCAGGCAGGAGTGCGAAGCCAACGGCTCTGGTGGCAAAGAAAGAAGTCCGCCACCCGTAGTGGAGGCTGAGCCAGGCGGCGATTGGAGGTGTGATGAGCATGCCTATCCCTGTTCCAGTAAGCACGACTGCCACCGCCTTCACTCGACTCTCTGGAGAAAACCATCTTGCTACCCCGCGCATAGCTGTTGGAAAGAAACCACCTTCGCCAACGCCTAAGAGAGCTCGAAGGACGCACAGAGAAAGCATTCCTTGAGAAAAGGCATGGAGGACCGAAGCAATACACCAAACAACGACATTCACGAGAAAGGCCCGTGTATACCCTAGTTTATCCGCTATGCGTCCTCCGATCACATAGAAGATCATGTACGTGAACAAAAAGGAATTGACGACCAGACTGTAGTCCGTATTTGTCAATGACAGGCTCTGGCGCACTTGGGGCATCAGAAACCCCAACAGTGCGCGGTCCATGTAGTTGATGAGGCTTCCGGCAAACAAGACAGAAACGAGCATCCACGCAAAGCGGCTGTCTTGGTGCAACGCATCGCCAGGTGGCTTTGGTGCTGGCTGACGGATGGCGCCTGTGTACGTACTCAAGTCCGCAATCTCCTGGAGATGCACTCGACCTTGATAGGCCTCTCTTTTCTGGTGGGTCCAAAGAAAGTCGAAGACGACCACTCAAAAGGCGAAGGGCTGACCACTGCTGCCGGCCGCGGCGGTTTAGCAAAGGAATTGAGATGTCATAGCCAAACTGCTTGTCTCTAGTTGAGCCCGCTTCAGATGGCAAGGTTCAAAAATCAGTGATGCCTAGCGAGTGCGCCAGCTCCTTTATCGAATTCCAAGTTTCGATCGGGAGCGGTATTCCATCACGCCTTCGGGTACGGCGTGCCCGCTCTTCCAAATCGCCGGGCATCAAAACCTCTCTGAAGCCGGGAGCGGGAGGTACGGCCCGAATTCGGGTTTCCAAGTCTTCTGACCGTCGACAATATTGGTCAACGGGCTGGAAGAGGTTTGCCCTGAATGCGATGATAGTGGCACCGCTGTGACCGAAGATTGCACCGCCGAGTTGCGGCTCAGCAAAATCGTCGGATCCTGTGAAGATTCGTCCCAAATACTCCGCCGCCAGCATGAATGCATATCCCTTATGTCCACCAAAGGGCAAGTAAGCCCCGCCCTCGAAGAAAGCCATCGGGTCCGTGGAAGGGTTCCCATCTCGATCAACGATGGAACCGAGCGGCAGTGATTTGTGCTTACCGCGAGCTTGGTGAATCTTAGCTCCAGACAGAGCAGTAGTCGCAAAATCAAACGTCATGGAAGGTCGGCCATTCGACGGAAAAGCCATCGCGATTGGGTTTGTGTGCAGGATGGGTTTCCGTCCGCCAAAAGGAGCGGCTGCGGGTGCCGTTTCGCTGAATCCTCCAGCCCAAATCATCGAAATCAACCCTGCAGAGGCAGCCAATTCGACATATTCTCCGAGGCGTCCGATGTGGTGAGTCTGTACGAGACTCACCAGCGACAGATTGTTCTCCAAAGCTTTGTCGATGGCTACTTCAGTGGCGAACTTTGCACCGACGTGGCCGAAGCTCCAATTGCCTGAGATCAGAGCTGTGTTTGAGGTTTCGGATAAAAGGGCAGGTTTGCCAGTGACATTGATTTCGCCTCCTTTGATCCGTTCCACGTAACCTGGTAACTGCCACACACCATGGCTCTCAACGCCGCAAAGATCCGAGGAAACTAGCCCCTCGGCAACCCGCAGGGCATTCTCTTGATCGGCTCCAGCACCCATTAGGATCTTGCGGACAATCGTCTCCAGGTTAGCAGCAGTCGTGACGACGGTACTTAGCTTCAAGTCTGGAGCGGGAACTTCAGTTTCAGTATTTGACACGCTGTCTTTGCCCTTTCTGGACGCTCAGATCAGGAAATCGTCTTTCCATTTTTGACAGGGACCCAAGGAAAACGAGGCACCTTTGCTGACTCATCCACACGCTTCAGCACCAAGTAATTGTTAGCAATAATATCCCACAGCAATGCCATGGCCGTGCTAGGTTATAGCGAAACTATCTAACACCTGTCCATCTTCGCCGATCTGTTTCAGCTCCAATCGGCTGGATTCCACATCCATCACCGTGAAGGATCGCTGTGTTGCCTTAAACTTGGCAGTAAAGGGCTGCCAAGTAGACGGATCGTCTGACTGCTCGGGATTCAGCATGATCCACCCGCCGCCGCCGGTGGTTACATAGATCACTCCGTCGGGATGCGTAACTCTTGAGCCGTCAAATCTGTGATCCAGTTGAAAACTCCCGGGCAAGACAGTGTCACAAACGGTCACCGGTCCAAGCACTTTGGCGTTTGGCTGGAAGCGCAGGGGATAAGTTCTTTGATAGCTATGGTGAAACCCGCTGAAGACGATCGTGACTCGCTCCTCTTGAAAGATATCCGACGCGATCCGCATTTTCTGCCAGTTGTAATCCTTTCCAGAGTGGAAGGGCGGCAGGTAGCACAAGACAAATCTCCATGGCTTTGTACGCGCAGACCTGAGATCAGCTCGCAGCCAGTCACGTAGCGTGACATCGTTCCAATCCGCGTGTGGAAGCGTATCGATCACAGTCCAATGAGATGGACCATAGTCGAACGAATAGTTTGCCCTCTGCGGAAATTTGTCACCAATCGCCTCAAGAATTGCCTTCCCAGAGGCCGTATCACCCTGGAGCGGAATAGCATTTGGATCGCCGGCGCGAATCGCTGGACCATTTTGGGGTAATCCCCAATACATGAAGTAGGCAAGGCTGTCATGGCTCCCTATGGGAACGTCATGCCAACCGAGGCCGGGCATCGTCAGTCGGGACCGTAGCAATGGCGCCCTGTTTCTGGGGAGGCGGTGTCCGAATTCTGGATTGGAAAAAAGTATTCTCGGTACTCACTTACCCTTCCAGTGAGGTAGACCACGTCTCCTGGAATCGCAACAAAGTCAGGAGTGTGTCGGTACACTTGGTTGGCAATTCGACGCTGAGCAGACGTGTTATAGCCAATGTCTCCGTAGACAGCGACGCGGAACGAGTGATGGGCTGCACAACGAGCCTTTCCAGTTGCAGCAAACACTTCCTTCCCGTTTCGAATGAGCCTGTAGTCAAAATCTCCGCCTGAAGGCAATCCAGCTAAGGTAGCGCTATGGACCCGATGTGGTCGGATCTCTGGGACGTGGGCCTGATGCTTTGGATCGGGGGGGAGCCTCCGGCCCGTCAGCTCCTGTCGTCTTGCTTCCTCCTCAGTGTAGACGTACCTAGACTCTGGCTGCGTCGCCTTGAGTTCGATCCTATGAAAAGAAGCCGGAACGGCTTCCTGCCAAATGGAATTGCCGTGGGGGCACCATTGAACCCGCCAGTCGGACGCCGGGTCGTCTTCTTTCGTGTGCCACCTCACCAGAACAGATTCTCCTTCAGAGCTAGTGGGTCCGTCACCCAATTGAAGATAGGGTTTAATCACAAATTCCTCTGATGTGGCGTGATCGGCTAGCACACCAGCGACCGAAGCAAGCGGCGCTGCAGCTAAGGAAGTCAAAAGGTTTCGTCTCGTCAACATCGTCTTTGAGCGCCTAGGCGCTTACACCAGCTTACTACGCTAAGAGCCTCCTTGTCAAACCTTCCGCACAGCCCTTCAGGATGTCTAGCGCGGCTTTGTCCTACTTGTACTGTGACTTCTTAATCATCGAAGCGGCCCAGCGTCTCAAGCAGCCCGGAAGAAAGCTTGTCTGCAACCCGCGGGGAAGTTCTTGCTAGGGGACCGATCTCCACGCGCCTGCTAGCTGTCGAAGGCAACGTGAAGGACCTTAGGTCCGCGTAAATGTATACTTTCATTCCAAATGATTGGCTCTACGAGGCGGAGGTTGTGCAGTCGACGAATGAGAGTATCAATAGCGATCATCGCCTCCAGTCGAGCCAGCGAGGCTCCAATGCAGAAGTGAATTCCATATCCGAAGGCGACGTGGCGGTTCTCTGTACGCCGAATATTCAACCGGTCAGGCTCCGCGAATTGATCCGGATCTCGATTTGCGGATCCAAGCATCAAGAAAACGAGCTCTCCCTCACGAATCCTTCTGCCGTCTAGGTTGATGTCCTGCGTGACCCGACGCCAACCGCGCTGAATAGGGCTTTCGTAGCGCAGGAATTCTTCGACCGCACCGGGAATCAGTGACGCGTCTCGCTTCAGTTCCTCCAGTTCGCTGGGATGGTTGATCAAGGTCCACACGCTGTTACCGATCAGATTCTTGGTCGTTTCGTGGCCGGCAAACAGGAAGGTCACACACATGTTAATGAGTTCATCGTCTGAAAGCTTGCCCCCTGAGTCTCTCGCGGCAATCATCTGACTGATGAGGTCATTGCAAGGCTTTCGATTTCGTTCTGCACAGATGTCGCGGAAGTACTGCTCAATCAGTTGAACAGC
>Ga0075423_10006749_pt1 | contig 10795 bp, 12 predicted proteins | sample SoiMethybrSBSTD2_FD_80114 | JGI IMG/M metagenome (GOLD analysis project Ga0075423, IMG submission 80114) | Bulk soil microbial communities from a Populus tree surrounding site in Tennessee, USA - Soil MetaG P. TD hybrid SBSTD2 | ecosystem: Environmental > Terrestrial > Soil > Tree plantation...
CGGTGTTCGCCAGATCCATCATCTCATCCCAGGCCTGGGCGCGAAGCACTCCCACGACCTGCCGGGTTCGCCGGCCGACGGCCGAGCGATAGGCGCGCACGGCGTCCACGTCCGCCTGCTCGGTCAGCGCCGCCACCTCGTTCACCGTCATGCCGGTGCCCATGTCCGGACGGAGGACGTTCATGCGCCGCACCCAGGCCTCGTCGAACACCTGGGGCCGTGCGGCCACCACGAGGTTGACGGCGACGTCCTCGGTGCGGGCCATGTGCCAGAGCAGCCACACGAGCGAGTTCAGGCCGGGACCCGGTCGCACCCGCATCTGCGCCTCGGAGAGACCGCCGAAGACCCGGTCGGAGCCCGACATGCGTCCTTCGTACACCTCACCGGCATGCGTCCCTGCGTGCAGTCCGAAAAAGAATCGCGCGAGATCCATGGCCGGACTCCTCAGACGCGCAGCTTGGGATCGAGGGTGTCGCGCAACCAGTCACCGACCAGGTTGACGCCCAGCGCGGTGAGCGCCAGCGCGGCCCCGGGGAACGCGGCGAGCCACCACGCCACGTAGAGAAAATCGCGGCTCTCGCTGAGCATGCTGCCCCAGGCCGGCGTCGGCGGCTGGATGCCGAAGCCGAGGAAGCTGATGGCCGCCTCGGCCACCACGAACTGCGAGAACTGCAGGCTGGCGACGACGATGATCGAGGGCGCCACGTTCGGGAGCACGTGGCGGAAGAGCAGCCGCGCCCGGCCGACGCCCAGGGCGGCGGCGGCGTGGACGAAGTCGCGCTGCTTGACCGAGAGCACCTCGCCGCGCACGACTCGCGCGTAGACGACCCAGCCGGCGGCGGCCAGGCTGAGGACGATGTTGCGCAGCCCCAGGCCCACGATGGCGTTGATCGTGAGCGCGAGCAGGATGAACGGGAACGACAGCTGCACGTCAGCCAGGCGCATGAGCACTGCCGACGGCCAACGCTCCACGAAGCCCGCCACCAGGCCGAGCAGGCCCCCGCCGATCGCCGTCACCACGACCGTGCAGACGCCGATGAACAGCGCCAGGCGAGCTCCGTGCAGCACACGGGCCAGCAGGTCACGGCCGAGCTGATCGGTGCCGAGTGGGTGGCCGGGGGTCCCGGGCGGCTGCAGGCTCGCCACGAAATCAGCGCGCAGCGGATCCTGGGGCGTCAGCCACGGGGCCGCCACCGCGGCGACGAGGACGGCCAACGTCAGCCCCAGCCCCAGGTACTTCTTCACGCGCTCACCCGGACGCGCGGGTCGAGCCAGCCGTAGGCGAGGTCCACGGCCAGATTGAGAGCCGTGTAGACGATCGAGGTGAACGACACCGCGGCCATCACCACCGGGAAGTCGCGGTTCAGCAGCGCCTGCACGGTGAGGCGACCCAGGCCGGGCCACGCGAAGATCGTCTCCGCGATGACGGCGCCGCCCAGGAGCTGGCCCGCTTCCAGCCCGGCCAGGGTGACGATCGGGATGGCCGAGTTGCGTAGCGTGTGCTTGGTCACCACGCGGGCCTCGGCCAGACCCTTGGCGCGGGCGGTCTTGATGTACTCCTCGCCGAGCACGTCGAGCGTCGCCGAGCGCGTCAGGCGCGCGACCCGCGCCGCGAAGAAGGCGGCCAGGACGATCGAGGGCATCACCAGGTGGGCGAGGGTGCCGCTGCCGCCGGTCGGAAGCCAGCGCAGCTGCACCGCGAAGAGGTAGATCAGCATGAGGCCGAGCCAGAACCCGGGCGTGGCCTGGCCCAGCACCGTGGCCACGGTGCCGAGGTGATCGACCAGCGTGTCGCGCCGCACCGCCGTCAGCACCCCGAGCGGCACCGCCACCAGCAGCGTCAGCGCGATCGACGCGCCGGCCAGCTGCAGGGTGGCCGGCAGCCGCTCGAGCACCAGGCCGAGCGCGTCGCGGCGGTAGCGCAGCGACTGGCCGAAGTCGCCGCGCAGGGCGCCGGCCATGAAGCGGCCGTACTGCACGAGCAGGGGGTCGTTGAAGCCGAGCCGCTCGCGGAACTCGTTCACGTCCTTGGCCTGGATGTCCATCGGCAGGAAGAGCAGCACCGGATCGCCGCCCAGACGCACCATGCCGAACACCGCGGTGAGCGACAGGAGGACCACGAGCACGGACTGCGCCAGGCGGGCGGCGAGGTAGCGGCGCATCCGCTCAGGGCGGCGTCATCGGCCGCGGCGGCGGGCACGGCGGCCGCGATACCGGATGTTCAGCAGCTCGACCACCAGCGAGAAGGTCATCGCGAAGTAGATGTAGCCCTTGGCGACGTGCTGACCCAGGCCGTCGGCGACCAGCACGACGCCGATGAGGATGAGGAACGACAGGGCCAGGATCTTGAGGCTCGGGTGGGCGTCGATGAACCCGTTGACCGGCTCCATGGCGAACAGCATCACCGCCATGGCGATCACGATGGCCGCGATCATGATGGGCAGATCGTTGACCATGCCCACCGCCGTGATGACCGAGTCGAGCGAGAAGACGATGTCGAGAATCATGATCTGCACGACCACCGAAGCGAAGCCGCGCCGGCCGGCCCGGCCCGCCGACGCGTGCTCCCCACCCTCGACCTTGTCGTAGATCTCCCAGGTGGCCTTGGCGATGAGGAAGAGCCCGCCCAGCAGCAGGATCAGGTCGCGGCCCGAGACGCCCCCCGCGAACGGGAGGTGGACGAGCGGACGCGTGAGGCCCATCATCCACGACAGCGTGAACAGCAGCGCGACCCGAGTGCCCAGCGCGAGCAGGAGACCGACCTTGCGGGCCAGCGGCTGCTGCGCCGCGGGCAGCCGTCCACTGATGATCGAGATGAAGACCAGGTTGTCGACGCCGAGGACGATCTCCAGCGCCGTCAGCGTCAGGAGCGCGACGAGACCGTCGGAGGTCAGGAAGGCGGCCATAGGGCCTGCGTATTATCGCAGGCCCCGCCGCCTCAACCGCAGGAGGTGTAGTAGCCCTCGACCCAGAGCGGCTGGTAGTAACCGGAGGTGTACTGGGCGGGCGCGTAGTGCCCGTCGATCCAGCGGCCGTCGGGCGACCACTGCCCGGCCACCCACGCGCTGTACGTGTAGTACTGCGGGACGAACTGGTACGTCCAGTAACCCGGCTGCCAGCAGCGATTCGGCGTCACGATGACCGTCTGCGGTACGACGATGACGGCCCGGTGCTGTCCGGGTCGATGGCCGGGTCGGCGGTCGCGGTCCCGGCCGTCGAACCGGTCGAAGCTTTCGCGCACGGCGGGGGACACGCGCGGATCGCCGGGGGCGACGACGTTGACGCGCGGATCGCCGGGCCCGACGACGTTGACCCGCGGGTCGGTGGCCGACAGGACATTGAAGCGGGGGTCGGCGGCCGCGACACCGGCCGCCAGCGGTAGCGCCAGCGCCACCAGCCCGAGCCCGAGGACCCGAATGAATCGCATTTCCTGGCCTCCTCGATGACGACCGACGTGCGATTGGACGGCGAGGGACGCCCACCTATTCAGCGAGCCGCGATGCGCCGCGCCACGCCGGCACAGACCAGCTCGGCCCACCGCTCGTGGCCCATGTCGGAGGGGTGATAGCCGTCAGTGGCGAGGAGCTCGGGGCGCTGGGGAATCTCCGCGCGGCTGGGGTGATACAGGTCGACCACCTCGATACCGTTGGGGCGGGCCCGCCGGAGCAGCGCCTCGTTGAAACGCTGGGTCAGCTCGCCGACCTCCGGCGTGGTGGGCCGACCGCGGAAGCGGGGCGTGACTGCCAGGTCCGGGAGCAGGTTGGCGACGACGACGGCGCCCGTCTCCCGGGCGAGCCTGCGGAAGATCGTGTCGACGTTACGCTCGTACTCGGCAACCGGCACGTGCGCGGTGATGTCGTTGGGCCCGACCGAGAGGGTCACCAGTCGGGGCCGCAGCAGCACCGCGCGCTCCAGCTGGTCGGCGATCACGTCGGCCGAGGTGGCGCCGTCGGCGCCGAGGTTGACGACGTTGGCTCGGGGGTACACCGCGCGCAGCCGCGCGTGCACCCGCTGGACATAGGTGGTTTGCGGCGTGGTCGCCCCCACGCCTTCCGCGGTGCTGTCGCCGAGCGCGACATAGAGCATCGGCGCCCGGCGGTCCAGGGGCAACATCCGCGTCCCGTCGCTCCGGCCACCCGCGCAGCCACCCGCCAGCAGCGCCGTCGCCAACGCGGCGGCGAGCGCGCCGCCTACCACCCCGCCGCTTCCTCCAGCGTGCGGCGATACCAGGGAGCGTCGGGGAAGGTGATGGGGCGCACGGCGGGCAGCGTCACGCCGACCTTGCGATAGGCCTCGAGGTAGGCGCGGGCCGTCCCGGCGTCGCCGACGCCGCCGAGAGCCGCGGCCATCGACTCGGGGACGACGCCGTCGCGGTCGAAGGCGCGCAGACCGTCGCCGAGGCCACTGGCGTCCATCATCGCCCGGTAGAACGGCAGCGCGGCGTAGCGGGCCAGCTCGTTGCGGAAGGCGGCGCCGGCGGCGGCCACGTCCTCGGTGATGGCGAGGGGGACGGCGGCGACGAGCTCGAAGCCGTCCAGGGTCTTGCCGGCCCGCCGCCGGCCGCGCTCGATCGCCGGCCGCGCCACGTTGCGAACGTAGTCGGGCGGGCAGAGCCACAGGATCGCGCCGTCGGCGATCTCGCCGGCCAGCTCGCACATCTTCGGACCGAGCGCGGCCAGGTAGACCGGCGTCGCCGGCGGCCGCGTCGGCAGCGCCAGGCTCCAGTGCACGCGGTAGTGCTTGCCCTCGAAGGCGACGCCCGTCCCGAGCGCGCCGCGGAGCACGGCGACGTACTCGCGGATGACCGCCAGCGGCTCGACGATCGTCAGTCCCAGCATCGCCTCCATGGAGGCGCGGTGGCTCACGCCGATCCCGAGCCGGAAGCGACCGGCCGTCATCTCGTTGAGTGTGAGCGCGGCCTGGGCCATCGCGACCGGGTGGCGCGGGTAGATCGGGACGACGCCGTTGCCGAGGCCGATCCGCGTGGTCGCCGCGCCGTAGGCCGCCAGGACCAGGAACGAGTCGCGGCCCAGTCCATGCGTGACCCACACGCTGTCGTAGCCGAGCGCCTCGGCCCGACGCGCCAGGTCGATCCCCGCCGTCAGATCACCGCCCGGGGAGAGAAACGTGGCCAGCTTCATACGATGGGATTCCTTGCGGGGCGCGACGCCCCGCTATCTCCGCACGCTCACTTCCATGGTGTCGTCGCCGAAGTCGTACTCGCGCGACTGCCAGGCACCGTGCGGGTAGCGCACATACTGGAGATACGGCATGACGTCCTTGCGGAAGACGCCGGTGTTGTCGGCGACCACGACCGCGCCCGCAGCCAGCTTGGGCTCGAGCTGGCGCAGGTAGTCGAGGTAGTCCTCCTTCTGCGCGTCGATGAGCACGAAGTCGAAGCGACCCGGCAGCAGGGGAATGGCGCGCAGGGCGTCACCGACCACCACGCGCACCTTGCGGCCCAGCCCGGCGGCTTCCACGTTGCTCTTGACGAACTTCGCCAGGTAGTCGTTCGACTCGATGCAGAGAAGGCGGCCGGCCGGGGGCAGTGCGCCGGCGATGAGGATGGCCGAGTAGCCGAGCAGCGAGCCGATCTCGACGGCGCGCGTGGGTCGGTGGCGGTCGATGAGCCGGCGGATCACGCGTCCCTTGGCGCGCCCGACGTTGGGAATGCGCCACAAGGTCGTCGCCCGGTCCATCACCGCCAGCATCCGCTGGGCCTTCTTGGTCACGAGGCTTTCAGCCGGCCGGCCACCGCATCCGGCACCGGATAGCGGCGCGTCGACGGCCCCGCCTTGATGATCTGGCCGGGCAGCGCGCGGCCGACGATCTGCTCGACCCGGCGGGCGACCGCGACCAGGCGGTCGAGGTCGATGCCGGTGGCGACGCCCATCGCGTGCAGGCAGTGCACGAGGTCCTCCGTGCAGACGTTACCGGAGGCGCCGGGCGCGAAGGGACAGCCGCCGAGGCCTCCGATGGAGGCGTCCAGGTTCGTCACGCCGCACGCGAGCGCCGCCAGGACGTTGGGAATGGCCATGGCCCGGGTGTCGTGCGTGTGTAGGGTCCATTCGACACCGGGGAAACGTGGCATCAGGCGCTCGAGCACCGTGGCCACCTGTCGCGGGTTGGCCATGCCGGTGGTGTCGGCCAGGCCGATGCCGCGAGCGCCGAGATCCACGAGACGCGTCACGACGCTCTCCAGCTGCTCGAGTGGCACGTCGCCCTCGAACGGACAGCCGAACGAAGTCGAGATGCCGCACTGCACCCGTACTCCGGCGCGATCCGCGATCCGCGCCACTGCCCGCAGCTTGTCGATCGACTCGGCGATCGTCATGTTCACGTTGGCCAGGTTGTGACTCTCGCTGGCCGAGACCACCGTGTGGATCACGTCCACCCCGGCGTCCACCGCGCGGGAGGCCCCCTTGTCGTTGGGCACCAGGGCCGCATAGCGCGTGCCAGGCCGCCGCCGGATGGACGCCATCACGGCCTCGGCGTCGCGCAGCTGCGGCACGGCCTTGGGATGCACGAACGAGGTCACCTCGATCCGCGGCACCCCCGCCTCGGACAGCACGTTCACGATCTCGACCTTCTGCTCGGTCGGGATGAAGTCCGGCTCGATCTGAAATCCGTCGCGGGTCCCGACCTCACAAATCGTCACGCGCTCGGGCACTTGCATGGGCGCCTCCCGCGGGCTCACTCTAGCATGTCGCGCGAACCCCTCGGAGGAGGCCAGGCATCGAAAGGCGGGAGGGAAAACACTCATCATGGGCGTCGACATCGGCATCCCGGACGACAGTCGCACGAGGGTCATCGACATCCTCAACACCCTGCTGGCCGACGAGTTCCTGCTGTACACCAAGACGCGCAACTACCACTGGAACGTCACCGGCCCGCAGTTCAACGACCTGCACAAGTTCTTCGAGACGCAGTACGAGGCCCTCGACGAGGTCATCGACGAGGTGGCCGAGCGCGTGCGGGCCCTCGGCGGGCGCGCGTTCGGCACGCTCGAGGAGTTCCGCGCCAACGCCCGCCTGGGCGAGAAGGCGGGACCAGTGCCCACGGCGCGCGACATGCTGGCCTCGCTCCTGGGCGACCACGAGGCGCTCATCCGGGCGCTCCGGAGCGACGTGGACACCGTCACCGATCGGCACCGTGACGTCGGCACTGCCGATTTCCTCACCGGACTGCTCGAGCAGCACGAAAAATCGGCCTGGATGCTGAGGTCGTTCCTGGCCTGACTGATCATCAGCACCGGGCGGCGCGCCGGCCGCCCGGTGCCAGTAAGAGTGACTCCGTGATGCGATGCCCCAACTGCTCCACGGAGCTTCCGGATTCGGCCAAGTTCTGCCTCGAGTGCGGACGAGACCTCCGCCCTCGACCGGGCTTCGTCTCCCCGGCGGCCTATACCCCCCGGCATCTCGCCGAGCGGATCCTCACCAGGCGAGCCGCGCTCACTGGCGAGCACAAGCAGGTCACCGTCCTGTTCTGCGACATCGCCAACTCCACGCCGCTGGCCGAGCGCGTGGGGCCGGAGCGCATGCACGCGCTCCTCAACGGGTTCTTCGAGCTGGCGCTGGCCGAGGTCCACCGCAGCGCCCGCCGCATCTCAGGCGGGGCGCCGGGCGAACATCCCCAGGCCACGCAGGGTCATCACGAGCTCGCCGTGCTGGTTGAACACCTCCGAGAGCGAGCGCACCACGCCCCGATCCGGGCGGCGACTCGAGGGGCGGGCCTCGGTCACCGTGAAGCGGGCCCGCAGCGTGTCGCCCGGGCGCACCGGCTTCAGCCAGCGGACCTCATCCACGCCGGGGGAGCCCAGCGAGGCGGCGTCCTTGAGGAACGTCTCCCACAGCAGGCGCATGACGATGGCCGTGGTGTGCCAGCCGCTGGCGAGCAGCCCACCGTAGATCGAGCGGCGCGCCGCCTCGTCGTCGATGTGGAAGGGCTGAGGATCGAATTGCCGGGCAAAGCTCACGATCTCCTCGCGCGTCACCGCCCGCGGCGGCGACTCGCGGACGTCTCCCGGCGGGAAGTCCTCGAAGTAGAGCACGCCCTCAGTACGAGCGGGGCATGCCCAGCACGTGCTCGCCCACGTAGGCCAACACGAGGTTGTTGTTGACCGGCGCCGTCTTGTAGAGGCGGCACTCGCGGAATTTGCGCTCGATGTCGTACTCCTCGGCGTAGCCGTAGCCGCCGTGGCAGTCGATGCAGGCGTTGCCAGCCTCCCAGGCCGCCTCGGCCGCCAGGAACTTGGCCATGTTGGCCTCGGCCCCGCACGGCTCGCCGGCGTCGAAGAGCGCGGCGGCCTTGTCGCGCATCAGCGCGGCCGCCTCGACGGCGGTGTGGGCGCGGGCGATCGGGAACTGCACGCCCTGGTTCGCGCCGATCGGCTTGCCGAAGATCACGCGCTGACTCGAGTAGGCGACCGCCCGGTCCGTGAACCAGCGGCCATCGCCGATCGACTCCGACGCCACCAGGATGCGCTCGGCGTTCATGCCCGACAGGATGTACTGGAAGCCCTTGCCCTCCTCGCCCACCAGGCTGTCGGCGGGAATCTCCATGTCGTCGAAGAACAGCGCGTTGGTCGAGTGGTTCATCATCATGCGCAGCGGCCGGATCTCCAGGCCCTTGCGCCCGCGAATGTCGACGAGGAAGACGCTGAGCCCGTCGGTGCGCCGCTTGACCTGCTCGACCGGCGTCGTGCGGGCCAGGAGCAGGAGGAGATCGGACTGCAGAGCGCGCGAGATGAACATCTTGCGCCCGTTGACGACGTAGCCGTCGCCCCGGCGCGTGGCCGTGGTCTTCAGCTGGGTGGTGTCGGAGCCCGCGTCGGGCTCGGTGACGCCGAAGGCCTGCAGCCGCAGCTCGCCGGTAGCGATCTTGGGCAGGTACGCGCGCTTCTGGGCCTCGCTGCCGTGCCGCAGCACCGTGCCCATGATGTACATCTGGGCGTGACAGGCCGAGGCGCTGCCCCCGCTGGCGTGGATCGTCTCGAGGATGAGCCCGGCCTCGCGCGTGCCCAGGCCGGCGCCGCCGTACTCGGGCGGGATGAGGCAGGCCAGGTACCCGGCCTGGGTCAGCTCGTTGACGAACTTCTCGGGATACTCCCGCCGGCTGTCGAGATCGCGCCAGTACTCGCCCGGATAGCGCTTGCAGATCTCGGCCACGCCGTTGCGGAGCGCGCGCTGCTCGTCGGTGAGGGTCAAAGAAATGGCCGCCATGTCCGTCCTCGGAGGTTAGTGTCCCTTGAACTGGGGGCGGCGTTTCTCGTTGAAGGCACGCACGCCCTCCAGCCGGTCCTCGGTCACGACCGTCGCATTGTAGGCCTCGATGGCCAGGATCATTGCCGTCTCCAGATCGGTCTCGCTGCCGTACGCGATCGCTTTCTTGGCCTGGCGCACGGCGATCGGGCCATTGCCGGCGATCGTGGTGGCGATCTCGGTCGCCTTGGCCCGGGCCTGGCCGGCCGGGACCAGGTGATTGACGAGGCCGGCCGCCTTCGCCTCGTCGGCCTTCATCCGCCGTCCGGTGAAGATCAGCTCCTTCGCCAGCGGCGCGCCGACGATGCGGGGCAGCAGCTGGGTGCCGCCGATGCCCGGGAAGATCCCCAGCGTCGTCTCCGGCACGCCGAACACCGCCGTCTCGCTGGCGACGACGAAGTCCGAGAGGATGGCCAGCTCGCAGCCGCCGGCCAGCGCGAAACCCTCCACGGCCGCGATGACGGGTAGGGGACAGCGCAGCACGCGCAACGCCGCCTGCTCGAAGATGACGTGCTGGGCGCGCCACTCCTCGTCGGTCATCTCGTTACGCTCCTTGAGGTCGCCGCCGGCGCAGAACGCTCGCTCGCCCGCGCCGGCGAACACCAGCGCCCGCGCGTCGGCGTCGGTGGCCAACACGGTGAAGCAGGCGAGGAGATCCTGCCCCATCGCGGTGTTCATGGCGTTCATCTGGTCGGGGCGGTTGAGGACGACGGTGACGACGTGACGATCGTCCGAGCGCTCGATGAGGAGGTGGCGATAGCTCACCGCACGAGGCCCTGGCTCTTGAGGGTGCGGACGTCGTCGAGGGTGTAGCCGAGCCAGGTGAGGACGTCGGTGGAGTGCTCGCCGAGCCGCGGGGGGACGCGGCGGACGCCGGGGCGCCGACCGTCCCACTGGATCGGCAGGCCGACCGAGCGGTAGTCGGGCAGGCGCGGGTGCGGCGCGCCGACGAGCATTCCGCTGGCCAGCGTCTGCGGCTCCTGGAGCACCTGGTCGAGCGTGAGGATCGGGGCGCCCGGCACCCCGGCCGCGCGCAGCCGCTCGAGCAGGTCGGCGGTCTTGTAGACTCGCGTGCGCGCCGACACGGCGTCCGCGAGGGCGGTGCGATAGCGGACGCGCGAGGGATTGTCGGCGAAGCGCGGGTCGCGCGTCAGCTCGGGGGCCTCCAGCGCCGTGCCCAGCCGCGTGAAGAGCGCGTCGGATGCCGCCCCGATCATCGCGTAGCCGTCGGCGGTGGGGAACGCCTGATAGGGCGCGATCATCGCGGTGCCCGAGCCGTGGGGCTGCGGCACCTCGCCGCTGCCGAGGTAGCCCATCGCCTGGTACGACACCCACATCAGTGCCGACTCGAACAGCGCGGTCGTCACCTCGACGGCGCGCCCCGTCTGCTCGCGCTGGCGGAGCGCGGCCATGATGCCGATCACCGCCCACAGACCGGTGCCCATGTCCACGATCGAGGTGCCGACGCGCGCCGGCTCCTGGCCCGGGTGGCCGTTGATCGACATCAGTCCCGCGTAGGCCTGCATCAGCGGGTC
>Ga0075423_10006750_pt1 | contig 10794 bp, 9 predicted proteins | sample SoiMethybrSBSTD2_FD_80114 | JGI IMG/M metagenome (GOLD analysis project Ga0075423, IMG submission 80114) | Bulk soil microbial communities from a Populus tree surrounding site in Tennessee, USA - Soil MetaG P. TD hybrid SBSTD2 | ecosystem: Environmental > Terrestrial > Soil > Tree plantation...
CTCATCTGCGGCGAGTGGCCTTGCTCGTGACAGGTGGCGCAGGCGGTCGCGGCCGCCTCGATGCGCGGCTCCCCGACGTGCTCAATCTCCAGGTGACAGTGCAGGCAGTCGACCTTGTGGATGGTGACGTGCTCCTGGTGCAGCAGCTCGGTATCGCCGTAGGCGGCCAGGCGCGCCGGCTCGTTGTGGCAGGTGACGCAGCGCTCCTTGGGCACCGTGCCGTCGCTTCCCTGGGGGCGCGCGTGGCAGCTGACGCACTGCATGCCGTAGCGGCTGACGTCGGCGTGGTTGAAAGTGAGGTTGTCGCGGTGGATCACCTTGTCGGGAACCTGATGGCACAGCGTGCAGCGGGCCGTGCCGACCCCGGAAGTCTGTCCCTTGAAATGGCACAGGATGCAGGTGCTGGCGGTGACGGCGATGTGGCTCCCCTGGACGATCTGGGAATGGCAGGAGGTGCATCGCAGCGTCTTTCCACGCCGCATTCCCGCCAAGTGCGCCGAGTGATCGAACAGCACATCCCCGAACAGCTCCTTGCCGGCGAGCAGGCGCCGCTCGTGGCAGCGCAGGCAGGCGGCGTCGTCGACTTCGGTCCAGGGATTGGTGCTGTAGGTGCCGGTGAAGTAGCGGGCGACCATCGAAAGCGCCTCGTACTTCTTGCGCAGCTCTGCGGTCACCCCGGGCGGGATGTGGCAATCGACGCAGGCAATGTTCTTGTGGGAGGAATGTCTCCACGATTCGTAGTAGGGCGCCATGATGTGGCACGAGCCGCAGAAGCTGGGGCGGCTTGTGACTTCCATGGCGGTGCCCATGGCCACCACGCCGATTCCCAGGAGCATGGCGAAGGCGAGCCCCAGGACCCGGAACCGCAGCCGGGACACGGCGGCGAACAACCGGGATCCGCTCCCGCCCTCGCTCACCGGGACGACTCCGCTACGGCTCTGCGCCTGAAGCGCACGAGCAGGGCCAGGGTGATCAGCAGGTAGAACCAGAAAACCAGCAGCCCCACCATGCGCCACCGGCGTCCTTGCAGCTTTCCGTTCAGCTCCGACTCCACCTCACGGGCGATGCCGCGCCCCCGGCCGGTGAGCGACTCGACGCTCGCCAGATTCAGGGAGTGCATGACGGGGAGCGACTCGAGCAAGGCGGTCCGCGCCTCCTCCAGCCGCGCCTGGTAGTCCTCCACGTAAAGCGGAATGGCGGCGGCCCGCTGCACCAGGGCGTGCGCCTGGTCGATCTCCTCGGAGGCGCTCGCATAGGAGGTCTTCATCTGCAGCGCCAGCTTCGCCTGCGCCGAGTCGGCCCCATGGCAGTTGAGGCAGACCTTGTCGAGCATCCCCACGTCGGCCGGGCGGTTGTCGTGGCGATCGTGGCAGGCGGCGCATTCCGGCAGTCCCGCCTTGTCCATGGCCGTCTTGTGCGGCCCCTGCAGAAAATAGGTGCGGGTGGTGGCGTGGCACTGCCCGCAGATCTTGTCCACGTCGCCCACGCCCGGAGGGGTGGCCCCGTGAGCGCCGTGGCAGCGGGTGCAGTCGGGCGCCTCCAGGTTTCCCTTCTCCAGCAGCAGCGTTCCATGCACTCCGGCGGCGAATTCGGCGGCGGGGTTTCCCTGCAGGCCGTAAGGCGCCATCAGCTTGGCGTCGCCGTGGCACTTGCCGCAGGTGGCCGGGATGTTACGCACATAGGTGCTGCTGCGCGGATCTTCCGGAGGCAGGATTTCGTGCGAGCCGTGGCAATCGATGCACACCGCGACCCGCTCGTCTCCCTTGGCGAGGAGCTGCCCATGCTTCGAGGTCTGGTACAGGGCGTACTGGTCGGTCGGGAGGTTGTAGGGGCGCATCTTCTCCACGTCGGAGTGGCAGGTGGCGCACAACGCCGGAATGTCGCGGCGCTTCGGAACTCCTCGGAAATTGCCGCTGTGGGCGCTCTCCACCGTGATGGCCTGGGCGTTGCCTCCGTGGCAGGCGGTGCAGGTCACTTCTTCGGCATGGTGGCGGCTGCGATCGAAAAGCACCCGCACGTCGGGATGGCACAGGACGCACTGGTTGGAGGTGGAGGAGGTGAGAGCGGCGGCCAGCAGCAGGGCGGCGATCATCGCCCCACCTCCATCCTGTACCCCATCCAGGTGAAGACGAGCCACAGGGCCAGCACCCCGACGCCGAGGATCAAGGCCCAGCGGCGCTGCGAGGCGGCCCGCCCCGGCGAGCGATCCAGAAACGGCAGCAGGAGGCAACAGGCCAGGATCGCCTCGAGCAACAGCCCTCTCAGCCAGGAAGGCACCAGGGTGGGGATCGACTGCAGGAAGGCGTGCGAGGCCAGCAGGTACCAGGCCGGCCGCACTCCCGCCGGAGTACTGAAAGGATCGGCCGGAGCAAGGTAAGGCGAAGGCAGCAACGTGGCCAGCGTCACGAGGCAGCCGAAAACCAGCGCGGCCAGGATGACCAGGTTGTAGAGGTGGACCTTGAACACCCCCGCGCCTGCGCGGCTCTCACCGGGGGAAAACGACAGCCCCACGCGGCGCACGGTGGAGAAGTTCAAATAGAAAAGACAGAGCAGGAGCAAGGGTAGCGCCACCACGTGCAGGAAGTAGAAGCGCAGGAGCACCAGGGTGTCGGGACTCGCGCCGCCCACGAAGAAGGTGAGCAGCGATCCCCCCACCGGCAGAGCGCCCAGCACCTCCATCCCGCGGATGGTCTGCCAGTAGCCGTGCTGGTCCCAGGGGAGCAGGCGTCCGGTGAAATCCGCGGCCACCGCGAAGAGGAACAGCAGGATCGAGACGATCCAGAGCGCTTCCCGCGGCCCCTTGTACATTCCCTGGAAGTAGAACCGCCAGACGCGTATCAGGAGGATCAGGATCAGCAGCTTCGCCGCCCATCCGTGGACGTGGTGCACGAACGAGCCGCAGCTCACGTCGCGCACCAGCGTGGTGACCGAGCCGTAGGCGTCGCCGGCGGTCGGCTGGTAATAGAGAGCCAGCATCACTCCCGTCACTCCCAGAAAGAGGAACAGGAGGATGGAGAGAATGCCCAGCACGCGCGGCCAGCGGGCGTAGGAGGGAAAGGGGCGGCTGAGCGCTTCGGCGATGGCCTCCTTGAGCGGCCGGCGCGCGTCCAGCTCGGTCGGAAACAGTCCGAAGCTGGTCAGGAAGGAGAACATCTCCGTCAGGTTGAAGCGCTCTTCCAGCCATCCCCGCAGTGAGGGGCCTTGACGATCGGGTTCGCTTGGCACCGGGTGCTCCCTTTCTCAGGTGCGGACCACCACCTCATCCGCCTGAATCTCCGCCCGGTAAGGGGCCAGGGGACGGGTGGGAGGGCCGGACAGCACGTTGCCGTTCTTGTCGAACGCACCATTGTGACAGGGGCAGTCGAAGGTCTGCCGGGCCTGGTTCCACTTGAGCACACAGCGCAAGTGGGTGCAGATGGCCGGCAGCGCCAGCACCTGCGTCTCGGAGACCCGGATCACGTAGAGCGGCTCGGCCCCGTGGCGAATGAAACGGGCTTCCCCGACACCCAGGGCGGAGAAGGAGCCGCAGCGGACCACCCCCTCGGCGGGCCGCTTCTCCTTCTCGGGCGCCTTCAGGAAAGCGATTCCGGCCACCCCTGCCCCGATGGCCCACAGCGACAGGAATCCCTTGACCAGCCACCCCAGGGCGGATCGTCTCCCCATCTCGATTTCCGGCTCGGCATTCGGCGCTGATGTCACCGGGAGCTCCTTCTCATTCTTTCGGCGATGGATGCGGCGCCCGTTCCTGCCGCTGCAGCGTTTCCAGCTCGAGCGCGTGCTCCTCGGCCATCACCGACTCGGGCATGCGGCCCGAGATCCAGGCGGTATTCATGGGATAGACCTCCGGGTTGAAAATCACATAGTAGAGATGCCAGACGAGAATCGCCAGCGTCGCCAGCCAGGCCTCGTAGAAGTGCACCGTCCTGGAGATGTCCCACCCCAGCTTGGTGAGCAGAGAGATGAACAGGTTCTCGAAGGCCATGATGACGCCGGTGACGGCCATCACCAGCGTTCCCCAGACCAGCGCCCAGTACTCCATCTTCTCCACGTAGCTGAAGCGGCCAAAGCGGGGCTTCCTGGAAGCAACTCCGAGGTTGTGAAGCAGGTTCTGCCCGGCATCCGACACGTCCCGGCGCTGCGGCAGCATGTCCCGCAGAAATTCTCGGCCACGGCGCGTGCCGAAAAGATAGATCAAGTGGGCCACGCTGGCCGTGATCATCACCACCGCGGCGATCCGGTGCGCCAGGCTGCGCGCCTCGAAAGCGTGATCGCTCAGACTGCGAATCCCCTGGACCCACCACGCCTCGGGGTAGCGCAGCATGAATCCGGTGATTACCAGCACCGTGAAGCTCAGCATCAGCGCCCCGTGCTGCAATCGCTCTCCCAGGGTCATCCTCAGGTAGAGGGCGTGCCCGTGAGGCTCTTCCACCGCGTCCCCTCGGCGCACTTTGAGGCGGTGCGCGGACTTGCGGATGAAATCCAGCAGATTGTGCAGGAACATGCCGCCCACCACCAGCACGATGAGTCCGACGTAGAGGGTGGCGATCCAGTAGAGAATCGGCTCTTTCGCCTGCTCCGAGGTCACGTGCACCGACCCCACGGTGAAGCGCCAGTTGGCGCCCGGATGACAGCGGCCGCAGGTGACGGCCAGGTTGGCCCTGTTGACGCTGGAGGTGGGATCGGCGCTTGCCTTGATGTCGTGGGCTCCGTGACAGCTGGCGCAGTTGGCGACCACGACGCTCCCGCCTCCCCGGATGGCCAGGCCGTGAAAGCTGTCGGCGAAAGTCTTCGCCCGATCCGACGGGATGCCGTATTTCTCCGACAGCTTCACCGAGCTGTGACAGGGCGAGCAGACCTGCGCCGAAACGTTTTTGGCGGCCACCGGAGAGCGGGGATCCGAGGTGAACAGGATGTTGTGCTCGCCGTGGCAGTCGGTGCACACCGGCGCGTCGGGATTGCCGCGCCGCATGCCCGCCGCGTGGACGCTTTCGGCGTATTTCTGCGCTTCGGTGGCGTGGCACTTGGCACAGGTCTCGGGAATGTGCGTCTTGTTCACCCGCGCTTCCGGGTCCATGCCCTGGCGCATCTCGTGGCTGCCATGACAATCGACGCAGTTGGCCGCCGCGGCGTTTCCTGCCAGCAGCGCCGCGCCGTGGACGCTCTTCTCGTAGGCGGCGATGAAGCCGGCGCGTGGTCCCATCCTGGCCTTGACGTCGGGATCGTCCAGGTGGCAGGAAAGACAGACCTTCTCCTGGGCGATCTTCAGGGAGGCTTCGTCGCCCTTCCAGCCGCGCGGCGTCAGGGAATGGCTATGGCAGGCCAGGCATCCAGGGGCGCCCTTCGCCTGCGCTTTCAGGGCCTTGCCATGGGCCGAGCCGGCGAAGCTCCGGGCCACCTGCTGATGGCACGAGCCGCACGACTCCACCGGGTGATCGGTGGAGTAGCGGAACCTCTCCGAGCGGACCGGAGCTACGTCGTGGGAACCGTGGCATTGCTGGCACGAGGGCAGGCCTGGCTTTCCGGGCGCGGATGCGGTGACGCCGGCGTGAAAGGGGTGCTTTTCCATCGCATCCGAATGGCACCCGGCGCATGCCACCGGCTCGATCTTCTTTTTGTGGGGCAGCTCTTCGGGGTTGAATCCCGAGTGGCAGTCGGTGCAGCTCAGGTCCTTGTGGACCGAGTCCGCCAGGATTGCGGAATCGACGTGCAGGGAGACGGATTCACCTTGGCGGTCGGCGCTCAGCGACGGATCGCTATGGCAGGTGAGGCAGTCCTCGGAAGATGCGGCACGAGTCGCCGGCGCCGGCGCGAGCCACGCCAGGGTCGGAACGAGGAGAAGAATCCTGACGGCCCTCATGGCCCCGACTCCAACTCATGCGCGCGGGTGAGCTCCGAGCTCCTTCACCTTCAGGGCCAGGGCCAGGATCACTGCCAGGATCACCAGGAGCGACAGGCCGAGCCCCACCCGGCGGAATCGCAGCTCGGCGAAGGCCTTCTTCGCCGCGACGATTCCGGCGTCGGCCGCGGCAATCCCGCCGTTGGCCGCCGCCAGAAAGCGCTCGAGATCGAAGCTGTGCGCCAGAACCCGCGATTCCACCAGCCCGTCCTTGGCCTTCTGCAGGGCGAAGCGGTCCTCGCTGACTTCCATGCCGGCACGCTCAGCCTGATCCAGAAGGGCGTTGGCCTTGGCCAGGCCCCCCTTCAGCGTTCCAATCGATTGGGCCATCTTCGCGGCGGCCGCGTATCCGTTGTCTCCCTCCGCGTGGCATCCGGTGCAGGTGGAGGTTGTCCCCACCCCCAGCATGTCGTCCTTCGGGGGAAGGACGGCGTGGTTGCTGTGACAGACCATGCAGCGGATGCACGGGCTCAAGTCCATCTTCTTTTTTGCTTCGGTCTCGCGGAACAGGGTGGCTTCGCGCGGGTGGCAGGTGCCGCAAACGCTGGTGACGTTTTCAACGCCCGGGGGCGTGGCGCCGTGGCTGCCGTGGCAATCGTTGCAGGTCGGCGCGGCCAGATCGCCATCGACGCTGATCGCATGGAAGTGGACGCTCGTCTTGTAGTCGGCGAATTGATTCGTCGGGATGCCGTAGGGATCCATCTTCTTCGCGTCGGCGTGGCAGTGGGCGCAGGTTTCCGCCACGTTGGTCGGATAGACCGGCGAGCGCGGATCGGAGATCGCCCGGATCCCATGCACCTGATGGCAGTCGATGCACACGGCGACCTCCCCGTCCCCTTTGGCGTTCTTCTGGCCATGGACCGAGGTGCGGTATTCGCTGAGCTGGTCCACCCGGGCGCGCGGGTTGAAGCGCTTCATGAAAGCCGCGTCGGAGTGGCACTTGGCGCAGAACTCGGGGATGTGCAGCCTGTCGGGCTTGCCGGTCCACCCTTTCTTCGGATTGTGGGAGGCGTCCATGTCGTCGATGGCGGTGGGATCGCCTCCATGGCAGTCCTGGCACGACAGTCCCTTCTGGAAATGGATGTCCTCCGCGGCGCGCACCGTCGGCTCCAGCGCCGCGCCGTCCAGCTGCGAATGACAATTGAAGCAGCTCGTCTCGGTGGGCAGGGGGCCGGAGGGCTTGGACGGCGGCTCCTCGGCCAGAACCGGCAGGGCCAGCAGGCTCACGGTGAGGGCGATGGGCAAGAGCGGCGGGGCGAGCCTCGGGAATCGCATGTCAGTGCCCCTGCGGCATATAGACGATTGCGGTCATCACCGCCATGTAAACCAGGGCGAGCCATCCCGCCAGGGTGAACAACCGGCTCACCGAATTCCCCTCAGCGGGATTGCGGTCCAGGAAAGGGATGAAAACCCAGATCATCGCGGCGAGGCCGATACCCAGAATCCCCAGCAGCTCTCCCTCGATCCCCAGGATGTGAGCGGGAAGGTACTTCAGGGTCTGGAACATCCAGCCGAAGTACCACTCGGGCCGGATACCCGCGGGCGCGGGAGCGAACGGATCGGCCTTCTCCCCCAGCTCCCAGGGAAACAGGGCCGCCAGGGCCGCGAGGGCGCCCAGCGCCGCGCACCAGCCGATGGCATCGCGCAGGAGAAAGTGAGGCCAGAACGACATGCTCCTGGCTTGTTCTCCCCCCGTCTTGCGCTTCGCCTCGATGGAAGGGGGCACGCTCATGCCGTGCTTTTGGACCAGGAGCAGGTGCAGGCCCACGAGGGCGGTGGTCAGAGCGGGGAGCACCGCCACGTGAAATCCGTAGAAGCGCGTCAAAGTGCCACCCGTCACCTGCTCGCCCCCTCTCAGGAAGCGCAAGGCAAAGTGACCGACCACGGGGACCGCCCCGGCGATATCGGTTCCGACCTGGGTGGCGAAGAAGGCCAGCTTGTTCCAGGGGAGCAGGTAGCCTGAGAAGCCGAACCCCAGCATGAGAAAAAGCAGGCACATCCCGCTGATCCAGGTCAGCTCCCGCGGCTTGCGGAAGGCCTTCATGAAGAAGACGCTGAACATGTGCACGAACAGCACGAAGATGAGCAGGTTGGCGGACCAGGAGTGGATGGAGCGGATGAGCCAGCCGAAGGGGACCTTGGCCATGATGAACTGGACGCTCTCGAACGCCTCCTCGGCCGAAGCCCGGTAATAGAGGAGGAGCAGAATCCCCGTGGCCACCTGCAGGCCGAACAGGAACAGGGTCATGCCGCCCAGGTAATACCAGAGGCTGTGGCGGTGCAGCGGCACCTGCTTTTTCTTTCCCAGGTCCACCAGGAAAGACCAGCCGGCGCGCTCCTCCAGCCAATCCATGATTCGGCCCACCCGCCCGGTCGAGCCGACACTCATGATCGCGAGACCACGATTTCACCGTCGGCCACGTTCACGGAGTATTCCTCCAGGGGACGCGGCGGAGGTCCGGAGACGTTATGCCCCTGCAGGTCATAGACGCCGTTGTGGCAGGCACACCAGATTTGCCGAGTGTCGTCCTTGTACTGCACCGTGCAGTTGAGGTGGGTGCAGGTGGCGGAGAAGGCCTTGTATTCTCCCTCCCCGGTGCGCACCAGCAGGCCCGGCAGGCTGCCGAACCGGAAGATTTTTCCCGAGTTGGGCTTCAGCTCCCCTTCCCGGGCGGCCACCACGCGGGAGGTCTGCGCCTCAGGAATGTCGGGCGGCGAAATGTAGCGGGCCACTGGGTAGGCGACGGAGAGGAACATCGCCCCCATGGAGGTCCCCAGAAACCAGTTCAGAAACCCGCGCCGCGACGGCTGCTCGGGAATCGGACTCACTTTGCCGCCCCCGACTGAGGGTTGGGGTGGGCGATGAGAGCCTGCCCCAGGGGGGCGTAGGCCTTGGAGTGCTTCGTCTCGGTCCACTTGGTGTACTGCGCTCCCTTGGCCGGGGAGTTATGACACATCTTGCACTTCTCCGCGCCCACGAATTTGTGGGTTCCCTCGGCAAGAGCGGGAAGCGCCAGCGCCGGAGAAAGGACGAGACAGAATCCCGTTGCGAGCAACCACGCGCGCTGCCTCATAATCCCACCTCAGAAAAAAAGAGAGGGGAATGGCGACCATTCCCCTCTCGACGAATGCAATCAGAACTCCACCAGTGAGTTAGGGAGCCGTGTAAGTGCCCTTGTCATGGCAGGTGAGGCAAAGCTCGCTGTTCTGGTCACTCCTCCAGAGCAGGGCTTCACCGGTGTTGTCCTTGTTGTGGACTGCATGACAGGTGGCGCACTCCATCATCGAGCTGCCGGATCCGAACAGATGGTCGCGCACAAAGGTGGTCGGGGTCAACATGGCGGAATCCGCGTTGCGGATCTCCGGGTCTCCCGACTGCACGTCGTCATAATTGAATCCGATCGGATGGTGGTTTCCGAGGTACTTGTCCTTGCCGATCAGGTAGCTCGGCGCCATCATGGTGCTCCCGTTGGAGATCGATCCGGGGAGCTGGTCCACATTGCCGTACTGATTGACGGCGATGGTGCCGTCGTGGCAGCTCAGACAAAGCAGCGAGGTGCTGCCCGGGGTCATGCCGTTCAGGATCGCCTGGGATGCGTGCGGGCCGTTCTGCGGCGCGCCCGGGCCGTTGTCGTACATGGTGAAATTCGTGTCGAAGCCGTTCAGGTTGTGATTCCAGAGCGGCAGGTAGTCGAACGCCGCCGGCGCCAGGGGTCCGGCGCCGCCCGTCGCGGTGCTCAAACGAAACGTATTGTGCGGGGCATGGCAGAAAATGCAGATTCGGTTGAGCGGAGCATCCGACGGGGAGGCGGTGTAGTTCATCCCGTTGTGCGACGTGGCCAAATCATGGACCGTTCCGTTGATTCCGGTGCCCGGGGTGTACGATCCCGTGTATGCCATCGCATGCATGGGAAGGAACAGGCCCAGCGCAACCACCAGCAATGCCGGTGTGATTCTCCTCATGTGCCCTCCTCCGCTCTCATCGATTCGCATTTTCAGTCCGTCCTCTTCGAGGCGGACCCGGCGGGCAACGCCGCCGGGTCGTCGCTAAATCCTCATTGGATGATCATCGGCGTCTTGCCCGCGCTCGGTTGCGTCAGGCTCGGCGGGGTCGTGGCCAGGATCACATTGGCGGTGCTGCTGGGCCCGATGATCAGGGTGGCGGCAGGCAGCGTGAAAACGTACCCGGCCCGGGTGACCACCAGATCGTACGTACCCGGCTTGAGCGTGTTGCCGGTCGAGAACGTCCCGTCGGCCGCCGTATACAGCGTCTTAACGATCAGCGAGCCCTTCTTCACCTGCACGGTCGCCGAAGCGATGTTCGCCGTGGCCGCGGCGTTCTTGACCGTGCCGCCGATGGCGAAATAGGCCGGGGTGGCCGACACCGGGCAGTTGCGCGACACGTAGCGCAGCTTGCTGTCGATGGCCTTCTGACTCACCAGGAACGTGCCGGTCCTCGTGTAGAGGTGGTTGACCGAGGCCCCCTGCGTGGTGAACGTCCTCACCGAGCCATCGCCCCAGTCGATGACGATCTGCATCGAGGCGTTGCCGTCGCCGGGAAGAGTGTCACCGTCCCCGGCGTCGTCACTGGACGAATCGAGGAGGTTCATCGTCCAGCTGTCGGCGTTCCAGGTGCAGGTGCCGTCCACTGTCGGCGGCATGTCCGGATTGGCGAGGGTGACGCTGCGGGTGACAGTGCCCACGCTCAAGCCGTTGGAGGCGAGCCGCACGGTCAGGCCGATCGATTTGGCGCCGGCGAGCGCATAGGTGTGGCTGCCCGGGTCGGCAATGCCATGCGCCGTCCCGTCGCCCCAGTCCCAATCGTAGACGAAGGGGGGGCAGGTGCCGCCGCAATCCACCGAGGCATCCACGTTGACGGTGAGAGAGTTCGGAACGAC
>Ga0075423_10006752_pt1 | contig 10794 bp, 6 predicted proteins | sample SoiMethybrSBSTD2_FD_80114 | JGI IMG/M metagenome (GOLD analysis project Ga0075423, IMG submission 80114) | Bulk soil microbial communities from a Populus tree surrounding site in Tennessee, USA - Soil MetaG P. TD hybrid SBSTD2 | ecosystem: Environmental > Terrestrial > Soil > Tree plantation...
AAACTTGACCAGGCCCGCCGAGTCCAAATAGGACGGCAGCGCGTCCATGTTGGCGCGCCAGAGCCGTTCATCGCGCAGCGCCACCGCGCGCGAAGTGAGCTGCTCCATGCAGGTGTACGGATACAAGCTCATGTACTCGGTGACGCCGGCGAGGCTCTCGGCAAGCTTTGGTCGAAACGAAATATGAACGCCGCCGCGCCCGGCCAGCGTTTCTTTGGGACGCTCGACGCCGAGCACGAAATTTTTATCGACTTGCCTGATCGTCGCCTGATAGGTCCTCGTCGGCACCGCGACGACGATTTTCTGCGCGACCCTCATGCGATCGGCGCCGCCGCCGCTTTCGTAGGCCTCGACTTCGTAAACCAAGCCGCTCACACCCACTGGCACTTGAACATCCCAACCGATTTCCTTCGCTTCGCCGGCCGGGAGCTTCACGTTCGCGAGTTTGGGCGTACCATTCAGGCCGCCGATCCGCGCGCTTGCTTGGATTTCCATCGGCCGATCCGTGGCGTTGCGCAGGGTGAATTCGGCTTTGAACCGGTCACCTTCCCGCGCCACCGGCGCAATGGCGGCAAACAGCATGAGCTCCTGGGTCGAACGAATCGTCGCGGTGTTGCTGCCGAATAGTCCCGCGTCGGCATTGACGACCGCAGCGATGCGAAAGCCCGTCAGTGAATCGTTGAGCGGAATCTCGACCATGGCCTCGCCGTTGGCATCGAGCGGCACGCGCGCGTTCCAGTAAAGCAGCGTGTCGAACAATTCTCGCGTGATCATTTTTCCGCCGCCGCCGCCCTGCGCCACAGCCTTGAGACCGAAGTGGCGCCGGCCGATCACTTGCATTTGCGCCGTGGAGGTCGCCACGTTGTAACTGCGTCGACCCATCATCGCAGCGAGCAGATCCCAACTCTTGTTCGGCATAAGCTCCAGCAAACCTTCGTCGATAGCTGCCACCGCGGCTTCGCTCCCCGCTGGCGGCTTGGTTCCGTCGGCCCTGAGCGCGACGATTTTCACGCGCGCTTTATCGCGCACCTTGTAAACCGTGCGCTCGGGAATCACGCTCACTTTGAGCTCGTGGGCGTGCCATTTCACATTGATCTCGCCGATGCCGAGCTTGTAAGCGGGCCGGCCGAGATCGACAAGCGCGGTCGGTTGAACTTCGTTTACCCGGCCGCGCACCGCCAGCACCGAGACAAAAACATTGGGCGCGTAATTTCCTCTGACTGGAATCTCGACCATCGGCTCGTTGCCGGCGATCTCTTTAATAAACGCGTCGATGATTCCTTCGCGCTCGACGGTAACCAGCGCGGTCGCTTGCTTGAAAGGCATGCGCACCTGGAAGCGCGCTACGTCGCCGGGCTCGTAGCGCTTTTTTTCCGGCAACACATCCATGCGGTCGTGGTCGCCCTGGACAAACCACCACTGTTCTTTGCCGGCAACCCAGACGTCGGTGTTGGCAACGACTTCGCGGCCACGCTCGTCGGTAAGACGCGCTTGCAGAATCACGTTGCCGTCGATCGGTGACTTGCTTTGGCAAATTACCAGGCCACGCTGATCGCTCTTGCCGGAGCAAATCTCGCCGTGCTTTTTTACCTCCTCCACTTGCTCATAGGCGTAGAGCCCGCCGACGAGCCGTTTGCGATGGGCGTAGGTCCGGCGCTCCAAGAGCTCGACTTTGACGGAGGCGCCCACCGCGGCTTTGCCGGTAAGATCGATCGCGGCCACGTAAAACTTCAAGTTTTCCTTCGAAGATGCCCAGGAGTCAGGCTTGATGCCGACCAATCGATTCGCCGGCCAGAGCGGAATGCGCGACGACACGGTTTGGATCTGGCCGCTCGGGTCGTTGAATTCCAGCTCAGCCAAAACCTCCATCGGCGCTTTGATCTCCGGCAGTTTGGCGATGGTCGCTCGCGCCGTGCCAGATTTATCGAGCTTCACTTGAAGCGTTTCGATCTTGGGCTTGGCGCCGGGTGAAGTATTACTTTCACTGGAATCAGTAAACGGTTCTCCTTCCGAACCGGATTCGCTGTAAAAATAGTCGTTCTCGAAGTTATTCCGGTTAATACCTTCCCTTATTTCACCGTTGGCAAAAACGAATGCTTCGTAATCGTCGAAGCCGGTGACGGCTTTGGGCGCGACCCGGCTGCGCAGTTTGACCTGTTGATACGCGGCGCCGCCACCGGCCAAATAGCGCACGCTCAAGTCCACCGGGAAGCGCGCCGGCGCCACCAGCGGATCCACCGGCGGCTGAATCGTCGCCTTCATCAGCGGCACGCGAAATTCCTCGACGCGAATCTCGCCGGTGTCAAGATCGCGCTCATGGAAATTGGTTTTGCCGCGCGTGAGGCGAATCCGATAACTGCCCAGCTTGGCGTCCTTGGGAATATTCCAGCTCGATTCCGCCGTACCGTTGTTATCCCACTTAAGCGTCATCTCGTACTGCTGGTAGGTGCTGACATGCTCGATTACAGCGCTAGTCGGCCGCTGCGCCGCCGGAGTGAGCGCGAAGCCCTCCATGACTTGATTTCTGATGATGTGCTTCATGTGCGCGGTTTCACCCGCGCGAAATAGCGTGCGATCGAAGATCGTGTGCGCGCGCATCGGCGAGCCGAAATAATCGTTCGGCAGCTGGAAGCGCCACGGCTCGATGCCGTCGTCCCAGCTTGAATGAATGAAGCTCATGTCGCCGCCCAAGTTGGCAAAGACAAACAGACCGTGACTGTAGGGCACCGGTCCGCAGCCCGCCGTTTCGTTGCTCGCCGGCAACTTGGCCACCCTGGCGATGCCGTTGGCGTCGCTGACGCCGGTCCAGATAACGCGACCGCTACAATCGCTGATCTGGATCTGCGCCCCGGCAACAGGCTTTGCCTGGTCGAGCGTTGTCACCCAGACCAGGGATGAATCGCGGCCCCACTAAAATGAACCGCCAGGTTGGTCACCAGCGCCGACGTCGGCACGTACATTAATGAATCTTTGCCGATGAGCGCGGCGCCGAGCATCTCGCTGGCGATCTCGACGACGTAGAACCCCGGCTCTTTGAGGGGAATACCGACAACTTCGAAGGCTTTGGCGCCTTGGAGTTTGGGAATCTTAAATTCTCGGGTTTGCGGCGGTTTGGATCCAAATACTGAATATTCCCGTTTAGCTTCTGCGACTCGCCGCAGCCAGGCGATCATCTCGCCGATCTTCTCCGAAGAAATCCTGTAACTCTGTCCTTTTAATGCGTCATTTTCCGGCTTGCCGGCTTGGGTCATTTTGGCGTCGACGTTTGCTTCCAAATTCCGCAGAGTCACGGGCAACGCCGGATCGGCCTTGGACTCGAGAATGCCGAAGCGCGCCGGAAACTTCGCCAGCGGCGGGTACTCCTCGGTTCGGACAGTGAGCGGAAACCTATCGGCATTGATCAGCCGCCGGCCGGCGTCATCGGCGATGTCCTTGGGCATTTCGACGGCGAAACTCATCTTCTCCGGAAACGGTCCCTTGAAAATAATTCGTTGGACAAACTCTTCCTTGTCGTCGCGTTCGCCCGTTTCCGCTTTCCAGCTTCGACCCGATGAACTCTTGAGCACGGCTTGCAGCGCCCGCACTCGCGCCACCGGCGCCGTGAAGCTCAAGCTCATCGGCAAGATCGGCACGCAACCTGACTGGGGATTTTCCCGCGGGCAGCTAAACGTTACGGAAAAATCCGGCCGGCTCTTGAACGGCAGAATCTGTTCGCTCTCGGTGGTGACACCGCTCTTCGAGCGCACGCCTTTGCCCCAGACGAGACTGACCTTTGCTGCGGCAGGAAACCTCTGCCTTGCCTGTAGCAGCAGAAATGGAACTTTCGGTGGAATGCCGCGCGAGTAGCGCGCTTTGAGGATTTCTTCCCGCTGCCGGCCCGAGATGATCCTCACGCCCACCCGCTCGACCAATCCGTCGACGGAAAACGACACGTTTGCCAGGACCGACTCTTCGCTCGCTTCGGCGTCGAGCTGGAGAATGAATATTTGTTCTTCATCGATGGACTCGGCGCCTTCACCGGCGTTTGATTGGCGAATCGCCGGGCCGCCGGTGGAAAATGAAAAATGCTGCTGGCCGGTAATTTCTCGGCCGGCGAGCGTTTTCAGGCCGGTCTTTACCCGGAACTCGCAGCGCACTCCCGCCGGCAGGTCTCGGTCGAAGTCGTAGATCCAGTTTCTTTCATCGGCCCAACGGGCCGCACCCTTTTCGGGACAATCGACGTCAAAAATTTCCGTCGTAACCTTGGGCGACCCAAAGGGGACCATTTGGTCGGAAAATCTGACGGCAACCTGGCGAACGTTCTTGACGGTGTCTTGGGGCGAGAAAAAATCGATGCGCGGCGCTGTCTGCGACTGGGATCGGAAAAGCGGCAGTAAAACGAATAAAGCGAGCAAACCGAAGAAGCGGTTCATGTTCATCGAACTCTCCTGATGTTACGCTAAATGCGGTTGAAGAGTTTGAGACACCTATGGGTCAAATCCTTTGTTCAACGGCTTACACGGATGTCCATCCTCCTTTCCGGTTCCGAAGCTTTCTCGGCTTCAAACCATCCAGTTTTTAATATCGCCAAGGACGTGATTGCCGCTTAGACGCACGAGACTGAAAAATATTAAACCGATTAAAGTGCATTGAAGGAATTGTATGTCATTTCGTGTTTTTCGTGGTGTTAATTCTCCGCCAGGCGCTTCGCTTCTCCGGTCTTAGTTGTCTTTGTCTCTTGCGCTATGTCCCGTGCGCCTTACCCCTTACGCTTCACCCCTGACGGTCTTCACTTCTTCTGCAACTGCTTGATAAACCCTACCGCCTCCATTTCCTGTACGAAACTCACGTCGACGAAAGATCTGGGATCGGCGGCGGCTGCTTTGGCGTTGCGCGGCGCCATGTCGTCGAGCAAGGTTTTAATGCCCGCGGGTTCGGGGTAAGGAGCTTCCGGAAGAACCGAAGTGTAATTTCGATAGGTCCGCTCGAGTCCTTCTGGGTCCGTGAGCTTGGTATACTTGCCGATAATCGCTTTGGTCGTTTCCTTATCGGCTTTGATAAAATAAATCGCTTCGGTCAGCGCACGCACAAACTTAGTTACGACCGGGCGCTTGGCCTTGATAATCGCTTCTCGTGTAACGACGCCGTTGCCATGCAGTGGAATTTTGAGCGTCGCCATGTTGACCAAATCGCGGAAGCCCAGGCGTTCGGCTTCTTTAATAAACGGCTCGTTCATGATGGTAAATTGAGAAATCCCTTTAGATATCGCCGCAAGCCGTTCAGGATTTCCTCCCGCCGGCACGATCTTCACATCTCTTTCGGGATCGATGCCGAGCCGGCGTAGTGAAAGTCGCAGCCCCATATCGGAGATGCTGCCAAAGCGGTTGACCGAGCCAATCTTTCCTTTCAGCTGCTCAGGGGTGGTGATACTGGCCGCGCTAATGATGTGATCGATGAAGGTGGGAATAATCGACATGACCATCACCGCATCGACGCCGCCGAGCCGGGGATTCACGACATTGGGCGCCGAGGTGACGACGATATCGAGGTCACCGGCGACCAGCGCTTGCATCGCCGGCGGACCGGCGCCGAAAAAGATCGATTCGATGATCAGACCTTGCTTTTTAAAGAAGCCCTTGTCTTGGGCGACCCACAAGGGCGTATGCGACGCTGTCATCGCCGCCCAGCCAACACGCGCGCGGTCTTGGGCCGAGATGACCGGCGCGCTGACCATCAAGAGTAGAATCGTGATCGCGCTGCGCACGAATGCTGCGATCATGCTCCTCGCTTCTTTCCCATCACTCCAATACTCCATTACTCCATCGCTCCAGTCCTTACTTAACGATCGCATAACAGTAGGAGTCTCTTGGCTCCGCGCTGATATTCGGATGCACCGACCAGCGCCGCAAAACACCTTCGCGCTGCATCCCGGCCTTTTCCATCACGCGAGCCGAACCGATGTTATCGACGTCGGACACCGCCCAAATCCGATAGATATTTTTTTGCCGCAGCGCCCAGGCGATAATTCCTTTGACGGCCTCGGTCATGTACCCTCGTCCCCAGTAGGCGCGCGCCAAGACGTAGCCCAGTTCCCATTTTTCGCCGGCAACTCTCGCGATCATCATGCCGATGACCTGTTTGTCTTCCAATCGTTCGATGACCCAGTGAAACGCCTTGCCGACGTCCCACGCGAGCAAGCACATGCGTACGTACTCGCGCGTCTCCTCGATGTCTTTGTGAGCGTGCCAGCTAACGTACTTGGTGACTTCGGGATCCTGCGCGTATTCGCGAAAGATCGCCTCAGCATCTGCGGGTTTTACTTTTCTCAGTCGTAGACGTTCGGTTTTGAGAGTTGTGGGCGGGTTTGTCACTCTTCGAAGATCCGACTCGTTATGTTCGCTGAGTTATAAGGTCGCGAGAAAAATTATTCAAGAGATCCGTCGAAGGCGCAAGGCGTCAGGCACGAGGCATGAGTCGGATTTTCCGATTTGAAGCTCGCCGCTCGCACTTCATGCCTCGCGCCTATTTTCACTGCGGCGCGAGGATCTGTTTCAGCTTCGCTAGCATGGCCGGACTTGTCTTGAGCAATCCATGAACGGTCTTCTCCAGCTCCTCTCCGGTGAGCGGCGCGATGTCCAGGCTGGCGCGCTCGGCATCGGCGAGAAATGATGGATCGCTCATCGTCGCGGTGAACGCCTTGCGCAGGAGCTGCACGCGATCCTTCGGCGTGCTGGGAGAAAGCATAAACGGCCTGCTCGCCGCGCTGACGTCATGGACGCCGATCTGAATCAACTGACGCGCCTCCTCGGTCTTAGCAAAATTGATCGCTAGCGGAACCTTTGGCAGTTCCATATGGGGTTTCGGCAGCGCTTGCAGGACAATCACCAGTTCCCCGCTCTCGATGAAATTTTTCCATAGCGAACGCAAACTTTCCCACCCGGTGCAAACTCCGTGGAGCTCTCCCCTTTCCACCGCCACGCGCATTTCGCCCGTACTTTTGTAGCCCAGCACCAACTGCAGCGGGAAACCGAGAGTTGAGTTTAGCAGCCGAGACGTATCGTAGGCACCTGTCCCCGGCGCAGTGGCGCCCATTCGCGGCGCAACCTTCGAGGCCAGCCATTTGTCCGCGCTGTCAATGCCGCTCGCTTTGGAAAGGCCGCAGGCGATTTCGACCCTGGCCACGGCGCCGACGTATTCAAACCTTGCGGCATTGAAATCGATCTCTTTCTGTCCCATCGCTTGCAGCTGGAATAAGTTGCCATTGAAGTGTCCGATCGTGAGGCCATCGGGCTTGGCGATCTTATAGAGGTGATTGGCTGAGACCAAGCTGCCGGCGCCCGGCATGTTCTCCACGACAAAAGTTGGATTTCCCGCAATATGTTTACCCATATACCGCGCAATCGTGCGCGCGTAGAAATCGTAACCGCCGCCCGGCGCGTAGCCGACGATGAGACGAATGGTTTTGCCGCTGTAGAATTCATGAGTGGTTGCGTAAGAAGCCGGAACGCAGCCAAGGCAGAGAAGCGTGAATGTGAAAAACCCGCTGAAGGTAATAACTACTTTTTGGCCTGGCCGATTTCTCATCGTTTCGCCAAATCCTTCAACGCCTCGCGCAAATAACTCTGGTCGACGTATTTCGCGGCACTCGGCACCGCTCCTTTCGACTGGGTTTGCTCCCAGTAGATCTGGGTGACGATTTGAAGCCCGTCGACGTTGACGTCGCCGTCGGGATTCCACATGTGGGTGCTGGTGTAGAAATCCCAGCCGCGCCGGGCGTGGTCGCGCTTGAGATTCATCTCCTTGGCCAAATAATCCGCCGCCGGTTCTTTATTCTGATGAATCCAGCGCATGGTTTGCGCCATCGCTCGCATGACGCGGACGAGGACAGGGCGATTTTTCTCCGCCCACGATCGCTTGGTCGATAGAGCGGCCAACTGGTAGTTGGGGATGACGTCGATGAATCTGCCGATCTCGTTGAATCCCTGCTCCTCGGCGGCGTAATTCACGGGCAGTGAGAGCGCCGCCGCATCGATGGAGCCGGCGGTCAAAGCAGCATACGTCTGCGGCGTTCCGCCAATGACAAGAAGTTTGTAATCGCGCGGGTACTCCAGTCCTTTGACCTTTAGAACCTGTCGGAGTGCGAAGGTCACGCCGGATGTAAGACTGATGGCGCCGAACGTCGCGCCGCGCAGATCGTTATAGGTTTTGAATTTCTTCGCTGCCATGACGGACTGCGTGAGACCGTTGATAATGCCGCCGAGGATAACCAGATCGAGCCCTTTTTCTATCGCCGCAATCGACGCGTCCGAAGCACTGCCGGCGATTTCCAAAGACCCGCCGGCGAGAGCTTGAATGCCTACGTCGGACGCGCGTATGACTACCAGGTCGACGTCGAGCCCCTGCTTTTCAAAGAAGCCCATTCTTGACGCGATCCATAGCGGACCGTAGCCGAGGGTTTTGGCGGCGGAGCTGATCCGGAGCTTGACCCTTTCCTGAGTGAGGCCAATTGATGGGACCCAGAGAACAGTCATTATCAAAGCAATGAATGATGTGAACGCCATCATGTGGCTGCCCTCCGGCACGGCATGGTGGTTTTGCGTGAGAGTTACTTAGGTGAGGATCTCTTCCTGGCGCCACTGCTCGATAGTGGTTTTGTCGTATCCTAGAAGCTCGCTGAGAATCTGCTCGTTATCGGCGCCGAAACGATGGGGCAAGCGCAGCGGCTCTTCATCCATACCGCGAAAAACGATGCCGCTGCGCGGGATCTCGAACGGGCCGATGAGAGAATCCGCGAAAGACGAGAAATAGTTTCGCCGGCGCAGCTGCGCGTCCTTGAGCAAATCGGCACCGGTTTGCACGACACCGGCGGGCACGCCGGCAGCCTGCAGTTTGGTCATCACTTCTTCCGCAGGCCGCGCTTGCGTCCATTCCTGGACGATGCCGTCCAACTCCGCACGGCTTTGCAGTCGCGCAGCAAGATTTGTGAATCGAACGTCGCTGATCAATTCGGCCCGGCCGATGACGTGGCACAAGGCACGCCACTCTTCTTCATCACGCGCCGAGATCACGCACCAACGGTCCTCTCCATGACAACGGTAACAGCCGTGCGGCGCGGCGAGTGCGTAGTGATTGCCCTTGGGCTCGGGGTCGTCGCCGTTCACCGAGGTTTCTAGATAAGTTGCGCCCAGCGTGTACGCCGTGCCTTCGATCTGGGCGAGATCGATGGTCACGCCTTTACCCGTGCGCCGGCTGTTGAGCAGCGCGGCGACCATCAAGGTCGGCGCCATGACGAAACCTAAATGATCGGGATACACTCCTTGGCTGCCGATCGGCCGATCCTGTTCGGAATGATTCCACAGATAGGTCATGCCCGAGAAAGCGGTCAGATTGAATCCCCAAGTGCCGTACCCGCTTTTTGGCCCCGCGGAGCCGAATCCCGGCAATTGCACGATCACGAGCTTCGGATTAGTTTTTCTTAGCTCGTCTTCGCTCAAGCCCAGCTTGTCCAGTACGCGCGGACGAAAATTCTGCAGCACCGCATCCGATTTTCCCGCCAGCTCGCGAACCAGTCGCGCGCCGGTGGGATGCTTGAGATTGATCGCCATTGAGCGCACACCGAGATTGCACTCGATAAAACGTGGCGCGGCGTCGATATCTTTGTGCTGGCCGTAGTGGCGAAAAGTATCGAGTCCGCCCTTCTTCGATTCTATCTTGATCACCTCCGCGCCGTAGCCAGCGAGCAACCGTCCGGCGAACGGCCCGGCGTAACCCGTGGTGAAGGCAAGGATACGAACGCCTTTCAGTATCTCGTTAGCGGCTGACATTGCGTTCAATTATTCCTTCCGCCGTCAGAGAAGCCAATTCACTCGCGCTCAATCCCAACTCACCGCAAAATACTTCCTGATTATGCTGTCCCAAAAGCGGCGCCGGCGAAGGACCGGCCCGTTGCCCGTCGATCATAAAAGGCCGGCCCGGCTGCGCGAAAGTGCCAAGCACCGGATGGGTCACGTCGCCGAAAAATCCCCGCGCCTGAATATGCGGGTCTTTCATAAAATCCGACGGCGAATTGACCGGCAAGCCGGGGATACCGTTTTTCTGCATCAGCTCGGCGAGATCTTCCTTGAGAAAGCGCGAGGTAAAAGAGGTCACTTGCGCGTTGATATAGTCGGCCTGCTGGCGCCGCAGGTTGCTATTGATCCATTTCGGATCGTCGAGCGCTGGATCGTGGTCCGGCCAAACTTTCAGCAGAAGCGGCCAGTGAGTCTGCGTGACGAACAGCGCAATCCAACCATTTTTGCATTGGAACAGGTTGGCCGGCGCGTTGTGCTGGTGCTGGCTGCCAGCCCGTTTCATGACCCGGCCTTCGGCGGAATAGTTAAACGCGACATGCTCGTGCAGCGCCATGCTCGCTTGAATCGACGCATCGATCCATGCGCCGATGCCGCGCGTCTCGCGCTGCCACAGCGCCAGCATCGCGCCATAGGCGGCAAAGAGGCTTGCGTAATAGTACGACTGCGTCTCGGGTGGATTGCACGGCGTCATCTGCGGATCGCCGCTGATATAGAGCAGGCCGCCCATGGCGTTGCCGACGATATCCGGCGTCTTGAAGTGCGCGTACGGACCGTCCTGACCGAACCCGGTCAGTGAAACCAGGATAAGTTTCTTCTGTCGTTCCAGGAGAACGTCGTAGCCAAGCCTGCGCTCGGCGAGATAGCCCGGCGCGAAGTCCTCCAGCACGACGTCGGAGCGCGCCACCAAGTCGAGCAAAAGCTTTCGACCGTTCTCTTGGGCAATATCCAACATCACACTGCGCTT
>Ga0075423_10006753_pt1 | contig 10793 bp, 9 predicted proteins | sample SoiMethybrSBSTD2_FD_80114 | JGI IMG/M metagenome (GOLD analysis project Ga0075423, IMG submission 80114) | Bulk soil microbial communities from a Populus tree surrounding site in Tennessee, USA - Soil MetaG P. TD hybrid SBSTD2 | ecosystem: Environmental > Terrestrial > Soil > Tree plantation...
GTTGCCGACCTGGAGCGGAGACTGATCCCGGAGCATCGCCGTGTGACGCGACGAGACATATAATCAGAGCCTCTGATGTGGTTTAGTTAGTCACGGCTTCACCATGGAAATGCTACCGCTCCAGGACGCGATCGCCGCGATTCTCGCGCAACTCAGTGGCGAAGAGAGAAACGGTGGAGTTGTGTATGTGGCAACTGAACCCATCACGGCAGGGAAGAAACTCCAGTTCCCGAAAGTACACATCGAAGCGACCTCTCGTGCGTTCCTGGCATTCGTCGATCGCGATCCGATGGCGAACTGGAGCCATTCGGCCCGTTATCTGCTCTTTTATCCGGACACCAAACAAATCGAATCGTTCGAAGCAGTTTTGCCTCCATTCACTTCCGATCCTTCGTTACGCTGGCGCGTCGCGTACAAAGCTGACTCAGTTCCCGACGCCGTGCTTGCGACGACTCATTAAGACCTCAACACGCAAATTTTTTGGGATACCGTCAAACGGATTCGGTGGTAGCGATGGCCGAATTTCCGCGGGCGTTTTTCCGCGCAGCAACCAAAATCGCTGATCGTGAAAGGAGAACACTATGAAGGGATCAACACCCACTCAAACGGACGGCAATCGATTGCTGTTGCGCATTCGGCAACACGCGTTCGATAAGCTGACGCACTCGAAGAGAGAGAAAACAAATCTGTACCTGGACACGCGCGTCTATCAGCCCGACGAACCTATCGGGCCGCCGCGCCAAAAGATTCGTGCGCGCAAACCGAGCATCCTGGTGTTTGCCGATGATGACCCGCTCGCGAACTTTGGGCACCCCTGCCGGTACCTGCTCTATGACGCCAAGACGGGCGAGCACTACGAAGAGCGACCAGCGCAATTCCCACCGTGGGTGAAGGCGCCGCCGGCAACGCTGCAAGCGTTCCATGAGCCGATTAGGTTCATCGACTCGAGGTACTTCCCGTACTATCCCTGGCCGCCATTTCGCTGCCCAATCATTCGGCCGAAGGGCAGACGCTACGCGATTCTGTACGCGGGGATGACGAACAAACGTCACCTCAATGACATGGAGTTCCTCTATCGCACGTTAATTGATCTGTATCACTTCCGAGCCTCAGACATCTACGCGCTGAGTTATGACGGCTCGCTGAACACGCAGGATGGCGTCCAGGTGCATTGGCCCGGCAACGGCACGAATTACCGGATTGTGCTTACTGGCGATGGAACACGGGGAGCGTTGGAAGCGGCCATCGATGATCTCAAGACCAAGATCAAAAAGGATGATCTACTCTTGATTCATACAAACAATCACGGTGGTTATGACGGAACTCCAGGGACGGCGAACTTGTGCACGTATCCGAGTTGGGATGGCTACTACGCAAACGACTTCGCAAACAAGGTGGGTGAGCTGCCGCAGTTCAATAAGCTGATCGTGATGATGGAGCAGTGCCATGCCGGCGGCTTTAACGCACCGATCATCGCGAAGGCAAAGGCGAACGCCATCAGCGTCGCTTCTGCTGCCACTGAACCAAACAATTCGTACGTGACGGCCGACGGCAAATGGGATCCGTTTGCGCGCGACTGGATCGCCGCCCAAGCCGGGCACGATCCTTTCGGAGCAGGGTTGGCATTCTCTGCGGATTCAAACGGCAACGGGCGAATCGAAGCTCAGGAGGCCTTCGACTACGCTGATGCGGTCAAGGATCCACGCGACACCCCGAACTACAGTGAGAACTCACCCGCTGGAGGCGATATCACTCTCCGTCAGGAATATGTGATTTGGTGGTGGTGGTGGTGGTGCGAAATCATCCACCCGATCTTCTATCCGATTTACATCAAGTTGCCGCCTGATGACTATCGGCGATTCCTGGAAACGATCGAGCCTGAGCTGGAGAAGATGGCGCTATCGCTGAACGATCGGGCGAATTCGTTACGGGATGAGACTACAAAGCAACTCGAGAAGACCGTCGCGCAATATGTGAAGTGACCCGACATGGCCGGGAGCGCGCTTCCTCACGGCGCGCTCGCGGTCACGACCAGCCGCGGCAATGGACTATTGTTTCGGCTTTGAGTCAGTCGTGACACTTTCTGATTTCTCAACCGGCAGGTCCTTTCGATTGCTCCAATCTTGAAATGACCCGTCGTAGAGGTGCGCATCGTAGCCGAGATAACGGGCGACGAAATACAGAAGGCTGGCTTGCTGTCCGATGTGACAGTACGTCGCGACGCTGTCGTTCTGTTTCACACCAGCATTGGCAAAGATTTGCCGGAGCGCCTGTTCACTCTTGAACTTGTTTGAGTCTTCGACGACGCTGCCGAATGGAATGCTTTTAGCGCTCGGAATGTGGCCGGCGCGCGGCATGTTTCCGGCGGACTCGCCGGTGTAGAACTTGGCGTCGCGCGCATCAAGAATCGCCACGCCGGGCTTATTTACATTCGCGCTCACCCAGTTCGCATCAACGACCAGTTTCGAGTTTGGATGCGGCGTGAAGCTGCCGGGCTTTGGCGTGCTTATCTCAGTTGTCACCGGTCGCTTTTCAGCGAGCCACGCGGGCATGCCGCCATCAAGAATCGAAGTGCGATCACCGAGCCCGAGATAATCCAGCGTGAAGTAGACGCGCGAAGTCGGCGTGACCCAATCCTTCCCGAAATAAACGATGATGCGCGAGTTTTCGGTGACACCGAACTTCTCGAATGTCGCCGTTAACTGTTCGACCGCAGGCAATTCGAGAATCAAACCGGTGCCCCGCGGCGCCGAGATGTCCGTAGTCTGGATGAACTGAGCGCCGGGAATATGCGCCGCGTCGTATTCCTTTTTGTCGCCGACATGAAGGAGCACCAGTGACTTGTCAGTCAGGTGCTGCCCCAACCATTCAGTCGAGACAATCATTGAGCTGCGCGCCTTCCCCTGTGCCTCACGGTAACTCAAAGACAAGAGACAAATCAGGGTGGCAGCGGCGGTGAGACCGACAAGAAGGCGTTTCATTGTTTTACTCCGAGAAAAGAATGTACGGCTACAATACTGCGGTCTCTTCCAACAGTCTACCTGTGGCGAAGCGGTCAACACTGAGTTGGGTTGCATCAACGAGATCGGAGCGTCCTTGCAAGATCAGGTCGGCGCCGATCTTTCCTGATGCCGGCGAGTGCATCACGCCATGGCCGCTGAAGCCATTCACGAAGTGAAGACCTTCGACGTTCGGCGCAGGCCCAATGATCGCGTGATGGTCCGGCGTCATTTCATAAAGGCCGGCCCACGCACGGCGTGGATTAACTCCCGCCTCGGCGAGCACCGGCACGCGCGAAGCCGCACGGGTGAGAATCTTTTCAACGAACGTCTCATCGAAGTCAGTCTTAAAACCTGGCGTTTCTTCCGGGTCGTTCCAGGCCAGCAGGATGCCTTTGCCCTCACGTCTAAAGTGAAAGCCCGTCGACATATCGATCACCATCGGAAAGCGTTGCGGCAACTGATCGAAAGGTTCAGTGGGAACGAGTTGTCGGCGGAGCGGCTCGACGGGCAAATCGACTCCGGCCATGGCGGCGACCCCTGCCGCCCACGCGCCCGCAGCGTTGACAACTACGCGGGTTGAAACAAATCCGCGCGTCGTGTGCACACCCGCGATTGATCGGCCATCGACCTCAATTCCCGTTACTTCAGTTTCCAACCACAATCGCGCGCCTCTCTCTCTCGCATTCAGCATGAATCCCATCATCACGCTGTGTGGATCGACAAAACCGTCGGTTGAGCAAAACGTTCCGCCGAGGACATCGTCGACGCGAAGCTGCGGCACCATCCTTACGATTTCGTCCGGCGAAACCCACTCGACATTCGTGACGCCAAGCGCATTTTGCCGTTCACGATTGGCCTTTAGGTACGCGAGGTGTTTTTCGTTCGTCGCGCAGAAGAGATAACCGTGCGCGCGATAATCGGCCGGATGTCCAACCACATCGTCGAACTTCGAAAAGAAGTCGATCGAGTACTTGGACATCTGAATATTGACGGGCGTCGAGAATTGCGCACGCACGCCTCCCATGCTCTTGCCCGTCGAACCTTTGCCCTGGTGCGCCTCGCGTTCGATGACGAGCACGTTGGTGCATCCCTGTTGCGCCAGGTGGTAAGCGACACTCGATCCAACAATGCCGCTGCCGATGATGACGACGTCTGCAGTCTCCGTCATGCGCAGGCAAGGTAGAGAGGAAATAGCGAAAAGTAAAGTGAGGGCAAAGTCGGTTTGCCTTCCTCCGTGTCTCTCTGAATTCGCTGTGTCCCTGTGTTGATTCTTTTGCGGAATCTTTGACCACACAGACACAGAACAAATCCTAAATTAAGGTCAGCACGCAACAGTCGCGTGCCTAATTGACGAGACAGCCGGCGAGAGAAATTACTTTTGAGCGGAGACTGGTGTCTGGTGTGTCTGATAGAACGAATAGACGAAGTTCTTTTGCGCGGCGGGTCCGCCGAAAAACCCATTCTCGAAATCGTAGTCCTTCATTTCCTGGTATGCCTGCTCGGCGGTCCAGCTGTCGTGCGTGATGCGATAGATCGCCGTCATTGCGCCTGTGCGATGGCGGCCGCCTTTGCAGTGCACATAGACAGGCTGATTCGCCGGATCGTTCACCAGGCCCAGGAAAGATTTCCATTGCTCTTGGGTGGCGGCGACGCGAGTTTTCAACGGGATGCGAACGTAGGTCATACCGAGGTCGCGCACCCAGGTCTCTTCGTTTTTCTTGTAGTCTTCACGCAGGTCGATGACGGTTTTGATGCCAAGGCGTTTCAACTGCGCAAACTCACCCTGATTGGGTTGCGAGCCGCGATAATAATTGTCGTTAATCTTCCCAAAGTTATCGATCGTGACGCCCGAGACACTCGAATGATGCGCGGGAGCCGGCATCGCAACGAGCGCAAAAGCAAGGACGGAAATGACCAGTGCGGCGTGGACGAAATAAGGTCGAAGCTGTTTCATATTACTTCCTAAAACTTCGAAAGCTGGCAGCAGCGCCAATTACGCGCGTACGAACGTGAGCGCATACTTCGATTACTTGCAGAGCGCGGAGGATGCCTTCACCTGCAGATCATCCCAAAGACGCCAAAGCTTTGATCCGTTCGCGTAACGTTTTGACAAAGCCTTCGCGCGTCGCCTCGTCGTAGCCGGCCGCGCGAAACGCATCGTGCAGTTGCTCGTCGGACAAACGCGCCAGCATTTCTCCGATCCACCGGGCATTGGGCACCGGAATACGCCGCATCGCTTTCTCTTTGTTCGCCTGGCTCTTGCCGTAACCGGGATTAAAGAGCGAGGCAAACTTTCCAGCACCTTGCGGCCTGGTGCTGTAGTCAAACTCAACCACGCCGTTTTCAACCGTCAAAATAAACTTGCTCGCCTGATAATCCGATAGAGAGTTCTTGATGCGCTTGCCGCCCAGTCCGCCGACCTTTCCCAGTGTGGCGCCGATGTCGGTGACTACGTACCGCGCCTCCATCTCTCCGGTATCCGGGTGCTTCTGATAGAGCACACGATTGTTTTCAAGGCGCGTATCGTAATTAGCGAGCAGCACCATCATAACCTTCAAGCCGTCAAACTCGCGCGTGCCGAGGAACGGATTCTTCAGCCAATCCCAGATCGCACCTCGGGTGACGCCCTTACGTCGCGGTTCGAAACGCACGCCACGAACCGTCGAGCCGCTCACGAATTCCTGTCCTTTTGACAGTCGCGGCAGGTTCTTAACTTCAATCCGATCGTAGTAGTAGGCCTCTTCGGCGAAATAGCCCATTGCCCATACCAGGCGCGTCGCGACCGTTTCCGACTGGGCCTCGGGACCAAGCTTCACAGTCCAATTCACGCCGTTCGCGTCCTTCACACGAAACTTCGGCGAAGCTCCGACGGTGTCCTCTTTAACGAACGTAAACGGCGCTGTGGGCGCGAGCTCCTGCGCGCCCGGCCCGTACTTGAGGTCGCGCGCAGAAATATCGCCAGGATCGTGCCACAACACAGGCGATCCCGTGGGCGCTGCCTTCTTTTTCTTTTTCTCCTTTTGCGCAAACGCGGTCGAAGAAAACGCTAAGACAATCGCCAGCAAAACGAAAAACGATCGATTGATTCCGGGGAATCTAGTCACGGGAGCCTCCTTGTATTGCTGGGCGCGCATTATAGATCAAAGCACCCCGCACGCGAAGAAAAAGCCAGAGATCTAACCTGGTCAGTACGCCAAACCTTACCGCAGATCAGCAGTACTACCCGTGCCGTGCCGTTAGTTTCCCTTTGTCGAAGTCTTTGCCGACAAGACCCAATGGTCAGGGTCGAGTTCGACCTTCGTCGGACGTGCCGGCAGCCTGATTTGAAACTCCGCCGCGGGCCCATAAGCGTGGACTGTGCCGGCGGCTTTTTGCTTGCCGCCGAACGAAAAAACAACAGGGAGAATCATGAACCACTTGTCAGGCACGTTCTCCTGTTTGACCATGCCCTTTAAAAGAACTTTGCCATCCGGTTGATCCTCAATTTGATATTGCATCTCGTATGAGGGAAGGTCAGTGCCGTAGACCCATTCCTGGAAAAACCAATCCAGATTATTGAGCCGGTACATGCGAGCGATGGGTGACCTGGCAAAGTGTTCGTTCGCGACCTGGCGAAAATCGTCGGTTGACGCGGATTTATTCCGATAGCGATTTACAAAGTCCGTCATCATGTCAAAGAAGCCATCTCCCTGACCCGTGTTCGGATCCAAAAACAGCGAGTGCAGCATACGCAACACCAGCGCTCCTTTGTTGTAAATCAGGGTCGTGTAGGCGTTGCGGGTCTTTCGCGTGCTCAGCCGGTGGCCGAGAATGATCGGTCCGACGTCGACCAATCTGCCTTTACCGAAATTCACTTCAGCACGGGGAGGGAGCCGGAGGGATTCCCGCAGCCGGCTAATCAATTCATCGCGTGCACCGGCGCCGTCACGCATTCCCGTGTACATTATTCCTGAATATTCCGCGAAGCCTTCGCTGAGCCACTGATCACGGTAAGAACGCCACGCGACAACATCGCCCCACCACTGATGGGCCGTCTCGTGTGAGATAAAAACGTAGGTGTACTTGCTGGCGCGATCGGTCGCGGGAATCATCAAAAGACTTGGCAGGCCCTGGCCAAACCCATAGGGATGGAAAGCTGCGCGCAGGACTGGATATGGATACTTGCCGAATAGAGTTGTGAAATAGCGAAGTGAGTTGTCGATCTCCGCCAGAATAAAATCCTCTTTTATCGCAGCGACTGACCCGGGCAAAGAATTAAACTCGATTTGAATCTGATCTCCTACGCCGCCCTGATCGAACCTGACGTTTTGCGCGTAGCGTTTGAAAGGCGCCAACGCGAACGTCGCCAGCGGGATCGGTTCCTTCATTTGATATTTTGTTACGGTTACATCTTTGCTATCGGAAAGCGGGCCCTCGCTTACCCGTTCACCAACGCTCGCGATACTCAGGTTCTTTGGATGCCAGAAGGTTAAATCGAATGTGGCCCGATCGAGATAACCATTACGCGGAAACCATGTGGTGTTCGAGCGCGGATAGTGACAGTCACAATCTACAAAGTAATCCACACTTTGCCGGTACCGAAAAACGTCCGGGTCCGCGATAAAATCACCCTCCAGCTGGAATTCGAATTCCAACGTTTGCCCGCTAGTGGTGTCGCGGTCAAGGAAAATTGTAAAACCGCCTTCCCAATCCTCCTGGGCGAACGTCAATTCTTTTTGTTCGAACTTCACGCCCTTCAGACGCATTTGCTTGTTTAGTCGCTCATCTTCATATTCACCCAGAGATTCGCCAATGCGAAAAGGAATTGCGCGCAGGTTAGGGAATCGCGCTGTGGCGGTGACGCGTGCCATCAGTCGCAGAGCCTTCTTGTGTTCGCGCAGGTCGAGACGCATGTCGTAATGAGTAACATCGAGCTCGTCATAGAGATCTGAGTAAACGACGCTGCCCTTTCGGTAATCATCCTGGCCATAAAACGCCAACCACACTTCGTTGTCATAATAGTCAGATTTGTAAGTGAAGATGAGCCCCTTTTCGCCGCCATTAATCCCAAAGTTCGCGACGGGAATTCTGCTTTGATAATCGAGCAACAAACTAAAGCGACCGCGCTTGCCGCCGTCGAACGTGGCAAAGAAGAAGCCCGGCGATTCTTGATTCAAGATGGACGCTGCCAGTCGCGCCGGCAAATTTGCGCCCGTCTGTTTGAGAATGCGCGCGTCGTGTTCCGCGGCCAGTTTCTGCAGCTGGGGATCGGCGTTCGCCGAACCTGCGGCTGACTTCCCAAGACGTTCGAATGTGTCGTCGCTAAAGCGCAAGACGGCAGTAGTGAAGTCCGATTCGACGGTGTCCGTGCCAAGCAGCCGTTTCAAGTTGTCTTTTTCGAAACCGCTTGGTGGGGTTTCGGCGGTGAATTTACCATCGCCGACGAACACCGCGCCGGTGACGCGGCCGTTTACCGGGGCCGAGAAAAAGAAAGTTCCGCTGAACGTCATCAGCGCACGGTCCCGCGCGAGCGTCACGCCGGTCACTGAAACCGAGCCTCCATTCAACGTGAACGCCTTGATTTGCTCGTAGAGCTGTCCATTTTTGCTTGAAGATTCGTCTTGCGCATTTACAACCGCCGCAAGGAGCAGAAGCGAAACGAACAAACAGATCCGGGCAACACTTCGACGAAGTTGGGGGAAGTTCATGACGGAAGTCTCCGAGGAACAGCAAGTTTGGGTAGAGCTACCAGTTTTCCTTCGCGATGTATCTGAGTACATGCTTGATCGACGTTACGCTGTACGTACCGTCGGCCTTGACGACCGGGATATGGCGATAACGCCCTAGGGACATCTTGTTGAGCGCTGTTGCAACTGAGTCGGTCTCGCGCAACGTCTCGGGGTTAGGACTCATCAGGTCTTTCACGGCAGTCGTGGTGTCGAGGGCGCGCTTGCCGGTAAGTTTGTTCAGCACATCACGTTCAGTGAAGATTCCCAGCAACTTTCCGTCGTCAATCACTAGCGCACAACCGACACGCGCGCCTTTCATTTGATCGATGACTTCGAGCGCGGGAGTGTTTGAGGTCACGCCGAGGAACTCCTGGTCGAGTTCCCTCAGATCATCTTCCATAACCGATCGGCCGAGCCCCCCGGCAATCTCAGCGCGGGGCACATCACGGTTGTACAGCGGGGTCAGGCAGTCGTCGCAACGATCAGCGCCTTCAATATTGTCGTAACCGCAAGAGGGACAGAGCATAATTCGCAAAGAGCTAAGGGGTAAGAGCAAAGGGAATACTCCGCGCTTTGCTCTTTGCGCTTAGCCTATTCGACGGTCCACATATCGCCGCTGTTAATCAGCTTATCGAGACTGCCGGGTCCTGATTTGGCGATAGCGCTATCGATTTGATCGACCAGAAGTTGATCGTAACTCGGTCGTTCGACAGCGCGAAAAATTCCGACCGGTTGTGGGAAATCCGGTTGCTCCATGCGCGCGAGCATAAACGCCACCGATGGATCCTGTAGATGAATGTCGTGCACCAGAATATCCGCTTCAGTGATTCCGTTTTCTCCGATCGTCACAACTTCCGGATGTGCACCGTTCATGCGAATCCCGCGGTTTCGATCTTTCCCGAAGATCATCGGTTTGCCATGTTCGAGATAAAGAACGTTATCTGAGCGGACACTTCGCTCGGCGAAATAATCGAACGCGCCATCGTTAAAAATATTGCAGTTCTGATAGACCTCGAGGAACGAAACGCCTTTGTGTTTCGCGGCCGACTCGACCATTGTACCGAGATGCTTCACATCGATATCGATCGATCGCGCCACAAACGTGGCTTCGCTGGCGATCGCGAGTGAGAGCGGATTGACCGGATAGTCAATCACGCCCATCGGCGTTGATTTCGTGCGCTGCCCAAATACCGATGTCGGGCTGTACTGACCTTTTGTTAATCCATAAATACGGTTGTTGAAAAGAATGTAATTGATGTCGAGATTTCGCCGCAGCACGTGGACGAAATGATTACCGCCGATCGAGAGCGCATCACCGTCGCCAGTGATGACCCAGACACTCAACTCAGGATTCGCAGCCTTGATTCCCGTGGCGATCGCCGGCGCGCGGCCGTGAATGCTGTGGAAGCCATACGTATTCATGTAGTACGGAAAACGCGATGAACAGCCGATACCGGAAACGAAGACCAACTTTTCGCGCGGAATGCCGAGGTCCGGCATGACCTTCTGCACGTTGTTTAAAATCGCATAGTCGCCGCATCCCGGACACCAACGCACTTCCTGATTTGAAACGAAGTCCTTCTTCGTCAATTCGCCGGGAGGGTGTGCGATTTGAAAAAGTGAGGCGCCGCCGTCGCTCTCAGCGGAGACTGAAGCATCGACGTGATGTCCGTTACCGTTACCTTGTGTGGTCATTATTGCTCCTATAAATACTCTTCGACCTTCTGCACTATCTCCCGAATCTGGAATGGTCTGCCTTTGACTTTCGAGAAGGGAACCGCACCGACCAGATACCTGGCGCGAATCATCGTGCACAGTTGACCCAGATTCATCTCGGGAATAATCACCGTTTCGAAATTCGACAGGACTTCGCCGAGATTCCCTGGGAAAGGATTCAAGTGTCGCAGGTGAGCGCTCGAAACGGACTTGCCTTCGTTCCGCATTTTCTCGACCGCTGACGTAATCGAGCCGTAAGTTGATCCCCATCCGAGTACCAGGACCTTCCCGGACGAATCACCGAAAACTTCGACGGGCGGAATATCGGCGACGGCCCGATCGACTTTCTCCTGACGCAGTTTGACCA
>Ga0075423_10006757_pt1 | contig 10786 bp, 11 predicted proteins | sample SoiMethybrSBSTD2_FD_80114 | JGI IMG/M metagenome (GOLD analysis project Ga0075423, IMG submission 80114) | Bulk soil microbial communities from a Populus tree surrounding site in Tennessee, USA - Soil MetaG P. TD hybrid SBSTD2 | ecosystem: Environmental > Terrestrial > Soil > Tree plantation...
ACGTGACAGACTACCTCGTCAAAGTCTACCTTCACCAATCTCTTTCTTCATCGTTCACACTCCTTCTCGTTTTCATCAAGACGCAGCAGCACGCTGCATCCCTCACGATTTACAAGATTGAAAAAACGACAACGTGATCGACGTTCTTCTCTCCTGTATGTTCGCAAGTGACTGCGGATCGCGATCACGACTTCATTTACAGGGTTGATTTCCGGTGGAAGAATCCCCTCGAATTCATACACTCTCGCGGTCATCTTCCGGACAAGCATTCACCGATCATGACGCGCCTCCGATGAACGGCGCGGCGTCCTGATCGCGCAGTTGACGTGTTCGCGTCGTCCTGCGCGTGGGAATTTTGGAATTAGCTAATGAGGCAAGTTCGCGCTACTTGGAGGCCAATAAGACGACAGCCAAGGAAAACGCTAGTAGCGGAGGATTGTTTGCGCCGCCTCCACGCCGCTCGCCAGCGCCGCCTCGACCGTACCCATGTCTTTCCCACGGTAAAGGGCTTCGCCGGAGAAGAACACCGATCCACCATGGGGGCTTGAAAGCACCGATTGCGCCGCGCGCGTTTCGGTCGTTGCATACGAATACGCCCCGCGAGCGAAAGGATCACACGCCCAATTGATCGCGCGTGCCGCCACCAAAGTCCGCCCCAATTGCTCAGGAGCAAGACCGAAAACGTCGGCCAGCGAGGTGAGGCCGGCTTCGATCAATTCCTGCTCGTTGAGGTGAGCCATCCCGGCTGTTTTCGGCCCTCCAAACCAGCCCGTGAGTACGGGAAAGTCAGCGGGATACTGTGTCCACCATACCGGAATCCTTGCTTCCGAAAGCAGAAACGTCAGGTCGGCGAGATGCTTTCGCTCGTCGAGCCACCAGCGGGTCCGAAATCCCATCACAACCCGATATCCGCGGCTGCTGCGGCCCGCTCGCGTTCCGTCGGAGGAAGCGAGATATCTTTCAGAAGAGGCGGCGGTACGGTGAGAACTACGACATCGCATTCGTGAGCGGCACCGTTGGCGCAGCGAATTAGAGCTCCAGGTCCGGCCGAGGCGATCGCATTCACCACTGAGTTGAAGTAGATCGCCATGCCATCGCTGCGGCATCTCGCGACAAGAAAATCGATGAGGCGTCCGTATCCACCGGCGATACGAACTTGCGTTCTTCGCCCCTCACCCATCCATTCGTCCCGAAGCGCCAACATACTGGCTCGTTCCGGATCGGCAGCATCGTAGCCCTCCACCATCCGTTCGACGGACCGCCGCAGGTGGGCGTGTTCGGCGCCTGCAAAGCGGCGCCGCAGAAATTCAGCGACTGTCAGGTCGTCGTCGAGTTCCTTTAGCGCCGTCTGGAGGTTGGCCTCATAGATCTCTAGAGAACCTTTTGTCGACAGTTTGCCGTCCATGACGGTTCGCTGCGTCCCTTCGATCGGCAGCAGCGAAATTCCCGCTTCGCGCAGCAAGCTACGCGTAACTGGCGCCTCGCCATGGACAAATTCCGCGCCGCCTTCCGCCGGGTAGCCGAACTGGGCCGACGAAAGCGGATCGATGCGGCCTCCGCATCTATCCCGCGCCTCCAGTAATGTCACTCTCTTGCCCGCGCGTCCAAGCTCGCGCGCGGTCATCAACCCTGCGGCGCCTGCGCCGATGACGACGATGTGGGTTGGACTCGACCTAACCATTGGCGATTATCGAACCGCCCAGTGCCAAGCGACTGCGTCAGGCCTCGATGCGGAGTGTTACGGTAAGACACTTCGCGATGACGAAGATTCGCAAAGCTAAAGCCGTCGTGGCTATAATTCGAGAGCCCAGACCCGCTAACGCTCAGACGGTCAGAACCGGTCGATCCGGCGATCAAGCCAACCCACTAGTGCCATTGCATTGTCGAATGCGGGCTTTCGACCGGGACCCGATTCACGGAGTGCATTACACGGGTTATGTGAACCGCGCTAACGGGCCGAGACATGGCTGCACCGACCAGCCTGCGATGTGACGAAAGTCCTTGCCAACTCGGAGCCCACACACGGGACTAAGCCAGCATTGGCGTCGCACCGAATGTCCGCTTCGCGCCGACGTCTTAAGGAAGAGCGCCGTCTCAAAGGATGGGCGCGCTATGGCGGAGGCATCCAGATTTGGCGCAGTCAGGAGCAGCTGAAAGAGCGCCCTGTCAGCATAGTACTTGGCAGCAGGCCGATTGCGTTCTGAACCGAGCATGATGGCGCGCCCATCTTTTGTGGACACGGGTCACCACCATCTTTTCGAGCGCTCTTCTCCAAAACCACTTCAAAAACCGTGAATTTGTACGGCATCCCGATTGCCACGGCCTCATATGGTCTCTGGTGCCGATGTCTCGATCAACTTCGCCGGAAGCGGCCTTGCCTTCGAGTTGATGCACGGCCGCGCAATTGGCCGCGGTCATCATTCCGTAGCTCGCGCCGGGCTCCCGAAAACAGTTCTTCGGGAGACCCTCAGAACGACCCTTCATGGCCGGATTCCCTCCGACCTCGACGACCTGCAGAGGAGAAGTGTTGCCACTGGGACCCGCGCTATGGCAGATTACGAGCTACCCTAGGGGCTACACCCGGGGGCTACACCGGCAAATCCGGGCGTGCGGAAAGGCCTTATTTCACGGGGCTTTCTCGAGGCCGCTTTAAAGTGGCGGAGAGGGAGGGATTTGATCGCGCAGATGTCCGATTTGCTCGTATTCCTCCGGCGAAGGCCGCCTTGCCTGATATGCTGTGGCGGTGAAGACATGGGCGTATGACTGAGCATACGCCTATTCCGAAGACCTCGCGGCTTGACGTTATCTCGACTGGCACCCGGCGCCGTTGGACGTTGGAAGGGAAGCACTGGATCGTGGCGGAGAACTATAGCGGGCCCCGGCTTGTGTCGGTGACGGCGCGGCGAAACGGGCTGTCCGCGAGCCAATTGTTCACGAGGCGCCGTCTGGCTCGGGCGCATGCGGATCACAGGCGCGGTGACGCGGCGACGCTGACCGCACTTGTGGCGGCGCTGCAGAGGCAATGTTGGGCGCCAATTCAAAGCCCGCTTGCAACCATCGGTCTTCGCATAGTTGACATACCATTGTCGTGGTTCAACGACGATCTGCTGGATCGGATCGATCTGTCCCCTTGTGGGCCGTCGGGTCCGCCTCGAACGCTTGCTTCCCCTTTGCTGACCACAGCGCTCGCGCCCGTTCGCCTTGATCGCTTTGGAGCTTGTCGGCGATCCAGAGCAGCGCGCCGAGCATGGTGGCGCGATCATCGCCGATCCGGTTGATGAGTCCGGCTTTCACGACGAGGCCGCCGAGTTCGATGAGGTGCCGCGTTCGCTTGCGGCGCTCGACCTGCCATGCGCGCACGTCATGTCGCGCCCTTGCCGCCTGTTGACGGTTGCGCGCCGCCCGGTTGCGCCGGAGCGCCGTCCGTGTCGCGGTCAGTTGTCGGTGCAATTCGCCGCGACCGTCCCTGAAAGAACGCGGCCCCGCGCCTGGCCCATGCCTCCCTCTTTCCGGCCTCTTTTGTCTCGGCGAGCACGATCAGCGCACCCGCCAATTCATTGGCGGTGAGTGCGTCAGCCCCAGTTGCGATGACCAGTTCGCCGAGCTGCCGCACCTTGCGGGTTTTCAGCCCGCGCGCCTTGTCTTCGAGCGCTTTCAGTTCCCCGTCGAAATCCCGCGGCTTGCGCATCACGTCCTCGAGCAATGTTGATGGAGCGATGATAGTTGAGCCCTGGGCATAATGCTTTAACGTCGCCGGGACGACTTGAGACGGGGTAGTCCCGCCCGAGAATTTTTCGAGGGAGGGCGCGCTTATACGTCGTTCCGACGTGCGCTCTGCCGTGCCACTGATCTGATCGCGATGGCGATCTATCATCTTCACGTCAAGGTCATTGGCCGGAAGTCTGGCTCCAGCGCGGTGGCGTCAGCCGCCTACCGGTCGGGCTCTCGGCTGCGCGACGAGCGGCTTGATCGCAACCATGACTTTTCCGCCAAGCGCGGCGTCGTCCATTCCGAGGTGGTGCTGCCGGAGAACGCGCCAGAGGCATGGAGCGACCGCGAGCAGTTGTGGAATAACGTCGAGGTGTTCGAAATTCGCAAGGACGCCCAGCTCGCCCGCGAGGTCGAATTCGCCGTTCCGCGCGAACTGACACAAGCACAGGGCATCGCACTCGCCCGCGACTTCGTGCAGTCGGAGTTTGTGGACAGGGGCATGATAGCCGATCTCAACGTGCACAGCGATATCGGCGAAGACGGTCTGCCCAAACCCCATGCGCATGTCATGCTGACCATGCGCACGGTGGACGAGAACGGTTTTGGCCCAAAGGTGCGGGACTGGAACCGCACGGAGATGGTGGAGCGCTGGCGCCGGCGTTGGGCCGAACTTGCCAATGAGCGTCTGGCGGAACTCGATATCGACGCGCGCATCGATCATCGCAGCCTTGAGGCGCAGGGCATCGCGCTGGAGCCGCAAAACCAGATCGGAGCGCCCGCGCAGCGTATCGAGGGTGAAGGGATCGAGTCGGATCGCGCGGAGATTCATCGCGAGATCGCGCGCGGCAATGGCGCCCGGATCATCGCAAATCCTTCCCTTGCACTGGATGCGATCACGCAGCAGCAATCGACCTTCACGCGGCGGGACATGGCGAAGTTTGTGCACCGGCACAGTGACGGGATCGACCAGTTCAACGAAGTTATGGACGCGATGCGCAACGCGCCCGATCTGATCGAACTCGGCAAGGACGCGCGCGGCGATAATCGCTTCACCACCCGGCAGATGATCGAGGCGGAACGGCGCCTGCACGGCGCGACGGAATTGATGGCCGAGCGGGAACGCCATGAGGTGAATGACAGGCACCGCCAAGCCGCTTTGGCACATGCCGAACGGCGCGGCCTTGTGCTGTCCGGCGAGCAGGCCGACACGCTGGCACATGTCACGGACGGACGCGATCTTTCGATCGTGGTCGGCCATGCCGGGACCGGCAAGAGCGCCATGCTGGGGGTGGCGCGGGAGGTATGGGAAGCAGCGGGCTATGAGGTTCGGGGCGTGGCGCTGTCCGGCATCGCGGCGGAAAACCTCGAAAACGGATCGGGCATCGCGTCACGTACCATCGCCAGCATGGAGCATGGCTGGCACCAGGGCCGCGACCCACTCACAACCCGCGATGTGCTGGTGATCGACGAGGCGGGCATGGTCGGCACGCGCCAGTTGGAGCGCGTGCTGTCGCATGCCGCAGAAGTTGGTGCGAAGGTCGTGCTGGTCGGCGATATCAGGCAGTTGCAATCCATCGAAGCCGGTGCGGCCTTCCGCTCCATCCATGAGCGTCATGGCGGCGCGGAAATCGGCGAGGTGCGCCGCCAGCGGGAAGATTGGCAACGCGATGCCACGCGCGATCTCGCTAGTGGCAAAACCGGCCATGCACTTGAAGCCTACCGGTCCCACGGCATGGTACATGAAGCTCTATCGCGCGAGCAGGCGCGCGGCGATCTGATCGAGCGCTGGGACCGCGAGCGGCAAGCGTCACCGGATAAGAGCCGCATCATTCTCACCCACACCAATGACGAGGTGCGAGCGCTCAACGAGACAGCGCGCGAAAAGATGCGGGACGCCGGAAGCCTTGGCGATGAGGTGCGCGTCACCGTCGAGTGCGGCGCGCGCAACTTTGCCAGCGGGGATCGTGTCATGTTCCTGCAAAATGAGCGTGGTCTCGGCGTGAAGAACGGAACGCTCGGCACCATCGAACAGGTCAGCCCGCAAGCCATGTCGGTGCGCACCGATGACGGGCGCAGCGTCACCTTTGACCTCAAGGATTATGACCGTATCGACCACGGCTATGCCGCGACCATTCACAAGGCGCAGGGCATGACGGTGGACCGCGCCCATGTTCTGGCGACACCGGGCATGGATGCCCATAGCAGCTATGTCGCCCTGTCGCGGCACCGCGACGGCGTGGACCTGCATTACGGCCGCGATGATTTTGCCAGTCAGGATCGGCTCACACGCACCCTGTCGCGCGACCGCTCGAAGGACATGGCGTCGGACTACGAACGCGCCGATCCCGCACAGAACTATGCCGAGCGGCGCGGGATCGCTTTCCGCGAGCGCGTGGCCGAGATCGTGCGCAAGGTCGTGCCGGAGAAGGTGCGCAACATATTCGACAGCCTGCGGCCGTCTGCCGAAGCCGTGCCCGGCCCGGACGGCGCGCGGAGGCCGGAACGGGAAGCGCCGGAAAGGAAGGCGGCGGACGACCCGGAAGCGGCGCTCCGTAAGGCCCGCACCAAGGCGCTGATCCGCCATGCCCGAGCCGTGGATGCGATCTTCGATGCGCAGGAGCAGCGCGGCAAGGCCAGCCGGGAGCAAGTGAAGGAATTGCAGGAGGCCCGCAAGGTCTTCGAGGGGATGCGGCCCTATGGCTCGCACGATGCCGAAGCCGCCTACAAGAAGAACCCGGAACTTGTCCGCGAGGCGGCTGGCGGCCAGGTCAACCGCGTCATCCGCGCTCTCCAGCTCGAAACCGAGCTGCGGACCGATCCGAGCCGCCGCGCCGACCGCTTCGTGGAACGTTGGCAGAAGCTCGACCAGACCAGCCAGCGTCAGTATCAGGCGGGCGACATGTCGGGCTACAAATCCACGCGGGCCGCGATGGGCGACATGGCCAAAAGCCTGCAACGCGATCCGCAGCTTGAATCTCTGCTCGCCAACCGTAAGCGCGAACTCGGCATCGGTGGCAATTTCGGCTCAGGCCGCCGCCTGGGCGACGAACTTGCCTTCACACACGGTATAGAGCTGGGCAGAGGCCGCAGCATCGGGCTCTGAACCCGCCGATTTGCCGCCGCCTCTACGCCACAGCGCTTTGCCGCGCCGAACCCTCTTGCATGCCCCTGAATGCCTATCCTGTCTGGTCCAGCAGCCGTCAAAAGCAATCGGCAGGAGGCAGGCCAGCCGTGCGAGAACCAGACCGTATCATCCGTTTGAAGACCGTCCTCGCCCGAACCGGGCTGTCCCGCTCGACCATCTACCGCAAGATCGCCGAAGGCACGTTCCCGCCCCAGATCAGGATCAGCGTCAACGGCGCGGGATGGAAGGAATCCGACATCAACCGATGGGTCGCTGATCTGGTTGGATGGAGTCCGAGGCGCGAGTCAGATGCGGAGTGACGAGGTCTGTGCTCGCTTGCTGCTGAGCAGTGGACCGGACCGGACCGGCCTCAGGCCGTAAAGGCTGGCGCTATCGCGCCCCGCTTCGCGGCTTCGGCCCTGAGGGCCTGACGCCGCCCCGGTTTGGGCTCTCCAAGCAGACAAGGGCGGATTGTGAGCGGTCGCGCTCCCATTCCGGAGGGCGAAGCAGCGGCCGCGCAGAAGGACGGAGATCATCCTTGAAAAGTGAGTTATAGGGTGGTACAAATACTCTCAACCGGGAGTGACGGAATGATCGTTGGCTTTCGGGATGGCTGGTTACGGGCTTTCTTCGTGGACGATATCCATTCCCGCAACATCCCGCCCGATCTTGAAGCCCGGTTGTTCCGCAAGCTCCAGATGATGGACGATGCGACGACCGATCAGGACTTGCGCGTGCCGCCCAGCAATCATTTCGAGAAGTTGCGCGGCAATCTGGCGGGGTTTCATTCGATCCGCGTCAATCAGCAATGGCGGCTGATTTTCCGCTGGGATGGCGAGCGCGGCGAAGCGGAACGGGATTTATCTGGACGATCACAGTTACCGATGAGAGCGAGGCAACCATGCTGACCACCAAGCGCAAGCCGGCGACGGTCGGAGAGATTTTGACCGAAGAGTTCATGGAGCCGATGGGCCTGACGCAGGGCGCGCTCGCCGAGGCGATGGGCGTTCAGCGCAAGCACGTCAACGAGTTGTGCGGCGACCGCAGGAACGTGACCGCCGCGACGGCCTTGATCCTGGCCCGCGTCTTCGGCAACAGCCCTGACTTCTGGCTCAACGTGCAGCGGCGCCGCGATCTTTGGGAGGTGATGAACACGCCCAAGGAGCGTAAGCGAGTCGAGCGCGCACGTCCGTTGAAGCGCGCGGCATGAGTGACGTGATGCGTATGGAGAGACCTACGCAAATGCCGCCGTTCGCAAGTATTTGCCACCGATTGTATGACGAAGGAAATTAGGTCCTTTTCATTCTGGCTTCGTCATGCCCGCTTGTCTCGAAAGACAGCGCGGAAAACGGCAACATACGAGTCCTCGGAAAAGTCTAGTTTCCTGGTCATTCACGCCGCATTTAATGAGGGCCCACATTCATCGGCAAGAAATATTGAAGTTGAACGAACTGCTTCGCATTTTGCCGTGTTGACCATCCGGTCTGTACGCCATTGCACGCAGGTGCCTCCGAACGGAGCGCACGCCCTTGCTTGTACCAGCCAAGCAGCTGCATGCTCTTCGATATTCACAGATCGGCAGAATGGATTCGCCTGGCACAGGGCACGGACTGCCAAGGCAGACAAGCGCTACCGCTAACACTTGCGCCCCGTCTCATCAGTCGCGAGGCTGCTGCAGCCTACATCTGCGTGTCACCCAACGAGTTTGACGAGATGGTGAGGAGCGGCCAAATGCCCCGAGCAGGATTGCTCGGAGAGCGACGGCGTGCTTGGGATGTCCGTCAGGTTGACATTGCCATTGATGAATTGCCTTCCGATGGCAATAATACTCGCGTTCCCCAAACCCACGGAAGTGGTTTGGGCAATCCTGTTCGCCTTGTGTCCGTCAAGCTTGATGACTGCGTCTTCAGCTATCCGCACGCCACTCGATCAGCGTGACCATCTATTTCAGAGTCTTTTTGATCGTGGTGTCATCCACCACTTTGATGGAGGGAGAGGAACTGGGATCCAACCTTCTCCATGTACATCTGCGCAGTCCGGCGAGGAACCCCGCAAACGGATCCCAGCTTTAGCGACCAACCGCCGCAACCCTGGGAGTACCGAATAGCCGGAGACGGCCATAACCAAACTTGAGGTCCGCTTTGGCCCCAACAGGCGAGATCGGCCGCCGACTGAGGTGGCCTTACTCCCAGGGGAGCGAATGCTCGAGGAAAAAACGAAGCATTTCCCTTGTTGCGTCCGGCCCTCGCATCGCGACAAGCGCAGAGGGAAGGTCCGTGGCAACCCCGCACGCGAGGCCGGAATGTATGCCGATTGCCGCGTACAGATCGTTGTATGTCGTCCCCATGACAGCCGCGGCGGCGGCTCCGGCCGACAGCTCGCCAACGTAGACGCGCTTTCGATCGACCAAATAGTCATCCATGATTTGGCGAGTGATGCCCGCGATAAGCGAGGGTTCGCCTCTCCCTCGCTGCTGGTCGGCTGTGCGAAACCAGTTCCAGCATTTCGCCTAGTTTGCCTGGCTGGGTTGAGCAGGATAGGCCACGAAGCAATTTTGCTCCTCAGCGATAAAGTTCATCCTCGTGCCGGCGGCGAAATCATCCGGCGACTGGGTACAGCCGTGAAGCATGACGACCAATGGAAGCGGTCGCTCCCGATATCCGCTCGGGATGAAGAGCCTGTAGGCGCGGCTTCCCGCGGGAACTGCTGTACGTGCTTTCGATGAACCGGGCGCCCTTCGGCACGATGTCCGGTGTGGACCAGACGCCGACGAATCCCTTCGAGGCACGCGTGGTGTTGCGATGCCTTGTCAACTGGAGTTTAGGAACTTAGCCGGATGCGGGGGATTGCCCCAAGCAATCCCCTCACCGCGGAGACAACCATGGCGAAAATGAAGAAGCTCGAAGACCTATTCCATGACACTCTCAAGGACGTCTATTTCGCTGAGAAGAAGATTCTCGCGAGCCTGCCGAAAATGGCGAAGGCCGCGCAGCATGCCGGGCTCAAGGCTGCTTTCCAGAAACATCTCGGCGAGACCGAGGGCCAGATTGACCGTTTAGAGCAGGTGTTTGCGGAAATTGACAAGAAGCCTCAAAGCAAGACTTGTGACGCCATCGTGGGCATCGCGAAAGAAGGCCAGGAGATCATGGACGAGTACAAAGGCATGCCCGCTCACGACGCGGGGTTGCTCGCCGCAGCGCAGGCCGTTGAACACTACGAAATGACCCGCTACGGCACGCTTCGTACCTGGGCCGAAGAACTCGGTTACACCAAGTCGGTAAAGTTGCTCCAGCAGACCCTTGACGAGGAACGCGCGACTGACGCCGCTCTGACCAAACTTGCGAAATCCGTTATTAATCTAGACGCTGAAAAAGACGAAGCAGCATGATAGCCTGAAGCGCCGCCCCTACCAAATGGGACGGCGTTACGCCACCGGACGGTTCACCGAAAGGGGCGCGCCAGTAGACTCCCAACCGGACGGAGTACGCCCGCAACAACGCGGATGCCCGCAGCGCTGATGGCAGAGGTGGAAGCCAGGGCAACCACCAATGACGCGACCCGCTCCGACGCTATCCGCCGGCTCGTAGAACTGGGGCTCACGACCAGGGTAAAGCCAACACAGCGAAACGCGACGCGAGCCAAGGAATTGGCTGCCAACGTAGTCGACAACCTGGGAGACAGTGCCGCGAGCGTTGATGTTCGGGCCAGCCGCAAAAGCCGGCTGCTGAAGGGACCTGAGGAGTTCAGAGAGGCGCGCGTCGATCGGCCAAAGGCAAGAAAATGACGAAGACAATTGAACGACCGAAGCAGATCACAAGGGCCCAGCGCGAAGCGCACAGGGCGTTCCGGCAACCTAATGCCGCAACGCCAATGAGCGAGCACGAGATCGCCCAGGCAGCATTCTCGAAGAACCGCGAGCGTCTGAAAGCCGAACGGCTCGCACGAGAGGCC
>Ga0075423_10006758_pt1 | contig 10785 bp, 10 predicted proteins | sample SoiMethybrSBSTD2_FD_80114 | JGI IMG/M metagenome (GOLD analysis project Ga0075423, IMG submission 80114) | Bulk soil microbial communities from a Populus tree surrounding site in Tennessee, USA - Soil MetaG P. TD hybrid SBSTD2 | ecosystem: Environmental > Terrestrial > Soil > Tree plantation...
CCTGGTCGTACCGCTCCCGGGAGTGCTGCTGGATCGCCGAGCGGCCACTGGTCGCGGTGTACGCGGTGCCCATCAGCGCCTGTGGCAGGTTCACCGCCCGCACGTCGGCGGGCAGCGTGAACGACGAGCCGAGGTCGCGCGGGCGGGTCGCGACGTGGGGCGTGTCGACCGTCAGCACGATCGCGCCGAAGCCGGCCTGCTCCGCCCGGGCCAGCACGTCCGCGAGCGTGTCCCGGTCGCGCAGGTAGTAGACCTGCAGCCAGCGCGGGCCGGCGGTGGCCCCCGCCATCTCGGCGAACGTCCGGCTGGCGAAGATGCTGGCGCAGAACATGGTGCCCAGCTCGCCGGCGGCACCGGCCGAGGCGAGCTCGCCGTCCGGGTGCGCCAGCCGGTGGTACGCCATCGGCGCCACGCCGAACGGCACCGCCCACTCGACGCCGAGCACCGAGGTGCGCAGCGAGATCGCGCCGACGTCGACCAGCACCCGCGGCCGGAGCGCGACCTTGTCGTACGCGGCCCGGTTGGCGCGCAGGGTGCGTTCGGCGCCGGAGCCGCCCTGGACGAAGCCCCAGACGTCCGGCGGCAGCACCGCCCGAGCCGCGGCGGCCACGTCGCCGAGGTCGCCGTCGTCCGGTCCGGCCGGCTCCGTGCCGCCGCGCTCGACCCACACCACCGCCATGCCTGCCCTCCCTGTCGCTGCCGCCGCTCTCATCATGGCCTCGACCTCGGGTGGCCCGGACCGGACGGTTTGCGACAATGGAGTCGATGACGATGCCATCCCAGTTCCGGTCGGTGGTCGATGCGCAGATCCGCGCCGCCGAGGCCAGGGGTGCGTTCGACAACCTGCCCGGGGCCGGGAAGCCGATCCCGGGCCTGATGGAGCCGGACGACCCGGCCTGGTGGATCAAGGGGTTCATCGAGCGGGAGAACGTGCCGACCGAGATGCTGCTGCCGCCGTCGCTGGCCATGCGGCGGGAGGTCGAGCGGCTGCCGGAGACGGTCCGGACGCTGCGGAGCGAGCGGGAGGTCCGCGAGCACGTCGAGGACCTCAACCACCGGATCCGGCGGTGGATCCAGATCCCGCTGGGTCCGCAGGTGCCGCTCGCCCCGGTCGACGTCGACGAGATCGTCGCCGGCTGGGCCGAGGCCCGTCGCCCCGCGTCCACTCCGCCTCGCATCGCCCCGACGCCGACCCCACGCCGCCGCCGGTGGTGGCACCGCCGCCGCCCCTGACCCACGCCCGACCGCCGGCCTCGCCCCGCGGCGGCAGCACGGCCCGCCCGCCGACCCGGGCGCACCGCCGCCGCATCCGGCGGGCGGCCGGCCGGCACTCTCGCCTGAGGTCGTGGCGCGGGTGTGGTCGTGGCGTGGCGGTCCTGCCGGCCTGAGTTGGTCCGGGGACGGTCAGAGGGGCCCGCGGTGCCGCGGTGGGTGGACTCAGGGAGTGGGGCGTTGGCAGGTCATGCAGAGGTCTGCGGCCGGGAGGATCTCCAGGCGCTCGACCGGGATGGGCGCGCCGCACTGCACGCAGGTCCCGTAGGCCCCGCGGTCGATCCGTGCCAGCGCGGCCTCGATCCCCCGCAGCGCGACCCGCGCACCCCGGCGCAGCGTCTCGACGACCTCTTCCTGGGCGGGGTCGTCCGGCGACGCCGTCCGCAGGTCGGCCAGCTGCTCGATCCGGAACCGGCGCTGCTGCAGCAGCGCGGACCGGAGAGCGGGAAGGTGCCGGTTCAGGTCCTGACCAGGACCGGGCTGGGCGGCGGACTCGGCTGGAGACGAGGAACGCACACTCTGTAGACGCCCTGGCCCACCGCCGAGGTTCCCTGCCCACAGCGGACTCTCAGTGACCCCCGCCCGGCCACGCCCGCGTCTCGACGTCCGCCCCGTACGCGAACCGGAACCGGTCGGTGCGGTAGAGCTGCCGGGTCACCGCGAGCAGCCCGCCGGCCTCGCTGCACACCCGGGACCGGATCATCACCAGCGGCGCCCCCTCGGCCACCTCGAGGAGCCCGCCCTCGACGCCGGACGCGAAGGTCACCTCCAGCCGCAGGTCGGCGTGCCGCGGCCGGTGGCCGTGCCCGACCAGCGTCGGCAGCACGCCGCCGGCGGTCACCGCCCGCCGGCTGAGCACCCTCGACAGCGCGACCGGGAACGCGGCCGACAGCAGCACGACCGGCTCGCCCTCCACCCGCCCGACCATCCGCACCCGGTGCACCCGGGGACGGTGCCGGCGCGGCACCAGGTCGGCCTCCTCGGCGTCGACGGTCGGACCGATCCCGATCTCGAGCAGCTCGGTCTCGAACTCCGTCGCCCCGATCGAGGTCCCGGTGGCGGCCGCGGCGGAGCTCAGGTCCTCCACCATCCGGCGCCGGTTGACGAAGTAGCCGGCGCCCTTGCGCACCGACAGCCGCCCTTCCAGGACGAGCTGGTTGAGCGCCTGCCGGACGACGTGCCGGCTCACGTCGTAGCGGCGCATGAGCTGGCTCTCCGACCAGATCCGCTCGCCGTGCGCCAGGTCGGAATCGTCCACGGCGCGGTCGAGGACGCCGCGCAGCTGCAGGTGCAGCGGCACCTCGCCGGCCGACTCGAGGTCGGCGAGCGAGTCCACCAGCCCATCGTCCCGGCCCGGCTCCGGCACGGCGACGGCCTCGCCCGCTCGGCGGGCAGGGCGGAACTGCGTCGTCGTCATGGGTCCCCGGCACCTCTTTCGATCGTGCTCCCCCTTCCGGACGTGAGCGCTCACGTCCGGTCGCGCCCACGCGCATGACGTTGCACGGGGAGTACCCCGATCCCGTTCAGACCGTGACCGGATCGCTGCGGGAGATTTGGGAACTTCTGTCCCGAAAGTGAGACGAGAGGCGGTTCTCCGCGGCAATCCTGCCGCTACTTTCTGCCAGGTCTGCCCGATCGGGCAACGCGGATGGGCCGACTGCCGGGCGGCGGTCGTGGTCTAGTGGGCCGCGCCCCAGGCGGCCAGCCAGTCGAGCATCTCGTGGTCTGACACCGCGCCCGGGGAGGCGACCTTGCCGGGGTCGGCGCCCTGCAGCACCCGCTTGACCGGCACCTCGAGCTTCTTGCCGGTCAGCGTCCGCGGCACCGCCCGCACGCCGACGATCTCGTCCGGCACGTGCCGCGGCGAGAGCTGGGAGCGCAGCGCCGTGCGGATCCGGTCCCGCAGCGCGTCGTCGACCTGGTGCCCCTCGGCCGCCACCACGAACAGCGGCATCAGGTACGACCCGTCCGGCCGCTCGACGCCGATCACCAGGCTGTCGGCCACCTCGGGGAGCTGCTCGACGACCGCGTAGATCTCGGCCGAGCCCATCCGCACGCCCATCCGGTTCAGCGTGGAGTCGGACCGGCCGGAGATCGAGATCGACCGGTCGCTGTGCACGGTGATCCAGTCCCCGTGCCGCCAGACGCCGGGAAACACGTCGAAGTAGCTGTCGTGGTAACGCCGGCCGTCCGGGTCGTTGAGGAGGTAGAGCGGCATCGACGGCAGCGGCCTGGTGACGACCAGCTCGCCCTCCTGCTCGATCACCGGCTTGCCGTCCGGGTCCCACGCCTCCAGCGCGACGCCGAGCTCGGCGGCCGGGATCCGCCCCACGTACACCGGCTGCAGCGGGTTGGCCCCGACCAGCGCCGAGCAGACGTCGGTGCCGCCGGAGATCGAGTTGAGCTGCGCGGTCGCGCTCACGTGCTCGCTGGTCCAGATCCAGGCGTGGTCGGGCAGCGTGGAGCCGGTCTGCATGATGCCGCGGATCCGGGACAGGTCGAAGCGGTCCTGGGGGGAGGACCCGGCGTTGCTGCCGGCCATGAGGTAGCCGGCACCGCAGCCGACCACGTCGGCCCGGGTCAGCTCCGCCACCCGCCAGGCGCCGTCCACGTCCGGCCAGGTGGGACTGCCGTCGTGGATCACCGGCGCGGCCCCGACCATCAGCCCGGCGACCATGAAGTTCCAGATCATCCAGCTGGTCGAGGTGACGAAGAAGAACCGGTCGCCGCGCTGCACGTCGCCGTGCAGGCTCACCGCCTTGAGCAGCTCCAGCACGATGCCGCCGTGCGAGTGCACGATGCCCTTGGGCGCGCCGGTGGTGCCGGACGACCAGAGCACCCACAGCGGGTGCTCGAACGCGGTGTCGGCGAACTCCAGCGGCGCGTCGGTGCCGACCGCCTCGGCCCAGCCGACGGTCGGCACGGGCAGGTCCCAGCCGGCCGGCACGGTCAGATTGTCCACGGTGAGCACGGTCCGCACCGAGGGCAGCCCGGCGACCAGCTCGGCCACGGTCGCCCGCCGGTCGTACGGCTTGCCGCCGAACCGGTAGCCGTCGGCCGCGATGAGCACGACCGGCTCGGCCTGCTCGAAGCGGGCCAGCACGCTGGGGGTGCCGAAGTCGGGCGACGCGACCGTCCACACCGCCCCGGCGGCGGCGGTGGCGAGCAGTGCGACGGTGGCCTCGGCCACGTTGGGCAGGTAGCCGGCGACCTTGTCGCCGGGCTGCACGCCGAGCCGGCGCAGCGTCGCGGCCACCGCGGCGACCTGCCGGCGCAGCTCGCCGTAGGTCACCTCGACCGGCTCGTTGAGCCCGATCTCGCCCTCGCCGACCAGCACCAGCGCCGTGTCGTCGTCGGCGCCCGGGGCCAGGCAGCGCTCGGCGAAGTTGAGCCGCGCGCCGGGGAACCAGACCGCGCCCGGCATCCGGTCGTCGGCAAGCACCGCCTCGTACGAGGAGACCGCGTCGAGGCCGAAGTGGTCCCAGACGCTGGCCCAGAAGCCGTCGAGGTCGGCGACGCTCCACTGCCACAGCTCGTCGTACGAGTCGAAGCGGCGGCCGGTGCGCTCCTCGAGCCGGCGCAGGTAGCGGGTGATCTCCGCCCGCTCGAGGCTCTCCGGTGTCGGCACCCACAGCGGCTCGCTCATGCCCTCTTTCTACCGCGTGCCCCGGCGCCCCGGCCCGGCCGGCCGTGCTGCCGCGGTCGTACCGGCGACAGAGCGCCGCCCCGGAGGTGGGGACTCCGGGGCGGCGCGGGGTGGGCCGGGTGTCAGGTACCTGCGGACGGGCGACCGCGGACCGGCTCCGCGGTCGGGTCGGCCCCGGTCGCCCGGCCCCCGCCGCCGGCCGGACCGGGGCGGCGTTCGCCGTCGGCCTCGGCGGTGGGGACGCGGACCTCGCCGTCGGGCCTGTTCGCCTCGTGCCGACCCTCGCCGGCGTGGCCGTCGACGGGCACCCTGACCTCGCCGTCGTGCCCGTGGGCGGTATGCCGGCCGCGCTCGTCGGCGTCCGGGTCCGGCGGCTCCGACTCGTTCCGCTCGGCCAGCGCCACCTCGGTCCGTTCCGCGACCGCCTCGGCGAACGCCGCACCGGGCACCGCAGCCGCCTCGGCGGCGGCGCCGGCCTCCGCCTGTGCCTCGGCCGCGCGGGCCTGGCTGGCCGACCGGTCGGCCAGCGGGATCTCCGGCAGCAGCAGCACGATGACGAACCCGACCACCATGATCGCCGCGCCCATCAGGAAGACGGTCGACATCGAGTCGGAGAACCCGACCTTGAACGGGTGCGCGATGACCGGGGCGAGCCGGGAGATGAACGACGTGTCGTTCAGGTCGGCGTTGCCCGATCCGGCGGCCTGCAGGGTCGCCGCCTGATCCGGGTGCGCGGCCAGCGCCGCCTGGAACCCGGGCGTGCCCCGCACCGAGTTGAACGCGTCGGCGATCCTGCCCGGCAACGTGCTCAGCAGCACCGACAGGAAAACGGCGGTGCCGAGCGTGCCGCCCATCTGCCGGAAGAACGTCACCGACGAGGTCGCGACGCCGATCTCGCGCGGCGAGACCGCGTTCTGGATGGCCAGGATGATCGGCTGCATGTTCCCGCCGAGGCCGAGCCCGACGATCGGCATGATCAACGCGGTCTTCCACAGCGGGGTGTCCGCCCCGATCAGTGAGAACAGGTAGAGCCCCACGACCATGAGCCCGGTGCCCACGATCGGGAAGATCTTGTAGCGCCCGGTCCGGGAGATCGTCTGGCCGGAGATCACCGAGCCGGCCATGATGCCGAGCACCAGCGGCAGGGTGGCCAGGCCAGCACCGGTCGGCGAGTAGCCCTTGACGATCTGCAGGTAGAGCGGCAGCACGAGGATCGCGCCGAACATGCCCATACCGATGATCACGCTGGACATGGTCGCCACCGTGAACGTGCGGCCGCGGAAGAGCCGCAGCGGGATCAGCGCGTCGTCCTTGCACATCCGCTCGGCCAGGTAGAACAGCACCAGCCCGACGATGCCGAGGCCGTAGCAGAGCATGCTGCGGCCGGACGACCAGCCCCAGATGCGGCCCTGTTCCGCCACGATCAGCAACGGCACCAGGCCGATGATCAGCGCGACCGCACCCTGCCAGTCGATGCGGTGGTCGCGGCGGGTATGCGGGATGTGCAGCACCCGGTTGACCACGACGAGCGCGGCCAGCCCGATCGGCACGTTGATGTAGAAGATCCACCGCCAGCCGGAGATGCCGAGGATGCTGTTCGCGCCGGCGAACAGGCCGCCGAGTACCGGCCCGAGCACGCTGGACGTGCCGAACACGGCCAGGAAGTAACCCTGGTAGCGGGCCCGCTGCCGCGGCGGCACGATGTCGCCGATGATCGCCAGCGCCATCGAGAACAGGCCGCCGGCCCCGATGCCCTGGATCGCCCGGAACGCCGCCAGCTCGTACATCGACCGGGACAGGCCGCACAGCGCGGATCCGGCGATGAAGATCGAGATCGCGAACAGGAAGAACGGCTTGCGGCCGTAGATGTCCGACAGCTTGCCGTACAGCGGGGTGGAGATCGTCGACGTGATGAGGAACGCGGTCGTCGCCCATGCCTGCAGCGAGAAGCCGTTCAGGTCGTCGGCGATCGTCCTGATCGCGGTCGAGACCACGGTTTGGTCCAGGGCAGCGAGGAACATCCCCATCATCAGGCCGATGAGGATCATCACCGTCTGCCGGTGGCTGAAGCCGCCGTCGGTCTGCTCCGACGGAGCGCTCCGGGTGGCCGGGGTGGTCATGCGGGCTCCTGCTCTGTGCCGGCTGGCGGCGGGCCAGCGGCGATGGTTGTCAACGTGCGGGGCGGGGAGGTGCGGGTCTCGGTGGTGCGGGTCTCGGCGGTGCGGGTGGGGGTGGTGCGGGTCGGGTCGGTGGGGCGCGGTGCGGGTCGCGTCGGCGGCGGGCAGTGCGCGGCGCCGAGGGCGCCGTTGAAGCGGCTCAGCAGGCCGGCGAAGGTGTCCAGTTCGGAGTCGGTCCAGGCGGCGACGGCGGCCGCGAGCAGCTCTCGCCGCAACGTCCGCACCCGGGCGCAGACTTCCCGGCCGGCGTCGGTTATCGCCAGCAGGCTGGCCCGCCCGTCGGACGGGTCGGGCTCGCGGCGCACCAGCTCGCGCCGGACCAGCTCGGCGACCTGCCGGCTGATCGTGGATGGATCGGCATGGCTGAGCTCGGCCAGCGCGCCCGGCCGCTGCGGGCCGTCCATCAACGGGAACAGCAGCAGCATCGCCGACCGGTCCGGTCCCAGAACGCCGCCGCCGTCCCGGGCGGCCGCGGCTTTGAGCGGGTGGATGAGCCGCAGCAGCGTGCTCACCTCGGTCGCGAGCTGCTCTTCGGTGGCGGCTCGGTCCATGATTACCGAGGGTAGAACTGGTTGCATGACTCAACCAACTAAAATCTCCGCCAAGTCACCGGACGCCCGGACTGAGTAGGGTGGCCGGCCGTGACGAGTGCTGATCTCCTCGCGGACGCCTTCGACCGGATCAGGGGCGTCGTCGGCCGCGCCCTCGACGGTCTGACCGACGAGCAGCTCACCGAGCAGGTCGGGCCGGACGCCAACCCGATCTCCTGGCTGGTCTGGCACCTGACCCGGATCCAGGACGACCACGTGTGCGACGTGGCCGGCATCGAGCAGGCCTGGATCGGGCAGGGCTGGTACGAGCGGTTCGGCCTGCCGTTCCCGGTGACCGACCACGGTTACGGCCACACCGAGCAGCAGGTGGAGCAGGTACGGGTGCCGGGCGCGCTGCTGCGCGCGTACCACGACGCGGTCTACGCGCGCACGGTCGACTACGTGAAGACGATCCGGGACGCCGACCTCGACCGGGTCGTCGACACCAACTGGGATCCGCCGGTGACCCTCGGCGTGCGGCTGGTCAGCGTGATCTCCGACGACCTGCAGCACGCCGGCCAGGCCGCGTACGTCAAGGGCCTGCTGCTGAACCGCTGATCGCATCCCGCCGGCCGGGGCACACTCAGCGGCATGGCGGTGTACGTCTTCGACGTCAACGAGACGCTGTCGGACCTCGCGCCGATGCGGACCCGGTTCGCCGAGGTCGGCCTGCCGCCGACGGCCGCCCAGCTCTGGTTCACCACGCTGCTGCGGGACGGGATCGGGGTGGCCGCGGCCGGCGGGCTGGTCCGGTTCGCCGACGCCGCCCGCGGCGTGCTGGCGCCGATGCTGCCCGGGGACCCGGACGCCGTCGAGCACGTGCTGACCGGGTTCCAGGAGCTGCCGGTGCACCCGGACGTGCCGGGCGGGATCCGCGCGTTGCGGGCGGCGGGGCACCGGCTGGCGACGCTGAGCAACGGTGCGGCCGAGGTCGCCGTCGGGCTGCTCGGCCGGGCCGGGATCCGCGACCAGTTCGAGGCGCTGCTGTCGGTGGAGGACGCCGGCGTCTGGAAGCCGGCACGGGCCGCGTACCTCTACGCCGCCGACCGGCTCGGGGTGCGCCCGGCCGACGCGACGCTGGTGGCCGTGCACCCGTGGGACATCGACGGCGCCGCCCGCGCCGGCCTGCGCACCGCGTACGTCGACCGCACCGGGGCGGACTATCCGTCGCACCTCACCCCGCCCGACCGCACGGTGGCGTCGATCGCCGAGCTCGGCTGAGCCGTGGTCCGCCTGCTCGTCCCGCCGGAGCTGCGGTTCTTCCTGCCGGCGCGCCGGCGAGCCGGCACCGTCGAGCTCCCGGACGACCCGGCCGCCTCGCTCGGCCACCTCGTCCAGTCGATCGGCGTGCCGCTGACCGAGGTCGGCCGGCTGGCGATCGGCGGCCGGCCGGTGCCGCCCGCGCACCGGCCGCCGCCAGGGGCCGAGGTCGAGGTCGCGGCGGTGCGCCGGCCGCAGCCACTGGACGGACCGCCCCGGCTGCTGCTCGACGTGCACCTGGGCACGCTGGCCCGGCGGCTGCGGGTGCTCGGGGTGGATGCCGGCTACCGCAACCACGCCACCGACGACGAGCTGGTCGAGCGGGCCGACGCCGAGGACCGGTTGCTGCTCAGCCAGGACCGCGGGCTGCTGATGCGGCGGGCGCCGCGACGGGCCGCGTACGTCCGTGGGAGCCGGCCGGACGACCAGCTCAGCGACCTGCTCGATCGGTTCCGGCTGCCGCTGCTGCCGTACAGCCGGTGCACGGCCTGCGGCGGCCCGCTGCGGCCGGTGCCGAAGGCGGACGTGCTGGACCGGCTGGAGCCCGGCACCCGGCGGACACAGCACGAGTTCGGCCGGTGCGAGCGGTGCGGGCGGGTGTACTGGCACGGCGCGCACGCGGCCCGGCTGGACGCGCTGGTCCGGCGGCACGCCGGCGGACCGCCGGTCGGGTAGGCGGTGCCCGCGCGGCCGGCGGTGCCCGCGCGGCCGGCGGTGCCCGCGCGGCCGGCGGTGCCCGCGCGGCCGGGGATATCTGTGCGGCCGGGCGGTGTCTGCGTGGCCGGGCCTCTGCCCGGCCGCGGCGTCAGCGCAGCCAGTCGGCCGGGTCGACGTCGGCGATGGTCTCGGAGAACGTCCACGTGTGCCCGATCGGGTCGGTCGCCGTGTACTGCCGTTCCCCGTACGGGTAGTCGGCCGGCTCGGCGACGATCCGCGCGCCGGCGGCCCTGGCTCTGGCGCAGTGCGCGTCCGCGTCCTCGACCCTGACCATCACGCTCGCCGGCGCGCTCGGGCCGTTGACGAGGACCAGCGAGCCCGACCCGTACGAGAGCTGGATGCGATGCCCGCCGATCGCGAGCCGCTCCAGGAAGCCGAACGCGGACCGCAACCAGGCGCTCGCCGCCACCACGTCGGGGCAGTTGAGCACGGGGATCACCGCCGACGGCGGCATCGACCGGTTGTCCAGCATCCGCACATCCTGGCGCACGCGCCGTCGCAGGTGCGGTGGCTCTGCCAGGCTCGGACCCGTGGAGATCACACATCCGGATCAGGAGCTGTTCGACGGGGCGGGGGCGACCAAGCGCGACCTTGTCGACTACCTGGCGGCCGTGGCCGACCGGATCCTGCCCGAGCTGGCCGGGCGGCCGCTGTCGGTCATCCGGGTTCGCCCCGGCCAGGAGCCGTTCATGCAGAAGAACCTGCCCAAGTACGCGCCGGGCTGGATCCGCACGACGAAGGTCTGGGCCGAGCGGTCCCGCCGCGAGGTCACGTACGCGCTGTGCGACGACGAGCGGACCCTGCTGTGGTTCGGCAACCAGCGGGCCGTCGAGTATCACCCGACGCTGATGCGGTACGACGTGCCGGACCCGCCGATCACGATGGTTATGGACCTCGACCCGCCGGAGGGCGCCGGCTTCGGTGTGGTCACCGCCGCGGCACAGCTGGTCCGCCGGGCGCTGGACGAGGCCGGAATGGCCGGTGCGGTGAAGACCAGCGGGTCGAAGGGCGTGCACGTGATCATCCCGGTGGCCGGCGGCACGCCGCTGGACGAGGTAGCGGCGGCCACCCGGGCGCTGGCGGCCCGGGCCGAGCGGCTCGACCCCGCGCTGGCGACGACCGC
>Ga0075423_10006761_pt1 | contig 10783 bp, 8 predicted proteins | sample SoiMethybrSBSTD2_FD_80114 | JGI IMG/M metagenome (GOLD analysis project Ga0075423, IMG submission 80114) | Bulk soil microbial communities from a Populus tree surrounding site in Tennessee, USA - Soil MetaG P. TD hybrid SBSTD2 | ecosystem: Environmental > Terrestrial > Soil > Tree plantation...
AAGCTGCAGCTGCCCATGAACAACACGGTTATGGAAGAGGCGTTTTGCGTTCCATCGGAGAACGGCTACTTCAACGATCACGTCCGGACTCCGGCAGGCGCCGGGAAACCCGCGACGGTGCGGTAGGCATTATTTGATCAACCGGGTGGTACTCGGCCTGGCGAATATTGCTGCATCAATTGCAGCGTTCGGCCGGTACTCTTTGATGACCATCGTCACCTGATTGCGTGTCGAAGTCTTGATCAATTTGAATGGCCGCTTTACACCACCGATATCGCGGTAGTCCGAATAGTCGTACTGCGTCGCAACGGGCCCGACGAGCGTCTCGTTCCAGCGCTGCAGCCGAACCAGCAGCCCTGAGTTGTCGAAATAGAAATTGACTGGCGGCTGTCCGGGATTCGTACCGCGCAGAATTTGTACCAGCCTGTCATCGATGAGCCCTTTGGAGATCTCCCACTTCGCGAATGACTGCCGCAGCCGCATTGGCGCGATCGCCACGATCGCATCGAGTCGCGCTCCCTCGAGATTGCCTTTCGTCAGCGGAATCGCTGCGGGAAGCGCAGCGTTGATGCTGACTTCCCAGGCGTTGCGTCCATCGTAGCTCCAGACACTGTCGCCCTCGGTGCGATGCGCCACGGTCGTGTACTGCTCCGGAGCCTTCGCATAGATATCAACCGGCACTTCCGACAGCCCCGTGTCCCACCCGGCATATGTTCCGGTCGCGGTGTAGCTCGTCACCGTGCTGAGCCGCTGAGCGCCGCCGAGCGCGTCGATGTATTTCGCGAACACGCCGTCGATCTGATTGGGATTGCTGCCGCTGGCGACGATGAACTCCATCGAGTTGGGGTTCTCAAACGGATCGCCGTACTGAACCGACATATCCGGTACGTTCTGCGGCACAGACGTGTTGGTGTGGCACGTCGCGCAGCTGATGCGCTTCTGGTTGCCGAAGTAGTTCCGGTTGATCACATTGACCATGCCGACCATGAAGCGTGCCTTCTGGATCATCGGCGTATCGATGGCGAACGCCTCGGGTTTTCCGTCGAGAATTTGCGTCGAGTGGCAGCCGGTGCAGTCTTTCGCGGTCGCGGAGGCGAACATTCCCATTGTGTCCATGAACTCGTCAACGGAAATGCCTTTGAGGACGCGGATGTCCTTAAAGAAGGTTTCGGACATCTGCAGGGTATCGGCGGGGGGCGCCGCCTGACGTGCGGTGACAGCGGTACTCAGCGAGCAGACGAGCACCGCGATCACGAACAGGAACCTACGGCTTTTCACCGCTGCCGTCGCCGTAGTCGTGCCAGAAGTCCATCTTGGTGCCGTCCGGCAGCGTCCACGTCATGACGTAGCCGCCGTTCGATCCGTCACGCGCGGGCGCGATCATGGCGGTGTAGGTCTTGCCGATGGGGAACACGCCGCTCGCGGAGATGCCGTTCGCCTTGTAGGCGCCGGGACCGCTGCCCTGCAGCATCCACGTTTCGACTTCGCTGGTCTTCTCGTTCTTGACGTCGATGTACCAGCGCACGTGCGGGTTGGTCCACTGCACGCGTGTCAGGACGCCGGAGATCGTCTTCGGCGAGTTCTTGTCGAACTCCGCCTGGCTCGCGTGATGCGCGAGCGCCGGGATAGCGGCCGCCACGATCGCGGCCGCGATGACGATTACGAATGATTTACGCATCGGTAGAAACCCCCTAGCCGCGCTCCCGGCTGACCATCGGCCGGGGATTCATGATGCACGGCGGATCTTCGTTATAGGGTCCGTTCGTCGTGTTCAGCTGAATGGCACGCGGCGCCACAGCCCACGGCTCCGCGAGGACCTCCGGATCATACACGGTATAACCGTAATAGAGCGTGTTTCCCTCGCGCCGGAACCGCTCGACGACGCGCATCTCGGTCGTATGGAACCACCCCGGCGCGGTCGCCACGTTGGCGAGCCACGTCTCGTCGTTGAACCCAACCGCTTCGATCACGAGCGTATCACCTTCCCAGTGCCCGACCGAGTCGCCCATGTACGTCTGATCACGGTCGTCCTCTTTGCCGTGCGGACGGCCGTCGGTCGGCACCACGCGCCACGTGTTGCGATTGTTGTAGAGCAGGATTACTTCATTCGGCGTCTGCATGATGCGAATCGGCGGGCCGATACGCGGCAGCCCCACCGGCGCGCAGAGAAACGCCGTGTCCAGATAATTGCCGTGCATGTCAAGGTACTGCACGCGATCCCAGAACTCCGGCTTGTACAGCGGCGGGTTCAGGTTGTCGCGGTAGCGATCGTCCATCCCTTGATCGCGCTCGGCCCAAGTCGGGTTGCCGTGCCGCGCCACGTAGTTGCGCGCGAAGATCTTCGTTGCATTCGCCTTCGCTTCCTCGAGGCTCGCGTACGTTACGCGGTTGCCGTTTTTGTCGAGGCCCTGCACGGTGCCCGTGCCGATCGCTCCTCCGGCACCGCCCCATCGTCCGTTGAGATCCGGATGGCCGTCAGGTGTCCGCGGTGTCTGCTGATTCGCCCCGGCCGCCTGGCCCGCGCCGCGGGTTTCTCCTCCTCCAGCCGCTGGGATCGCCGCGGGCACCCCGGTCGCCGCTGACGCTGGATATGCCGCTTTGATGTTCGCGGGCACCGGCATCACGACGTATGGGTTGTAGGTATTTGTCCGCTGCGCGGTCAGATCCGCGATCGTCGTTCCGTTGCGCTTCTTCGTGGTGCGCCGCGGAAACAGCACGTCGCTGCGGTAGTCGGGTTCGTTCAGTTCCGCGTAATCCGAATACGTCGTCTCGGTCATGACGTTACCCACTCGGATCTCGATGCGATCGATCCAGTAGCTGAGTTGGTATTTTTCGCCGCTGTCCATCGTGAGTTCGATGGCGTCGGTCGTGTTCAACGCGACGCGCGCGGTCCCATCGAGAGGCGCGGGAAGCGGATACGAGAGATACAACACGCCGCCTTCGAGTGTCGTTTTCGCGGCGTTGCCCGCCAGCGTTGCCGCCTTGTAGACGGAGTACGGCAGAGACCAGAGCTGAACGAGACGATCGCTCACCGCGTCCGGCGCCGGCGTAGCGCCTGTGCCCGGCGCCGTCTCGTTCCAAGCCATCGCGTTGGCGATCAGTTCGACGTGGCGCTGTCCCGCCTTGCCGTCCGGTTGCGCGCACGCGTAATCGATGCGGAGCGCGGGCACGCTGTAGCGGATCTGGCCGCGATAGTTCGCGAGCGTGCACGACTGCCCATCGAAGATCATCGTGCCTGTCGCGCGCCAGTCCATGGTCAGGATCGCGTCGCGCTCCCCAATGTCACGTAGCATGCCGAGCGCGTCGCCGATGCGATAGAGCGTGTCCTTGACGCTCGGTGCGGCCGTCAGCGGCGGGTTTTTCAGCCGGACGCGGCTCTTGGCCGCATCGAGGCTTGGCTGAAACGTCTTCGGGATCCCGACGAACTGCGCCTCGGCAACCGACGTTGCGAGTCCCAGTACGAGTACCAGTACGGTCGCAGTTGCGATCGCACGCATACAAACTCCTCCAATTGGCCAGCGTCTTCGAGACTTTATCGCACCGCGCCGGGAACTTTCAATTCCGAACGTCTCACTTAAAATCCACCGCCATAAAGGAGTAAACTTGTGCCTCTCGCGAGGTTTACATGAACCAAACTCGAACTACGATTTTCTTCATCGTGCTGATGATGATCTGCGCCGGAATTCCGGCTTTCGCCCAGACGGACTTCTCCGGTGAATGGAATCCGCTGTTTCACGAAGACAATCACGATCGCGGCCCCGGTCCCGACCTCGGAGACTATGCCGGATAACCCATCAATGCCGCAGCACGAATGAGAGCAGATACGTGGCTGGCGTCGTCGCTCGGATTGCCGGAATGGCAGTGCAGGCCACACGATGCGTTCTATCGCTGGCGGGGAACCGGCGGCGTTCGTATCTGGAAAGATACCGATCCGATCACGATTCAGACGAAGGTCATATACGCGCAAGGACAGCGTGCCGCTCCGCGAGTTGTTTACATGGACGGCCGCCCGCATCCGCCCGACTCGGCGCCACACACGTGGGTTGGTTTCTCGACCGGCGAATGGGTCGGAAACATGCTTAAGGTCACAACGACCCACCTCAAAGAGGGCTACATCAAAAAGAATGGCCTTCCGCAAAGTGACCTCGCGACCGAAACCGAGTACTGGATCCGAAACGGCGACATCCTTACCGTTACCGTAATCCTCTACGATCCCGTTTATCTCGAAGCGCCGTTCATCCAGACATCCGATTTTCGATGGATGCCACACCAGGAAATTCCGCCGAATCCCTGCGAGGTTCGTGAAGAAACCGATCGGCCCAAAGGAAGTGTTCCTCATTTATTGCCGGGTACGAATCCTTATCTTGCGGATTACAACAAGATGTATCCGTATGTGCCGAAGGGGGCCGAACGCGGCGGCGCAGCGACCATGTATCCCGAGTACAAACCGAATACACCGGTTGCTCTCGGCAAACCATACGATGCCGCGAAAAATCAGTTGAAGATTGCGAAGTCCAATGACGGCTTCACGCTGCTTCCGATACGCGGCAACGTTTACATGCTGAGTGGAGCAGGCGCCAACATCACGTTGTCCGTTGGTGAGGACGGCGTTTTTATGGTCGACGCCGGAAAGGGCGAAACGGCCGACAAAGTTCTCGATTATCTCCGCCAGATCCAGCAGAAGATCAATCAGACCGGCAAACCGATCCGTTACGTCGTCGATACCACGCTCGATGCAGACCACACCGGCGGCAACGCGAAGATCGCCTCACAGGGCTTGACTATTTTCCAGGGCGCCGGTGTAGTCATTCCTATTCGTAACGGCAACGCGACGGCGACAGTCTTTTCACACGAAAACACGCTCGCGCGGATGAGCGAACCCGACGCCAAGATTCCATCGAACGGATTGCCGACGGACACGTACTACACCGACGCGTTGAAGGTCAGCCGTTGGATCAATGGCGATGGAGTCCAGATTCTCCATGTGAAAGGTCACACCGACGGCGACAGCATGGTGTACTTCCACAGCTCGGACATCATCAGCGCTGGAGACGTGCTGGATACCACGGCTTATCCACACATCGATACCGCAAAAGGCGGCAGCGTTCAGGGCGAGCTAGCGGCGCTCAACCAGATTCTCGATATCGCGGTTCCCGACGCGTGGGATGAAGGCGGCACGATGATCGTTCCGGGCCACGGACGCCTCTGCGACTTTGCCGACGTCGCGTACTATCGCGACATGGTGACGATCATTCGCGATCGCGTTCAGGACATGATCAAGAAGGGCATGACGCTGCAGCAGGTCCAGGCTGCAAAACCCAGCCTCGACTACGACACGCGTTACGGCTCGACGACCGGTCCGTGGACCACGGAGATGTTTATCGAAGCGGTCTACAACAGTCTCAAGGCCAGTAAGTAGGGAGGAGTATTCCATGAAGCGCAGTTTCTTACTCGGATTTGTCGCGATGGTAATCCTGGCGTCCGCCCTAACGGCGTACGCGCACCATTCCTTCGCCGCGACATATCAGGAAGACAAGAAGATCCAGATTGAAGGCAAAATCGCATCGTTCACGTTCCGCAATCCACATTCATTCCTCTACATCAACGCGCCCGATGAGTCGGGCACGATGCAGCGATGGACTATCGAGTGGGGTGGCGCCGGCGTGCTCGAAGGCCAGGGAATCACGCGCGAGAGCCTGAAGGCAGGCGACACCGTCGTCATCACCGGCAGCCCCGGACGTGACGTCACCGAACACCGCATGAGAATGTCCAGCCTTCGCCGAACGTCTGATGGTTTCGGCTGGGGAAACAAACCGGGAGAGAAGTTCGACTAATGAAATGCCTAACGGGGTTTTTGGCGGCGCTCCTCTTGGCGACGCCCATTTCTGCTGGAGCTCAGGCACGCGGGCAGGCGCGCCCGGCTGAACCAAAGGCCGCCGCTCCGATCGATCTGACCGGCTACTGGGTCACACTCATCACGGAAGAGTGGCGATGGCGCATGGTCACACCACCCAAAGGCGACTACGCCAGTATTCCCATGACAGCCGCAGCCAACGCCGTTGCCGACAAGTGGGATCCTGCGAAGGATGAAGCGGCCGGCGAACAGTGCAAGGGTTATGGCGCCGCGGCAATCATGCGAATGCCTGGCCGTCTGCACATCACGTGGGAAGACAACAACACGCTTCGCATCGACACCGACACCGGCACGCAGACCCGTCTCTTGCATTTCGGACAGACGGCTCCTGCCGACGCGATGCCGACGTGGCAGGGATATTCGGTGGCGAAGTGGGATTTCGCCGCGGGAAGAGGCAGCACGGGCGGCCAGCTGAATGTCATGACAACGAAGATGCGTCCGGGATATCTCCGGAAGAACGGCATTCCATACAGCGCAAACGCGCTGTTAACCGAATACTTCAATCGCATCGCAGAAGAAAATGGCGATGAGTATCTTGTCGTGACGACGATCGTCGATGATCCGATGTATCTGAATCAGACCTTCGTCACGAGCACCCATTACAAGAAACTGCCTGATGCAACCGGGTGGAATCCGACGCCCTGCTCCGCAAAATGAGAGTAGCCGCGGATTACGAACATTGCGCGGATTGATCTGCGTAATCCGCGCAATCTGCGGCGACTATTAGACTGCCTTTAGGCCGGCCATGATCTTCTCTTTCGTGACCGGATGTTCGCGGATCCTGACGCCGCACGCGTTGTAGATCGCGTTCGATATCGCTCCGGGAACGGCTCCGATTGCGGTTTCGCTGAATCCTTTTATCCCGAAGAACCAGCGCGGCTCGAGGCTGTCGATGAAAACCTGCGTCTGCTCGGGTGGGTAATCCATGATGGTCGGTAAGCGATAGGAGAGATATCCAACGCTGTAGTGACGCGTGCCTGGAAATTCGCGATCCCACGGAATCGGATCCGTCGTCAGCTGCGCGCACTCTACAAATGACCCGTGCATGTCGGCTTCGGCGGTGAGTGGATTCACGACGAGCCCGGTGTCGTGGCTGTAAACGGTGCGCAAAATTTTATAGTCGCCAGTCCAGGTATCGACTTCGACTTCAACGAAACAGGCACCCACGCCCTTGTTCATGTCGCCTCTGGGTCCCGCGCCAACATTCCTGCCCATCTGGCGTATCGGCCCCTTGTTGAGTCGCACCAGTTCCGCAAATGTTATGCGCTGCTTTGGATTTTCCGTGGACGAGATGACTGCATCGCGAATCTGAAGCGTCGCCATGTCGGCCTTCAATGCAGTGGCCGCACGTCGAAGCAGATCTTTCCGCAGCTTGTCCGCCGCGGCACACATGGCGCCGCCCTGCAAGGTGATGGTTCTGCCCGCGTACCACTCGCCGCTCGATGGAGCTACGTCTGTGTCGCCCCACACGACTCGAATGTGATCGCGTGAAGTGTACCCGAGCATCTCTGCCACAATCGCAGCCAGCGCGGCCGCGTGATTGGTACCGCTGTCGGGCAGCGCGATCTTCATGACGACGTAACTGTCGGTGCCAAGTTCGATTTCCGTTCCGAAAGCACCAGAGTTTCCGCTCACGTTCACCGCGGATAATTTCTCGAAATATTCCTCACCTTCGTGATAGCCGATCTGCCCACCATGATGCTGGGATATGCCCACGCCCATACCGCGCTTGAACCGGCCCGCGTTGCCGCCCGGCCTGGGATTACGCTTATCCCATCCGAACGCCTTTGCGCCTTCTTCCAGGACCTCAACCGAAGCGAGCGAATCGTACGGATGGAGTTTGTTGCCTGGGCGCGTCACATGCATCAGCCGGAACTTAACCGGATCGACACCGACCGTCTCGGCCATCTCGTCAATCATGTTTTCCCACGCCCATTTGGCTTCCTGTTGAAAATAACTGCGAGACGCGCCGGTCGTAATCGCGTTCGTTTTGTACGCGTACCAGAGCGATTTCCAGTGCGGAACCTCGGCAGTATAAATTTCGGTCTGGTTCGCCGCATGGCCCGGTGAAGACGCATGCCCGCTGTTTTCTATTGGCCCGACGCTAACGAAGACCTCATGAAGAATAGCGACGAGACGCCCGTCCTTCTTCGCCCCCACTTTGAATTTAGTTAGGGTTTCCGGCTTGATCTGGATGTGAGCAAGTTCCTGGTCTTTCGGAAGCATCAACTTGACCGGCCTGCCGGTCATCTTTGCGATGTGTGCAATGTAGACATAGAAGCTTTGCGATCCGGCTCGCGCGGCTCCGAAAGTGCAGCCGTTGTACTTGTCGATGAACCGGATCTTCTCCGGTTCGATGCCGAGACCTTTGGCAAGGTCGGCCCGCTGCGGATAGATTCCCTGCCCCATGCCCCACAGTGTCAGCTTGTCGCCTTCCCATTTCGCGACACATCCGCAGGGCTGAATAGGAATCGACACAGCACCCGCAAAGTAATACGTGAATTCCTTGATGATGTCCGCCTCGGCGAATCCTTTCTCGACATCGCCGATTCCTGCGGCCCACGTCGCCTTCGAATCGTAGTTGGGATCCGTGGGAGGCCGGCGACGGATGAGATTTCCTTTTCCCATGCGAAGGTCTGGAGCATTAGGCGCCATCGCGTCTGCGACACGTGCTGCAAATGGAAGCTCTTCATATTCCACTTCGATCGCGGCGACTGCATCTTCGGCGAGATCCTCGGTATCCGCAGCAACCATCGCAACGACCGTGCCCGGGAAACTCGTTTCCTCCGGCATAAAGTCGTCAACTGCAGTCGTACCTCTGAAAATCGTCGTCATCGGCGCGTTTCTGTGAGTAAGCACGTAGGCTACGCCGGGCATCTTCTCGGCCTTGGAGGTGTCGAGGCTCTTGATCCGTGCACGCGGGTGGGGACAAGTGAGGATCTTGGTGAAGAGCATGTTTGGAAGAACGATCCTCGTCGCGTACTCCGCTTTCCCCAGAAACCTGGGAATCGCCACTTCCGGCATCGGCGTTAGCGGCTTGCCGATCACGTTCAGGTTCACGGGAGGATATCCCTGCCATTTCTTCGTGCGGATTCCGTTCTCCATTAGAAAATCGGCGGGGCCGTGCCCGCCGGCGGTCGAGAAATCTCTGACCACGGGCTGCGTGATATGAATGACCGATTCGGTTTTCGGCTGAATCTTTGTCTTCGGCTTTTGCGACATTTCTTCTTCCTCTACTTCTTGACGCCGTTGCTTGAATCCCTGATGGTTTGGTTAAAGTGTTCCCCGTATCGCTTCATGCGATTTTGACGCGAAGAATATCACGCAGAGCAGGGGCAAACAATTGAGGTTAAACGCGGGCTGAAGCCCGCGACTACGTGCTTGCGATAACGTTGATGCGAACCTCGTAGTCGTGGGCTTCAGCCCGCGTTTTATTCCTTATGGCAGCGGAATCGCTTTCAGATCCAGAGAAACTCCGACATCCGGGGCATGCCATGTGGCCTGACCGGGAACCAATTTGAACGCCGGATAGGCTGGAGCCGGATCCGACAGGATCAAAGCGTTGTTGTCATCGATCTTCGCAATCTGCAACACGCCGTGAAGACTATCGATGCTTTGATAGGGAACTCCCTCGATGTCGCGCTGGCAAGCCTTCGGGCCGAGACCAGGCCCCTGACCTTCTCTGGATTCTCTGGATTGCTCACACTGCGCTGTCGGAGGGGTGATCGCTTTGTAGCTTCCGAGGTTGTCGAAAAAGACTTTCATAACGCCGCGCTTGTTGTTCGCCATCAAAACATAGTCGTGCCCATCTCTACGATACGGGACCATCTCCAGCGGACGATTGCTGGCCCCCAATTCGGCGATGGTGGTTCCGGTGATCTTCGCCCCGGGCTTCAATGAACTCAGCGGAATTTTTACGAGAGGCGTGCAGGTGTACGCGGCCAGAATGTATTCCTCTTTTCCAATCGTGTACGGAACGAAAGTGCGCACGGGCGAAGCCGTTTCGTAGCGTCCATGCGACGAATGCCAGATCTGGATTCCGGTGCTTTTGTCTGCGGTCTTGAACGGAAACGGAATGACGCGAAGATCTGATGCAAACTCTTCGTTCGAAAGACCGGCGACAAGCACTTTTCCATTCACGTAGCTCATGTCGGTAATCGATTGGATTCGCGGATTGCCGTTCACGGCGCCGTTAGGCGTCCTTCCTAATCCCGGCTTCCAGTCGCCGGCGTCCGGCAGCATCACTCCGGCATACCTGACGTTCTTGAGTGAGAATTCCGTGCTCGTACCTGTGCCGTTCATGCGGAGAATCACCGGTGTTCCATCCGGACCGCGGCCGCGGGAGATCGCGAAATAAACGGCTTTCGAATACGGACTCACCTTGAAGTCATTAATCAAAATGTCGTCCGGTCCGACACCGAGCAAGGCGGCGATCTTTGTGTTGATTCCCTTGATTTCCAGTTTCGCCGGCGAAACTCCGGGCTGCATGTCTTTGGTGTCAACGGCGAAGATTGCGGCCGCATGCGAATCCGCGATGAAAAGTATTCCATCCGGACCAAATGCGAGTTGAGCTGCAGACTTGAGCTCGAGGTTTCCGGGACTGAGACTATCGGTCAACTCGGATGCGAATGCCACCGTAACGAACAGTGATCCGACCAGTACGAGAGATAAAAGGAACCGACTCATAGGCTGCCTCCGTTTTGTATGCCACCTAAACTCCCACGCGCCGAATTTCAAGTCAAGCGTTTACGAGCCGCGGATTACGCAGATTACGCGGATTGAATCCGCGTAATCTGCGTAATCCGCGGCTTCATATCGTCTGTTAGAATGGCGACCGTTTCAGATTCAGTAACGACAATTTGAGGAGGC
>Ga0075423_10006764_pt1 | contig 10782 bp, 7 predicted proteins | sample SoiMethybrSBSTD2_FD_80114 | JGI IMG/M metagenome (GOLD analysis project Ga0075423, IMG submission 80114) | Bulk soil microbial communities from a Populus tree surrounding site in Tennessee, USA - Soil MetaG P. TD hybrid SBSTD2 | ecosystem: Environmental > Terrestrial > Soil > Tree plantation...
ACCCCGCCAACGCCGCCTAACGTGCCCGCGGAGTGCGCGAAGGGTGAGTGTCGCGCCCGACCCTTCGGGACCCTCGACAGGGCGAGGAGGAGACACCACAGCGCCACGCCGTTCATGAACAGACCACCGAACACGAGCGAGAAGTCCGACTCGATGTTCAACAGCGGGACCAGCAGCACGAGGCCGCAGACCGTGACCTGAAGCGGCTGTCCTGCGCGATTGAGATCGTTGTCGAGCAGCCGGTACAACAAACCAACGATCGCCATTCCGACCAACACGCCGATCTCACCGAAGTTCGCGTAGAACTCGACGAGGAACGGCAAGTTGATCGAAGTCCACTCGTCCGACGAGTCGAGGTAGCCGTACCGGTGGCCGAAGTCCTGGCCCAACGCCTTCGTTGGCTTGCTCGGCCAGATGAACCGGGGAATGGCGAACCCCACGAGGGAGAGATACGTCTCCCCATCCCAGAACGGAACGGTCGTTCCGGTCTGGCGGACCACGTCAGACAACAGATCGAGGTTGGCGGAGCGACCAGCAACGACCGACCAACCGTCCTGGACGGTCGACGCCACCCCCTGCGCCTCGACCTTCGAGACGAGTAGTTGCCCCATCAGCATCGCGCGCCCGACCAGCGACAGCTGGGTCTCGGCGAACCACGACCGAGTCCGATACTCCATTGCGACGCCTCGCATCGCGATCATCACGGCGACGCTCACGCCCGCAATCACCAGCCACCGGAAGCCGATCCGTCCCCCTCCGGCCCACACGGCTAGGAACACCGTCAGTGCGAGGACCACGACGTTCGCCACCGACCCCGAACCAGTTCGGAGTGATGCTGTCAACGCGACGCCCGCGTAGAGTGCCCAACGCTCGCGCGGGCTGAGCCTCCTCTGCACCGCCAGAATCGTCAGGAGAGCAATGCCGAGCAGCGACAACATCGAGGTGAAGTAGAGGAGGCCGCGCAACACGATGGGTATTGGCAGGACCTGACGCGCGGCGTCGAACGACAGCCCCCCCCACAACAACAACGTGCCCCACGTGCGGAGCGTACCGGGGTCGGTCGGACGAACCTGACGGAAGGGGCTTTTGAGACGAACCCCTGCTGCGCCGTAATAGCCGATGAGCAAGGTGACCCAGCCGGCGAGCGCGTACTGGACGGGCCGGTCATAGTCGAACGCCGGCTCGAGTCGAAACAGGTAGTTGACGCTGCTCTGTCCGAGCACCAGGTGTAGCGGATAGTAGAATAGGTACACCGCGCCGACGAGCGGAAGGAAAGGCACTGGTGGTCGGCGTCGCTCGGGAAGCTTCAGGTAGTGCCATGAGGGTGCGAGACACAAGACCCACAGTATCGACCCGAGTACGCGCGACCCTATTGGAATGTCGGACGGGATGCCGAGCGCCGCGACCGGGACCATCGCCGTCGCCACCAGGACGAGACGAAGGCCGGTCAGCGACGCCGTTCGGAAGCGCGTCGGCGTCGCCGCAGCCTCCGGACTCACGTGGCGGCTCCGCGAGAGCAAACGGCGCGCACCGCGGCCTCCGTAGCTCGGGTCGCGACGTCGATTCCGAAGCCTGCGACGATGTCGCGGGATCGATCTCCAAACCGCCGACGGCCATCCTCACCGAGCGCCACGATCGACCCCAATCGTTCGGCCAGGACGCTCACGTCTCCGCACGGGTAGCTGAATCCGTTCTCGCCATTGCGGACAAGGTCGATCGAGCAGCCCGCTGCATCGCTGACGACCACAGGCAGTCCGGCGGCCATCGCCTCGTTGACGACGAGTCCCCATGTCTCACGAGAATCGGATGGCAACACGAGCGCGTCGGCGGCTGCGTACCAGCTCGGCAACTCTCGCTGGTTCACGAATCCGGCGATCGACACCGCGTCGGCCATCCCGATTCCCGCAGCGCGCTGCTCCATTGCCAGCCGCTCTTCCCCATCCCCGATGAACAGCGCATGCGCGTTGACTCCACGGCGCCGAAGAATCGCGACGGCATCGATGACGTCGAACGGGCGCTTGCGCGCGATGAGCTTCGCGGAGCTCGCGAATACGATCGTGTCGGGGCTCACTCCGAGGCCCGAGCGAACGAGCGCGCGAGCGGCAGCACGCGCACCATTCGGCATCGAGAACCAGTCGTTGTCCACCCCGTACGGAGCCGAGAAGAACTTCACGTCAGGCACTCCGAACGAGCGGTAGTAGTCGCGATTCCGCGATCCGATCACCAGAAAAGCCTGAACACGCTCGAATACCGAGTGATACAGGCGCCGACGCACCGGCACCCACACAACGCGGCGAGCAAACGCGCGCGCTCCCGCCAAGGGCTCCCGCCCGAGCGTCGACTCCCCACGCAGGATCACGGGGATGCCGAGGTGCCAGGCCGCCCGGAGCATCTGAACGTGCGCGAGCGTCTGCCACCCGAGCAGCAACAGGGCATCGTACTTGCCGCCGGCGAGGACGGACTGGGCACTCGTCAGGCGGACGCCGGTGAAGCGAGACACGTTCGGCCGGTTCGCCCTGTTCGGCAGAAACACGTGGTCGTAGCCGTCGAGCAGCGGAACGTCCCAGCGAAACGCCTTCCCGAACCCCGAATCCATGGCCACGTCGGCCCCATGACGTGAGCCGAAGTAGACGGTAGGCTCAATTACATCGGAGTTGGCGAGCGCGCGAAACCACGGGGCCTGATACTGAATCGGATGCGATGTGAAGATCGCGAGGCGCTTCACGTCGCGGTGCCGGCGGCCGGTCGAGGCGGTGTCATGAGCTGCGACGCTGGTCATTGCGCTGCACCCATAGCCAGCCCGGTGACTTCGAGCATGGTGCAGGCTCGGCGCGCGTAGGTGTCGTCGCGGACGCGAGCGAATCCGGCCGCTGCGATCGCTGAGCGACCGCGGGCGTCCGGGAGCCAGCGTGCCACAGCGTCGCGTAGCTCGTCCACGTCCGCGAAGCACACCATCTGCTCGTCTTCCACGAAGAGCTCGCACAGCTCGGGCGTCCGCTGCGTCAGCGTGAACGCCCCGCACGCGGGCGACTCATAGGAGCGCATGTTGTGGCTCCGCGAATTCTGTGGTCGCATCGCGTTGAATGAGATCGCGCCACACGCCAGCGCCCGCGACAGATCCTTGCCATACGCGGCCGGCGCAAAGGTCGCTCGAGCAAGCGAGCTGTCGCGCGGCACCACGACCGCGGTTCGCTCTCCGAACACCGCGACGCGATGATCTCGCGCAACGGCGTCGAGGAAGCGGACGCGATCCGCGTCGAGGTTGCCGACGAACACGACGTCGAATGCAGGCGCGGTCGGCGGCGTGACCGGCGCGTGTAGCCCCGGGTCGCGGGCGAACGGCAGGTAGTGCGCGGCCTGCGCCCCGGCGCGCTCGTAGTCGGCGAGCAAGTGGCGCGCGAACGTGAAGCAGGCGTCGTACGCCGCGAGCACGTTAGGCCCGTACGCGAGCCGATTCGACCGCTCATCGGAGAACGGGTCGTCAGGGTAGAAATTGACCACCGTCGCGCCCGTCGATTCCCTGACGTGATCGACCGTGGCGGCACTGAGCCGATGGCCTTTGATCACCAGCACCAGGTCGGCCTCGAGCCCGGTCAGCTCGCGAGCGACGTTCTCGTTGAACGTGTTGAGCAACACTGGCTCGGCGACTCGGCGGAGCGCACGGGAGCGTATCGCCGGATGCGTTGCGGCGTACGCGCGCGCGAGACAGAAGGTCCGCGTCTCGATGCCGAGGTCGGCGAACCCGCGTGCGTACGACGCCATCAGACCGCCTGGCGCATCCTCCCCGAGAATCAGGACACGCATTCTGCCTCCACGGCCGTGCCGGTCGGTCGGCTCGTTCGATTGGCCGATTGTCCCCACATTGCGTCGAGCACCGGAGCGAACTGCGACTCGTAATTCCAGTCGAGGCGCAGGCGTTCCCAGCCCCGCACCGCGATCTCACGGACCGCAGTACGATGCTCTGCGGCCCACTCGATCGCTGCGGCTATCGACTGCACCTTCGTCGGATTGCACACGAGTGCGTATCCCGGCTCGACGAACGTCTCCCTCCAGTCTGGCAAATCACTGACGAGCGGCGTCACACCATACCACAGATACTCGAACGCTTTGTTCGAGGCCCCCGCCATATCGCGCATGTTCTCGTCCGGCGACGTCATGGGCATAAGCGCCAGGCCGATGTCACACTGCTCGCAGATCACGGCAAGCTCGTCCTCAGGAACCGTGCCGAGGACGCGGACACGTCGCCCAGCGCCCAGGGACTCGGCGTATGACGTGAGCGTGGCGAGGTAGCCGCGTGACCCTACGGTCTCGTATCCCGCCACATCGAGCGTCATTGGCGTCTGCACCCGCGCCACGGCCTCGACGGCGGAAAGCGGAAGCCGTTCGGAGTTCACCGACCCGCGAAAGACGACGCGCAGCAGGTCGGGCGACTGACGCAACGGGGGTCTCTGCGCCGGCCGGCGGGGACAGTTCCACACAGTGATAACGGTGCGTCCTCCGGCTATCGCGGCCACTCGCGCCGATCGCTCGGCGTTAGGCGTCACGACGAGATCGGCGTCTCGAAGCAGTACGCGCCTGGCATCGAGACAGCGTTTGATGATCCAGCTCGGATGCGCATCCGAGGGCGCGTCGTGCTCGTGGTAGACGACCCGCGAACGCGTGAGCGCCGCGAGCGCGAGTGCTATCGGCGCGGACAGCAGGTCGGACGCGTAGATCCAGTCCGGCTTCCATGCGGCAGCTTCACGAGCGACCCACGCGCCATAGCGGCCGTAATGGGCTTTGAGCCGCCAGCCTTCGGGCGCCTCGGTCATGAGGCGAACGTCGATGCGCCTCGACGGCTGGATGTTGAGCGCGTCGGTGTCGCGAACCTGAGTCCCGAGCATGCGTACTTCGGCCCCGCTCTCGGCCAGTAGATTCGCGCCCCGGACGAGCGGCGGGTACGCGCCGGGATTCGAGTATTGGACGTAAAGCACCCGCATCACGCGACTCCGGCAGTCACTGATGATCCGACCGGACGACGTGGTGCGATCGTGTCGTACACCGCCAGCATGTCGCGCGCGACGTCGAGCGTCGATCGTGGCGGGCGGACTCCGTCGCGCAGCCGATCGAGGAGGGATCGGTCGCCCGCAACCCGACGCAGAGCGAGCACCCATGCATCGGGATCCGAGTGCTGGACTAGCCAGCCATCCCGGTCATGGACTACGAGCTCGGCGATGCCGCCAAGGTTGGATCCAATCACCGGAGTACCTGCGGCGAAGGACTCGAGCACGGTGAGCGGGCCGGTCTCGAGCCATTGAGACGGGATGATCGTCGCGTCGTACGAGGCGAGCGTCTCCACCACGTTATCGACTGACAGCGGAGCGCGGAACCGAATGCGTGAATCGCCCTCGCTCAGCGCGACGAGGTGCGCACGATACCGCTCGCCATCCACGTCCTGCGTCACGCCGAACACGTCGAGCGTCAAGGGAAGCTCGCGACTCGCTGCCAGCGCGCGGAGCACGACGTGAACGCCCTTCGTGGGGTGGAGGCGACCAACGTAAGCCAGGCGTAGGTTGGCGTCGGCGGATCTCGCGGCCAGCTTTGCCCCCGGACGGGCAGCGGTTCCGTGCCTCGAAAGGGTCAATCGCTCGGGTGGTGCGCCCGCGCGCAGGAGCAGCGAGCGCACCCACTCGCACACCGCCACGACGGCGTCGGACTCGGCGAGCAACTGTCGGAAGGCCGAGTGTCGTGCGGATACCAGCTCGCGCGCCCGAACTGCCGTGACCCAGCCGCCGGACATCCCGGCCGACCCTATCACCGCACCTAACGTCGACGGCGCACGTGCGAGGACCTCGCTTAGCGCCGGAGACAACCCACGGCTCTCGAGCAGGCAAGCGGCGCAGCGCTGCGCGACCAGGTCGCCGTCGCACGGCTCGTGACCGTTGTGGAGGAGCGTACCGCGAACGCAGCTGGCCGTGGGGGTGTGATACGTGAATGCGACTCGAACGCCGACTCGCTTGGCCGCCTGCACTGCGCGGACGGACGATGCGCGAGTGAAGGCGTGCAGATGCAGCACATCCGCTCGTACGTCATGGAGAATGGCGGCGATCGCCTCGGCAGCGGTCTCGTCACCGGTCCCGTAAAGCTCCGCGACGTTCGCGTGGGCGCTCAGTTGAAAGCGATAGACCGGTACGCCCTCGTGTTCGTACCGCGCGGCGACCGTTCCTTCCGACGGCGCGGCGATGACGCTTTCGACGCCGTGGGCCGTGAGGTCACGCGCCAGCTGCGCCACGTACACCTCGGTGCCCCCGACAACGTCGGGAAAGTAGCCGAACGGAACGTGCACGACTCTCACTGATGCTCCGGTGACCTCTTCTGCCGCCTCTTACGCCCACGGCGCACCCGACGCCATCCAGACGCGATGGATTCCGCCCGCGTGTATCCAACGATCCGAGAGAGCCACCGCAGCCGGACCGGTAGATGCCGCGTGAACTCCGCACCGAACGCCTTGCCGCGCGAGGCGACCCGTTCGAACGACTCGCGGTCGATCGACGCGAGCTGCCGCGCCGCGAACGCGTAGGCTTCGCTCAGCGCGGCACGTCGAGGCGGCGTCAGTCCGCCGTGCTGCTCCCAGTACTCCTGCGCCCACACCGCGTTCTCGGCGCAACCGCGAGCGAACGACGCGATCGGACGCGTGGAGTACCGTACGCCGCCGTGCTGGCGATAGAGCAGCCCGAGCTCGTCGGATTCACTCGACACGAATCGCGCGCCGAACATGGCGAGGGCGACCGTGTACCGCACGTCCTCCACGACGTCGCGGCCGGGCTCGAACCACACCGCATCCGTTCGTGGGGAACGGCGCAGCAACATGGCGCCGAGCTGCAAAAACCCTCGCGCCGAGAGCAGCGAGGCGGCGAGATCGGCGCCCAGCTCGGGCGTGATCTTGCGCCCGACGGTGAACACCGCGTTAGGCGAGCCGGCAACCGGGACGAGATCGTGAAACGGCTCCCAGGCCACGTCGGCGCCCGATGCTCGCAGTGCCGAGACCTGCCGCGCGATTTTGCCGGTCGCGATGAGGTCATCCGCATCGAGGAACTGGACGAATTCGCCGCGCGCCCGTCCGAGGCCGGCATTTCGTGCCCCACCGGGGCCCGCATCTCGCGTGCGCAGGACGCTGGCGCCCGATGCTGTCGCGATCGAGACCGTCGAGTCGTCCGATCCATCGTCCACGACGATCGTCTCCAGTGGCGCATACGTCTGCGCGCGAATGCTCGTCAGCGTCTCGGCGATCCATCGCTCGGCGTTGAACGCCGGCACGATCACCGAGACCAGGCCACTGACGGCGTCTTCGCGACGCAGTCCCGCGTGATTTGGGTCATGCGTCCCGGGGCGCACGAGTCGATCGTCAGGACAGTGGTGCCGACCGCAGCCTGAAGCCGCCTGCTGACGATCGCGGCGATCGGTTGGCGCCGCCGTCGCCCATTCCTCCGGCGCCGCGATCCGTCTCGATCGCCAGCATCGTACGATCGACCGTTCGCGGTACCGATACGGCGCGCTCGCCCGCAACCGCTCGGTCCCCTGCACTCAGGAGCGCCACGCCGGCGTCGGGAATGTCGTCCCATGGCTCCCAGAGCGCCAACAGCTTCTGCTCCACCGCGGAGCGAAGGTCGTGGGCGATCGCGTGCATGTCAGTGATGCTCACATCGTCGGCGCGCCCGTCCTGCCAGAGCACGAGCGATCCGATGCGCTCGCCCGACGGCGCGAGGAACGGCAGGCGAATCTCCCAACACGCCGCGAGCGTGACGTTCGAGCGGTGCCATGCCCAGACGGGTACGTCGTCATCGAGCCTGCGATGCGTCTCGGTCGCCGACTCGGCACCCACGAATGATCGCCGCAGCCGCACTTCCGCACATTCGAATTCGTCTTCCGCGAAGGTCGCCTCGAGCGCCTCGAACACTCGATCGAGATCGGTGAGGTCCGACACGCGCACGCTGGCCTCGCGAATCCGCACGTTGCGCCCGATGACTTTGCGTTGCCGAACACCACGCTTGACCAGCCGCGCCAACTCCTCGAACTCGTAGTACCGGAGCCGCTGGATCGCCAGCCCGACGCCGAGTCCGATGACCAACAGGACGACCGCGACGTAGGCCGAGTCGTTTACCAGCAGCATGCCGCTCAGTCCGAGGAGCGCGCATGCTGAGTACAAGAGCAGCGCAACGCGCCGCGGGGAATGTCCGAGCGACAGCAGGCGATGGTGGATGTGCGCGCGGTCGGCGCTGAAAATCGGCTGTCCACGAAGGAATCGCCGGGCAACCGCGAGCGTCGTGTCGAGCACCGGCAGGCCTAACGAGACGATCGGGATCGCAACCGCGATCACCGTCGGCGACTTCTGCGAGCCCAGCAGGCCGATACCGGCAAGCATGAATCCGAGAAACAGACTTCCCGAGTCTCCGAGGAAGATTGACGCGGGATGAAAGTTGAAGCAGAGGAACCCGACCGTCGCGCCCGCGAGGATGATCGTCACCGTGGCCGCGCCAACGAGTCCATTGTAGCTCGCCACGACGAACATCGTGGTCAGCGCGAACAGCGCGGCGCCTGCCGCGAGGCCATCGAGGCCGTCGATCAGGTTGAAGGCGTTCGTGATGCCCACGAACCACACGACGGTGAAAACCATCCCGACGACGGTCCCGAGGTCGACGATCCCCGCAACGGGCAGTGAGAGCGTCGTGACGCGCAGGCCCGCGGCGTACACGCCGCAGGCGATAGCGATCTGGGCGAGCAGTTTCCACCGCGCACGCATGGGGCGGATGTCGTCCACGAGGCCGAGGAGATGCACCGCGAGCGCACCGCCGATCACAGTGGCCAAGCCGCGCGCGTTCGTCGCGAGCACGTGTTGCCCGAACAGACCGATGATCGCGGTCATGGCGACGGCGAACGCGAGGACGATCGCGACGCCGCCGATTCGTGGGACCGGATTGACGTGGACCTTTCGCTCGTCACACGGGTCGACGAGGCCGGCGCGGCGCGCGAACTCGCGCACCACGAATGTCAGCGCCGCCGAGGAGCAAACGGCGATGACGAGTCCGATGAGGTACAGCGGAATCTCAGGCTTCTGCGACAACAAGAGTTCCGGTGCTCCTGACGCGCCTGACGACACGCCCTCACAAAGTGAGCAGCACGGTAACTGGGTCGCAACCGGGCCGACCCAGCTCCCGGCACCAACCTCAGCCGCTTGCTTCCATGCACAAAGCGCAAGAGTGGTGCCGAGTGCAGTCTGATCCTATTGGAGTTTCGCTGAAGCGCGACCAGTGGGCATCGGCCTTTGGTCCAAGCTGTTGTCTAGGAGACGTCACTTGCCGCGTCGGCGTTGTTCCCGCCCAGGCCATCGCGTGCGGCGGCGCGCACACGCGCGCCATTCGCCTTGGAACCGTCGTCCACCTGTGCGCCGGCGCGCCGGAGACGCCCCGCGAGTCCATCGTCGATCCGCGCTCGAAGGACGAGGTCCGCTCCGTCGGTCTGCTGTTCCACGACTTCGCCAAGGCGGTGAATCTCCGCGAGCAGCCGACCCTCACTCGCACCGAGGCGAATCTCGGACACGGGCCTCAGCGCGCGCGTCTTCGCCAGGAGGGCTCGACGTAGTGGCTCGAGCCCGCTGTCGCTCTCTGCAGAGACGAACACTGAATTCGGCAGGAGGTTCCTGACGCGCTCTTCGAGCGGAATGAGCGTCTCCGACGGAATGCGGTCGATCTTGTTGAACACGTGCAGGACCGGCTTGTCGTGCACGCCGAGCTCGTCGAGCACGCTGTTCACGACGTGTCGCTGCTCCTCCCACCCCGGATGGCTCGCATCGATCACATGCAGCAGCAAATCGGCGTCGCTGACCTCCTCGAGGGTCGCACGAAACGATGCCACCAGGTGGTGAGGCAGCTTTCGGATGAACCCAACGGTGTCGGTCAGCAGCACGCGATTGTTCTCGCCGAGATCGACCTCGCGAGTGAGCGGGTCGAGGGTCGCGAACAGACGGTCTTCAACGAAAACATCACGCGCGCCAGACAAGCCGCGAAGAATCGAGGACTTGCCGGCGTTCGTGTAACCAACGAGTGAAGCCCGGAAGGTGCCGCGACGCCCCTGACGCTGGATCTCGCGCGCGCGCGTGACATCGGCGAGCTTGTCCTTGAGCTGCCTGATCCGATGATTGACGAGGCGTCGGTCGGTCTCGAGCTGCGTCTCGCCAGGTCCCCTCATCCCGATGCCGCCGCGAGTCTTCTCCAGGTGGGTCCACATGCGCGTCAGGCGGGGCAGCATGTACTCGAGCTGCGCCAGCTCGACCTGAAGCTTGGCTTCGCTCGTACGTGCTCTCGTCGCGAAGATGTCGAGGATCAGCTCGGCGCGATCCATCACGCGCTTGCCGGTGGCGTCCTCGACGTTCTTGCCCTGAGCCGGCGTGAGCTCATCGTCGAAGATGATGAGCGTCGCACTCTTCTCGTCGATTAGCGTGCCGAGCTCCTCGATCTTCCCCTTGCCGAGGTACGTCGCCGGGTTGCGCCGGTCGATCTGCTGCGTGATCGTGCCGACGACCACGGCACCCGCGGTATCGACGAGTTGCTCGAGCTCCTCGAGATGCTCGTCCAGGTTGTGGCGCGCCGCTGTCCCCTTCCTCGGCGCTCCGACAAGCAGGGCACGCTCGATGGGGGGCGTGAGCGTTATCAGGTCGCGAGCGATGAGAGCTCCCGTTTGAGGACGGACGTAAGATAGTCAAAACCGGGAAGCGGGAGACGGGAGACGGGAGAGGGGCAAGAAAGC
>Ga0075423_10006767_pt1 | contig 10780 bp, 10 predicted proteins | sample SoiMethybrSBSTD2_FD_80114 | JGI IMG/M metagenome (GOLD analysis project Ga0075423, IMG submission 80114) | Bulk soil microbial communities from a Populus tree surrounding site in Tennessee, USA - Soil MetaG P. TD hybrid SBSTD2 | ecosystem: Environmental > Terrestrial > Soil > Tree plantation...
TCAGGTGAGGCGGGCGTCGGCCAGCACCATCGCCGCGCCCTTCTCGGCAATCATGATGGTGGGTGCGTTGGTATTGGCGGTCGTCACCGTTGGCATGACCGAGGCGTCAATCACCCGCAAGCCGCCGAGCCCGCGCACCTTGAGGCGGGAATCGACCACCGCCATCGGGTCTTCGCCCATCTTGCAGGTGCCCACGATGTGATAGATGGTCGTACCTTGCGCACGCACGTAAGCGGCGAGCCCGTCTTCGCCGTTGATGTCGGATCCGGGCGTGATCTCCCGCACGCTATGTTGAGCCAGCGCCGGCGCGGCAAACACGCGGCGGGCAAGCGCGATACCGCTCAACGCCACGCGCAAGTCGTTGGCCACCGATAGGTAATTCGGTTTCAAGGATGGGCGTTCGAAGGGATCCGGCGACTTGGCCATGATCGTACCGCGGCTCTCGGGCCTTGCAATGCTGACGGCGATCGTCATGCCAGGCTCGCGTTCGAGCGCCCCGAATTTGTTGGCATCGTAGCTCGCGGGCGAAAACAACAGCTGAATGTCCGGAGAGGCCAGCCCCTGCCGGCTGCGCGCGAAGGCCTGTGCGCTGGAGACGCCGAAGGTCAAGGCGCCGCGTCCGATCGTGAGCCAGCGCGCGACCTCGCCCGCAAGCCGCAGCCCGCGCGACAATTCATTGATCGAAACCGCGTTCCTTACGCGATGCGAAATGCGGATGGCATAATGGTCGGACAGATTGGCACCGACCCCCGGCAGGTCGTGCACGACCGGCACACCGATCGCCTGCAAATGCGCGGCCGGCCCGATGCCCGAAACCTGCAACAAATGCGGCGAGTTGATGGTGCCGCCCGAGAGGATCACCTCGCGGGCCACCGCCACGCGGCGCTCCCGCCCGCCCTGGCGGAACACGACCCCTGTGCAGCGCTTGTGATCGCAGAGCAGGCGGGTGGCGAAGGCATTGGTCTCGATGGATAGATTGGCTCTGCCCTTCGCCTCGGCCAGGAATGTGCGGGCGGTGGAGCCGCGGAAGCGACCGTTGCGCGACATCTGCGAGTAGCCGACCCCCTCCTGCTGGCTGCCGTTGAGGTCCTGGGTGAGCGGGATACCGGCTTGCTGTGCCGCATCGACGAACCGATGCGTCAGGGCGAGCGTCGTGCGGTAGTCTTCGACCAGGATCGGTCCGCTCTTGCCGCGCTCGGCAGCGGCGCCGCCGGCGTAACGCTCGATCGACTTGAAATAGGGCATCACCTCGTCGAAGGACCATCCCTTGCAGCCCATCTGCGCCCAGCCGTCGTAGTCAGCCGCATTGCCTCGGATCCAAAGCATGCCGTTGATCGAGCTGGAGCCGCCGAGGACGCGTCCGCGTGGCCAATGGATCTGCCGGCCGCCCGCACCCGGCTCCGGATCGGTGGCATAGTTCCAGTTCACCCGCGGGTTGTAGAGGAGTTTCAGGACCCCGGCTGGAACGTGGATCATCGGATGCCAGTCCCTCGGGCCGGCCTCGAGCAGCACCACGCGGGCCCCCCCTTGGCTGAGCCGGCTGGCGAGCACGCACCCCGCCGAGCCGGCGCCGATCACGGCATAGTCCGCCTCCAGGTCAGGCCTCGTTGTCGGCAATTTGTCGCCTCCTGCCTGGAGCCACGTCCGTCGCGATCGTCGGCGAGTTGGCCAAAAACCACAAGGGGCGGCGCGCTATTGAGGGCCGCCGCACGCTCTGGCGCGAGCTAAGCACCGCGGCACGGCGATGGCGGCTGCCGCTCGCCGCCCATCGCCAGCTTCGCCGCGGCGGGCGCCGGTGGCTTTCGCCGCAGGAACAGGCAGCGCCGTTTGCGGGTTTTTGCAGGAGAGGCTTGCGAAGCATGAAACGAGACCCGGTACCTCATGCGCGTGACGGCCCCCCGGAAACGGAGGCCTGGAAGATCATTTTCGGGGCGTTCGCGGTCAGCGGCTCGCTGGTGATCGGATGGACGCTGTTCGTGCTCTTGACCGACAGCCCCTCACGGGCACCGCGGTTGGGAGACCAGGCGAGCCAAACGACCGACAGCCCCGCTGCGCCCGCCAAGCCCTAGCCTCCCGGCCAGTCCGCTCGGGGCGCTTAAGCGTCAGGGCCCTGGAAACGTTGCGCACACCACCTGACCGGCCTTGCCGCAGGTCGGCGCCGCGCCGTGGCGTGCCTTGCCGGGATTGCCCCCAGCGCGGCCGATCGGGGCAGGCGCTGGAGCCGGGGACACTGCGTTTGCCCGCACAAGGACTTTTGCGCGTTCTGCCGCGTTTACCGAGCGGGGGTGGGGCGGTTGCTCGGCCCCCGCCTCAATGCTAACCAACGCCTCTGCCCCCTACCCCGGATAGGCGAATGGCCGTCAGCAGCATCAGCCGCATTCTCGATTTGACCGACAAGCATCACGCCAGGCTCTTGACGTCCTGGTTGGAGAGCCAGGTGGCCGCCGGGTCGCTGCGCTCCGGCCAAATCAGGGAAGACGAGCTCAAGCACCAGAGCCAGCGCTTCTTGCAGGAATTCATCGACGGCCTCAAATCCGGCGACGTCGACGACATCACGGGAGCCAGCTGGAATGGCGCCCGCGAGCTGCTCGGCGAATTCTCCCGTTCGCGCGCCCTGCAGGGTTTCACCCCCTCGGAAACGGCAACTTTCATCTTTTCCCTGAAGGAGCCGCTGTTCAGCTTGATGCGCGAGGAATTGAAGGGCAATGCCCAACAATTGGGGGAGGCGATCTGGACCGCCACCAAGTTGATCGACAAGCTCGGTCTTTACACGGCCGAGATCTACCAGCAAAACCGCGACGAAATCATCAAGCGCCAGGCCCACGAGCTGTTGGAGCTTTCGACGCCGGTCGTCCAGCTGTGGGACAAGGTTCTTGCCCTGCCGTTGATCGGCACGCTCGATAGTGAGCGCACGCAGACGGTGATGGAAAACTTGCTCAATCATATTGTGAAGTCGGGCGCGGAGATCGCCATCATCGACATTACCGGGGTGCCGACGGTCGACACCCTGGTCGCGCAGCATCTGATCAAGACCGTGTCGGCCGCCAGGCTGATGGGTGCCGACTGCATTATTAGCGGGATCCGTCCGCAGATCGCGCAGACCATCGTGCATCTTGGGCTGCAGCTCGACGTTGTCTCCAAGGCTACCATGGCCGACGCCTTCGCCTTGGCCCTGAAACGCACCGGCCAGTTCATCGGCCGCGTGGCGGCCAAGCCAGCCTGAGGCGAAGTGATGGAACAAATACCGATCCTAAAGGTCGGGCGGTGCCTGCTGGTCAGCATTCAAATCGATATGCACGATAAATTGGCGCTGGCGTTGCAGGATGACCTGACGCAAAGACTGGTCGAGACGCGCGCCCGCGGCGTGTTGATCGACATCTCTGCGCTCGATCTCGTCGACAGCTTTATTGGCCGCATGCTGTCGAACATCGCCGCTATGGCGCGCGTGCTCGATGCACAAACGGTGGTGGTTGGCATGCGGCCGCAGGTAGCCATCACGCTGGTCGAACTCGGGCTCACGCTAACGGGCATTCAGACAGCGCTTGATGTCGACCGCGGACTGGCCCTCGTCAATCGGCTGATTGATGCGGAGGGAGACGACGGTGCAGGTGGAGCGCACTAGTACGCTGGAGGTGCGCACCCCCGAAGACGTAGTCAAGGTACGTCAAGAGGTTCGCAACCGTACGGCCGCGGTGGGGTTCAGCTTGGTCGATCAGACCAAGTTCGTGACCGCCGCCAGCGAGATCGCACGCAACACCATCGACCACGGCGGCGGCGGCCACGCCCGCGTCGAAACCATCCTGCTCGCCGGCCGGCGCGGCGTACGGCTCACCTTCGAGGATGAGGGGCCTGGCATCGCCAACATCGCGCTCGCCATGCAGGATGGCTACTCGACCGGCGGTGGGTTGGGCATGGGCATGCCCGGTTCGAAGCGTCTCAGCAATGAGTTCTATGTCGAATCGACCCCCGGCAAAGGAACGAAAGTTACGCTAGTGCGTTGGAAATCCAGCTAAATGCCGGGGGCATCGATGTTTTTGCAGGTCGCAGAGCGCTCGCGTGTTGCTGAGGCGCGGCGCTTGGCGGTGCAGTTGTGCACGACGCAGGGTTTCAGCGAACAGGATGCCGGCCGGGTGGCTCTCGTCGCCACCGAGCTTGCGACCAATCTCGTCAAGCACGCCGGCGGCGGCGAGATCAGCATCTGCCCTTTTGACGACGCGGAGGGCCGCGGTCTCGAATTGCTGGCCCTCGATAAGGGGCCCGGGATCGGCGATCTCAACAAGGCCTTGGCGGACGGCCACTCGACGAGCGGATCGGCGGGCACGGGGCTCGGCGCCATCCGTCGCAGTGCCGACGTCTTTAGCCTCAGCTCCGCGAGCGGACGCGGCACGGCCATCCTGGCCCGCCTGAAGCCCGCCGGCCAGGCCGCGGCCAAGGGGGCTACTCTGATCTGCGGCCTCTGTGCGCCCTACCCCGGCGAAAGCGTCAGCGGCGACGGCTGGTCGGTCAGGGCGGAACCGGGCAACGTGACCCTCTTGATGGTCGATGGTTCCGGGCACGGGCCGGAGGCGCATAAGGCCGCGCTGCGGGCGATTGAGAGCTTCCGAGCGCAGGCCGGGCGGAGCGTCGAGCAAGCCGCGCAGGCGATCGATCGTGCGCTCGCGGCCACCCGCGGCGCCGCCATTGCCATCGCCGAGATCGATCCCGGTCCCGAGCGCGTCAACTTCGTCGGCATCGGCAATATTTCGGCGGCCTTGATCGAGCAGGGCTCGGTTAAGCGCATGGTCTCCAACAACGGCACGGCCGGCCACATCGCCCCGCGCATCCGCGCCTTTCAATACGCATTTCGCGCGCAAGCCACGGTGATCATGCATAGCGATGGCCTGAGCCCGCGCTGGGATCTCACCGACTACCCGGGGCTGCTGACCGCGCATCCAAGCCTGATTGCGGGAATCCTCTATCGCGACTTCAGACGCGGCCGCGATGATGCTAGCATTGTCGTGGTGAGGAGCGTTTTTGCATGTCCACCCGCATCTTAAGCGTCGGCCTGCAACGGGAATCCGACGTCGTGCTGGCGCGGCAGCGTGCGCGCCAGGTTGCGGCGCAGCTGGGCTTCACTGCGCTGGAACAGACGCAGATCGCCACGGCGGTTTCCGAGATCGCCCGCAACGCCTACGAGTACACGGGCGGCGGCCTCGTCGAATACACCTTGACCGGCAAGACCGCACCCCAGGTCCTGGAAATCCGGGTCAGCGACAAAGGCAAGGGTATCGCCAATCTGGCCTCCATTCTTGCCGGCGAACACACGTCGCAAACCGGTATGGGTTTGGGCATCATGGGCGCCCAACGCCTGATGGATCAGTTTCACATCCGCTCCAAGCCGGGACTGGGCACCGTCGTCGAGCTGCTCAAGATTTTGCCGCGCAAGAAGGAGCTGATCAGGACGCAGGCGCTCGGCAAGATCGGCGAGGAGTTGCTGCGCCAGCAGCCCGACACGGCGGGCGAACTGCGCCAGCAGAACAGCGAGCTGCTGCTGAGCCTGCAGGATTCGCGGCGGCAACGCGAGGAGCTCGCCCATCTCAATCAGGAACTGCAGGATACCAACCGGGGCGTGGTAGCCCTTTATGCCGAGCTCGATGAGCGCGCGGAGCATCTGCGCCGGGCCGATGAACTAAAGACGCGCTTTCTTTCCAACATGAGCCATGAATTCCGCACGCCGCTCAATTCGATTCTCGCGCTCACGCGCTTTTTGTTGGATGGCACCGACGGCAAGCTTGGCGAAGAGCAGATCAAGCAAGTCGGGTTCATCCGCAAATCTGCGGAGAACTTGAGCGAGTTGGTCAATGATCTGTTGGATCTCGCCAAGGTCGAGGCGGGCAAGACCGTAGTGCGGCCCAGCGAGTTCTCGGTGCAAAGCCTGTTTGGCGCCCTGCGCGGCATGCTGCGGCCCCTGCTGGCGGGGGATGCCGTCGCGCTGATCTTCGAAGAAGTGCCCGAGATACCCGCGCTGGCAACCGACGAGGGTAAGGTCTCGCAGATCCTGCGTAACTTCATTTCTAACGCCCTGAAATTCACCGAGCAGGGCGAGGTGAGGGTCACCGCCACCTACTCGGCGCAACTCGATCGCGTAACTTTCAGCGTCAGCGATACCGGCATCGGTATCGCACCGCCCGACCATGAGGCCATCTTCCAGGAGTTCACGCAGGTCGAAAACCCGCTGCAGCACAAGTATAAGGGCACGGGCCTCGGCTTGCCGCTTTCGAAACGCCTGGCGGAGCTCTTGGGCGGGCAGATCCAGCTCGAAAGCGAGCTTGGGCTGGGGTCGAAGTTCTCCCTCACCGTGCCCAGGGTCTATCAAGCGCCGCTCGGCCAGCAGGATGCGGTGATCGCCGCGCGGCTCGAGCCGAACCGCCTGACCGTCGTCGCGCTCGACGACAACGCGGCCGACCTTGCCGTGCTGCAAACCATGCTGCGCGGGACCTCCTATCAGCTGGTGGCAACCCGCTCGATCGCGGAAGCGAGGCGAGCGGCCATGCAGCATCGCCCGCGCGCCTTGATCCTGGATGTTTTGGTCGGTGATGATTTCAGTTGGGATCTGCTGGCGGAAACCAAAAAGACCCCGGAACTGGCCGACGTGCCGATCCTCGTCATCTCGGCTTTGGAGGACGCCGCCAAGGCGACGGCGCTCGGCGCCGACGCCTTTTCTGCCAAACCCGTGGAGCGCGGCTGGCTGTTGGAAAGCCTCGATCGCCTGGTCAAGGGTGAGGAGCGCACGCGCGTACTGGTGATCGACGATGATGAGGTCTTTCGCTATGTCGTGCGCCAGGAGTTGACCACGGACAATATTCGCGTGCTGGAGGCCGCCACCGGTTCGCACGGGCTCGAACGCGTGGGCCAAGAGCGCTTTGATCTGGTTCTGCTCGACCTCGATCTTCCCGACATTTCCGGATATGAGGTGCTCGCGCAGCTGGGGCGCGGTGCGGCACAATTCCCGCCTGTCGTGGTCGTCAGCGGTATGCTATTGGGGCCGCAGGAACGCCAGCGCCTGGCCAAAGCTGCCGCTATCGTGCCGAAAAGCGAAATTTCGCACGGCCGTTTGCGTACCGTGATGACTGATCTGGCCGGGGGGCGCAGACCCGGAGCCGCCCTGTGACCATCACTTCCGTTCTCGTCGTCGATGACAGCGATGCCGGGCGCTACCTAAAGACGCGCGCCTTGCGTGGCGCCGGCTTCGACGTCACGGAGGTAGCGACCGCGGCAAGGGCGCTCGAGCATCTCGAGCGGAGTATGGCGCATGTGGCGGTGCTCGACGTGAAGTTGCCGGACATGCACGGCTTCGAGCTTTGCCGCATCATCAAGGCGCGCTTTCCCAGCATCGGCATTCTGCAAACCTCGGCCACCTTTGTCTCAGCCGAGGACCGGGTCGCGGGTCTCGAGTTCGGTGCCGATGCCTACCTCGTCGAGCCCATGGAGGAAACCGAACTGATCGCCATCGTGCGCGCACTGTTGCGCGTGCGGCAGGCGGAGGCGGCGCAGCGCTCGACGGAACTGAGGTTCGCACAATTTGCACAAGCCTCTCCCGATGTCTTGTGGATCTATGCTGTCGATGCCAAGCGCTTCGAGTACGTGAGCCCATCGGTCAAGGAGCTGCTGGGGCACTCGCCCGAGGAAGTGCAATCGGACGGGGAAATCTGGTTGCGCAAGATCCACGAGATGGATCGCCCGCTGGTCGAGAAGATGCTGCGCGAAGCGCCACTAGCGGACCAGGAGCCGGTGGAATACCGCATCGTGTGCGACGGAACCCAAAGATGGGTGCGCGACAAGGCCTTTGCCCTGCCCGCCGAAACCGACAATGGCCGACGCGTGGCCGGCCTCGCCCGCGATGTCACCGAGGCGAAGCGGGCCGAGCAACAACGTGAACTGCTGATCGGTGAACTCAATCACCGCGTCAAGAACACCCTGGCCCTGGTGCAGGCGCTGGCGGCGCATACCCGCCATGCCGCCGTTTCCCCCAGCGATTTCGAGCAAGCCTTCACCTCGCGCCTGCATGCGCTGGGTCACGCCCACGATCTCTTGACCCAGACGCACTGGAAAGGCACATCGCTGCACCAGGTGATCGAAACAGCACTCGCCCCGTTCTCGGTTTACGCAAGCTCGCAGGCCCGCGTCGAGGTGTCGGGACCCCAGGTTTGGCTCAACTCCAACACGGCGGTCACGCTAACATTGGCGTTTCACGAGCTTGCCACCAATGCGGCAAAGTACGGGGCGCTGTCGACCAACAAGGGGCACGTAAAGATTTTTTGGCAGGCTCAGCCCGCTGGGCCGCCGCAAGAAATCCTGCTGCAGTGGCGCGAGAGCGGCGGCCCGCCCGTTGCGGCCCCCTCGCGCAAGGGCTTCGGCACCATGCTGATCGAGAAGGTCTTGGCCTACGAAGCGGAGGGCGAGGCGAAGCTCGAGTTTCTGCCGACCGGGGTCGCCTTCGTTTTCCGTCTCCCGCTGTCCTCGAACGTCCAGCTGGCCTGACGCCAGGCCGGGCGTTCCCCGCACCGCCCGCCGTAGGCCAAAACAGGCACGGCGCCCCTTGCGTGCCAAAGCTGCGCACCGCCCTTTGGACCCGCGGCAATCCCGGCAAAGCGTGGGTTGCGAGTTGACTGAAACGGCAAGGCGACGGACAAAGGTGGCATGGGAAAAAAGGTCTTCGATCAGATCGTCATCGGCGTCGGCGGCATGGGCTCGGCGGCCGTCTGCGCGCTGGCGCGACGGGGTCAGCGCGTCCTGGGTTTGGAGCAGTTCGGCGTGCCGCACGAGCTCGGGTCCTCGGCGGCGTCAACGCGCATCTTTCGCTTTGCCTACTTCGAAGACCCGAGCTACGTGCCGCTGATGCGGCTGGCCTTCGATCGATGGCAGATGCTTGAGCGTGATTTCGGTCAGGCCTTCGTGACGACGACCGGTGGGCTCGATATCGGCTTGCCGTCGGGACGCGTCGTGCAGGGCGCAAGATTTGCCTGTCAAACGCACGGGCTTCAGCACGAGGTGCTGCGAGCGAACGAGGTCAGCCGCCGCTTTCCGGCCTGGCAACTGCCGGCCGAGTTCGAGGCCGTGTGGCAACCCGAGGCTGGCTTTCTGCTGGCCGACCGCGCCATCGAGGCGCACGTGACGGTGGCGCGCCGCCTCGGCGCCGAGGTCAATGAGAACGAAGGCGTGCGGCATTGGCGGGTGATCGGCGACCGTGTCGAGGTCGAAACCGAGCGGACGCGTTACGAGGCCGGGGCGCTGATCTTGACCGCCGGGGCCTGGAGCGGAAAGCTCTTGGGCCGGCTCAAACCTTTGGCCGTGCCCGAGCGGCAGGTTGTCGGCTACTTCAAGGCGGACGCACGGCAGCTGACGCCGCAAAGCTTCCCGGTCTTCATCTTGGATTGCCCTGAGAACGGCAACTTCTATGGCATTCCGGAGCAGGCCCAGCACCGTTTCAAGGTCGGCAAGTTCCACCATCGCTGCGAGGCCGTCGACCCCGACAGCATCGACCGCCAAATCGCGGACGAAGACGTTGCCGTTCTGACCGGGCTCGGCCGTTATCTCGCCCAGCCGATGGGGGCCCCGCTGGCCTGCAAGACCTGCATGTTCGTGAACTCGCCGGACGAACACTTCATCGTCGATCAATTGCCCGAGCACCGTCACGTCGTCGTCGCAGCCGGTTTCTCCGGCCACGGCTACAAGTTCTGCGCGGCGATCGGCGAAATCTTGGCCGACCTCGCCACCGCCGGCACGACGCCGCACGACACGCAGTTGTTCAAGCTGTCGCGACCCGCCCTAAAGCAGCCCGCGCCGTCGGCGGCCCCGGCCCATGGCGGGGAGGGTCGGGCGCAGCGCTAAGCCAAGGTGCGAGCTGGCTTGCCGCTAAGGCGGCCGCGGCAGCTACCGCCTGCAGCACGGGGCTTTGCCGGCCGCGAGCCTCAAGCGGAGGCCAGCGACTTTTTATAGACCGCCGCCACGTGAATGTCGGCGCAATCCAGCACGGCAAACCCGCAATCGCGGCCCTGAAAGGCCAGGAATAGATCGGTGCCGCCGAGCAGGACTACCTCGGCGCCTTGATCCTTCATGAGAGCGGCGCCGGCCTTGAAGAATACCTCGCGCTGCGCCGCCGTGACGCGGCCGACGGTCGCCATCTCGGTGTAGGCCTTGCTGACCTGGGCGAGCCCGTCCCCCTCTGGCACGACGACTTCTGCCGAGGTGATGGCCCCGTACAATCGGGTCTCCATGACGCGCCGCGTGCCGAGAATTCCAACGCGCTTGAACGATTTGCGGCTGACCTCGGCGGCGACTTCCGGCAGCGCGTTCAGGATGGGGATGGGCGCCACGGCCACGAGCTCGCGCACGCAGAAATGGCCACCCATGGAGGTGATGACGGCGAGCTCGGCGCCAGCCGCCGCCAGCCGCCGCACCAAGGTTGCGAAGATCTGGGCTTGCCGCGCGGCATCGCCGCTCGCCAGGTTGCGCGCCATCTCGTGAACATCGGCGTGCGCGATGGTGAGATCTAGCAGCGTGTTCGATTGAGCGTGCCGGTCAATCAGACCCCGGTAGTAAAACTCGGTCGCCGCCGGCCCAATGCCGCCAAGCAAGCCAATATGCATGCCCGACCTCCCAAGTTTCGGTTTTGGTCCTTGCCATGAGTAGGAGCTTCCCCCTCCTCTCGGCAAGCCCCCGTGCGGCCAACCCCATGGCTGCTGGCCTACGCTTCAAGTTCGCCGGTCGCGCGGGTGCGATCGCCCTTGGCTGCAGCGCA
>Ga0075423_10006771_pt1 | contig 10779 bp, 9 predicted proteins | sample SoiMethybrSBSTD2_FD_80114 | JGI IMG/M metagenome (GOLD analysis project Ga0075423, IMG submission 80114) | Bulk soil microbial communities from a Populus tree surrounding site in Tennessee, USA - Soil MetaG P. TD hybrid SBSTD2 | ecosystem: Environmental > Terrestrial > Soil > Tree plantation...
AGAAACGCGTTCGCAACTTTCTCGACGACGATGAACCGCTTCGCAGCGATACAGCTCTCCCCGCTGTTGATGAGGCGTGCATCCGCCGCCGCCTTCGCCGCCTTCTGGACGTCGGCGTCCTCCAGGACAATGAAGGGGTCGCTTCCGCCCAGCTCGAGCACGGTCTTTTTTATCTCCCGGCCTGCCTGCTCGGCGACCTTGCTGCCGGCGCTATCGCTGCCCGTCAAAGTCGCCGCGCGGATGCGCGGATCGGCAATGATGCCGGCGACTTTTTGGGAGCCCACGAGGACCGCACGGAAAAGATTCTCGGGGAATCCTGCCTCGCGAAAAACGTCCTCAATCTGGAGCGCGCAGCGCGGCACATTGGAGGCGTGCTTCAGAATCCCCGCGTTCCCCGCCATGAGCGCCGGTGCTGCAAAGCGAAAGACCTGCCAGAAGGGAAAGTTCCAGGGCATGATGGCGAGCACGGGCCCTAGGGGATCAAATCGTATATAGCTGCGGGATGCGTCGGTCTCCCGTGGCTGTTCTGCCAGAAAAGCCTCTGCGTGCTCCGCGTAGTAGTCACAAGCCCACGCACACTTCTCTGCTTCTGCTTCGCCCTGGACGATCGGTTTTCCCATCTCGAGGGCCATGGTCCGCGCATACTTCTCTTTCCCCGCACGGAGGAGTGCGGCGGCTTGCCGCATCCGTTTCGTGCGCTCAACGAAGGGACGTTTGCGCCATTCGCGAAACGTCGTCTCTGCAGCTTCTAGGATTCCATCGATTTCGCTCGTCGACGTTTCCTGAAAGGTTTCCAACACCTCGCCTGTAGCGGGATTAATGGATTGAATACTCATGAAAGCCTCGTTTACTAACCACGAAGATCACGAAGGATTCGGATATAAATTTTTGGTTCTAAACTTCGTGCTCTTCGTGGTCAAATTTGTGTCTTTTCTTTCTTTGTTGCGGCTCCGTCGCGCCCCGGGCGCCATCGGCGAAAGACTAATTTCTCAGGGACACACCCAGGCGCCCAGTTTCTCCGTCAACCGCAAGTTCTCACCATAGTCCACCGGGCAGGTCACCACCGCGGGCACCCGCTGTTGGAATGCTTCCTCGAGCATGGGCTGAAGCTCCTGCGCCGCTGTAACTCTATATCCTCGGCAGCCATAGGACTCCGCCAGGGCGGCAAAATTCGGGTTGCGAAAATCTACGAAGGCGGGCCGCTCGTAGCGTTTCAGCTGTTTCCATTTGATAACGCCATAGGCGGAATCTTCGAAGATGAGGGAGACAAAATTTGTCCCTGCCCGCGCTGCGGTCTCCAGTTCCTGCACGCTCATGAGGAATCCGCCGTCACCGCAGGCCGCCAGCACGCGCCGGTCGGGATAGAGGAGCTTTGCGCCGATGGCGCCGGGAAGCGCGATTCCCATGCTAGCGAAGCCATTAGAGATAATGCAGGTATTCGGCGCCATACACGGATACATTCGCGCAATCCAAAGTTTGTGCGCGCCGACATCGCTGACGAGGATGTCGTTGTCTCCCAGCACCTGCCGCAGGGCACGGACCACCCGCTGCGGTTTCAGAGGAAATGAATCGCTCTCAGCCTCGGCGCGAAACTCCTTTTGGATAACTTCCCTGAGCGCGTTAGCGCCCCGGATCGTGCCGGAATCCCCCCGCGCCGAGGCGCGCTTGGCGATCCGCATGAGCGATTCGGCGATCCCCCCCTGGACGCCCACGGCTACCTGATAGGCAGCATCGACCTCAGCCGGTGACGGATCGATGTGGACGATACGCTTGTCACGCCGCGGGTTCCATCGCGCCGGCGCGTACTCCACCAGATCATAACCGACGCAGATGACCACATCGGCCCGATCGAGCCCACATGAGACATAATCGTGCTCCTGGAGACCGACCGTCCCCAAACACAAGGGATGCGTGTCGGGGAGGCTGCCCTTGCCCATGAATGTTTCCACGACCGGGATGCCGAGAGTTTCGGCGAAGCGGCGCAGAGCCTCGCTTGCTCGACCCCGTGCTATCCCGTTGCGGCGAGGACGATGGGACTTCGCGCTTCCGAAATAATTTTTGCCGCCCGCTCGATCTGCTGGTCCGAAGGTTCAGTCGGAAAAGGTTGCTGTGGTATGAGCGGCTCGAGCCCCGAACCTGCCTCCGCTTCCGCCACATCCTCGGGGAGATCAAGGTGAGTGGCCCCCGGCTTCTCCGTTTGGGCCACCTTGAACGCCTTGCGCACCGCTTCCGGCACAACTTCAGGCCGGAGGAGCTGCGCATTCCACTTCACCGCCGGCCGGTAGAGGGAGATCAGATCGAGATATTGATGCGACTCCTTATGGAAACGCTCGGTGGCCACCTGCCCGGTAATCGCCACCAGAGGCGCCCGGTCCATGTTTGCATCGGCGACGCCCGTTAGGAGGTTCGTCGCACCGGGACCGAGTGTCGCTAAACAAACGCTCGCCTTGCCGGTCAGCCGCCCCTGAACGTCGGCCATGAAGGCAGCGCCCTGCTCGTGGCGCGTTTGGAGAAAACGGATCTTGGAATCAAGGATCGCCTCAAGTACGGCAATGTTTTCTTCGCCCGGCACGCCGAACATGTGTTGGAGTCCCTCGTTCTCGAGACAACGAACTAAGAGCTCTGCTCCCGTCATGCTTCATTTCCCTTCGTACAGTTCATTCCCGAAAGCAAAGTATTAGAGTAACAACTCCATCAGACAACAAACCCGTTCCCACATTGCGCTGTCGGGATTGATCACATCGGGATCGATGACCTTCATGGTCTTTCCGGCCAGCATGGCGAGCGTTCCTACGATCTCCGGCAGCATCGCCTCGACGCCCGCGCTCAAGGCGCGCTCCAGGGGCGGGTAAATGGCCAGGTGTTCGAGGATCGGCTTCAAGCCGATCTGTTCGTCATAGCGACGGAAATCCTGCATGTGCTCGAGAAAACCTTTGGTCAAGGGCAGGTCGGGCTCCATGATGATGTCCCGGTCGTTGTAGCTGGCATTGCGCACGCCGATGACCAGCAGGTCGTTGAGCTTTTTGATTATGAGATCGCTCAGCCGGTCCATGTCATTTTTGTCGATATTGATTCCCGCCGAGCGATGCAGGAAATTTTTCAAGCGATTGTAACCGATGATCATAATGTGTCCTCCGAGCGATTTTTGCTGTCTAAGACGTCCCCCCTAGAGGAATCGATACGTTGACGTGGCGCTTGCTGCCGGGCCTGGCTCGGTGCCATTCGAGTCAGTGCTTTTTCCCGGGACGGCCCTCTTCGATTTCTTTCAACGTGCGGCCGGTGAGGACGGAGCGATCGAGCTCTGAGCTGTCAATGTCCCACGACGGATCCGCGTACTCGTCGCGGTGCTTGACGAGCAGCCACCGTTTCCGGTCGCTGGGAACTCCCGAGCGCCTGCCGGTCTGGATCAAGGTGAAGCCTCCGCGCAACTTCTTGCCTTGGAGGACCACGTCGATTTTGCCCTGCTTAAGCTGCTCGTCCGGTGCGCTGTCGCCTTGCGGCTCGTACAACCCTTTGTCCCAAACCATCACCGGTCCCGCGCCGTACTGGCCTTCCGGAATCACGCCCTCAAAATCGGCGTATTCGAGCGGATGGTCCTCCGTTCTTACGGCCAGCCGCTTATCGGCAGGATTCATGGAAGGCCCTTTGGGCACTGCCCAGGATGCCAGCACACCGTTGATCGCCAGCCGGAAATCATAGTGCAGGCGGCTGGCATCGTGCTTTTGCACGACAAAGATGCGCCTGCGGATCCCACGGCGGATACGTCCTACCGGCTCGGGCGTCTCACTAAACTTCCGCTTCCTGCGGTATTCTTCGAGTGGCATTGAGTTTCTCGAGTTTCTGCCGCGCTCGGTCGAGCGAAGCGCCGCGCCGCCAGAAATCCGCCCACGAGTCCCCGACCTCGTCCAGCCGGTCGAATACGCTCCGGATCGTCACCCCATCCGGCCGAAGGTTCTTTCCCCTGAGCTCACTCCAATCGAGCGGGACTGATATAGGCGCGCCACGGCGGGCCCGCACGGCGTAAGCTGGGGCCACGGTTTGCGCATAGGCGTTCCGGTTGGTGTCCACAAACACGCGGCCGTGGCGCATGCTCTTCCGTTGTTCCAGTGTGCGCTGCCCGGGCTCCTGGCTCACTACGACCTTTGCTAGCTCCCTGGCAAAAGCGCGCACTGAATCAAACCGCTCGCTCCGTTTGAGCGGCACGGCCACGTGAAGACCGCGCGAACCGGTCATCTTGAGGTACGCGGGTAATCCGAGCTGCTCCAGCACTTCCTTGAGCGACTGCGCCGCAGCTTTTACCGGCTCGAAGTTATCTTTGGAGGGATCCAAGTCGAACACCAACTGATCGGGATAGTCGAGCTTGTCTGTCCGGCTGAGCCAGATGTGCGGAGTCAGGCACGCCTGATTCGCGAGATACACGAGCGTAGCGGCATTGTTGCAGACGACGTGCCTGACGGTGCCGCCCATTTTCTTTTTGATCGTCACCGTCTCGATCCAGCCGGGATAGTAGAACGGCGTCGTCTTCTGAAAAAAACCCGGCTTGTCAATGCCATCCGGATAACGCTCCAGGGCCAGCGGCCGGTCTCGCAGGTGCGGCAGAATCCAGGGAGCGATGCGGCGGTAGTAATCGACCAAATCGCGCTTGGTAATTCCGTCTTCCGGAAACAAAATCTTGTCCGGACGGGTAATCTTCACGTCGTGACCACCGATGCGGATAAGCTCTCCTTGAACCGCCACCGTCAGCCCTCCCGCACGACTTCTTCCGGTTTCTTATCTTCCCGCAGCCCGAGAAACCGGGGATGACGCAATTTGCCTTCGTTTGTCCACTCGGTAAAGCCGATTTGAGCGACGAGCTTCGGCTTCACGCAATGCACACCGCGCCGCGGCAGCCCGTCGCTCGCAAAAGCGCAGACCGGCGTCTCCAGTTGCGCGAGGTTCTTGCCTAGGCGCCGCAACGTCTCCGTATCGAATCCCGTCCCGACCTTGCCCGCATACACCAGCTTTCCCCGACGGTAAAAGCCGATCAGCAACGCTCCGAATCCGATCCGCCCCCCCTGCGGATCCGTGTAACCGCCGATAACGAACTCCTGTTCTTGCACGCACTTGAATTTCAGCCAGTCGCGCGTTCTTCGGGAGACGTACACACTGGAGCCATTTTTTGCGATAACGCCCTCCCATCCCTTCCTACACGCCTCTCGATAATAGGCTTCGCCTTCTCTTTCACGATGCTCCGTGAACTGCAGCGAACCCTTGAAGTCGAAGGTGCGGCGAAGCACTTCCTTGCGATACTGCAGCGGCACCTGCCGCGTGTCGTGGTGCCCCACGTAGAGCAAATCGAAGAGATAGAGCCACACCGGCACCTTGCGGAGAAGGTCCGCCGTCGGGTGCTCGACCTGCATACGCTGTTGAAGCTTCGCGAAGCTGGTAATCCCATTTTTAAACGTGACGATCTCACCGTCCGCAATGAACGAATCGGCCTTCTGGAGATGAAACGCCGCCGTTATCTCCGGGTACTTATCGTTCAGCCGCTTATGGTTACGCGAAAAGAGGTTCAAGTCGCGGCCGTGGCGAAACGCAAGGCAGCGTTCCCCGTCCCACTTCGGCTCAAACAGCCATCCTTCTCGTGAGAAGCGCTCGTCCGTGAGTGTCGCCAGCATGGGCGCCACCCATGTAGGTTGTGCTATCTTTCGAAGCCGGGCTTTGACACTCGGCGGCAACGCATCCAGCGGGTTCCGATCTGGCATGGCAGTTCCCAACTCGTCGCCTAGTGCAACCAGATTGACGCCTTGAGCGCCCATACGCTCCCCTGGTATTTCTCTTTGAGTTCGTCCGCTACCTCGCTCAGCGCGCTGTGATCGTTCGTAACCTTATAGCGGCTCACCCCTTTCCAATAGGTGGCCTCCGGAGCAGCACTCGTATTCGGATACCTTTCGGCTACCTCGGTGTACCTGCGCTCTGCCTCAACCCATTGCTTGTGCATGAAGGCGATTCGCGCCAAGCCCATTTCCAACTGGGCACGGAATTCTGAGTTCGGGAGATACCCTTCGTTCCGCGCCCTCTCAATTCCGTTTGCGTCCAGGATCAGCACCGTCGGAGTCCACAGCACGTCGAAGCGATGAAAGTAGGCAGGATGTTCTTTGATGTGCGCCGTGACCGCCACAAAATTCTCATTGATGAACCTTGAGGTCGCATCGTCCGCGTAGGATTCGGCCTCCAGCCGAACGCATCCTGCTCAGGCCGGAGCCGCGCTGAAGTCAATCAACAGCGGTTTGTTGTGCGCTTTCGCCTCGGCGAGCGCAGCATCAACGTCTTTGTTCCATTTAACAGCCATCTCGTAATTCCTCCTTTATAGAGCTATTTATGGGGCTCGTTGATGGCGACTTTCCCGACTACACCAAAGTAATCCCTAAAGGGAACCCTAACATCGCAAAAATCGAGCACAATGAGTTCTGATATCGGATAAAGTGATCGTAAAGCTGGACCGGATGACTGATCGGGGACGGCAAGGTCACCTTCGCGGGACGGACGATGAAAGTATGCAGCTCATCGTGCGATGGCCCGGCGTGGGCGCCCATCTCGGGAATGAACGAGACATGGCCCTGAGCGGCTGCATCGATGCCGTAGACCACGAAGTCGCCGGCGCTTGGCATCTTCATCAGATCCACGATGCTCTGAACGACGAGCGCGGCATCCGCGCGATCCGCGAAGGGACCAGGGCCGGACTCACCAAACTGATAGCGCTTGCCGTGCCAGAAACAAACGGGGCCGGTGCTGCATCGAGCGAGGACGAAGCCCACGCCTGGACTCTGTGACAGCTTCTCACCCAGTTGGGGAAAGCGTTGCTCGAGAGCGTCGCAGTCGAGAGGCGAGGTCGTCTCCAGCACGTAGAGGAATGCGTTGGGACCCGCCGCGATCACGCGAACGCCGTTTTGCTCATACGCCTCCGGATCTTCGCGTCGTATGAAGTCCGCATTGATATAATTCAGATACTGCTGGAAGAGCCCCGTTGCTCCCTGCCGACGGGTGCGGATCCCGTGCGCCAGACCGAATTGCGCTCGCTCGTCCGGCGCCGCCGCCGGCTTCGGGTCGATGAACTGATTGAAGATCCAACGCTCAAACCGCTGGCCGCCATTGACGTCTCGGTAAGGTCTGCAACGCGTCTGGCCATGGTCGGAAAGAATGTAGAGATCGTACTGGTGCTCGGGCACGCGCCGCAGCACACGGCAAATTTGGCGGATCGCGCTGTCCACGCGACCCAGCGACACCAGCGCGGGACGGCTGCGTGGACCAAAGGAGTGCGCCGCCTCATCATAGTCCAGGTAGTTCACGTATATGGCCGGAACTCCGGCATAGAGATCGCGGCAAACCGCCATGGTGAAGAAGCCGCGTATCCATGTGGAAATGCCGATCTTGATGGTCAGCCAGCGCCGTTCCTGAGGTCCGATCATGCGACGCGACACGTAGCGCGGCAGGAGTTTAGCCAGCTCGACGATGGTCCGCACCAGGCTTTTCAGACACACCCAGATAAGCACCACAAACGGCGAGAGTGCGGCGAGCAGGCCGCGGCCGCTTGGGCGCGTGAGGCTCGAGAAGGTAAAGAGATTGTTGTCGGCGCCGCCTGTAAAGACGCAGCCATACACACTGCCGCCGGTGAGGATGCCGCTTCGTCCACTCGTGTGCTTGGCCTCAACCAGCGCCGCATGGCCCCGCCGCGGAAAGTGGATATCGGATTGTCGCTCCCGATCGAAGTAGTGGAAGCCGGGGATGTCGGGGCGCACGCCGTACATCGCCGCCATCTGGAAGGCCGGCGTGGATGTCGGCAGGCCGACAGTCATCGGCTCCAGGCGATAACGGTGACCTCGCAGCAATCGCTTGAGGAAAGGCATGTGTCCCGACGCCAGTCCCTTGTCGAGGACAGCGCGCGAAAGGCCGTCGATCTGCACAATCAAAAGCCGCCGGTGAGTGGGCACCGGAGGATCGCCACGGCGTAAACGGCGAATCAGACGATCGATGGTGCGCTGGAAGGACAGGGCCCGCTCGTCAAAGGACATAGTCATCTCGTTTCGTTGGAAGAATGGAGCGTTGGAGTATTGATTTTCAGACGCATCACTCCATTACTCCATCACTCCAGTACTCCAGTCTGTCCTACTCTGTAGTTCGCACTCCTACCTCATCCAAGTGCCTTAGCAAGTCAGCAGGATCTTGATAGACGCGATAGGCGCCCGCTTGTTCGAGCTCATCTTGCCCGTAGCCGCCTGAGAGCAAGCCGACTCCAAGCGCGCGGGCCCGGCGGGCAGCCAAGAGATCCCAGACGCTATCGCCCACCACGACGGAGTCACTGATCTCTACGCCTAGACGCGCCGCTGCTGCCAGAAACAAATCCGGATCGGGCTTGGCGTGCTGCACCTGGTCTCGAGTGACCACAGGCACGCCCGGGTGAAGTCCCAAGACCTGCAAAGTTGGATGAGCGCTTTCGAGCCGCCCGCTGGTGGCAATTGCAAACGGAACGCGAGCCTTCGATAAATGATCAAGCAACTCTCGCGCGCCTGGCAAGGGACGAACTTGGGAGACTTGGCGCGCGTAGGCTTGCTCATGAATTTGTTGCAGATGCGCCGCCTCCTCGCGGGTTACTTTACATCCCGTTTCCCGCAATAAACCGTTTACGAGCAATCCTCCGCTCATGCCTATGCGGCGATGAATCCGCCACGCAGCCAACTCGATGCCGGTTTTTTCCAACGCTTCACGCCACGCCAGAACGTGCTGGTAGACACTGTCCACCAAGGTTCCATCGAGATCGAACAAGAATGCCGGCATATATCTACAGCGCTCCTTTTATTTGTGTCTCCGTCTAGCTTCGCTCAGGCAGCGGCGCGGCAGCTTCCACCGCCGCCTGCTTTTCTCTTCTCTGAGCGAGTCTTTCGACTACATAGAAGGAGACCGGAACAAGAAAAATGGCAATGAGCGAAGCGGCAAGCATTCCGCCCAGAACCGCCGTGCCCATGATTCGCCTTGCCGCTGCGCCCGCACCGGACGCAATGGCAAGCGGCACGACACCGAGAATGAAAGCGAAGGCGGTCATCAAGATCGGGCGGAGCCGGAGGCGGGCCGCGGCGAGCGCGGCATCTTCAATCGACTTGCCGCGCTCGTACTCCAGCTTTGCGAACTCCACGATCAAAATTGCATTTTTGGCCGACAACCCGATCAGCATGACTAAACCGATCTGGGCGTATACGTTGTTCACGAAACCACGCAGCCAGAGCGCCAGGAATGCGCCGAAGACTGCGACCGGCGTGCTCAGGAGCACGCTAAACGGCAGCGACCAGCTCTCGTACTGCGCGGCAAGAATGAGAAAAACAAAGAGCAAAGAAAGCCCAAAGATAACGCTGGCGGGCACGCCCTGGGCCGCTGCTTTTTCCTGGAAGGATATCCCCGAGTAATCATAACCCATCTCCCGCGGCATGGCTTGAGCGAACACCTCCTGCAATGCCTCCATTGCCTGGCCCGAACTGTAACCCGGCGCCAGTATCCCGTTGATCTGCGCGGCCCGATAGCCGTTGAAGCGGTTGGTGAACTCCGGCCCATAAATAGTCTCCATTTTCATTAGCGCCGAAAGCGGCACCATATCCCCCTTGTCGTTGCGCACGAAGAATTGGCCGGCATTCTTGGCGTCGGTGCGAAACTCGCCTTCAGCTTGCACGTATACCTGCCATACGCGTCCGAACCGGTTAAAGTAGTTGACAAAGGTTCCGCCCATGAACGTCTGCAAGGTCCTGTACACCGCTTGCAGGTCGACGCCCTGCTTGAGCACCTTGTCTCGGTCCACATGCACAAAAACCTGTGGCACCGCGGGGATAAATGTCGTGGTAAGCGAGGCGAACTCGGGCCGTTGCCGGGCGGCCTGTAGGAATCGATCTACGTTCTGCGTCAGAAACTCAATTGCCTGGCCGGAGCGATCTTCGAGCATGAAAGTGACGCCTCCGGTGGTGCCAATGCCGGGAATGGCAGGCGGCGAGAAAGCGAACGCCTGCCCCTCGGGAAGTGCAACGAGACGCTGGTTAAGGCGGCGCATGATGACTTCTGCAGTCAAGCCTTCTGCGTTGCGCTCGCCCCAGGGCTTCAACGTAACGAAATAGAAAGCGTTATAAGTTGTATTGACAAAGCTGAGTAGGCTGAAACCCACGACGGTATTGAAGCTCTGAACCCCCGGCGTTTCTCTCAAGATTTCTTCGATCCGCTTGGCGGCATTGTCGGTGCGTTTTAACGATGCGGCCACGGGCAACTGCACGTTCATAAAAAAATAACCGACGTCCTCTTCAGGCAAAAAGCCGGTGGGCAAACGCGCTCCGAGCAAAACTCCAAGCAACCCAATGGCCAGCAGCAACCCCATGGAAAAGCCGGCCTTGTGGATCAAATGACGACTCCAGTTCAGGTATCCGGCGGTGGCCCGGCTGAAGCGGCGATTGAACCAGCGGAAGAAAGCTCCCAGCGGTCCGCGAGTTTCGCTGCGCGGGCGCAGCAGCAAGGCCGAAAGCGCCGGACTCAAGGTGAGCGCATTGAAGGCCGAGATGACGACCGAGACCGCGATGGTGACTGCGAACTGTTGGTAGAGCCGTCCGGTGATGCCCGGAATAAATGTCGTGGGCACAAAAACTGCGAAGAGAATCAGCGCGATGGCCACCACCGGAGCAGATACTTCTTCCATGGCTTTTAAAGTTGCATCGCGCGGCGACATTCCCTCTTCGATGTGATGCTGCACTGCCTCCACGACGACGATGGCAT
>Ga0075423_10006774_pt1 | contig 10779 bp, 10 predicted proteins | sample SoiMethybrSBSTD2_FD_80114 | JGI IMG/M metagenome (GOLD analysis project Ga0075423, IMG submission 80114) | Bulk soil microbial communities from a Populus tree surrounding site in Tennessee, USA - Soil MetaG P. TD hybrid SBSTD2 | ecosystem: Environmental > Terrestrial > Soil > Tree plantation...
CATGTCCGCCACGACCGACGACAAGGGATACATCGGCCGGCTGCCGTGTCTCACGACGAACACGGTAAATCCCTTCTCGTTCAACGGGGGGGAGGCCTGGGCGAAAACCTGGGCGAGCTCCACGCTCGATTGCCACTGGCCGCTCACGATGGCGATGACGCCAGCCCCGTTGGGGCGGGCCGGACGGTACACGTCGAGCATCAGCGCCAGCCCGTCGTCCTTGTACCCGTACACCACACCAGTCGTCACCGCCGGCTGACGCGCGGGTGCCTGAGCACCGCCGAACACCCGCGCCGACGCTGAACAGATGCACGCGCCGAAAGCGAGCACCACGATCAACGCCCGCCTTCGCGCCAGAGGCTGTTCCCTTCTCATTTCAAGAACCCACTCCGCACCGTCACGTTCGCGCTCAACTCGTCGTTGAGCGGATCGTCGATGGCGAGCAGGTCGCGGAGTTCCGGCGACAGTGCCGCCTGAACCTCCGGGCGCAGCAGTTGCTTCTGATACTGCTGCTGCGGCTTGTCGCGGCGGCAGTAGAAGGCGTGCATCGCCAGCCTCGGCGCCGGCGTCCGGTTGGCAGTGCCGCCGTGCCAGAGGTGGGCGTTCATGACGACGACGCCGCCGGCGCGGCCGGTCAGCAGGATTTCGTCCGGATGCGGCGCGGCGGGATCGGCGAGCACGTCCTGCGGCCGCGTGCCCCACCTGTGCGATCCCGGCACCAGGCGCGTCGCGCCGTTGTCGACGGTGAAGTCGTCGAGGATCCAGATGGTGTTGCAGACCCAGTAGCCGCGCTCGTCCGGGATGGCCCCCATGTCGACGTGCAGGGGCTGGCCGGCGTCGGCGCGCGGATCGGCGGACCGGGCGTTCAGGCTGCTCAGCTTCATTTCCGGTCCGAGCACGTGCCGCACGCCGTCGAGCACCTCGGGCAGCGCGATGGCGCGCCGGAACACCTCACCCTTGTCCACGAGGTTGGCGAGCCGATGGGCGTTCTCCTCGATGCGGAATTCCCGGCCCGCCCGCTCCCCTTCCTCGTCGAACAGCTCCAGAATGCGACGGCGGAGCTCCGCCAGCAGGCCGGCGGCCATCGCGTTCTCGAGCAGCACGTAACCGTACTCGTCCAGATGTCGTTTATGCTCGTTGGTCATGGCAAGGTCCCAGGAAAAAGGGACAAGCGACAAGGGGCAAAGGATAGTTCAAGACAGGAGAACGAGCGATGCTGACTCGACGTGAACTGATGATGTCGGCGGCGGCCGCGGCCTTCCTGCCGAGCGCGGGGCGCGCGGCGTCTGCCGGGTCCTTCTGTCTGTTCTCGAAGCACCTGCCGGATCTCGGCTGGAAGGATCTCGGCCGCGCGGTCAAGGACGCGGGATTCGATGGCGTCGATCTCACGGTGCGGGCCAAGGGGCATGTGGCGCCCGAGCGCGCGGCCGTCGATCTGCCCAAGGCGATCGACGAGATCCGCTCCCAGGGCGTCACCGTGCCGATGGTCACCACCGAGCTGACCTCGGCCTCGCATCCTCACGCGAAGCCGCTCCTCCAGGCGGCGGCGAAGAGCGGCGTCCGGTTCTTCAAGACCGGCTACTGGCAATACACCGCGTCGCCGGACGTCCGCGCCCAGGTCGCGGCCGTGGGGTCGGCGCTCGAAGGCCTGACCGCGCTCGCCCGCGAATGCGGGATCGAGCTCGGCTTCCACAACCATAACGGGTACATCGGGGCGGCGCTGTGGGAGATCGCCCCGGCGATGGATCGGCTCGATCCCAAGTGGGCCGGCTATTACTTCGATCCGCGGCATGCCGTCGCCGAAGGTGGCGGCGGATCCTTCAAGGCCGCGACGTATCTCGTGGCCCCGCGCATGAAGATGATGGCCCTGAAGGATTTCTACTGGGAGAAGACGCCAAAGGGCTGGGTCATCCAGAACTGTCCGATGGGCGAGGGGGCCGTCGACTGGGCCTGGATGGGACGCGCGGTTGCCGGGGCGCAGTTCGCCGGCCCGATCTCGCTGCACTTCGAATACGACATTCCGGGATCGACCGCGGCGGAGCGGACGTCGCGGACGCTCGCGGCCGCGGTAAAGGATCTGGCTTACGCGCGGAAGTTCTTCAAGTAGGGAGGTTTTACCCAAACCGTCATCCATTCGTCGGATCCGGCACTTTCCAGGGGTGCACGGCGGCCACCAGGATGACGCCTAACTTCTACGAAGCTAATAGCTTAGAAGTACGGCTGACCTCGGCACGGCGACTGCAAAAGATCGTTCGGATATGCGTACTTCTGCGTTCGTGATGGCCTTCTTCGTGTGCGCCCTGCTGGCGCAACCAGCAGCCGCACAGGGGAAGGGTGGCAATGCCTTCGGCCACGCCAAGGGGGCCGCGAGCGCCGGGGCCACGGCTGCGGCCTCCTCGTCCGCGGGCAGCGCCGACGGCGGGACCACCGGACCGCGCCCGGAAGCGACGGGCGTGCGCAACTTCGGCTCGTGGCTGGACGACGCGTCGGTGCTGCCGCCGGGCGACGGCCTCCTCTCGCTGTCGAGCGGGTACTTCCGGCTGCCGTCGGTCACCGAGGTCGACGTTCCCTCGTTCGACGTGTCTTATGGGTTGTCGAAGCGGGTTCAAGCCGGCATGAGCGTGCCGGTGTATCACGCCAGCGTCCCCGGCAGTCCGGTGGTTCGCGGGCTGGGCGACCTGTATCTGAACTCGAAGATTCAGCTGCGGGAGCCGGGCGCGGGAGTCGGCATCGCCGTGGTCCCGCTGCTCCAGGTGCTCAGCGCGGAGCCGGTGGACGGCGGCGGCCGCGTCAGCTGGGCGCTGCCGGTATCGCTGGAGCTGCAGCGTCCCGGCTTCAGAGTTTACGGAAGCACCGGCTACTTCTCGCGCGGCTCGCTCTTCGCGAGCGCGGCGCTGGAGGTTCCGGTCGCCGAACGGGTGTGGGCGACCGGCACGCTGAGCCAGTCGCATTCCATGAAAAATGATGCCGAGGCGGACGCGCTGGGACTCTCGGCCAACCGCACCGACGTCAGCGGCGGCGTGACGTGGGCAGCGGCGGACGGGCTGGCGATCTTCGGGTCGCTCGGCCGCACGCTGAGCACCACCGATCCGAACCGCACGCGCGTGTTCCTGATGGGCGGGCTTTCCATCGGCTGGCACGTCAACAATCCCTGATCTGGATCGACCTCGTCCTGCACCCTCTGCCAGAATGCGAGGGTGCGTCGAACCGGACTCCTCATCATCATCGTCCTCGGGCTGGCCAGCGCCACACTCGCGTGGCGCACGGCCGGCCGGTTCGACCCGCGCTTCCTTCGTGAGCCCGACGGGAACGATGCGTGGTTCGAGGCCGATCTGCCGGTCGTCGCCGATCGGGTGCTGCATCGCTGGAGCGATCAGTCGCGCAACTCCCGCCATCCGCTCTTCCCGCTGCTGACCACGCTTCCCGTCAACGTTCTGAAAGCCGCAGGACTCGGCGACGGCGCCGCGCTGCGAACGCTCATTGCGGCGATCGCCGGCCTCTGGACGATGGCGGTCTGCGTGCTGCTGCAGGGCGTGACGCGGCGGCGGCTCGATGCGCTGGTTTTCACGGCGCTCGCGCACGCGAGCGCGGCCGCGCTGTTCTGGCTGCCGGTGCCGGATACCTACGCGCTCGGATCGATCACGGTCATGATTCCGATCGCGCTGTGCGCGTGGGATCGCGGCGGATCGCTCGGGGCAGCGGCATACGCCGCCACGGCCGCGGTCTCGCTGTCGGTCACGACCAGCAACTGGCTCACCGGCATCTCCGCGGTGATCAGTCGCAAGCCGGTGCGGCAGGCGCTGCAGATCGTCGCCAACTCGCTCACCGCCGTGGTTCTGCTCTGGGGTCTGCAGCGGATCATCTTCCCGACCAGCGCCTTCTTCATCGGCGAGGGAGCGCAGAGGAGGTTCATCCTCCCCGAAGGCGTTGCCGGCATTCCCGCTGCGCTTCGCGCGATGTTCGGGCACTCCATGGTGATGCCCGCCATCGAACTGGTCCCGGAGGCCAGGTGGGGCACGATCATGAGCGTGCAGCATTCCGGGCTCGCGTCCGGCGGCGCGTTGGGCACGGTGGCGATCTTGATGTGGGCAGGGTTGCTGGCCGCCGGCGCGTGGGCGCTCCTGGCGACGCCCGGTCCGATGCGTCTCCCGTTGACGCTGGCGCTCGCGGGACATGTCCTCGTCTACAGCATCTACGGCGAGGAGACATTCCTGTACGCGATTCACATCCTGCCGCTGCTGGTCGCGGTGGCTGCCTGCGCGACGCAGACGAGGATGCGGCCGGTTGTCCTGGGAATCGCCGCGGCGCTGACAGTCGTAGCGGCGATGCACAACGCGTCGGCGCTGACCGGTGCGCTCGGGTTCTTCGCGACGGGCGCGCGACCGTAGATGCTCGACTGGCTGGCCTGGGGCATTCACGCGCTGACGGCGGCGGCCGCGATCGCGGTCATCCGGGCACGCCGCCAGGGCCGGATCGCCTCACGCTGGACACCCGCGGAAACGCTGATCGCGCTCATGTGTGCGGCGGCGCTGCTGGCGCTGACCAGCGGGCCGATTCTCATCGATTACACGAAGGCCTATCACTACGCGGGCCAGGCGATCCTCGCGAACCCGGCGGCGCTGTACGACTGCACGCGGGCGCAGTGCTACGTCAACCTGCCGATCGTCGCCCTGCTGTTCGCACCGCTCGGCGCGCTCGAACCATACACGGCGGGGGTGCTGTTCTCGCTCGCCGGTCTCGTCGCGCTCGTGTTCGCCGCGCGCCGTCTGGCCGCGGGCCGGCCCTTCGACACGGTGATGTGGCTGATCCTCCTCAACGGGCCGCTGTATTACTCGATCCGCATCGGCAACACGACGCATATCCTGCTGCTCGTGCTGCTCGTCGCCTTCGAGCGGCTGTCCGGCACCCGCGAGCGTCTGGCGGGAGCGCTGCTGGCATTCGCGGCGCTGATCAAGCCGCCGCTCGGGATCTTCCTCCTCTACCTCGCCGCCCGCGGACGGTTTCGCGCCGCGCTCACGATGGCGGCGGCTGGCGCGGCGGTGGTCCTGCTCTCGATCGCCCTCTATGGGATCGACCTGCATCTGTTCTGGTTCCGCGAGTTCGTCATGGGTCACGGCTCCGCGCCGATCGCGGCCTACAACGTCCAGAGCGTCAACGGCTTTCTCGCACACCTGCTGACACGGGGACATCTGCGCGACTGGTATCCGATCCCGATGGGGAGCGGCTTCCGCGCCGCCAGCCTGATCGTGACCGGCGTCATCGCCGCGGCGGCGATCGCCGCGTGCTGGCGCGCGGGCCGGCCACGGACGCCGACCGCGTGGCTGGTCGAGCTCTCGCTCGTCCTCACGGCGTCCGTGCTGATCGCACCGATCTCGTGGACGCACTACTACCTGTTGCTGCTGATTCCGATTGCGGGTCTGCTCGAAGCCCGGACGTGGCCGGATCACTGGATGGCGGTGCTGGCGCTGGCCGGCGGCGTGATCCTGATTTCACCGCCGGTGGTCCTGCTTCCGTTCTCCGGACGGATTCCGGCGGCCCTCTACTCGCGGGTGCTCCTCTCGCACTACTTCTATGGCGGGCTGCTCTTGCTCGGCGTGCTGATCGCCGCGCGGCTCAGGGTCGCCGCCGTCGGCGAGGCCGCCAGCTCGGCGTCGATGACCGAGCGCGCCACGGACTGACGGGCGCGGCGGGCCTCCACCGCCGTACGCACGCGCGCGAGCACCGCCGACCACGGCACCCAGAACACGCTGCACATCACGAACGGCTCGAACGTCGGCCCCATCAGCATCCGGATGCCGATCAGGAACGCGATCCCCGCAGGAACGAAGATCAGCCGCGCGCGCGCGCTGACCAGCGTCAGCGGGTAGAACAGCTCGGTGCCGACGGCAATCGCCGCCATCAGGCGCGCCGCCCACGGGTGAGCCGCGATCGCCGGTCCCCAGGTCGTGAGCGGATCGCCATCAGAGACGAAGTACTGGTGCCGCACCAGCACGATGGCGAGGTGGTCCGAGAAGATCCAGCGGAGGCCGCTGTGGCGAAGCTTCGAGAACCCCGCCGCGAAGAAGATCACCGCGGTCATCACCCAGATCGCGCGAATCGGCCAGGTGTATTCGCCGCTCGGCGCCACGGGCGAACGTCCTCGCCTGTCCGCCAGCCAACCGTCCACCGACCACGCGTCTCCCGCGCGGCTGACCGCGAGAATGGCGCAGACCAGCACCACCAGCGTATCGAAGTGCTGGATCTGTCCGAAGTTCTGTGGCAGCCCGAGCAGATAGAACGCGCACGCACAGGCCACGGGCATCGCGATCCGTGTCGCCAACCCGATCGCCGCCAGCGCGAGCGCGGTCTTGAACACGATCTGGATGCCGTGAATGACTGCCGCAGGCAGGGCGGGCAACGCGAAGATGCGGAAGAGCGTCGTCGGCATCCACAGCTCCGGCGACACTGTGCCCCACTCGCTGAAATCCTGCGGGAGGTAGTACGCGAAGGCCAGCGTGAAGAAGAGGACGCGCGAGACGGCGAGGTCGGTCGCCGGGCGCGGATCGAAGAAGTATCGCTGCCATGCGCCGGCCACGCGGTCGAGCCACCGCGTCATAGCGACGCTTCTCCAACCAGCGTGCGCTCGTCGGGCGACGAGAGATTTGCCGCGGCGGGATGGAGAGTCCACTTCACCTCGTACAACCTCATCCGCACGGCGGGGGGCCCGTCATGACGTCCCTCCAGCCGGAGCCGCTCGTAGCGGTCGAGGCAGTTCGCCAGGATGGCGGCGATTTCCGATTGTGCGTCGCGACGGGTCCGAACGGCGCCGAGCGCCTTGGACAACCGGGACTGGTCGAACGGAAAGACCTCGGCGTGGGTCAGAAGTGGAAACTCCTGACCATCACTGGTAACCACATACACCCGCAGCCAGGTCAGATTCCGCGACTCGGAAACCCGGCTGAACATGGGGTACTGAGAGAAAGGCCAGTGTTCCTCGTCCTTGACGATGTCGTAGGCCGAGGCCGCCAGCAGGAAGCCAATCAACAGGTTCGCGAGAAGTCGTCGGGATCGGGTCACGGAGCACCAGCCAGGCGACTTTAAGCAATCGGGATACCCTGCTGAGGTCACGGAACTGAACTTGCTAAACCAACCTCGGGCACCAATCTCATCCATGCGCTACACGGTCATCATCGTCACCCGGAACCGCGCGCGGACCCTCGCGGACGCACTGGCCTCAGTGGCCCGAATCGTGACCACGGATCCCTGGGAAGTCATCGTCGCCGACAACCACTCCACCGACGACACCGAGGCGGTGGTGCGCGCGCTGGCGCGAACCTACCCGGTGCCGCTGCGGTACATCTTCGAGCCCGCCAACGGCAAGTACGCCGCCCTGAACACCGCGATCGCCGCGGCCGAAGGAGACATCATCGCGGCCACCGATGACGACGCGATCGTGGCGCCGGACTGGCTGGATCGAGCCGGAGCGGCGCTGGATCGGCTGGACTGCGACTTCGTGGGCGGCCGTGTCGCGCCGCTCTGGGAGGGGACGCCGCCCGGGTGGCTCGATGTGTCCAAGCCGGTCGTGCAGAAGGTGCTGGCGCTGCTCGATCACGGTCCGGTCCCGCGCGAGTTCGGCGAGAACCTGGGGTGGCCGCTCGGCGTGAACGTCGCCTACAGAAGGCGGGCGTTCGCCAACGTCGGTCTGTTCGACCCGTCGCTCGGCCGGAAGGCGGGCACGCTGCGGAGCCAGGCGCAGCGTGAGTGGCACCTTCGCGCGAGGGCCGCGGGCTATCGCGGGTTCTACATCCCCGAGATGCGGGTCCAGCACCGCGTGGAGGCGGCGCGCCTGCGGAAGAGCTATTTCCGGCGCTGGTACTACTGGCACGGGATCAGCCGCGCCCGCATCTACTACCGCTATGGATTCGATCCGCAGGAACCCGAGCGCCTCCGCTACGATCGGCCGCTGCCGTCGTTCTTTGGCGTCCCGCGCGGGCTGTTCGTGAAGGCGATCGCTTCGCTCAAGAGCTATGTCTGGCGGCGGCTGCGCGGCCGCGGCGTCGATGCGTTCGGCTACGAGATGTGGCTCTGTTTCTTCGCGGGGCTGGCCGTCCAGTGCCATCGCGAAGCGCGCCAGGGATTCCGCGGCATGCAGCCGATCGCGCAGCTGGAGGAGGCCCGCCTCCTGGCGCCGCGCGAGGATCCCGTGGTGGTGCCGCTCAGATCGGAGCGCCGAGCGTCGCCTTGAGCTTGTCGATCGGATCGACGAGCGCGTCGGGCTTCGTGCAGTCGATCCCCACGAGGCCAAACAGCCAGGCCGGCAACTCGACGGTCTGGATGATCAACGGAATCAGGCGCCGCCGGCGATCGCTCATGTCGAGCACCTTGCAGACGATCGCCTCCTCCTCGCAGTGCCCACTCTCCAGATACCGGCCCGACACGATCGCGATCGTGTAGCGGCTCTCGCGGATGCAGCGTTCCATCTCCAGCAGGAAGCTCGCGTTGGCGGCGAAGTCACGCTCGTCGATCGCCACACGGTATCCGCCGGCCTCGAGCGCGTCGAGCACCTGCCGCGCGACCTCGGCATCCGGTCCGCCGTGCCGGTAGCTGATGAAGGCATCGTAGCGAATCACCGCCGGAGCGCGCGCCGCAGCGGGCGCGGAACCGGCCGGCACCGACAGCTGACCGGCGGGGATCGCCAGCACTGCGCTGGCCAGCGAGACGATCAGGAGCGGCAGCCAGAGGAAATACGTGCCGGTCATGGCCAAGCGGCACCGCCCAATCGACTGCCGCGTCCAGACCGTGTCCGTGACGCCGGCGGAGTCCCTAAGCAGCTCCTCGATCGGCTGGTCTGGATTGCCGCGCCGGTACGTCTCGCCCAGCGTCGTCAGCTCGGTGCCAATCAGCACCGCGCGTCCGTCGTACTGCAGCGTGCACCGCCGCTGAATCGACGCGCTCGAGTTGAACACGAGGAGGCCCAGGATCAGAGCGGTCACGGCCGCCGCCACGGCGACGCGGCGCGAGCCGGTACGGCGGCGCGCGAGGAGCGGAATGACGGCGCCCGCGACGATGCCGGCGGATGCGAGCGACGCGAACGCCGCGCGTGTGCGTGATTCGGTCTGCGCGAGCGCGGCGGGTTGAGCGAGAAGCGCGCCGGCGATTGACGCGACGGCGATGCTCGCAACGGCGAGGAGCAGCGGCCACCGGCGGCCGAGCCCGGCGAGCGGCGTCGGCATCACTTGCCGGCCGCAGGCACCGGCAGGTCCACGATCAGCTCCTTGCGGCCCTCGCCGACCTTGACCACGGTTCGCTCGCCGACGGCGGCGGTGGCCGGGTTGCGCACCCACATCAGATAGCGGCCCGGCACCAGGAGGTCCTCGGTGGGGCTGCTCAACTGCGGGAAGAGATCCGGGCTCGGCGACGGAGACACCTCGAAGATCTTCGGCATGTAGAAGACCTGCCACCGCGAGGCTTCGGCGCCTGCCTGCACGGTCCGGACACGCACCAGCACCGAGCCGCCGAGTCTGCCGCCGCTCTGGCGGCAATGTTCGAGCTTGGCTTCGAGATCGTCGGCGACCGCCTCGAGCACGGCCTGGAGCGCCTGCGGATCCTTGCCGTCGATCGCGGCGCCAAGCGACGTCGCCTCGATCGCCAGGTTGGCGCGATAGTCGGCCGGCGACTCCGCCGGCCAGTTCCGGGACAGCGTGCGCAGGTCGGTCAGCGCCGCGCGGGCGCGCCGGTGCGCGTCGAGCGCCGGCCCGGCGGCGGGCGCCGATTTCGTGAGGAGCGCGTCGAGGGTGCGAAGCGTGTCGGCGATCGGCGGCACCGCCACCGGCGCGCCGCGCAGAGCCGGCGCGGCAGGCACACGGTCGCGCAAAAAGGCGACCACGTACTGTCGCGTCGACGGGGACTTCTCCGCCCAGGTCACCACGCTCTGCCCCTGCGCATCCCGCGCGAGTCCGTCCGCGCCCCGCGAGAGCAACAACACCATCGTCCCGAGATCGCCGTTGCGCGCGGCGAACATCAGCGGTGTCACGCCGCTGCCGTCGACAATGTTGACCGGCGCTCCGCGCGCGACGAGCTGCCGCGCCGACACCGCCTGGCCGTCGGACACTGCCTGGATCAGTTGTGCGCCCAGGCCTTCCGCGGCTTCGAGCAGCGAGACGATGTCGGCCTGGCTGCGGGAGACCGCTGCCTGGCGGGGGGTCAGGCCCTCCCGCGTCGCCAGCGGGTTCGCGCCGCGCGACAGCAGCAACCGGACGGCGTCGACGGCGCCATTCGCGGCGGCCAGGAACAGCGCGGTCGTGCCGTCGGCTGCACGGGTCTGCACGATCGCGCCGCTGTCGAGGAGGTACTTGGCGAGCTCGGCGTTCCCCGTCGCTGCGGCCCACATCAGCGGCGTGTATCCCCGGCGATCGACAGTGTCGACCGGCACGCCGGCCGCGACGAGCTCACGGACACGCCCGGCGTCCGAGACCCTGGCCGCGCTCACGAGGTCCAACCCTCGCGAGACATGCCCCGCCGTCGGCACCTGCGCAAGACTCGCGACGGCAAAGACGAGTGGGAGGATGGGCATGTCACGTATATCGGTAGACAGGCGATAAGGCAGAAGGGAGAAGGGACCTTCTGCCTTATCCCTTCTCTAATTGCAGCACGGCCACGCCCGGCCGGTCGGCCAGCCGCTTGGTGATTCGCCACGGGGGGCGGAGCTCGAGCCCGGGGTCGCCCGAGAGACCGACGAGTACCGTCCAGGCCGCGTTGCCGCTGACGCCTGTGTAGGCCCGGATGATCGTCTGGTCGAAC
>Ga0075423_10006775_pt1 | contig 10778 bp, 8 predicted proteins | sample SoiMethybrSBSTD2_FD_80114 | JGI IMG/M metagenome (GOLD analysis project Ga0075423, IMG submission 80114) | Bulk soil microbial communities from a Populus tree surrounding site in Tennessee, USA - Soil MetaG P. TD hybrid SBSTD2 | ecosystem: Environmental > Terrestrial > Soil > Tree plantation...
AGATGAAGCGTCCGGAGCGGGACATTCCCACGGTGGCATTGAAACGGGGCAACGTGGAACTGAAAGTCTACACTTATGGCGAGTTGCGCGCAGTACGCAGTGCCACGTTGGTGGCTCCGCCTGTGGGTGGGGCTTTGCAGATTGTGAAGCTCGCTAAGACCGGCTCGCGGGTTGAGGCCAACGACGTGTTGATTGAATTCGATCCGAGCGACCAGGAGCATATCCTGGAACAAAATCGCTATGACCTGAGACAGGCAGAGCAGGAAATTGCTAAAGGGAAGGCGGATGCTATTGTTCAAGCGGCACAGGACCAGGTTGCTCTTCTCAAGGCCCGATATGAGGTGCGTCGTGCGGAATTAGAGGTAAGCCGCAACGAGTTGGTCAGTGCGATTGATGCCAAGAAGAATCTATTAACGCTGGAGGAAACCAAACGGCGGCTGGAACAACTCGAGCAGGATATCCAGTCGCACGCGGCGTCGAACCAAGCGAGCGCAAAGGTGCTCGACGAAAAACGGAACAAAGCCTTGTTGATGATGCAGCAGGCCCAGAAGAACATTGAGAGTATGCGGGTGACAACGCCGATTGGCGGTCTTGTCGCCGTCAAGGAAAACCGCGACGCTATGGGCGGGCCAAACTTTGGTCTCCAGATGCCTGACTATCGCGAGGGTGATCAGGTTTTCCCAGGACGCCAAATTGTCCAGGTTCATGCTGTGGATGAAATGGAGATTTCGGCGAAAGTAAACGAAAGCGATCGCGCCAACTTCAATGCAGGACAGCCGGTCCAGGTGCTGGTGGATGCCATTCCTGGAAAAGCCTTTGGCGGCAAGACGAAGACCGTCGCAGGGATGGCTGCGCGCGACTGGTCGAGTGGCGACATCCGCCGGTTCGACGCCACTTTTCAATTGAGTGAGTCCGATCCGAGCATTCGCCCTGGCGTCACTGCTCAGGTCACGATTACCGGTGAAGTAGTCAAGGATGCACTGTACCTTCCCAGACAGGCGCTCTTCGAAAAAGAAGGGAAGCAGCTCGTTTATGTCAAGTCCGGCGGAGATTTCCAAGCACAGGAAGTGAAGATCAAGGTACGCAATGAAAGCCAGGTCGTGGTCGAAGGCCTGAATGAGGGAACAATTGTTGCGCTTGTGAACCCCGACGAAGCAGTGAAGAAGACAGGCAGCGCCAGTGGTCCATTGACGCCAGGAGTGAGCCGATGATTCGCAAACTTCCGGCGGCGGACAGACTCACCATGCCGGGATGGCGGCAATTGCTGCCAGACTTTCGGCTGGGGCTCCAGAATCTGGCAGCGCACAAACTGCGCACCCTCTTGACGATGTTGGGCATGATTTTCGGGGTGGCCGCCGTCGTGTCGATGCTTTCCATCGGTGCCGGGGCTCAACAGAAAGTAATGGCTTTCATCGAGCAGTTGGGTGTTCGCAATCTGATCGTGGAGGCACGTGAAGCCAACAACTGGCAGGAGTGGCAGAAGGTTCGAAAGAACTCGCAGGGCTTGTCTTTTCAAGACTTGCGCGTCATTCGCGCCAACGTCAACGGTATTTCGGAAGCCACAGGACGGAAGCGCTTCATTCCGTCAAAGCTGCTCCCCAAACCACAACGCGATTTCCCCGCGGTGTATGGCGTCAGTGCGACCTACAAGCGCATTGGCGGACTGCGCATCGCAGAGGGCCGCTTCTTCACGCAGGACGAAGACGACCGGGCCGCCCCGGTTTCCGTATTGGGCGAGGGTGCCAAGACCAATCTCTTCGGTTATGAGGAAGCGCTCGGTAAGTATGTCAAAGTCAACGAGCAGTGGTATCGGGTGATTGGAGTGGTGGGGCCCCAGATCAGCGCTCAGACAGAAATGGCCGGCATTCCCACGCAGGACCGCAACAATCTTATTTACGTCCCGCTATATTCGGCCATTTTCCGCACCGAAGACAACATGAGCTGGTTGAAGGATGAGATCGACGGCCTCTATCTGCAGATGGAACCGCGGGCAGACAGCGTCTCTGCTGCCGACGTGGTCCGTGGGATTTTGAATGCTGCCCATCGCAACGCTGCTGACTTCAGCGTCATAGTACCTGCCGAGTTGCTGGCCGAACAGCGGCGCACACAGCGCATCTTCGACATGGTGATGGTCGCCATTGCATCGATCTCGCTGCTGGTAGGCGGCATCGGTATCATGAACATCATGCTAGCCAGTATTCTCGAGCGTACGCGCGAGATTGGCATCCGCCGCGCGCTGGGCGCTCGCCAGAAAGACATCATTCGCCAGTTTCTCATCGAAGCCACATTGATCTCATTTGTCGGCGGCCTGATGGGTATTGGGTTTGGGTTTGGCATTTCCAGACTCATCGCTCTTCTGGCTGGTTGGTCCACCATCGTTACAGCCACATCGATCATCCTGGCGTTTCTCGTTTCAGTCTCGGTCGGTTTGGTATTTGGCATCTATCCCGCAAAGAAAGCAGCCCGACTGGATCCGGTAGAAGCCATCCGTTACGAATGAATTATCGAACTGGAAAACAAACCACAGAGACACAGAGACGCGGAGAGATTCTCGTCGTCATCAAACCTGTCTTCCAAATACAAATCGACTGAATGCCAAGAAAGGTTTCTCGTCAGATGAACCGAACAGGAGAATCTCGATTGCTCGGCCTTAAGCTACTTCTGCATTCTCTGTGTCTCTGTGTCTCTGTGGTTTGCTTTTCAGTTTCGCTTCAATCCCAAACCTTTCCCACTCCCGACTATTTCCGTCGCGTCTGGTCTCGCCAGGAAATTTCTGAGACCATTCCGGGCCCAGAGAAATTGCGTGACTATGTGATCAGCGGCCGCTTGCGATTGACTTTGGAGGATGCAATCCGCCTCACTTTGCTGAATAACACGGAGGTCAAGCTGAACCAGCTGCAATACGAGGGAATCAAGTATTCGGTCCTGCGTGCCTACCAACCGTTCGACCCGCTCTTGTTCTCGACCTTCAATGCCACGCGGGCCACAACTCCAACCACTTCGCAGCTGGAAGGCGCTCCGACGTTGAGCAATTTGAGTCAGACGTCCTTTCTTAGCTTCACCCGTCTGTTCGAAACGGGTACGCGTGGCACGGTATCGTTCAACGGCAGCAGGCAGTCAACGAACAGCATTTTTTCGTTGTTCAATCCTTCGCTGGCGACGGGTCTGAACTTTTCGTTGGCGCAGCCGCTACTTCGGAATCGCGGCTTCTTTCCAAACCGTGCGCCGATTGTGATTGCGCAACGCGATGTGAAGCGATCGCGAGCAGACTTCGAGGCTTCCGTCAACGATTCAATTTTTCGCGCGGTGGATCAGTACTGGGCAGTCATTCAGACCCGAGAAAACCTCAAGGTGCTGCAAAACTCGCTAGGGCTTGCGGAAGCTTTTTACAACCGGAACAAGCGCGAATTGGAGCTGGGTGCCCTGCCGCCCCTCGATATCTACCGATCCGAGTCTCAGGTTGCTACTCGGCGGGTGGCGGTGATTCAAGCAGAGTACAACCTCAAGCAGCTTGAGGATGCGCTGCGCCGGACGGTGGGTGCCGATCTCGATCCAACCGTCAGTCCTTTAGATTTGGATCTCGTCGAGCCTCCCGAGCCTGGTGACGATCTGCTGGCCATCGACTCGACTGATGCTTTGGCCCGCGCGATGCAGAAACGCCCTGAATTGGAATCGGTTCGCCAGCAGCTGGCAAACGCCGACACCAGCATCAAGCTGGCACACCACGCCCTTCAGCCCGAGTTGAATCTCCAAGGCTTCTACTCTTCCAGCGGGCGGGGCGGCAACGAGCTTGATCCCAGTGTCATGCCACCCATTGTCATCAATCCGGGCGGGCTGGGTGATGCTCTGCGTCAGTTACTCAGGTTCGATTTTCCCACCTATGGGTTTAACGTGCAGTTGCGCCTGCCTGTGAAAGACCGGGCCGTCCAAGCAGATCTGGGAACAGCATTGGTTGCGAAACGGCGGAATCTTTATCAGTTGCGATCACTGGAACAGGCCATCACGTTGGAGGTACGTAACGCTGTGCATCAGCTCGAGCAGTCCAAGCTCACGATGTCTGCGGCGCGCATTTCTCGTGACCTGGCACAAAAAAGCCTCGACGCTGAGCAGCGCAAGTACGAGCTTGGAACACAGCAGCTTTTCTTCGTGCTCGACGCCCAGAACCAGCTGGCGCAAGCTGAACTGGTCCTGGTTCAAGCCCAACTCGGCTACCAACGCGCTGTCGCAGCGGTCCGAACGGCAACCGGAGAACTGCTCGAACAACACAGGGTGCAAATCGCGCTCGATTGAGAAGCGTCAGGACAGAAAAGCAAGCCACAGAGACACAGAGGCACGGAGAATCAGGGAATGCGAAAGGAGTGAACGTCAAATCAGCAGCTGGACCTCAGGATTGAAGCGCAAAAGGTTTGGCTTCGCGACAGTGCGCCGGGATGGTGAGTCCGTGCAGGCTTGGCCCACATCAAGGGCATCACGAGGCTCAACTTCGAGGGCCCACTAACTCTTCGAGTCCTCGGTTGGTGACGCCCTTCCGGTGGCGGTTACCTGTTCTTGCAGGAGGTCTTTAGCTATAGTGGGCCAGGACGTTCTAGGGTCCGTTCCCGCCTAGTTACTCGATCTTCAGCACAATCTTTCCAAACTGCTCGCTCTCTTCCATCCTTCTATGCGCCGCGGGCGCGTCGGATAAAGAGAACACTCGGTCAACGACTGGCTTCAGCCGATTTGCCTCATAAAACACGAGGGCGGATTCAAACTCGTGGGTTGTGCCCATCGTTGATCCCAAGACGTTCAACTGTTTCCAGAAGATTCTTCGCACTTCCAGCTGCCTGGCGGGGCCGGTCGTAGCACCATATGTGACCACCCGTCCGCCAGGTGAGACTAGATCTAGCGCTTTCTCAAAAGTGTCTCCGCCCGCGCTGTCGATCACTACTTGCAAGCCATGTCCTTGGCAAAGGTCGAGAATCTGATTACCCCAGTCTGGAGCCCGGTAGTTGGCACCTCCGGCAGCTCCCATTTGTTTTGCCCGCTCTAGCTTCGCTTCGCTGCCAGAAGTCACCAGAACGCGCGCTCCGATTGCCAGAGCGAGTTGCAACACGAAGCTGGATACCCCTCCACCGATACCTGTTACCAGGCAGGTCTCACCAGCTTGGATGCGGGCGCGAGTCACGAGAGCCCGGTACGAGGTCAACAGGGCCAGCGGAAGGGCAGCCGCCTCCTCGAAGGAAAGCGATGCTGGCTTAGGAAAGGCATGCGTCGCCGGCACGGCAACAAGCTCCGCATAGGTCCCGTTCTCCGGCAGGCCCAGAATCTTAAATCCAGGTCCCGGCACCCTGTCGTCATTCCCCCAATTCATTGCCGGATAAATGACCACCGCACGCCCCTGAAGTGCCGGATCAACTGCGGTTCCAACCTGTGAAACTTCGCCAGCTCCATCGGAACCTAAAATGATAGGCAGCTTGATACCGGCGTAACGGCCGGTTCGAATCCACACGTCGCGATGGTTCAAGGCTGCCGCCTTCAGCCTGATGAGTACCTCTTGAGGACCCAGGACAGGATCGGGTACAGTCTCGATCCGGAGTTTCTCGGGATCGCCCAGTTCCCGCAGGACAACGGCCTTCATAAGCGTGGCTTTCCAGACCTGAAGTATCCCAGAGATGCAGCGGTTAGCGCCAATGGACCACGTGGGTACGCGAAGTTCAAGTAACATCGTGGTCGTACCGAGTCCACTCATATGGCCAGTACGACTACGGCAACACAAGGGGACTCTTGGGACGGCTCGATTGAATTACACTATGCCTTCTTGCGATACTCCTTCAAAAAACCGACGAACATGATTTTGTGCGCTTCTTCGGAAGTCAGCAGCCGGATGCAAAGGTCCTGAGTCACGTAATCGTGACCGTCGCACAGACGAATGATCTTGTTATATTGGTTAATCGCTCCATCCTCTGCTTCAATGACCCCTTCTATAACGCTGGTAACATCCGTAGTGTCCTGAGGTGGCTGCAAATACTTCTGGTCGAACTTCAGAGCCAACGAACCTGGGACGAACCCGCTTAACTGTTTGATTCGCTCTCCAAGCTGGCGAGCGTGCATCAACTCCTCGGTGATGTCAGCGGCCAATGCCTTTTTGATCTCTTCGGCTCGCACTCCATCTAAATCGATCGAAATGGCGAGGTAATTCGTAACGGTTTCCAACTCCATCCGGTAGGATTCCTGAAGTTCTTTGATGATAGTATCGTGATTGGCCTTTGGCATCGGAGCTCCTTTAAGAAGTTGATTAGACGTATCGCAAGTGAACTGCAGCGGCCATCTCACCTGGCGGCGCGGTGATTCTATCGGTTGATCGCTAAGAACACAATTGGGTTAACAGCGCGCGAGGGAAGGCCCGCACCGTGACATACACTGCTTTGCATACTCGTTGTGAAAGTCGGTCTCGCCATGCCTCGAGCCATTGGCGTGTTCAGTGCGCACATTAGGTGCGTACATTAGGAATGTACTCGCCGGTTGCGTCTGTCGTGCACATTTACGAGGAAAGACAAGGCGACAAGCGGGTTCTGGCGGCATGACAAAGACAATCCTTTTTCGTTCATTACAAGGCGAGTTTGCGGTAGAGTGAAGGAGCTTTTGAGCACTCACTCTTCATTGGGAGAGGACAACATGAACAAAATCCATCGGCGCCGATTTGTATCCCGGACCTTGGCTGGAACGGCTGCTTTTTTGTCAGGGATTCATCAGTTTCCGTGGCTTTCAGCCGCTCCTTTAGTGAAGAAGGAAGCAACCGATCGCGTGATGCTGGGCAGTACGGGAATTAAGTTGTCGCGGCTGGCAATGGGGAGTGGCACTAGCGGGACCAACTATTCCTCAGATCAGGTCAGGCTTGGCTTAAAGGGATTTTCGGACTTGCTCGTCCATGGTTTTGATCAAGGGGTGACCTTCTGGGAAGCTGCCGATCAATATGGCAGTCATGCGTGCTTGAATGCCGCTATGAGGCAAGTGGGACGTAACAACCTGGTGCTGCTGACCAAAACTCACGCGCGGACCGCTCCTCAAATGCGGGCCGACCTGGACCGTTTTCGGAAAGAATTGGGCACCGAGTGCATTGATGTTGTCCTACTGCACTGCATGATGAGCGGAAAGTGGCCCGAAGAGCGTAAGGGCGCCATGGACGTTCTGGAGGAGGCGCGAGAGAAAGGGATCATTCGGGCACATGGTGTCTCGTGCCATACGTTAGAAGCTCTACTGGTAGCGGCAAAGCACCCTTGGGTGCAGGTCGATCAAGCTCGCATCAATCCCATTCAGGCTTACATGGACGCTGATCCGTCAACAGTGATTTCTGTCTTGCAAGAGATGAAAAAGGCAGGCAAGGGTGTGATTGGAATGAAGATCATGGGGCAAGGGAAGCTCTCGCATGAGCCGGACAAGGCCATAGAGCATGCCGGTAAGCTGGACTGTCTCGACTGCTTTACGATTGGGTTTACAAACTCAAAGCAGCTGGACGAGGTAGTGACTAAGCTTCCTCGACTGTCCATTTCTTGATCGCCACAATTGCTCAACCATTTCCGAACGGCGGCTCTTGGGACAATTGAGGTAGGTGAGCAAAGTACGCGGCTAGCTGCCAGCCTTTTTTGCAAAAGGCCGGCTACCTAGACTCAAATGCTCGGGTTCGTTGCCGTCAGCCATCTTGATTTCGGCGGGTCGACTGGTTAGGTCTGGCTGGCCCGCCATTTCCTTTTCCATGGCGCGGCCCAGATAAAAAGAAAACCACTTTCCACCCTTGGTGCAGATCTTGTCGATGCCTTCCAGGCTTGATTCCACCTTCCTTTCAAAATCCTGCAGTGATCGTGTTAACAGTTCAACCACAGCCTTCTCGACGTATTGCGACTTGAGGACAGGATCATAGGTCCCTTTCAGGTCTGTCACAGCTTGGCGGATGTTCATCGTAAACTTGTTTCCCAACCGCATCAGGTCCTCGCAACCCTGCATGAATTTTTGAACCTCATCTTCAGTCAGTCTCTGGTTCTGCATTTGAATCTCCTTAACCTTCTTGGGAGGTACTGGGCTTCGACGCCGAACCCTGCTTCGAATCTGAGCTTGCCGGTGGATGCACATCCCTGCCCAAAGCACTGCCAAAGCAGAAGGCGTACCACTGTCCACCTTCCGTGCAAATTTTGTTGATGCCAACGAGATTGGTCCGGAGGTCGCGTTCGAACTCAGAAAAAGAGTGAGTTAGCATTTCGGCGACCGCCCTCTCCAAGAAGTTGGTCTTCAGAAATCCTTCGAGACGAAGTTTGAAATCATCTAGCGCAACGTCGATGTTTCCGCTGAAGGTTACTCCCATTTTCATCAACTCATCGCTAGCCTTAAGAAACTGGTCCACGGACTCCCGTGGAGGTTGGGCTGTGCTCATGTTTGATTCTCTCCAGAAAGGACACCAATACGCCTATTCTAGCCTGAGTTCTGGGGTATCTTATAGGAGAAAATGCGCGGAGGCTAAAGCCTAGTTGGGGGATTAGGTAAACTGCTTCAGCGGCGACAACAGCTCCATTCCAACGAGATGCTCGTCGGCGCTTGCTTCCCGAGTCCAAACCACACGGGCGCGAACTCTTTCCCGGCCTTCGAATTCCAGCGAAACGGGACTGTCCTTGTGCATTGATCTCGATAGAACTAGGCACGCACCCAGCCGACTCAGGTTTTTGGTCATGGTAATTTCTTCAAAACTATTATTGTCCAGGTCAATTCCGCGCAGAGTTGTCATGATTGCCACGTTGAAGCGCTGGGCATCTCGTTTTCGTTGCTCAATAGCTACACGGTAGGCATCATAGATAGATATACCCCAAATTACCGGAGGCAGAATTGCGAGAAACACGATCCACCAGGCACCAACTGGAGGTGTTGAACTGCTCAACATGAGCAGCAACAAGGCCCCAGAAAAACTGAAGAGCGCAATGACTACGGCAGCTTTGAAGGTTTCGCCATTGGAAAGCTGCCCGAAACCGGGGAAGAGCGTTGCTCTCTTGGCGGCATTGACCCCAATTTGTTGGTAAAGGCTCGATCTATCGCGCATCTTAACCTCGAATAGCGGTGTCTTGACGCCTTGTATCGGCGTCAAGCGACGCCTGCTTGAATGCTTTTTTTTCTAAACCTTTCGATGGAGGCATTCCGCTGCTGGCGTGCTGTTCAGCAAGTTACGCCGATGCGCGCGCCTCAAAAGGGGAAGCCCAGGGAACAGGAAGAGCATCGAGGTTATATACAGTCCTATTGCAACTATCAAGGCCTGATTGAATCCAAAGTTCACTGCGATCAACATTGTCAGAATCGAACCGAGAACGGAACCCGCTCCGTTTAGGCCCCAAGCCCATGGAATCAGGGCGGGAGAGGTTCCGTGCAGCCAGCCAATGCCTAGCGGCATCGGCATGCCCATCACGAACCCCTGTGGCGCCAGAAACGCGATCACAAGCAAGGCTTTCAAGAAAGGTGACAATCCTACCAAACGGTAGAGAAAGAAAGGCAACAGTAAAAGATAGGCGAGCGTCAAGCCGGCGACCGACAGACAAACGATGGAAATGTTAGGCCGCAAACGCTCTCTTGGCAAACTTGCCGAGAACAAGCTGCCGAGGCCACTGAACAACAGAGTTGAAAAGAGGACGACGCTTAGAGCGTAGACCGGGCGGCCCAAGAAGAGGATGAACTTCTGGACAAGGGTCATCTCGACCAGCATGAAGCCGAGGCCAAGGCAGAGGAAGTAACCAAGTTCAGGCCCACTGTGCGGCTCGCCAAAGGTACTTTTTCGAAACCAGAACAGCGGAAAAAGAAGAAAGAGAAGTACGAGACTCAGGGCAGCGGCGAAGACCAGAAAGAGGACCAGCAAGCCTACGTTCGTTTTTTTGGATTCCCACGACTGGAAAAGTGAGCTCCATAGATGGCTCAGCCTGACGGTGTGAAAGAAAAACGGGCTGTTGTCGCGCGGGGGCGATACATCGTAAGCATAGCTGCGATAGAACTGTTGTGGGTTCTTTGCTGTGATCAGTTGGGTAAAGGGATTCTCGGGTCTTGTCAAGGGAGTGTAGAGAACTTCGAATTGGTTTGACCGGCTGACATCTTCGAGGGCTCGAACTTCCGAATCTGTGAACCCGGACTTTTTAAACAGGAAGTTGCATTCGACAGCCTCACGGTGGCACCGTTCCCGTACCACGATCATAGAGCGTGCGGGCCTCGAAAGCTCTAACTCCTCCATCGCGGCCCGTGTCAAGGAAACAAGGCGTAAGTCCTGCTGGGGTGGATCGAGGTTCCACCTAGTGAACGTAAGTATTCCGTCTTCATTGAGCTTTGCGAAATAGTCCTTGAACGCCTCAACCGTATAGAGGTTGTTTTCAGTCAGCGCGAAGGCTCCAGCCGCTGTAGCTGCCCAAGTGTCGACAAGCGTTGCCTGGATGATGTCATATGATTGGGCCGCGCGCCGGATGAAGCTGCGCCCTTCGTCGACGTGAATCCGAACTTCGGGACGAAAATAGAGTCCTCCCGTGAAGCTCCTGAAGGCTCCACGCATCACATCGTTCACAGTAATGGGATTGATCTCAACGCCAGTGACATCGCGGCTGCCAAAAGTGAGAGCCGTTAGAACGTCGATGCCTCCACCTGGCCCGACGATCAATGTCCGAGCAAAGGGTTTGAGGTGGTAAGCGAGAGAAGAAACTCGGGTTTGCAGGAAACGCCAGGACTTGATATCACCCTGGAAGTCGGGCAGAAGCGTGCCAGCGTCTCCATCCATGATGATCCAGGTA